>Ga0209942_1000084_pt1 | contig 58687 bp, 42 predicted proteins | sample SalPonR1_A_D2_MG_FD_185695 | JGI IMG/M metagenome (GOLD analysis project Ga0209942, IMG submission 185695) | Salt pond soil microbial communities from South San Francisco under conditions of wetland restoration - Salt Pond MetaG R1_A_D2_MG... ...
AACGGCCGGGCGGCTATACGTCGGTCCGCTGGAAAGATACGAAGTATCTTGGAGGCGGATGGCGTATAGCCGACTGTTATCGTTGCGTGGCGACCGGAGGGAGACCGCGAACGATGATAGTCGGCGGAGCCGCCCGGCCGTTGATCGTTCGTGCCGACCGAAGGGAGGCATGAACGATCAACTTACTTATATGTCCCATTTTATCAGACATATACAACCTTATAGGGGTATTATGTCTACTTTTATGCGATTTATGCCCGCTCCTAAAAATCATCGAAGGGGCTTTTGATCGATTGGGGTTTCAGTCATCATCGCAAATGGATGTGCAACCCCTCTCCATCTAATATACGGTTTTTTCCTTTTTTGGGTGGAGTTCCAATACACTACATCTTTTACAAACAGCAACCGGATGATTGTGCTCCAATCTACCTTGCTCACTCATGGCACGGACTCCCCGGATGAGCGCTGCGCAGCCGGCCTGACCGCAGGGAAGGAGACCGATCCGCCGGCTGGCGGAGAAGGGCCGAGTGAAGAACGAGCGGCGAAGCATAGCGACCGCGACCCGCAAACAGCGGGGCGGGGACAGCCCCTAAAAAAAGGAATAAATCGTATCTTCGCTGATCATAATTAGAGAAAATGAATTGGGATCCGGATTTTATTGAAATGATTGGCGATAAGGTGCTGATTGAGCCGCAGTCAGCAGAACAACGAACAGGATCTGGCTTGTATCTGCCGCCGGGCGTAAAGGATAAGGAGCCGGTAAGACAGGGAATTATCGTGAAGGTGGGCCCGGGATATATGATGCCCTCGGATGATATGGATGAGGAATGGAAGCCTGTAGAGCAAAGGCAGCATTTTATCCCCCTACAGGTGGAAGAGGATCAGTGGGCCGTATTTTTAAAAAATGCATCCTGGGAAGTTCGGCTGGATACGAAACCGTTTTATATCGTACCTCAATCGGCGATTTTGATGGTATATTCTGACCTGGGCTTAGATGAGCTGGAGGACGAGTTCGGGGCACCGAAATAGTCTTCCTTTAGTTGATTAGATGTCAAATTTAGGGATTGAGCGAACGCTTTCTACTCTAAAATCGTTATTATTGTGTGTCTCGCAAAAAAGAAATTTATGAATCATACAGCCTTACAAGAAAAGTTTGATCACGCAATCGAACAAGACGAAAAAATCGAGCCTAAGGATTTTATGCCTGATGATTATCGGCAAACGCTCCTGCGCCAAATTTCTCAGCATGCTCATTCGGAAATAGTTGGAATGTTGCCGGAGGGAAACTGGATCACGCGAGCGCCCACTCTCCGCCGAAAAGTGGCTTTGATGGCGAAAGTGCAGGATGAGGCTGGACACGGTTTATATTTATATAGTGCGGCTGAGACTCTGGGAGAAAGTCGGGATCAAATGATTCAGGATTTGCATAGTGGCAAGGCGAAATACTCCAGTATTTTCAATTATCCCACCGTCAGCTGGGCTGATATGGGAGCAATCGGCTGGCTCGTCGATGGAGCTGCCATCATGAATCAAGTGCCGCTTTGCCGGGCCTCTTATGGGCCCTATGCGCGGGCTATGGTGCGCGTTTGTAAGGAAGAAAGTTTTCACCAGCGGCAAGGTTATGAAATTATGATGAAGTTGGCTCAGGGCAGTGAGATGCAGAAAAAAATGGCACAAGATGCACTGGACCGATGGTGGTGGCCTTCGCTGATGATGTTTGGCCCTTCTGATAAAGATTCGAAGCACACGCAACAGTCAATGGACTGGAAAATCAAGCGGTTTACCAATGACGAGTTGCGCCAGCGATTCGTGGATGTGACTGTGCCTCAGGCGGAGTACCTGGGATTGCAAGTGCCCGATGCTGATATGACATGGAATGAAGAGACCCAGCATTATGATTTTGGCGCGATCGACTGGTCGGAATTTTGGCGCGTGGTCAAGGGAAATGGCCCTTGCAATGAAGAACGGATTCAAGCTCGCCAGGATGCCTATGATAATGGACGCTGGGTGCGAGAGGCTGCGACGGCCTTTGCAGAGAAACAAAGTCGCCAAAAGCAACCACAAAAACGAACCGCATAATTTAGTCCTATGTCAAAAGATTGGCCTCTTTACGAAGTTTTTATTCGATCGGCGAATGGCTTGCATCACAAACATGCCGGCAGCCTTCATGCTCCGGATGCAGAAGTAGCGCTGCAAAATGCACGCGATGTGTATTGCAGGCGCCAGGAAGGTGTGAGTCTATGGGTGGTAGAGTCAAAACATATTACAGCGAGCGATCCCGACGATCAGGAAGCCTTATTTGAACCGGCGAAAGACAAAATTTATCGGCACCCTACCTTTTACGATGTGCCGGATGACATAGAACACATGTAAATATGGCTTTTGAAGATTATTCTCAGCATCCCAAATTTGAATATGCGCTCCGACTAGCGGATACGACATTGATTTTAGGTCATCGGCTGTCGGAATGGTGCGGACATGGTCCGGTTTTGGAGCAAGATATTGCGATTACAAATATAGCATTGGATTTGGTCGGACAATCTCGGATGTACTATCAATACGCCGGCGAGTTGGAAGGAAAAGGCCGTTCGGAAGATGATCTGGCCTACCATCGGGATGAAATGGATTTCCGGCATCCGTTTTTGGTAGAACAACCGAATGGACATTGGGGAACAACGCTGATGCGACAGTGTATTTTTGATGCATTCCATCGTTTGTTTCTGATTGAATTGCGCGAGCAAAAGGAAGATGAGCATTTCAGTGCGATCGCTGAAAAATCATTGAAAGAAGTGAATTACCACGCCAAATATAGCGGGGAATGGGTGATTCGTTTAGGACAGGGAACAGAGGAGAGTCACGGTAAAATGCAGGACGCGCTGGATGCCTTGTACAAATATAGCGGTGAGCTGATTACTCCTGATAATCTGGATGAAAAAGCCGCAGCTGAAGGATTTGGCGTAGACTTGACCCAAATTGCCGAGCCCTTTCAGGAGCAGTTCAATCAAATTATGCAAAAAGCCGGCTTAGAGATTCCGAAAGATACCTACATGCACGTAGGTGCTAAAGCCGGCGTACACTCCGAGCATTTGGGATACATCTTAGCAGAAATGCAATCTGTTCAGCGTGCACATCCGGGTTTAGAATGGTAAATTATGACTGAGGTTGCCACATTTGAAGATAATATTCGTTCGATCCTCGCTGAGGTGAAGGACCCGGAAATTCCCGTTTTAACTGTTGAAGATTTGGGAATAATACGTGAGATCAGGCCATTAAATGATGGCAGAGGGGTTCATGTGGTGATCACACCGACCTATAGTGGATGTCCCGCTATGAATATGATTGAAATGCAGGTGCGGGCGGCGCTGGAAGCGGAAGATTACGATCCGGTAGAGGTGACCACTTCTATTTCCCCGGCCTGGACGACCGACTGGATGACAGAAGAAGGCAAGAGCAAATTGAAGGAGTACGGTATCGCCCCGCCCACCACCAAAAAACGCCAGGCGGCCCTTTTGGGTGAAGAGCCGGATGTAGAATGTCCGCATTGCGGATCCCATAATACCGAGGTGAGTTCGCAATACGGATCCACGCCGTGTAAAGCGCTGTATAAGTGCCTGGATTGTTTGGAGCCCTTTGATTACTTTAAGTGTCATTAGGTAAAAGGAACTCATTTTAAAGTGTTACCCTTCATTGATTTAAGCCGAAATTATAAATTGATTTGCTCTACTGAGTAATTGTCGCTGAAGGTCCCTATTGAACCTTCATGTTTTTAAGGAAAGCATAAACTAACCAATCCTTACTCTGCACCCGAGCAATTTATATATCGAGCCGCGTCTTCGCAAGTCGAAAAATATCCCTGGATTCCTTTACTCCGAAATATCAATCTTCAGTTTACCATAAGACATCTTCACCGCGATTAGCGAAACTGCTTTGGGATGCAAATAAAAACCTGAAAATTCCGACGAAATACCCTTGCCAGCATCTTCGTTGAGTTCTATTTCTTTATCCATAGATAAGCGGGTGTATGACTCATCTCCTTGAATTCGGAAAGCTGCATCCGGGTGCACCCCTACGTTAATAGTAACATAGTTGGATTTAGCTTCTAATTTTTCAAAGCCGGGCATAAGAGATTGCACCTCCACGGAGCCATAGTCACCCTTATACATGAATCTATCATATATCTGTCCGATGTCCAGGTCGACATAATCTGCATTCGCTGATATGTCCTTTGCCTGACTCACCTGAAGGTGGCCATAATCACCATTATATTCTAATCGGTCAATCGCTCCTATATTTATAATGCAATAATCAGCATTCACTTCGCCTCGACCCACGGAGTCGACAGTTACTTTACTGTAATCCACATTCATTTCTAATGATTGCACGTAACCTATAGTAGAACCTGGGCGACTGTAATCGAGATTCAATTCCGTTCGTCCCTGAATGTGTCCCAAATGTACATTTCCATAATCGCAATTCAATTCACAACGCCCATGTAAGGTATCAATAGAAATGTCGCCATAATCATTCATGATATCCACATTTCCGTCGACAGGCATAAAAACAGTGTAATGCACCTCTACTTGACTTTCTTGACCCCACAGCCAGCTCCACCAGCCTTCTTCACCAATCTCTGTCCGAGCTTCCACTCGATCCGAGCTGTGGGAAAAATAGAGTTTAACCTCCTTTGCTCGCTTCCGAAGAAAGTCCCGATCGTCTCCCTTTACCCTTACTCGGACCATGATATCGATTTGCGGTTTATCCCAGGTAGAAATTGATACATTTCCTCGTTCGTTTTCCACATGTAAAGTCACTCCCGCATTAACTAAGTAAGATTTATCAATGGTTTTTTCTTCCACATCTTGTGCATAAAGCGATAGCGACCCAAAAGTGAAAACTAAGAATGCTAACATCATGGGACCGATGCGACTATATTTCCTGGTAGTCATTTGATTTTTGTTTTTCATGAGTTTGTATTTTGGTTTGAATATCTGTTAGTAAGTCAATTTGCATTTGATAATTCTGAATCATCACTTGTAGAATACGAGGATCCCTGCCTGAGCGACGATAATCTTTTTGTAACTGTTTCTGGTTTTTTTGTAATTCATCCAATTGGGTTTCCACATCTGCATACCATTTTCCTGCATCGTTCTGATTCATTGAGACCAGGACGCTTCGCTCCTCTTCGACAAGTCCTTCATAGTGTCTCGTCGTTTTTACAAAATCTTGATTACCAAGCGTATTTTGATTACTAAATAAATACCCTCCTGCCATTACAGCCAATAAAATAGAAGCTGCCCATGCCATAGGAAGCCATCCGATTGTGCGCTGCTTGCGATTTCCATTTCGGCGATTTAATTTTTGCCGGAATCTGTCCTCATGCCCTCTCGGCGGGCTGTGACGATTGTATTCTTCCCGGTGCTGGTCAAAAAACTTATCGATGTCGTCTTTCATAATTTTGCGAGTTCATTTCGTAATTCACCCTTCGCTCTGGAAATGAGCGTCCGGCTATTAGCATAAGAAATTTCCATACATTCGCTGATTTCCCGATAGTCATATTCTTCGATTAAGAATAAGGTTAATGCCATTCGGTAATTCTCTTTCAGGTTTGCCAGAGCCTGATCCACTTTTTCAAAAACCATTATTTTTTGCACTTCAGATGCAGTATGCAAATTTGATCTTTCAATTTCGCCCACGTCAAATGGCACATATCGTCTAACTTTACGCTTTCGATGTGCATCTATAGCTTCATTGATCACAATACGACGCAACCAAGCTTCAAAAGGCCCTTCACCGGAATAACTATTTATTTTCGTAAAAGCCTTTAAAAAGGCTTCTTGCATGGCATCTTCGGCTTCCGATTCACTCTTTAGTATCCGTAAAGCCGAGGAAAACACCCGGGGCGCAAAAAAGCGGTATAGCTTCATTTGAGCCTGAGCATTTTCCTGCTGACATTGTTCAACCAAATTTGCAATCTCCGATGTGGATACTTCCATGATTCATCCCTTGGATCTATATACTAGATGCATAATCCCACGATTATGTTACACCAAAAGGGCAAAAAAGTAATATTAATGTAGAATAGAGCTTTAAAAGACCTGTTTGAAACACATTTCAATTATATAATAAAGAAACAGCTAAACTACTTATCAGAATAATGTAGTTCATATTTATATTGCTAGGCTCTGCAGCCCTTACTTTAACTTGTAAGAAAAAAAAGTTATTTAGTAGAAATTATAAAACCACCAACTTAACACTGAACTATCTCATTATTAGCACGTTGTAATTGTGTATGAAAAACAAAACAACTACTGACATGGATTTAAAAGAATTTAAAGAAAAAGCAAAGCAGACATTAGATGAGGTTTTCAATCGGGTAGAAAAATTAGAAAAAAAGCGGTCAGAGGTAGAAGACTCAGCTAAAGAGAAATACGATGAGCAATTGAAAAAAGCTAAAGAACGTCGAGATGAATTAAAAACTCGATACCAAAAGCTTGAAATGGCTGCAGAAGGTAAATGGGAGGAAGCTAAAACAGCCTTCGAAAAAGCATCTGACTCCTTTGAGGATGGATGGAAAGAGATCAAGTCGTTATTCTAACGAAATTACAAAGCGCTCAATTGAGCGCTTTTTTTATTTGCCCATGCGTGTGCTTCTGCGGGGCAAAAAGAAGCGCTGTCGAAATCGCATGCGTTCCATATCCTTGTATTCAGCCACATGTTTGATGTCTTCTATGGAATAAAAAGCCTCCGGGTCGAATGATTCGATAATATGAATCAGTTTCGGTGCTTGCTTGCGTTTAATTACCGTTAAAATTATTTTAACGGGACCTTTACCACCTTGTCCATCGACAAATGTAATTTTAAGATTTTCCGACTTGAGTCTGTCAATTAAAGTTGAACACTCTTTGTGCGTAATTACCCGAAACAATTGGTGTCCGATGCGCAACTGTTCCTCAAACCAAATACCAATGTAATTCCCCATAGCGAATCCGCCTGCGTAAGAAAAGTAATGCAACCAACTATTTGACTGCGCTAAAACCTGTGCGGTAATAGTAATCCACACCATTACTTCTAAAAAACCCAAAATAGAAGCGACGTTCTTCATGTTTCGATTGACGAACATGATACGCACGGTTCCCAAACCCACATCGACAATACGGGCGAGGAAGATAACGAGCGTCAACATTACAGGGTGCAAAGAAAATATGTCCATGGCAGTTCATTTAGGCGCGCAAAAGTAAGGCTTATTGATATACTTATTCAAGAAAATATAGAAAATAAAACCTCGACCCTTCAGCTTCTATTTGAGTCAATAGGCACTAATAAAATGATTATTTCCAGCATAAAGCTAGTCGTCACCATCACCATTTAAAATCATATGCTGAAATGCATAAACCCTGACGGGGCCGAAGTCAAATGATTTTTTTAATTTGGTTGAAAAAGAGACATGGAGAAGCAACGGGGCACCTTTAGCAATCGCCTTGGGTTTATTGCAGCTGCGGCAGGCTCTGCAGTCGGACTCGGAAATATTTGGAAATTCCCCTATGAAGTTGGAGAAAATGGAGGGGCAGCTTTTCTCGTCATCTATTTATTTTTTGCTTTTGTGATTTGTATGCCCATCATGGTTGGAGAAATAGCCATGGGGCGAAATACCCGCAGCAATCCGTATGGCGCCTTTCGAAAGCTTGGAGGCAAAAAATGGGGAATCGTGGGGTTTATTGGCGTCCTCTCCGGAATATTCATACTCTCTTTCTATAATGTAGTCGCCGGCTGGGCATTTGGATATTTTCTTCAAATAACGTTTGGGGATTTACTTGGCCAAAGCGACTATTCGGCTTATTTCGGAGACTATGTTGCTCATGTATCGGACAATTTACTTTACTCATTGGCTTTTATGGTGCTTACCGCTCTAATCGTTATTGCCGGAGTCAAAAAAGGAATTGAGCGCTGGACCAAAATCTTAATGCCCCTTCTTATTGCCTTAATCGTGGGGCTAATTATTTATGCCATAACCCTGCCGAATGCCTCTGCAGGCCTTGAGTTCTACCTTGTTCCTGACTTCAATAATGTTACTGGCAAAACATACTACATGGCCCTGTCACAGGCCTTCTTCTCCCTATCGTTGGGCATGGGTGCCATCATTACATATGGCTCATACATCAGTAAAAGTGATAACATTATTACGTCCGCAGCTCTGGTTACTACCGCAGATGCCCTCATTGCCTTTATGGCCGGTTTATTAATTTTTCCCCTTGTTTTCTTTCAGGGTATAGAACCCACTGAAGGACCAGGCCTCGTCTTCGTCTCACTCCCAGGTATTTTTGAAGCAATGGGGCCAATACTCGGCAAAATTGTTGGTGGTGGGTTTTTCCTTTTGCTGTGTTTTGCGGCTTTGACGTCTACCGTTTCCCTTTTAGAGGTCCCCACTGCCTTTGTAACGGATGAAACAAATTATAGCCGAAAGAAAACAGTGATGGGACTTGCCGCTCTGGTATTTATCCTGGGACTGCCGAGTATGCTGGGCCAGGGAGCTGTTGGCATGTTCACAGAATTCATGACCTATGGCGGAGAAACAAAAAGCTTCATGGGCGTAGTAATAGATATCTTTTCAGATATTGGACTTCCGCTGGGGGGATTCCTCATTTCTATTTTTGTGGCTTATCGCTGGCGCACTCATCGGGCGGCCGATGAGATCGAACAGGGTCACAAACATTTTCGGGGATCCTGGGGAGAAAAGTTTTTTAATGTTGTCATTTCATACATCAGCCCGATTGTAGTGGGTGTTATGGTCATCATCATTTTCCTCAATAAATTTACGGGACTAGATATTTTAGGGGGCTTATAAATTAAAGCCTAATCTTAAAACAAACTGTATTAAACTCGCTGATCCCAAAGCGATAAAAGTCAGTGAAAATCTGTACTTTAGATCATACAAAACCCTACTGCTTGTGAAACGATCTACCGCTCTGTTTTTCATCACCATGGTATCGGCGCTCGGCGGATTACTATTCGGATACGACACCGGCGTAATTAATGGGTCTCAGTTTTTCCTCAGCAAATACTTTATGCTCAGCCCGGCGATGAAGGGTTGGGTGGTAGGAAGTGCATTGCTCGGATGTCTGGCCGGTGCGTTGGCAGCAGGACCGCTCAATGTGCGTTACGGCAGAAAAACAGCTCTTGTTATTTCGGCTCTTCTGTTTTCCATATCAGCCTGGGGCTCGGGACTGCCCGCTATTTTTCCCGAGTCGGTCTCCCTACTCGTATTCTTTCGATTGATTGGGGGCTTAGGAATAGGTATAGCATCCATGACTGCTCCTATGTATATAGCCGAAATTGCTCCCGCTGACCGCCGCGGTCTTATGGTTTCATTTTATCAGCTCGCTATCGTAGTTGGCTTTTTTGTAGTATTCCTCGTTACGTATTACATTGGTCATGGGCTTAGTGAGGAAGAAAATATAGCCTATGGTTGGCGATGGATGTTCTGGTCAGAACTCGTTCCGAGTCTGCTCTTTCTTGTTCTGCTGTTTTTTGTACCTCGCAGCCCGCGCTGGCTGTATATGAACGATCGAGGGGAAGAAGGTTTCCAGACCTTAGCCTATTTTAATGGGAAAGAGCGGGCTGAAGTTGAACAAGCCGCCATTCAAGGTTCGCTGAAAAAAGGAAAACAAAAAGGAAAAATAAATTACTGGGCTCCCGGTGTACTCATGATTATTCTTATTGGTTCCATCTTTTCAGCCAGCCAGCAACTCACAGGCATTAATGCCGTCCTTTACTATGGTTCAGATATTTTTGAAAAAGCCTTGGGATTCGGCAAAGATGATGTCTTATTTCAGCAAGTCCTACTCGCCTTTATCAATATGATTTTCACCTTTGTCGCGATGTATTTTATCGACCGCGTGGGTCGAAAAACATTAGTTTACTGGGGCTGCTCGGGCATGCTCACAGGCTTTTTGATGCTGGCTATCACTTTACAAACACAGACTGTTGGCCTGCTCTCTCTTATTGGCATCTTACTATTTATTGCCTCTTTTGCCATGTCCATGGGGCCCGTCGTTTGGGTGCTACTCTCGGAGATGTTTCCCAATAAAATCCGATCGGTTGCCATATCGATAGCCGTTGCCGCCCAGTGGGCCATGAATTACGTTGTCTCTCAAAGTTTCCCGATCATCGCAGAGAGCCAAACCAATATGAACAGCTTTTGGAATGGATCACTCCCCTATTATATTTTCATTGTTTGCATTGTCTTTATCCTCTTTTTCACATTTCGATTCATTCCAGAAACCAAGAACAGAACGCTAGAAGAATTAGAAAATCTTTGGAATATTTAATCTACTTTTTAGGGGCCTCCACCCAACAAGTTGGGTGGCGCTACGTTTCGCCACTCGTTCAGTATCCCTCCTTCATCCCGAGGCTGGCATTCGCCAGCTCGAGGATTTCGGAGTTTCACTCGGCCCTTCGCCCTCTCCAAATACCTTTTGGAGAGGGCTCGGTCTCCCCGGCGCAAGGCCGGGGATGGCTGCACATCGCTAGTCCGATAAGAGAGGATTAGGAAGTCCACAACGAGTCCCACGCCCGACAAAGCACTGCGTGATAGCGCTGCGGCGTGGGGGCGTCAGCCGCCCGAGCAGGCAGCGGCTGGGAGGGCCGAGCGAAGCCGCCGGAGTCCCGAAAAAGGTCTTTTCAAGACCTTTTCGAGGACAGAGGCGGGGCATCTGAGCGAGCCCCAAAGCATAGCGACCCCCGACCCCAAATTTTGGGCGGCGGGGGAATCACCCTCAAAAGCCACTACCATAAAAAAAGCCCGACATTGCTGCCGGGCCAAAAATCAACGTACTCTATTCACCAAAATAAACGTACATCCTATTGAATGATGAGACGCTGCCTCATCACACCTTCATTCGTTTTGATTTCTATGATATATAATCCAGCCCCGATACGGTTAACATTTAACTTATTACCGGGATTCACTTTCTCCAGCACGCGCTGACCGCTCATAGTGTAAAGGACACAAGAGGTGACCGGCGTCTGGCTATCCAGAATAACAAAGTCCGAGGTCGGGTTGGGATAAATGCGCACATCTATAGGGTCGGAGTTGACTATAGAGGTAGGCATCTTACTGAAATAGACATTATCAACAAACAGCGTCCCCTCACCTCCGGGTGAACCAGTAAATATATATTGGGCGAGATTGCTCCGCGCAGTAAGTCCTTCGAAGTCTTCCAATGCTAATTCAAGACTATTCCATTCCCCTTGAGGAAGGTCAGTGAAAATTAATTCGTGCTCGGAATCATCACCGCCATTGATCTGGCCATCGGAACCCCAATCTATAATCGTGATCGTCAGAGTATCTATATTTGGAGTCCATAGATCGATATGGAAGAAGTCCATATCTGACGCATCGATTAAATTATCGTTTGTGGTTTCCACGCCGAAGAAACTTAAGTTAGTATACTTTTTGGTCGGATTCCCATCGATTTCAATATCCTCCAGATCAGCACCTCCTGCTGGCCAAAGCCATGTATCTACCTCAACATCCGTATAGATATCGCTGTATAAACTCAACACATTTTCTTCTGCTTCCGTAGGGTCGGGTGCGGCTACTTGAGGGTCTGTGACCGGTCCGCCACCTTTACCCAATATCACCACATTTCCTAGTGCTGCTTCATCTGCAGGGTTCGCATTTAAACCTGTGACTGAAAAACCATACTGTACCACGGCATCTTGCGCTTCCGGATTATCAAAGGTAATAGAAAAGGGCCCAGCTTCTGTTAGGGGCTCCGACACCTCTTTTAATTCAGAAAAATCAGAATTAAAGACTTTGATATATACTCGTGTTTCATAGTCTGGAGATAGCGTATAACTTTCCACTTCACCTTCAAAGGTGATTGCTTTCCCAACTAAACTCGTATCCTCGACGAAGGTATTCCCTTCGAATGTTTTATTACCCAAACCTGTGCTCTGGTCTACCCAAAATGGGTCATCGGGATTATCACCATAGGTGTTGAAATTTGGGAATAAGATCACTGTATTTGCTACCGAATCAATTACAGACTTAATATCGGGAACACCCCATGGCGAACCAAACACAAATCCGCCACCATTAGCTGGCGTCTCGAAAACATTTGCAAAGCCAGTGAATGTTGCAGAAGGATCAACTTCAACAACTTCTTCGTCCGGGCCCTGGCCACCGTCGCCGGCAACAATCACCACGTTTCCTAGTGCTGCTTCATCTGCGGGGTTCGCATTTATACCTGTGACTGAAAAACCATACTGTACCACGGCATCTTGAGCTTCCGGATTATCAAAGGTAATAGAAAAGGGCCCAGCTTCTGTTAGGGGCTCCGACACCTCTTTTAATTCAGAAAAATCAGAATTAAAGACTTTGATATATACTCGTGTTTCATAGTCTGGAGATAGCGTATAACTTTCTACTTCGCCTTCAAAAGTGATTGCTTTCCCAACTAAGCTCGTATCCTCGACGAAGGTATTCCCTTCGAATGTTTTGTTACCTAAACCTGTGGTCTGGTCCACCCAAAACGGGTCATCGGGATTATCTGCATAGGTATTGAAATTCGGAAATAGGGTCACTGTATTCTCCGTCGTATCAATTACAGACTTAATATCAGCAACACCCCAGGGCGAACCAAATACAAAACCGCCACCGTTTGCAGGTGTCTCAAATACATTTGCAAATCCAGTGAAACTTGCGGAAGCATCAACTCCTACAACTTCCTCCTCGGGGCCCTGGCCACCGTCGCCGGCAACAATCACCACGTTTCCTAGTGCTGCTTCATCTGCCGGGTTCGCATTTATACCTGTGACTGAAAAACCATACTGTACTACGGCATCTGCTGCTTCCGGATTATCAAAAGTAATGGAAAAAGTACCTGCCTGTGTTAGTGGTTCCGACACCTCTTTTAATTCAGAAAAATCAGAATTAAAGACTTTAATATATACTCTTGTTTCATAGTCTGGAGATAGCGTATAACTTTCCACTTCCCCTTCAAAAGTGATTACTTTACCAACTAAGCTCGTATCCTCGACGAAGGTATTCCCTTCGAATGTTTTGTTACCTAAACCTGTGGTCTGGTCCACCCAAAACGGGTCATCGGGATTATCTGCATAGGTATTGAAATTCGGAAATAGGGTCACTGTATTCTCCGTCGTATCAATTACAGACTTAATATCAGCAACACCCCAGGGCGAACCAAATACAAAACCGCCACCGTTTGCAGGTGTCTCAAATACATTTGCAAATCCAGTGAAACTTGCGGAAGCATCAACTCCTACAACTTCCTCCTCGGGGCCCTGGCCACCGTCGCCGGCAACAATCACCACGTTTCCTAGTGCTGCTTCATCTGCCGGGTTCGCATTTAAACCTGTAACTGAAAAACCGTACTGTACCACGGCATCTGCTGCTTCCGGATTATCAAAAGTAATGGAAAAGGTACCTGCCTGTGTTAGTGGCTCCGACACCTCTTTTAATTCAGAAAAATCAGAATTAAAGACTTTAATATATACTCGTGTTTCATAGTCTGGAGATAGCGTATAGCTTTCCACTTCCCCTTCAAAAGTAACCGTCTTACCCACCAAAGAGGCATCTTCAACAAAAGTGTTTCCTTCGAATACTTTATTTCCTAAACCTGTGGTCTGATCGACCCAAAACGGGTCATCGGGATTATCTGCATAGGTATTGAAGTTCGGGAATAAGTTCACTGAGTTTCCAGCTGTATCTATAACAGACTTAATATCAGCAACACCCCAGGGCGAACCAAATGCAAAACCACCACCGTTTGCAGGTGTCTCAAATACATTTGCAAAGCCGGTGAAGCTCGCAGACGCATCAACCTCCACAACTACCTCATCAGGTTCTGCTGAGCCTTCCTCGAAACGCACGTTATCAAAGTATACTACATTGTCCTGAGATCTACCATCGAGATTAAAATCTGGAAAAATGACAATACGGCTCAACTCTCCGTTGCCAGGGGGAGGGTTCTGTGCATTCGAAAAATTAAATGTGAGTTCCTCCCATTCATTTACTACAGTATTAGAGACTTTCACTTCGCCTTCAGACCATCCTGTCTCAGTATCAAATTTGATTCCAACGTCGCTTATTTCAGACTTCCAAACCATAATTTTCACGACTCGATTGGTGCTATCCCATTCAAAAGCTCCCAAGTCTACAGTCTGCTCTGATTGACAGCCTGCAAAAGGAGCACCAGTCTGCAATGCAGTAAACTGAGCTACGGTGGCAGAGGTATTCGCACCGGTAGGATCTGGGTTAGGAATAATTTCTAAATCCGGATTGGTATCATTTTCAAAGACTTCCCAAGTCCAGTTAGCCCCTTCTTCTCCGGGCTCAAAGGTGATTGGCCCATTTTGGGCATAGCCTAAAGATGCCATAAGCATCAAGCTAAATATTGTAAATACTGTTTTCATCGGTTATGATTTTTGTTGTTAAGTAATTGAAATGCATTGGATTATTCCAATGTTATAGTTTGAGAAAGTTTAGCTGTTGAATTTGATCCAATATAGAATGTAAATGCAGAGGAATCGCTTTTCCAATTTCCCTGAGCATTGTAGTATCCCAGGTCTGATGAAGAAAGAGTAAACGTTAGTTTTCTGGATTCTTCCGGGTCAAGAAGAACAGACTTAAATCCCTTTAAGGCTCGTACTGGCTGAACGGCTTCGGCATATTGAGTTTTTACGTACACTTGGGCCACTTCTCTGCCCCGTTTCGGACCTGAATTTGTTAGCTGCACTGTAATTTGAACTTTAGTATCCTCCCCTTGAATACTCCTGACCTGCAAATCGCTATAAGAAAAAGTAGTATAACTCAATCCAAAGCCGAAGGGATAAAGCGGTTCATTGGCTTCATCACTATAATGCGAATGAAAAACATCTCCCGGATTCGCGGAGGAAGGCCTTCCGGTAGAATAGTGATTGTAGTATATAGGAATTTGACCTAAACCTCGGGGAAAAGTCATGGGAAGCTTTCCACTCGGAGTAGCATCGCCATAAATTAAGTTGGCTAATGCCGGACCATGCTGATCTCCCAAATGCCAGGCAAGAAGAATAGCTTTTACTTTTGGTTCAATATCTGTCAAGACCAGTGGTCTTCCTGTATGAAGTACTAAAACAATGTTTTCATTGACCTTTTGGACGGCATTTAGCAAGTCGTTTTGCAGTCCCGGAAGGTTTAATTGAGCACGACTGCGTCCTTCACCACTCATCATTCCATGCTCGCCAATTGCCAGGATGACTACATCTGCCTTTTCGGCAGCCCGAACGGCATCTGCTATTCCGGAGGTATCCGAAACATTAATCTCGATGGGTTGAGAAAAAGCAGGAGATTTTTCCAACAGACGAACGCCTGAAGAAAATGTAAGTTCATTCGTAGCCTGATGCTGGGAAAGACCTTCCCACAAAGAAATAGCTTGTTCCTCTTTTGCTGCCAGCCGCCAATTGCCTAAAGGAGATGTTTTATCCTGCCCTAAAGGACCTATAACGGCTATCGAAAGACCTTTCTTCTGCAGGGGGAGGATATCACCCTGATTTTTCAATAATACTGCGGACTTTTCGGCCAATTCCAGGAGTTCTCCATTAAAATCCGGATTACGTATTATTTTAGCCTCCCTTTGATTATCACAATATTTGTAGGGATCATCGAAAAGTCCCAAATCATGCTTGACCTTCAAAATGCGATAAACGGCTTCGTCGAGCAACTCTTCTTCAATCACTCCTTCTTCTACCAAGGCAGGTATATGCTTCAAAAAAAGCCCCGAAGTCATATCCATATCCAGACCCGCCAAAAAAGCCTTTTCTACAGAAGACTTTTCATTAGGAGTATATCCATGGATCTCCAGCTCTTTTACTGTCGCCCAATCTGAGACCACAAAGCCATTGAAGTTCCATTCGTTTTTTAGAATTTCCTTTTGCAGATAAGCATTTGCAGAGACCGGAACGCCATTAAGCATTTGAAAACCACTCATTATGGTTTTAACCCCTGCGTCAACAGCAGCTTTAAAAGGAGGGAGCACCGTATTGAAAAGTGTATGGTTACTAAAATCACTTGTATTATACTCTTTCCCCCCTTCAACGAAGCCATACCCCACAAAATGTTTGGCGCAAGCCGCTAGGGTATGCGAGTCCGATAATCGGTCGCCTTGAAAGCCTTTAACTCTGGCTTGGGCAATAAGACTTGCCAAGAAGGGATCTTCACCAGCGCCCTCCATCACTCTTCCCCATCGGGGATCTCTTGAAATATCAACCATTGGAGCAAATGTCCAATTGATGCCAGCGGCCGTTGCTTCTTGAGCAGCTATTTCTGCTGAACGGCGAATGGTCTCTAAATCCCAACTGGCCGCCTCTGCCAAAGGGATTGGTGAGATGGACTTGTACCCGTGAATGACATCAAAGCCAAAAAGCAATGGAATACCAAGTCTGGATTCTTCAACGGCGATTCTTTGTAGCTCTTTAACATTATCTACGCCATGCACATTGAGAAAGGCTCCTACAAGTCCCTGACGAAGATGTCTAGATTTGATGGAAGCTATACTCTGATTTTCTTCAGAGGGCCCTGTGTAACCAAAATTACTATACTGATTGAGTTGCCCCACCTTTTCTTGCAGGGTCATTTTACTTATAAGAACGAGAATCTGGTCAATACTATCGGTTTGGTTGGACTCCCAATAATGATTAGACATAGCTTTAATATTTTCAGGTAGTATTACTAAAAGAAAAATACCAACTAAAAATTCAAGCTTTAGCATATTATTGATACACTCTTATATAATCAATATCCATAGTACTACTTTCAAAATCAGGATCTACGTCTCCCCCAAAGGTCCCTCCCATAGCCACATTGACGATGATGAAAAAGGGTTGATTATAGGGCAGAGATCCGTCATTATCGAAAGAATGGTACACTCGGTTATCAACAGCAAATAAAATCTTATCTTCAGTCCACTCAACAGTGTATAGCTTAAATTCATCAGACACTCCTTCTACTTCTATATTTGATGTGACCGCATTTCCTCCAGAGTTTCCCGGGAAGTGTAACGAGCCGTGAACAACATCCTGCTCATTCCCTCTATGCTCCATAACGTCGATTTCTCCGCAAAAAGGCCATCCAGCTGTTGGAAAGTCTACTCCCATCATCCATAAAGCTGGCCAGGTACCTCCGCCAGATGGCATTTTGGCCCGAAACTCAATTCGGCCGTATTGGAAGTCGAATTTACCCAAAGTATTTAACCTAGAGGACGTATAATCAAAACCAGATCGCTCTTCGGCTTCCAGAGTAATGCGCATTGCATCATCAATGATGGATACATTTTCTTCCGTATAAAACTGTACCTCTCTATTTCCCCATCCGTTGTTTCCATTTCCGGTTTCATAATTCCAAATATCCTCATTAGGCCTTCCGGTTTCATTAAACTCTTCTGACCATATGAGATCAGTAAATTCTGTTTCTAACTCTTCACCACCGGTATCGCCACCCTCGTTTGTAGTGAACTTAAGGTACCAAGCAAGACTATTTCCGGCCGAACCGGATATCGCACGAATATGCATCGAGGTTTCTGATATTTCTAAAATTTCATAGGTGCTCGTATTGATATAATAGCTCATAAAGCCTCCCTCGGAAATCATAAATTGTGTGCCTGTAGTAAGTTCCTCCGGAGTATCAAAAGTCGAGGTTCCCAGACTTAAGGTTTTCTGGCCTTCGGTCGAAAAAGGTAGACACTGATCTTCGGAACCATCACCGCCGGCGATGGTTGTAAATTCAGCATTAAAAAAGGTAACACCTTTATTGTCATGAGAAAAAGAAAGATTACCATTTGCGTCTTCAGAAATTGTGATTTCATCGTTATAGAAACAATCGGCTAACAAGCCCGGGCTAGCTGAGAAAAAATCTGGTCCATAGGAGTCCAATGGCCCCACACCTAAATGACCTGGTTCATTAACTGCCACGCGCCACACTTTTTCTGCCCCCCCGGCAAGAAGGGACTTAGTTTCCGGATCACTAAATGTACTCAAGACGCTAATCTCTATCGATGCTGTGGTGGTGATTCCACCGCGTCCAGTAGCGACGACGGTCACGGTATAATCATTTACGCCTACCCTTCCATAAGTATGTGCAACCTGACCACTTGGGATAACATCCTTAACATTATCACCGAAATCAAAAATATAACTAATTGCATCTGAAGCAGTGGCAGTAAATTCAACTAGGCCACTCCCATCTCCAAATGGGTCAGCGTCGGTAGCATTTACAATATTAGCTTCAATTTGTAAATTGTCTGGAGGTGTAACATCGCCAAACTCTACGTTTTCATCCTGGCAACTACTAAATAACCCTAGACCCAGAAGTATGAATATGCTTGTTAAAATTCTCATTTTTATTAATTTTCTAGTTGAATATTATCGAAATAGAAGTTTTCTTCCATTCCATTCTCGCCAAAATCCATAAAGACTACGACTATATCAACAGTTTCAGAAAGGTCGATATCTGCGAAATCGAACGTTAATTTTTCCCATGTATTTGCCTCAGAAACTGTAGCTGGAACTTCAATCTCATATAAAGAATTAGAGTCTTCGAGTTTCAAGAGGACTGTAATTCCTGACTTGGGAGCCCAGACGTCCATAGTCATAACTGTAGTTTCACTAAAATCTATAGGCTCTTCAAGTGTAATGAACGAGCCACCCCAGGTTTCTGCAAGATTTTGCTTAAACTGGTCTGCCACTCGATTAGAGTTATTTAACCCGCTTGGATCCGGATTATTAATAACATTGGTTGAAGCTCCTCCAAAGTTTTCAAAGTTATATTCAAGCGCACCTTCGAAGGTCAATGGTAAAAGAACTTCTTCAGGTCCTGTGGCCCCGCCATACACTAAGTCGTCAAAGTAAAACCGCTGGCCTTGCCCATCTGTACCCAAGTCGAAAAAGAAAATAACTCTGGTCCACATTTCGGAGATATCCCCAGCAGATAGGTCCACATCAATCTCCACCCACTCATTAGCCACAGGGATATTAACAGTATTTTCTATTTCAGCCTCTGTTTCCGGATTTTCCAACTTCAAGGTAAAAGGAACATCCGCCTCAGGAGACCAGACTTTAATAGAAAGTGTGGTAGAAATACCAAGATCTATGGGGTTATCTAAATCAATAAAAGCACCTGCAAAATTTTGGGCTCCATCGACCTTAAAGCTCTCGGCAACGCTTGCGCTGGTATTGATCCCCGATATATCCGGATTTTGGAGAACCATAGTGGGCGCACCTCCGAATTCTGAAAAAGAATAGGCAGAAGCTCCCGCCTCGAAATCTAATGGCAATCCAATCTCGACTGGATTTGTAAGTCGAATATTGTCAAATAAATAGGTTTCACCTTGACCTGACGTTTCGAAATTGAAAAACAAGGCTATGATTGAATACAATTGGTCTGGATCTACATCAGGCAGGTTAAAGATTAAGGTGTGCCACTCATTGGCGACTTGAGTATTCTGAATAGATTCAGCAAATATTTCAGGATCATCTTTATTTTCGACCTTAAATAAAATAGGGGTACCTACTTCTGGTGTATATACATCAACAGCTATAGCCTGTGTCGAAGAAAAGTCAATGCTTTCATTTAGTGCCGCAGAGGTGCCGGCCCAGGTTTCAGAACCATCAACTTTAGTATAGGATCCTACTTTTGGACTTTCATTAACATCATTTGGGGCGGGATTATCAATAATGGGAACCCCAGTTCCTTCTCCCCCACCAAAATTGTTGAATGTATAATCAATGGTGGTAGATTCGAAGTCCATTGGTAACACAAGAGGATTCGTGATAACAACCTCTTCGGAGTATTCCAAGGTGGCAGCGCCACCGCTAAAAGCTATTACTGTTATCGTGTAATTGCCTACGTCTGAGTATTCGTAACTTGCATTTTCACCTTGCAAAATATTAGTCGGTTCCGCATCTGGATCTTCTCCAAAATCAATTTCAAAACCAACTGCTTTATCAGCAGTAGGAGTTACAATGACGCGGAGTGGATTATCGGATGCGACCGAAATGTCAACCGTTAGGTTCTCAGGGGGATCAAAAGTAACTGTCAGGTCTTTATTAATACGCTCTTCTTCTCCTATAAGGTTCCTGGCAATAATTTCAACATCAAATTGTCCTTCTTCATAGGTATGTGTAATCTGCTCTCCTGCTGGAATAGGCTCCGAAAAATCGCTTCCATCTCCAAAGTCAACGACAAAATTTGCTACACCTACTCCTTTAGGTAGGATAGATACTTCGCCTGAATTATCTCGTGCAATTTTAAATTCTGCATCGATATTTCTAGGTGGCACGTGTTGTATATCTGCTGGATCATCAGAACAACCAATGAGCAAGCTCGTACCGATTAGCACGAGTGCTGTAAGACAATTTTTATAGCTAAACGTATTCATAGATGTTTATTTTAATATCCTGGATTTTGTGTCCAATTTCCTCTAGCAAATTGAATCTCTTCTTGAGGTATTGGAAAAATATTATTCTTAGGGGCGGTAAAGCCGGTAATTTCATCGGCGGCGCGGCCTGTTCGGACTAGGTCAAAAAAAGTATGCCCTTCACCTACTAACTCTAGTCTTCGTTCTTGATAAATATCCTCGAGGAGAGCTTGCCCTGTAGTTGTAACAGGATTTAAGCCGGCTCGTTCACGAACTTGATTCACGTATTCTTGTGCCTGCATATCACTACCACTTCCTTCCACTAAAGCCTCAGCGGCCATCAGCAGCACATCGGCATATCGAATAGCTCTATAATTGTTGGGCTGAGTTAAGTTAACATCAGGCTGATTGTCATTCATTCGAGGAAGATACTTTCGATTATAATATCCCGTATGCCCCGTTTCAGAATCCTGATTACCTATGTTGAAGGTCGCTCCATTTTCAGCAGCCCAGGTCTCTATATTTAAAATGCTCAAATCCCTGCGCAGATCGTTTTCTTCAAAAGCCTCGTAAATAGAGGCTCGGGGTAATCCAAATCCGAAACCGGATTCAAAAACCGGCCCCACATACCCCCGAATACCGCTAAAACCGACTAGTACATTTCCCTCACTACATTGCAAACAGTCGAAGCCTGCTCCTTGAACTCCAGTATACTGAACTTCAAAAACAGATTCCGGTCCATTCTCTCCTTCGAATTCAAAAAGGTCTGCAAAATCTTCATCTCCCTGGGTGCCATATAGATGGTACTGCCCAGAATTGATGACTTCTTGCAGTTGAACAGCGGCGGCATCAAAATTTTGCTCATAGAGATACAACTTTCCAAGAAGAGCATGCGCTGTCATTTGATTAACTCTTCCAGGTTCAACGGACATCACTGGCAAGTTTTCAATGGCTATTTGCAAATCACCTTCAATAAAACGATAAACTTCATCAATGGTAGCCCTCGGAATACTAATTTCTTCTCCCAGCTCAAATTGCCCTTCAGGCTTTATTGGAATAGGGCCAAACCACTTAGAAAGTTCGAAATTGAAATAAGCGCGCAAGAACCGAGCTTCAGCTAAAATTTGTGCTTTCCCCTCAAAGTCGATATTGTCCTCGTTTTGAATAATAAAACTTGCTCTTTGAACTCCAGCGAAATTGAAATTCCACAAATCGCGAAGATTATCATTTATAGGGGTATGGATCATCCGATCAACTTGCTGCCATCCAATAACATCCGTGGGGCTTTCCCCGCCGGCATTTACATCTCCTGAAGCTATCTCCGCTAAAATAGTATTTGCATAGGTTGCCTGTAAAAGGTCATAAGCTCCTATTAATGCATTATCATAATCTTCAGGCGCTTCAAAAAAGCTTTCCGAATTTATGGCATAAGGAGGCTGTACATCAACAAAATCATCTGAGCAAGCACCTACCGCTAGTAGGACGAAAAGGCTTAGTATTATATGTTTCATGAATATGATTTTCTTGTTCAAGTTTGATTAAAATTGTGCTTTAACACCAAAAATAAAGTTTCGAGGGATAGGGTAAAACCCAAAGTCAATTCCACCGCCAATTGGTGCTCCAGTAGAGGCTGTAGGATCAAAACCAGAATAATTTGTAAAAGTGTAAAGATTATCTACTCTAGCGTAAACGGTTAGTCTATTAAGTGCTACTTTATTGCTAATCCGGTCTGGAAAAGTATATCCAATATTCACATTCTGAATACGAACAAAAGAACCATCTTCCACAAAGAAGTCTGAAAATATATTATTAGCTGTAGGAGCTACTGTTGCTCTGGGAACCTCTGTGCTTGTTCCTTCTCCAGTCCACCGATCCAGTCTATAATTCATTCTATTTACATTAGGCTGATCACGTTCAAAGTTCCGAACTATATCATTCCCAAAAGAACCGAAAAAGACAGTAGAGAGGTCAAATTGTCCAAGAGTTAGGTTTAGAGTATATCCCATGGTAAAGTCGGGGATCGGGTCACCAATATTTACCCGGTCGTCAGGAGTGATTTCACCATCTCCGTTTGTATCCATGAATCGGATATCGCCAGGCTGAGCTTCTGCTCCTAATTGCAGCTGAGAAGGATGGTTGCGAACTTCTTCTAAGTTTTGAAAAATGCCATTTGTTTTATAGCCATAGAAATAACCGATCGGCAGTCCTACCTCCATTCTCGAGGGCGCCGGCTGACCAACGCCAAATTGTCCGCCTTCTAAGAAGTCCCCTCCGTTAATAGCCGTAACTTCATTATTAATGGAAGTAAAGTTGAGATTCATTTGCACTCCTAACTTAGATCCCCAAGTGTCACTGTAGCTCAACTCGAATTCGACACCTTGATTTCGCACAGTACCCGCATTGATAGTTGGACCTGATGCTCCTGGCGCCGCTGTTCCAAAAATACCGGATATCGGGAGATTCGCAATTAATAGATTGGCTGTGATATCGCGATAGTAATCCACAGCCAGGTTTATTTTGTTTTTGAACATCCTCAAGTCCATTCCTACATTAGCCTTCTTCGACTCTTCCCATTGCACATTTGGGTTGGCTAAAGGCCCGACTGCAATACCATTGATGAGGCTGTTGTCAACTCCAGACGCATAGGTAGCCTGGCCAGTAAGAAGAGCAAGGTATAGAAAATCAGGAATTCTATCATTCCCCATGATACCGTAGCCCCCTCGTATCTTCATGAAGTCGAGGTTCTTCCATTCAGGGAAAAAAGACTCGTCTGAAAAGACCCAAGCTGCAGTTGCAGAGGGAAAGTACCCCACTCTATTGTTGGGTCCAAAACGAGTGGAGGCATCTCGTCTCAATATTCCCGATAATATGTATTTCTCATCAAGTGTATAATTTAGTCGGCCGAAATAAGACAATCTACGGACATCATAAGCGTATGACGAGGCATTTAAATCATCTCCAGCGCCTGTTGCTGTTCCAATGTCTGCAAACAAGATGTCGTTGGATGGTACTCCAGTTGATGTTCCAAACAATCCCTCTCCAAACTGTCGAAACACTGTCATACCCGCCATGAAATTGACATCATGTCTATCCCCAAATCGTTTTTTATAGGTATTGAAAATATCTAATGTATAGTCGTTATCATTAATCTTACCCTGAGAGATTAAATTTTCCTCTAAACGATTGAAGACCTTACCCGGCCCATAGTCGAAAATAGGGATAAAGTCTCTGTTCTGAGTAAAAGATGAATTAAAACCCATTCTGACTTGCAGGTCAAGATTTGGTAAATAGTCGTATTTTAATTGGGCCGTACCACTTAATCGATTCGTTCGAGAGTCATTAAAAGTATTCCGGATTTGAGTTAAAGGGTTAACAACTTCATTTCCCAAATCAATTTGCCCCCTGAGGTTATCTACATCCCGACCAATCGTCGGTGCCATGTTTAAAGCATTAAAGAGAACAGAACCGAGTCCGAAATCATTAAGCGAATTATTTTGAGTAGAATAATAAAACAATCGAGTGTTAATGTTCAAATTTTCGCGCAAATCCGATTCGAGGTTCAGTGCTGCGGTTCGACGAGAAAACTGCGACTTTTCCTCACCGACGATACCATCTTGATTAAAAATAGAGCCACTTAAACTGTAGGAAGTACTTTCTGTACCTCCTCTGACCGACAGGTTATGACTCACCATAGGCGCTCGGGAAAAAACCTCTTCTTGCCAATTTGTCCCTTCACCAATTTGGTTGAGAGACTCCTGTATAGGTGATTGTTGACCTGCATTTGTATATGATTCATTCAATAATAAAGCATATTCTTCCCCGTTGAGAAGATTTAGTTCGCGACTAGTTTCCTGAATGCCGTAAAATGTCTGATAGTCAAACTTTGCTTCTTGATTTCGTTTACCAGACTTTGTAGTCACTAAAATAACACCATTTGATGCTATCGTCCCGTAAATAGCCGCTTGAGCATCCTTAAGGACAGTTATACTTTCGATATCCTGTGGATTGATCGAATTTAAACCGCCTTCATATTGGAATCCATCCAGTATGATCAGGGGAGAATTATTACCATTCGTGGAAATACCACGAATCCTAATATTAGACTCAGAGCCTGGTGCGCCCCCCTGCTGGGAAACATTAACCCCAGCTGCTGTTCCCTGTAGTGCTTGAGCAGCATTCGGAGGATCCAATTTTCCAATAAAATCACCATCAATTTTACTTACAGCACCTGTTACATTTCGACGGCTTTCGGCACCATACCCAATTACCACAACATCTTCTAAAACTTGTGCATCTGATGATAGCTGTATTTCATAAAATACCTCATCTGTTAATTCTACTTTCTTAGATATATAACCTAAATAAGAAACAACTAGGATAGCGTCCTGAGGAACATCAGTTAGGGTAAATTCTCCATCTAAGTCGGTTTCAACTCCTCTCGTTGTACCTTCAATACTAACGTTGGCGAATATCAATGGATCATTAGTGGTAGCATCAGTAACTTTTCCACTGATATCCTTTCCCTGAGCAAACAAGGAGCCAACACTTATAAGCCCCAGAATGACAAATACATACTTTTTCATACTAATAGTTGTGTAATTTAGTCAAATATAACATAGCTGATCTCTAATGCAAAACATATAGAGCTACAAAGAACATACATTACCTTATTATTACTTTTTAATCTATATAACATTAAGTAAATATAGGGTTTAAGCTATAAATAACTACAAAAACAAAATAGAGCATTACAGAAAACAAATGTGACATTGAAATGAATATGCGATTTGTAGTGGTCTTGTAGTGGTGATTAGGGCGCTATATACTAAGAATATAGTCAGTCAAATTAGTCTCAGCATCCAAATTCATTTTCTTTCGTAAACGATATCTTTTGACTTCAACGCTTTTTGGTGAAATACTTAATAAGGGGGCAATTTCTTTAGAAGAAAGATTTAATCTTAAATAAGCACAAAAGCGTAAATCGTTATTTGTTAATTCTGGATGTTCATTTTTCACTTTCTTAAAAAAGTCTTTATCCGCATCATTGAATGCTTTTTCGAAAAACTCCCAATCATCGTTACTTTTTAAATTTTTATCTATGATTTTAACTACATTTCCGGCTTTTGTTGCACCTTCATCTACTTTCCGTAATTCTTTTTTTATTTTGTTTAAAAACCGATTCTTTTTGATAATTCCCATTGTTGAAATAGCTAACTCCCTATTTTTAGCTTCAATCTCTTGTTGTAACTTCTCATTTTGAAGCCTTATGAATTTTCTTTTGTTTTCAGACTCCGTTAACTTGTGTTTTCGTTCATTTTTCCGCTTTTCTCTTTTTCTCTCTTCTTCAAAATACCGCTTATACCTATAGTGAATGCTTATTAGAAGTAAAATTGCTACCGCAAAATAGAGGATGATCATTCCTCTGGATAACCAAAAAGGTCGCTGAATCATAAATTTGTAGGTCAGGTCAGAGCTATACTTTTTCCCTCCGATGCGCCCTCGAACCATCAAGGTATAGTCTCCATGAGAAAGATTGCTTACCTCAAATTTGTTACTTCGCTGCCAATTCCCCCACTGATCATTATAACCACCAAGTTTATATTGATACTCGGTAAAGAAATAATTATTATAGTCTGGAATAGTAACACTGAAGGAGACCGAATTATAGCTAGATTTTAATTGAATGTCTGTGGACCGAAGCGACATTCTGACTTCTTCTCCATCTAAATTAGTTGCAGTTGCCGATCGCAATTGGATAGGCATTGTTTCTTCTAGTGTTTCATATTGATCAAAGTCAAAAACAAAGTAACCTCCAGACTGTCCAAACAAAAACTCTTTATAATCAAGTTGTAATATATTTTCATAACCTAGCATCGCATTCCGCTTTTGATTGGTTATGGGAATCGAAGCTATATCTTTCTCGTCTTTAATTTTCCCCGGACGAACCCAGTGGATTCCACTATTAGAGAAAATCCAAACGCCTTCTGGTACAGATGTGATGATTTTACCTGAAGAATAACCGCCACGCAGCAAAACCTGACTTAATAAACTATCTCGAACAAACTGATTTAACCGAGGATCAAAAAAATATGCTCCTTCTTCATAAGCATAATATACCCGCTCACCAATAGAAGATAAACTTGAATATAATCCGCGGCCCACAGAAGTATCTTGTTCCACCTTCAGAATAGTGTCTGCATTTCCACTCATACCCAGACTTAACTTAAATACGCCTTTGTACTCATGATTCACCACCACTAGAGAATCCGAAACAAACTCTATGTGGCGAGAAGAGTAGTCAAAATTAGTAAGACGATTGGTTATTCTCCAACCCTCGTCTGAGTCAGTTAGAACAGATAGCCCTTTATAATGACCTGATAAAATACGCGAAGAATCATTTGGAAACGGCCGAAAACACCATGTGCCGGCATAATCGTCGATAAGCTTAAGCTTATTATTCTCAACTAGGTACATACCATTATCATGACCGCAAAACAAATTCCCTCTATAGTTAAATAAAGACCAAACCTGACCAATAGACCCTGGAATCTGCGTGAAGGAGTGAGTCGTTTTTTCCTCTATATCCCTATAGAATAATCCCTGATTTGTACCTAAGTATAACCGTTTTTGGAAAATCGTAGATGAGTAAACTGTTCCAATTTCGCCGCTTTCATCATAAAAATTTCGAATCGGAGAAGATAGGTGAGCCACATTCACCCCATTATCTAAGGCCAACCATATGTTAGCATCCTTATCCTCAAAAATATTGAGTATGGTATTATTTGATAAAGAATTTGAGCGATTCATTTGATATTTCAGGAGCCCACTATTATCGAGACAAAACAACCCCTTTGAAACCGTTCCAATAAAAATTGAGCCGTCATCTTTTTGATAGGAAGAATATACTTTCATTTCTTCAAATCGGTCAAAAAAAGAAGCTGCCCAGGTCTTTTCTGGGTTATATAAACTTACTACACCACCCGTATTCGTTTGTACGAAAATTTCATTGTCAATGTCATACATACCGACAATTAAATGAGACGTAAATGCTTCATCTTGCGATACGGCAATCAACCCCTTCTTATCCAATTGATAAATGCCTTTTTCAGGAATAGCAACAAAAAGATCATTTCTTACTTGAAAAACTCGTGTTATTCCGTTTTTGTCCGAATAGCGATTAATGCTTTTCGTTCGTGGGTTATAAACGTAAATAGAAAATAGAGATTGAAATATAATATGTCCCTCAAATTGAGTAATCTTCCAGATCTCCTCATCATCTCCCATTTCAATAGATTGGTCCTTCATTAAGGATTGATAATGATGTCTCCCCTGTGCATCTCTTACCCACAGACCAAAGTCTCTAAAACAGCCAGAATAAACCGTGTCTCCAACACAGTAAACGGACCGAATAATACTTTCATTCGGGGTAGGATATAATCTCCAATCCTTGCTATCAAATTCCAACAAGCCTTTGTTATTGGCTACAAAAATATATCCCTGGCGATCTTGACTAATCGACCAGTTTTGATTGTCAGCCAAATAATCCTTGGGCGCAAATACAGAGACTGGAGGTAACTCTTGAGCGTCCAACTCAAATACCGTCCATAGACCAAAAAAAATAAATAGTCCACACCTCAATAAGGCCGGACATTTAAATTGTTTATTCCTCATGTCAATGTTATATTCTAAATCTGATAGATGTTTTGCCCCTTGTAATAGATTTCCGTTGAATGGGCTCTTAATTATACGCCTAAAACCTACCATAACCAAAAGTCAAGAAAATAACTAATCCCAATGCTGGTCAGCTACGCAAACTTGAGACAGCTCTTGTAGAATGCTTTAGACATCCTCACCTAAAATAAGGTAATTATTGTTTTCTTCCCTTTACCGGCTACTGGTACTTCAGCTGTCCATCCTTATCCCAAAGCCCCCAAAATGCACCAACATCACCTTCTGCACTTACCTTCCAAGACTCATCAAAAGAAGAGAAATAAAAAAGTTCAATGTTTTCATTTTTGGACCACAGTTGGGACTCAATAAAATATTTCATGGCATTTATCTCACTTGGAAATGCTCCTTTTAAATTCTTTCCACGACTAGGCCAACCTGTCTCCGATACAATTACTCTTTTGCCATTTGCAACACTAGAAGATTGGTTAAACATGTACTTCATGTGAATAATTGAATCTTCATAGCTGGTTCCTTCCCAAAAAGGATAACAATTACTCAGTATAATGTCGCAAAGGTCAGAAAGATCTGGATGGCGAGTAAATTCATAGTACGCATCCACATATCCTACCGGAATTTCCTTCAGGTTAGCTTTGACCTTAACTATATGAGACATCAATTCTTCTTTAGGCAAGTCATCTCTGTAAAGCACCTCATTACCTACTACTGCAATATCTACAAACCCATCACTGGCCAATTTGATCAACCCGTTAATCTCCTCTTCATTTTTTTCCTTATCATCGCTTACCCATGCTCCAACGAGGGTCTTAAGGCCATATTCCTTTGCTATAATAGGAATCAGTTCATTCCCTTCAGTTGTAGAAAATGAGCGAACCCAACTTGTATATGGTGCTATGATATTTAATCGCCTTCGAATTTGCGCCTCAGAGATTACATCTCCAGGCTTTTGGCCCTCCTCATATAAACTAAAACAAAGGCCATGTATGCCTTCGCGTAATATTTTATGGAATAGTAATCTGATTTCATCTTCTCCCAAATTTTCAGATAAATAACGCTTATATTCGATTTCTTTAGGAGGCTCAAACGGGTAAGAGTGGTTTTTTCTATAAGACAAAGCTATTGTATTTTTTGGTTAATAATCGGTTGATAGCTAGAGACATCAATTCTTTATTTCTATTATCATTGCATTAATATTATTAGTATTTATTCCAAGCTGGTTTCTGGAACTGAAGACAATTCATCATCTGAAGAGAATTTAAATTTTTCTTTTTCGTCCCATAATCCCCAAGAAGACCCGGCCCAACCTTCCAAATGAACTTTCCATGACTCATCAAATGAGGAGAAATAAAAGACTTCTGCACCAACCATTCTTTGCCAATGATCAATTTCCATGAAATACCGCATTACGTTTTCTTCAGAAGGAACCGCAGATTTGACAACTGCCCCCCTGCTCGGCCAACCTGTTTCAGCAATAATCACCTTTTTATGCGGAGCAGCTCGCTTGACATTTCCATACATCTCTTGAAGATAAATTCCAGCATGAGAAACGGAAGCACCCTCCCAAAATGGATAACAATTAATCATGATGACATCACAAGCTTTTCGCAGCTCTGGCCGATTTAAGATCTCATAATATACATCAACATAACTAACTGGAATAGGTCCGGACACTGATTTTATTCGACTCAAATAATCCAATATGGTCGACTCGGAAAGTTCTCCTCGAAACAAAACTTCATTTCCGACTGCTGCAATATCTACCGCACCTTCTTGAATTAATTTTACAAGGCTTTTTATTTCTTTTTCATTTTGATCCATATCCTCGCTAATCCAGGCGCCCACTACTGTTTTAAAGCCCATTTGCCTGGCTATGGAAGGTAGCTTTTCGAGACCGTTTGTACATGAAAAACTTCGAATCCACTTCGTATGAGGTCTAAGTATATTCAATCTTCGAACGATCTGATCTTCTGTAATTTCATCACCTGGATTTTGATTGGATTCGTAAGCACTAAAACAAAGGCCGTGCATTCGATTTCTAAATACGGGTGTAAAGTAATCTTTCAATTCCTTTCCTGATAATTTGGAGAAATCTAATGGAGCCGTAATGTACTGTGGAAACTTATTTTTCAGTTCTGTCAAGGACATTGAGTCTAGTTCACCATTAGAAAATATATTTCCACTGGTATAACCAACATCAACCCTTGAGTTCTTTCGACGATCAAGTTCGCTTCGAATTTCGTTGGCTCGCTCTTCGGTCAGACCATAATCTTTCATTACAAAAATAGCAACTAATGTACCTAAAATGGGTAGCCCGGAATAAAATATCCTAAGACCTGTAATAGCCTCTTCTGTCTGAACTTCAGCAGTTGCATCAAATCCTACAAGAGATAGAATCGCACCACTCAGTAAGCCGGCTATGGCAAAGCCAAATTTGACCATCCACCAATAAATAGCCCCAAAAATCCCTTCACGCCTTTTTCCGGATTTAAGCTCATCCAGGTCACATACATCTGCCGTCATGGACATCATCAGTGTAAATAAACTTCCTATGCCAAAAGAGAAAAAGGGAAGAGCAAAAATAAATAGATAAGGCTTTCCAGGAACAAATAAAAACCACAAAAGAATATATCCAACGATTGAAATACCTTGTGAAACAATAAACGCTCGCTTTTTCCCAATCATCTTAGACATACGAGCGACTATAGGAATCACCAGAAAAGTGGTTACCAGTGCTCCCAAGCTACCAAATAAGGTAGGCCAAACACCTGCAGCAGCCGCATTTCCGTTGAATAGATAATATACTACTATAAAAAATGAAAAACTTGCAATGGTATTAAAGGCATTAAAAATTAGGAAGGTAGAAATACATAATTTACGAAATGGAACAGAGTCAAAAGCTTCTTTAAAACTATCAATGATTCCCGCAACACTCTTTCCGACCGTTCTGAAATTTACCGGCGCCAAAGACTCGTCATCGGCTGTTGATTCTCCTTTAATAAATATCGCAGGAATCATCGCGAGAAGAGCACATCCCACACCGACCCAAATAGCTAGGGAGCGTGTGGCTGTATCAGCATTGGGAAACCAGTCTGGATCATACATGACTACCCAAAACCATGGAGCAATAACCCACGCCCATTGACCAATCCACTGAGCTGTAGCCATAATATCAGTGCGCTCATGGAAATTATCACTCAATTCGTAACCCATTGCCACATAAGGCACACTAAAAACGGTTAGTCCTAAATAAAAAACAATAGACCAGAGTAGGAAGTAAGTAAAATTGTAAGATATGCCACTTTCCCGGTAAAGCTGCCACATGGCAACGAAAGAAACACCCATTATAATGGCCCCAATAAAAACATATTGTCTTCGCCGTCCCCAGGTGGACTTCGTATTATCGGAGATAAAACCCATGATCGGGTCTGTTATCGAATCAAAAACCCGGGGCAAGAAAAATAAAATACCCCACATCCAACCGGGAAATCCCAAGTCTTGAACCAAAACAACCATGAAAATCCCAAGTGCCGCGGGAAACATCTGATTGGCCAACATTCCCATTCCAAATGCTACCTTCTGACCGAAAGGGACTTGCGCTTGAGACGGGGTGGGCTTAGACATATGAATTACATTTTATTTGTTGATGGATTGAAGATTATAGTTTGCAGCGCTTTCGGAGCAATTGAAACTGTTGTTATTTGGTTATTTACTATAACTCTGATTGATTCTTGGATAGGCCTTGGATTAAATAAAACCACCACTACCGACCCATCTGGATTTTCTGCCGCCGTGCACATCATATCATCCTCACCTTCAAAATCAAAGCCAAGCCGAACCGCATCCGGACGAATGAATCGACTAAAATGCTTCATGACATAATATAAAGGCGTAAAATAAATTTCATCCTGCTCTTCGTCTACGATAACTGGCGCCACGCACCAGTTCTCAAACCAATTTGGGCCACCCTTCCGATTTAATACCATGTTCCAATCTATCCAGCCATTTACATGATTATTCAAACAACCAATGATATCTCGGGCATAACGATATACTGGAACATACTTAGGATGTAAATACTTTTGGTCTTCTGGTGCCCACCTATATCCCCAATCCGTAGCCTCCTTCGACCAATACCAGGAGTCATCCTTCCACACAGGCTGCTGAGCATCAATACATGCCTCTGACTGTATGATCATTTTTTCAGGAGCCTTTTCATGAGCATACTGTAATGCTTTGGGGAAATAATCATATGTGCTGGCGTACCAATGCACAGCAAGGCCGTCGTAATAATCAGAGGCCTTTTTATCCCCATAAAGCGTATCCACCCAATGATAAAGAGCTTCATCACGATTTTGATCGTAACCTAAAATTTTCACTTCAGGTTCCATACCCTCCAACATAGGTCCTAAATGCCCTTTCACAAAAGCATTCATCTCTGAAGGCGAAAAATGCATGCTTTCCCAATTGTTGTCATTCCCTAAGGGCTCATTTTCTACCGTAACACCCCATATGGATATTCCTTTTTCTTTGTAAGCCTCTACATATTTTTTGAAAAACAATGCCCATGTATCGTAATATTGAGGAAGAAGTTTTCCTCCCACCCAATCTGAATTACTTTTCATCCAAGGTGGGGCTGTCCAAGGGGAAGAAAGTATGCGAAAACCTTCGGAGGATGATGCCATCGCCTGTTTTATCATCGGGATAACATCCGATGTGTCTTCTGAAATCGAAAAATGTATTAGGTTTGTATCCCCAGGTACGGGCGCATAACTATACTGCCCCAAAGAAAAATCGCTAGAATTCATGTGCTTTCTGGTCAACGAATATCGAGCTCCCGAATCGCCAAAATAAGCCTCAATGATCGAATCTCGATTTTTAGAACTCAATTGCTGAAGCAAATAGGCTGAAGACTCAGTAAAGGACCCGCCAAACCCTAAAATCTTTTGCTGTCTATCTGAAAGATTCACCATTAGGGAGCGGGCAGACTCTTTATCTTCCACACTTTCTATCTTTTGAAAAGGATCGCTACCTGCGCGCGTTTCATAAATTTCGACGTCCATAGTGTTTTTTTCTGAGCACGAATACAAGCTCATACTGAGGGCGATCAAAAAATAACAGCCCGCTTTGATCATTTTTTTCTCAATCATTGGGTGATAATATGCATATGATCAATAACCGGAGGTAGTTCCACATCCCCCTTTAATTTCGTTTCATCGCCGCCATAGGTTTTCGTGATGGGTTTTCCATCCCGTGTAAGTCCATCAAAAACTCCTTGATCCACTTCATCCCATAGAACGTACTTTGCTTCGGATTGCAAATTGATAAGTCCGAAGTGATTCTCAGAACCTCCCGGGTTGTCCGCATCTTTCCATTGCTCGTCGAAGGCTTCGAAATAAAAACAGCTGACTCCATTTTTTTCACTCCACTCTCTCATTAAATCGTGATAGAGTGCTGATTTGTATTCCCCGGTTGCACGAGATCCTTCAGAGCCATATTGCCTATTGGAAACTGTGGCCCAGCCTGTTTCTCCGATATGGACGGGTTTATCTATGTCGAGAGCACTCAGATAATTAACAACACTGTAGTATTGATTTACTGCATAATCTCTCGATCGAACCATGGCGCGATAGACTTTTTCACTGTTTGGTAAATTCACTTCCGAAGGATAAATGCCCCAAAAATTCGGATTATAATGAGTATCGTGCATCGGATAAGTATGGACAGAAACATAGTCGACGGCTTTGATTAACTCAACTAAGTCTTCAACATGATATTCTGGTCCACCACCACCCCAGGAAGCAAAGTTGTCCGAACTCGTAATCCAAATATCCGAAGGCAACTCTTCTATACTCTTTAAGTATTGTAAATATTTGACCCACTTCAGTATAACCCACGGCTGCACATAATAGTCTGCAGCCCATTTTACCATGGCCTCATTTCCTACAGCAATTATCTTAACTATATCTGGATATGTATTTGTAAGCTCTACAGCTTTATGGATTTCAATAGCATTATTTGCACTTTCGGCAGTATGATCGGGTGGCAAATGTGACCATGCATTTTTGCAGTCAATCCATGCGCCCAACATCACATACATCTCAAAATCAGGGTCTGAAGCCTTGATTTCGCGAATAGCTTTCAACGCGTTCTCGGCTTGTGCGAGGTGCACATTGTAAGTGCGAATCACGCGAATCCCCATAGCATAGAGAATCTTCATATCCTCCTTCAATTCCTCAATAGTGGGTTGGATATCTCTTTTTTTCATTCTATACCCGCCATAACTTATTGCTCGGCACTCAGGATTACCTAGAATCTGCTCTGCAGTCTTAGATTTATTTGTCTTATTTTCCATAGGGTTACATGCTACTAATATCAATATAAATATAACACATATTGAACTTACACAACGCTCGGGTAATTTATTCCCTCCACAGTTCAACATAGCGGTTTTACTTTAGAATTTTTTGATCAATATGAACTATGATTCTCTGAATACGGCCTTCCCTTTCGAATATCGATTTACTCCAGGAGGACGAAAGTGTATTCCCCTCTATCTCCACTTTCTCTCCATCGTAACAATCTATCCGTATCTTCGGCTCCTGAGATAATTTATATATTATAGGTAACTGACAATACCCAAAAAATAATTGGTCCTCAGAAATAGAAACCTGTTCTGCATCTCCTCTTACGTTCAAAAAGACAAAGGATGAGTCGCCGGTTGAAAACTCTTCCCTTCGCAATAAACAGGGATGAAATTTCAATTTCCCTTCTAATATAAACACACCTAGTTCTTTTATCCTTGCAATTATATCCTCTTTGACTTGCCCTGTCATGCCCGGTTGTTGAGCACCCCGGTGGAGCGGTGTATGGGAGTAAGGATCTGTTGGGAAAGCTCCATATAATTCGGGTGTTTTATGAACACCTATTCCAGCTTGAATCTCATAGTAGTGATCTAGCAATCGACCAATAACTTTCTCATCTTCATTATTGCGTATCGCACTCAAGCAACATTCCTGGGCTGCAAGCAAAAGCTTAGAAACCATGTGCCAATAAATAGACCCCAATCCTTCATAAGCATAAAAAGTGCCTGATCGACCGGTGAAAGCCTTGTGATTAAATACCTGCTCGAATAAATCTCGCAATGCTTCCTGATTAGATTGCACTTGACTTTGATAGCCGCCTTGAGCAAGTTCATCTAATGCCGATTGTAAATCGCCTACATTCTTGAAATTTCCGTTGAAATGGTATTCCCCTAAAGGATCTTTCTCGATGATTTTTTCATTGCCTTCGGCAATTAATTCCTGAATAAAATCAAAAGATTCCACCTGCTCGGGCGGAATGACGTTTCGCTCCATAAACCCAGGCAGCTTTTTATTCGGATATAAGATATAACTGTATTGATCGGGTCGAAATAAAGGACTCGATCGCATGGCATCTAATACCCCTAAGGCCTCTTGGCTGCTGAGATAACCAGAACTCAAGGCTGCTACCTGCCCTTCCAACATTTCATCTAAATGGAATAGTTTTACTCCGTCATTATTGTGCGTAAGCAGATTATAAGCGTGATAAAGCCCATCCGGACGCTTGTTTTCCTCTATACTATTCTTTAAAAAAGCAAGTGATAAGGAAACCAGGCGCTTAATTCCCGCTATGGATACCGTTCGCTTTTTACCCCAGAATCCCGATTTGTAAATATGAAGCCGATAATCCGATGCGGCTTGACCCACCTCGTCAATCACCTCTTTCCTGGCTATATCATCAAAGCCTTCATCCAGTCGATCTGTATAGGTCTCTAACACTTCTCGGACGGTATGATAAAACTCTACAAATTCATTAGACAGGGAGATGCGCTTCGCCTTGTATTTATGCAATGCCTTATCAAAAAACACCATAAAGCGGTGCAAATAATACAGGGTAACCATAGACACTCCGTTCCCTACCAATGCATTATTTGCATCATTCCATTCAGGACGCTGGGTATTCATCCAAATACCTCCCTGAGGAACAAAGTTTGATAGCTTAGCAAGTAAACTAGCTAACAATTTCTCGATGAAATTCACCTTGTAAATTTCACCGCTACTATTTCGTAATAATGCACCGTCTCCACCAAGCTCATCTCGTCGATCCCGTATGTGCTTATCCTTCTGTTTATTGAAAATAATAGTGTCCTTCGGATGGTCTACAATATCCGCATATGATTTGATTTCATACGGAACATCTGCATAAACAAACTCTTCTTTATCAAAAAGAGATTGCAAATGGCCGGGATGAAACTTGTCTGTTATCTCTAAAAACTTAAGTAAATAGATGATCTGATGGTCACCCCAATATCCAATATAAGACCAGGGGTCATCTGGCTCAATCGTTTCCCAATCGAATCCATCTTTAGTCACTCGATAAGGATTATACCCATCAAAGGTAGATGCATTCAGAAACTTGTAGATCATCCCATCCAAAAATTCGGGAAAGGAGTAAGCCAAAGCTTCCCAGTTTTGGAAAAGGTCACGCCAATTCCCCTCGTAATCTAAAACTTTACTGCCATCTTGCTCATCACGTATATTTATGGAAAACTCATTCCAGGGACGGCTCGGGTCTCCGTGTCTTCTACTAAATTTTAGAGGTAAGTATTCAACCGAGAGACGAATCAAATCCGCATGCTCAGTTTGGCGCACCCGCTCCGTTAGTTCCATATAGCTAATGGTAGCCGGAAGGGTAGATAAAAAGCCTTGCTTCTTTTCAAATAAATCCTTGTTGGCTTGCTTTAGATAGGGTAAAAAGTCATGCATCTCAACTTGATAACCTCGGTCAGCTACGCCCCCTCGCATGATATTAAATAATACATTTGAGAAATGCCTGTAGTCCTGCAGAGTATCCTCTGTATGTTGAATCCCATCAGATGATGTAACTAACCGAACGAGCTCTCTCGTTCCTTTTTGTATATCTGCAGAAATGGATGCATCCAAATCCTGCGCAGCTTTAATTCGTTCAGCTAACTCAACAACCTGGCCATGGTCCTTATTCACATCCGCCAGAATTCTCCACCGACAACTGTCTCCCGAGTCCAGGTAGATTTCCCGAGCAATAAAATACGCGCCTTTTTCACCCTTGACATCCCTTTCATCCATTAAAGAATGGCCCTGGCGAAATGCATCCAATTGAATAGAAGAAAGTAAGTATTTAGGACGATCCAAACCCAGTGACCAAGCCACATTTGTTTTCAGAGCCTCACTAGGCTCAGCTTTATCTACTATGATAGCACTCAATGCAAAAATACCCATGCCCACTTCTTCGTGCAATTCGCTTCGCTTATAAGCATCTACCAAATTACTGCTTGCTTGTTGCAGCGCACTACTCACACCAAAAGGCATAATGTTTTGGATGCCATCCAACACATGTACGCTTTGAGCGGTGTCTCCAAAGTTTTCCAATCCGCTGGTCTTTACAAAACCAAATTCTTCACTCGAACTCCACTTATATCGAAAGGATAGTCCTAAATCGTGATTGATTTCTTCAAAAACAACTTGATTTCCATAAGCCGACTTATACAAATTTGTTGAAAGTCTATGCTGCCCCATAAACCGCTCTGAAAACGGCTCCCAAATTTCTAACCCATGGACTGTCTTAACCTGAAAGATGGTCTTACTACCCGTAATATCTGCTAAATCGATCAACTTGTCATCGGTGTAGTAAGGGAAAAGAGCATACTGAGCATTTTTCCGCCCGGCAGTCAATCCTCCATTGCTAGCAATAAACATCCAATGATCAGAATTGCTGACCACACTCATTAAGAATGGATCTAAAACATCAGCATCCGATATTTTTAAAAAAGGAGTCCCATCAATATCCAATGTCTCCAAATCCGCTGTTTGCCCCTTACCCACCTTCTTCTCCACCTTTTCTGTAGCCATATATTTTCTATTTTTCGCTTTGTTTTTGATTTCGAGTATACACTCGCACGTAATCGATCACAAGTTCTTTTGGAAATACTTCATCCGGTTCCGGATATCCCACATACGTTCCCCCAATCGCTAGATTCATCAGCATAAAGAATGGTGTGTTATAAACCCATTCACCTTTTATCCCTTCCCGCTTTACAGTCTGATAGGGAGTTTGATCAACAAAAAACACTATCGAGTCGGCGTTCCATTCTACAGAGAAAACATGAAATTTATCATCGAAATGACCGGAATCCAGCGTAAATGTTTCTGTAATCGCCTCCCCGGCCGAATGCCCCGGACCATGCAAAGACCCGTGAATCTCATTTGGCGCTTCTCCGATGACCTCCATGACGTCAATTTCTCCACATTGCGGCCACCCCACTTTATCAATGTTGGAGCCAAGAAGCCAATAAGCGGGCCATATTCCCATTCCGGTCGGCGCCTTGATTCTCGCCTCAAATTTACCATAGCGCTGTTCCATTTTATCTTTAGTCTTTACGCGAGCAGAAGTATATTCCGCTCCTTCATAGCCTTCTCGATAAGCGCGAATTAGTAAATGTCCGCTACCGTCCATATGCGCATTTCGGATACGATCCGTGTAGTACTGCAATTCACCATTCCCCCAGCCATTATCACCACGTCCGATATCGTAAACCCATTTACTCGTATCTAATGTCTGTAAGCTGTCCCCCTCAAAATCATCTGCCCAAACTAATTGCCATTCCTCCAGAGCTTCCGAATTCGACTGATCTTCTTTTTCGGCATCACACCCAACTATGCCTATTAAGCCAAGCACGATAAGCAGCTTACATACGGTTAGTTGACCCTCTATTTTTTCATACAACAAATTCATAGTTGACAATTTACAACCTATACAATAGAAAAAAACGCTATTACAAATATATCACCGCGGCCAACCACTCCTACACCCCTATTATTTTGCTCAATATACTCCATTCAATGAATTTATTCAAAAAGAGCTGATAAAAAGACATAGAAATACCACCAAAAATCAGGTCAAAAAGACTATTATTCCCCCTACCTAAGGTAAAAACCTCATTACAAGCACCACAATACTGCTAACAAGAAAACTAAACATATCCCACCCTCAGAGATACCTGCATCCTTCCAAATGAAACCATAAAGTTGATTTTCAATTAAAGGTAAATGGGAGGTAGAGGAACCTCTTTCTTCATTCTATCCAGCATATAATATATCACCAATTTGGGCGTGCCCGCGCTAGAATAAATGAAATAAACTCAAGTATAGGATATGCTCAAGTCCGCTTAAAACCCATCAAAAAAGTTGAATTAATTGGCGCGGTCGCGTCGTCCAGGGGTTCCGTCCTCGAGATCGCCTAAAGGCGCTCCTCGGGACCCCGCCAGCCGGCGGGCCCTTACCACCGCTCACGCAAAACATTCACCTATCACCAACGATGCGTTTGTTTGCTACCGCAAAACAAATTGTGTATCAGTAATAGGTATGCCCATTAAATAATGGACCAGAAAAATGTAAGTAGCGTTAATTCAGGGTGTTTCCTGAACTACCTAGCGGTCTAAAAACACATGAATATTAAACTCCAGACCAAAGGTTTGTTGAATGGTTTCATATGTCTCTACAGTAGGAGTACTACCTCCTCCAAAAGTTCGATACTCATTAGAGTAAAAATTTCTTCCAAAGCGAAGAGTGGGCTCAAGGGCAACGGCAGGAGAAATAAACCAACTGTAACCCACCCGAGCATTATAATACCAGGACGAGGGATTCCAAACCTCCGGCTCCTCCCCATCTGCTTTAGAAGAATTAAACAAGAGCAACCCACCTTCAAGCTCAGCAAATAGTCCCCTGAATATATAATACCTGGAAAAAATGCTCCCAAACAGAATCTGATCGGAGAAACTTTCAATGCCCCCACCACCAGGAGAAAAATTTAATTTTTGATATAAGTAATCGAAGCCCCCACCTAAAACCCATTGATCAGTCACAAAATAACCTGCCCGGGGTGCAAGCTGCAATAAGGTGAACTCTTCCTGCCCGAAGTCAAATCGCCCGCGGCCGCCAAGGAGTAAATTTCCCTTACGCAAAACCGACTCTACCCGACTTGAGTCTCCGGCCATACGCCCTGGATAATATCTAAAGCCAACACCCAGCATAAATCCTTCCCCTCTGAAGGTTCCTTCATCGGCCAGAAGGTCAGTGTATGACAAACGAGGTTCTATCGCCCAGTCCGGAGCTGGGAAAAAGCTGTACCCCGCGGAAAAGGAAATGCTGTTGAACTCAAATTCTTCATCCACATAGGACATGTTACCCGCAGCGGATATAAAAAAGGGGGATTTTATAAAATATCGGACTTCGGGTGAAAGATATACTTGCGTGTCATCGCCAAACTCGGTTTTTGCGTATCCTACAGTAAGATCGGCACCAACACTCAAATTGTTGGCAACGAAATAAGAATAACCGCTATGAACGAAATACCGGTCGAAAAAATCTTTGTCCACTCCTCCCGAAAAATTATCCCGCTCCGAAGTCGAAGTCGTAAATCCGCCCTGATTGGGATAGAAGAGACCAAAGGGTGAGGTTCCCCCGGCAAGACTAATAGAACTCCCCACAGTGTATGTACCTTTAGAAATAAACTGAGCGGAAAGTGATCCGATCGAAAAACTAAATAAACCCAAAATAAATACAATGATAACTCTCATACTTTATGCCATTAAGTTGTTTATAAGAAGTCTTAAGGTAACTAAATTCTATTGACTTCTAACGAAGCCGAAAACCTATTACTTTAAACGCCGTATCCTTTGATATATTATGTAGGTTCAAAACAGGTCCTTTACAGGAGTCATCACTATAAATGAAGAAAAGAAGAACTTCAAATTCATGACTATTACAAATGAAGACACTCCCTTCTACGTTTCTCCTGAACTATCTAGCGGTCTAGAAACACATGAATACTAAAGTCCAGGCCAAAAGGTCGAACCCTATCTTCAAAAGTAGTAATAGATCCATCTGATAGTTCTTGCTCTGTCTTGAACTTAAAATTCCCATAACGAAGGGAAGGTTCCAATGCGATGGCAGGCGAGATAAACCAGCTATAGCCGAGCCTCGCAGTGAAATTCCAGGCGGAATAGTCTGTGTCTGACGAAGGCCCTGAATCATTAGACTCTGAATAAAAGGCTAAAACCCCAGCATCCAACTCTGCAAAGAGCCCCTTGTGTACATAATACCGGGCAAAAAGATTGGAATATAAACCCTGTGTTCCAAAATTTGAGCCTGAAACAGGTTCTTTAAGGCCCGAGTATGTGTAATCAAAATCGAGCCCAAGAACCAAATAATCCGTAAGGAAAAAACCGATTCTAGGATTTACATTAATGAATGTAACAAGCTCCAATGCGAAGTTAAAGAGACCGCTACCTCCAAGCATGAGGTTCCCTTTTTGCAATAAGGAATCGGCAGCAGCTTTTTCTCCTGTAGACCTTCCAGGAAAGTATCGCAAACTCAATCCACCAATAAAACCTTCACCTCTGAAATTCCGGACTTCATCTTCCACTAAAGCTGTATACATTATCTGAGGCTCTATTGCCCAGTCTGAGGATAAGAAAAAATTATAACCCGCTGCCAGAGAAATACTGTTGAGTCCAAAATAATCATCATCTAAATCCTCGATGTAGGAAAAATTAGTAGCTGCTGAAAGAAAAAAAGGAGAGTTGATATAATAACGCAATTCGGGAGACAGATAAAATTCTGTGAAATTTTCACCATCAATGCTGGTAGACCCGAAGGCTAAATCCACTCCTAAACTCAAATTATTAGCAACAAAATAAGAGTATCCGCTCGATATAAAAAACTGATTTATAGAATAATCTTCGGATAACCCAAAATAGCTTTCCTCAAACGAATAGCGAGTAAAGCCTCCTTGGTTGGGTGCGCCCAGGTTTGAAAGATCTACCCCAATCTGATTCGCAGACTGCCCAACGGTATACGTTCCTTTAGAAATAAACTGCGCAGAAAGCGAGCCACCCACGAAAACAAATAAACCCAAAATAAATACAATATTAACTCTCATACTTTATGTCATTAAGTTGTTAATTAATATTGTTAAGTTAACTAAATTTTATTAATTTTTACCGAATCCGAAAAACCTATTATTTTTAGAGGTAGTACCCTTTGATATATTATGGAGTTTCAACATAAGCCTACTACAGAAGTCATCACTTTAAATGAAGAAAAAGAAGAACTTCAAATTCATGACCATTACAATTGGAGGCTCCCCCTTCTGCGTGTATTTTTTATTTGTTTGGCATTAACAGGTCTGCTTGGGCTATATGATCTCATTAGAGGGTATGCCTTCCAAGTCTATGATGGTGTAGAAATAGTCCTGGGCCTGGCTGCTATACCGCTACTCATTTACTCCCTCACACAGAAAACGGCGCGCACTAAAATTCCCCTGGGAGACATCCGGAAAATCAAAAAGAAGTCCTCCTTAGGTGTGAGTCGAGTCCAAATTTATCTCACGAATGGAAAAGTCCGGGACATCTTTAAATCAATGAGCAAACAAGATCTTGACTTTTTAAACGAAATATCTAGACTCGTGACATCTGAGATGCGTGCAGGTGAACAAGCGCCTACTGCCTCTTGAGCAATTTTTAGCGTTTTAATTTATATAGGGTACGAACACAACTTATCAACTTGTCCGGATACGACTATCTATCATGTATTCAAATCAGTCTATTTTTGGATAGACTTAAAGTTTCTTACCTTTCGATTCCATTGGAGAATCAATCGACCCGGTTCGGTGAGCCTGTCACATAAAAACGCATGAAAAACCCTTTCTCAAAAAGTACATCTTCCGAGCAGGTCGTAGTCCCCGAATCCAAAACCGGTCTAGGCACCTTTGGGGGCGTATTTACGCCCTCCATCCTTACCATTTTAGGTGTGATTATGTACCTGCGATTCGGTTGGGTCGTCGGAAATGTGGGGCTATTGGGCACCTTACTGATTGTCACCTTAGCCACCTCCATCACTTTTCTTACCGCTTTATCAGTAGCCGCTATTGCTACGGACCAACGCGTGAGAATTGGTGGGGCATACTACATGATCAGTCGCTCGCTGGGCATAGAAGCCGGTGGCGCAGTAGGGATCCCCCTATATATTGCTCTAGCCTTATCGGTAGCCCTTTACACAGTAGGTTTTGCCGAAAGTTTAGTCGCTGTTTTTCCACAATTGGACTTCAAAATGGTCGGGCTCATTACCACGGTAGGCATTACAGCGCTGGCCCTCATTTCCGCCAAGGTGGCTATTCGAGCACAGTATTTTATCATGTTTGGAATCGCTCTTTCCCTTCTGTCACTCATCTTTGGAAGTCCTATAGAAGAGTCCTCGGTAGAAATGTGGGGCGCTTCGGACCGCAACTCAGAAGGTTTTTGGGTCGTTTTTGCTGTTTTTTTCCCTGCAGTTACGGGGATTATGGCCGGCGTGAATATGTCGGGCGACCTCAAAGACCCTGCCAAGTCCATCCCAAAGGGTACATTTTATGCCATCGGCGTCGGATACTTAGTCTATATGACCTTACCGATAATACTAGCCAACCGAGCGGATGCCCTTACCCTGATTGACGACCCGCTTATCATGCGGAAAATATCATACTGGGGCGATGCTATTTTGATCGGTGTTTGGGGGGCTACCCTTTCCTCTGCCATTGGAAGTATTTTAGGTGCCCCAAGGGTTCTTCAGGCACTAGCTCGGGATGGGATTCTTCCACGATCTCTGCGTTGGCTAGGAAAGGGAGAAGGAGAAGATGACAGTCCCCGCCTGGGTACCATTGTTACCTTATTCGTTGCCTTAGCTGCAGTGTACCTGGGCAATCTCAATGTTATTGCGCCCGTGCTGACCATGTTTTTCTTAACGACCTATGGAGTCCTCAATGCAGCCGCAGGAATTGAACGTATTTTAGATAGCCCCTCTTTCCGACCGGCATTTCGCGTGCATTGGAGTCTGTCCGTATTAGGAGCGCTCGGGTGTCTGGCTGTGATGTTTCTTATCAATGCTACCGCTACCGTTTTAGCCTTCATTTTTGTCATCATTATTTTCATTTGGCTCCAGAATCGCGAATTACAAACCGCATGGGGTGATGTACGGAAAGGAATTTGGATGGCCCTGATACGGGCCGGACTTATGCGAATCAAAATCGATACGGACGCTAAAACCTGGAGGCCTAATCCGCTGGTTCTTTCCGGCGCACCGACCAAACGCTGGCACCTGATCGAATTTGCAAATTCTATTACGCACAATCGGGGAATACTTACCGTAGCTACGGTACTGCCAGGCGAGGATGTCAATCCCAAACGGCTAAAAAAGATGGAAGCCTATATTCGAGACTTCCTTTCCAAGCGAAGTGTTCAAGCATTGACCCGTGTTGTTTCTGCCCCCGACCCTTTCGACGGTAACCAAAAGCTCGTTAAATCTTACGGGCTGGGCGCCCTTGTACCTAACACCATAGTTCTTGGCGATAGCCAAAATGAGAAAGTGCGCCAATCCTATTGTGATATGATCGCTTATTTTCACGAACTCAATCGGAACATCGCTATCATCCATGACAATAATAAGGAGGGGGGAATTTTTGGTGCCCGGAAAAAAATTGACTTGTGGTGGGGAGGAATAAAAGGCAATGGAGGCTTAATGATGATTTTGGCCTATCTTTTACAAAATAATCGAATCTGGTGGGATGCAGAGATTACGGTAAAAATGATGGTATCTCAAGAGCGTGCAGCTGAGGATGCGGAGAAAAATCTCACAGCTATCGTTCAAAAACTGCGAATGGGCGCGCAAAGTGAAGTCCTCGTTTCCCAAGGCAGATCCTTCGGAGAAGTGATGCGTGAATCCTCCAGAGATGCAGACCTCATCTTCATGGGTATGGCGCAACCGGACAGCCATTTTATCGACTATCATAAATCGATTCAAAAACAACTGGAAGGCATGCCGACTACCGTCCTGGTTCTCGCGGGTCGGGACATCTCTTTCAATGAAGTGCTCATGCAACAGGAAGCCTTCGATAAAGAGTAGTTCCGGCTACGCCCTATTGGATTTTTGTAGTTCGAAGCCCTTCTACGCCATAGGCTTCGGAAGGGCAAAGAAGGAAAAAGGTTAAAGTAATCCAAGGTTAAAGTAGAAAAGGATAAAGGTTAAAGAAATCCAAGGTTAAAGTAGAAAAGGATAAAGGTTAAAGTATTCCAAGGTTAAAGTAGAAAAGGATAAAGGTTAAAGTATTCCAAGGTTAAAGTCGAAAGTCAAAGGCAATAGCTTTACCAGCTTTGGCATCCATGAAAAACGCGTATTTCTTCGCGCCCTTTGCGACTTTGCGGTGAAATGTATTAAAGGTTAAAGTAGAAAAGGATAAAGGTTAAAGGAATCCAAGGTTAAAGTAGAAAGTTGCCGCACTTGCTCGTTTCGGAGCTTTATTGTTCGAAGCCCTTCTACACCATAGGCTTCGGCAGGGCGAGGAAGGAAAAACGAAAATGGGTACATTAAATCGAGGTTATCGACTACGTTGCTTTTGCAGCTTTGTTGATAAAAGGAAGCTAGGTTTAGGAAAAGATAGTAATTAAATTACTTGTTAGAATGACACCTTAAAGTAGCCGTCCTTTATTTGTAAGGTATCCTGGCAGTCGTTGATCCCTTCAAACTCATAATAACCCTCGATCACTCGATTCGTACTATCAATCTCTGAAATGTAAAGTAAACGCTGGTCCTTATTTATAGCTCTGTAGCGTTCACAACCGTTATCGTTTCTTGTAATTGCATAATCCATATCATCATGCTCCCCAAAGGAAAGCCGTTCGTTTAATTTAAGGCCACGATATATATATATATATATCTGTTGGGAGAACCCATCAATTTTTTTCCCACCACCTAAATAAAAGCTTCCATTATTCAAATTATACTCTATACCTAAGGCCGTACACCCAAAAAGTCCTTGACTTTCGCAGGAGGCTTTATGTCGCTCGCCATCCACCGTCCATTCAAGGATGCGCCATTCATCCGGTTCGGGCATTTCCTCTTCGCAGGCGGTAAGCAACACCAGAACAATAAGTGCATACAAAATGGATTTTAATCTATGTTTCATAATAAATAACTATTTGAGTAAATAGATCACCTACTAAAACGACACCTTGAAGTAGCCGTCCTCTATCTGTAAGGTGTCCTGACAATCGTTGATTCCCTCAAATTCAAAGTACCCCTCGATAATTCGATTTGTAGAATCAACCTCTGAAATATAGAGTAACCGCTGGTCCTCATTTATAGCTTTATATTCATTGCATCCAGCAGACTCATCTCTTTTTTTATAAATCATTCTATCATAGGTGCCAAGTAAAATAGACTCTCTTATTTTTAGGCCTCTGTATATATATATATATATATATATTGTTGATGTAAATCCATCTACAGCCGTTCCTCCACCAATTGTAAAACTCCCATTGTTTAAATTATAACTCACATCCAGTGACGTACACCCAAAAAGTCCTTCACTCTCACAAGAGGCTTTGTATCTTTCACCATCCACCGTCCATTCAAGAACGCGCCATTCTTTAGGTTCGGGCATTTCTTCTTCGCAGGCGGTCATGAATAACATGAGGAGAAAGAGTGATACGCTGAGTTGTAGTAACTTTTTCATAATAGTTATTTTTAGGGCACCTCCGAAAACTATCCTTTCGCGTGAACGACCATTTCATGCGAAATGGTCTAAATGTAAAATATGCGCGTAATCATCGTTGTTCTTCAGTCTCGTAGCTATGGCTATGCTCCCTCATCACGCCTTGCTTACCCACATATTTTTTCATTTTCACATCAAAAATACGTTTCCGGAGGTACCCTTTAATGATTTCAATTTTTTATCTCTAATTCAAATATAAGATTCGATTCACCTTACTTTTTCGCTAATTTTGATTGCAATACATTTTTATTTCTCTAATATAAATAATCCAAAGATCATATCATGTGCGCTTTGCCTTCATTCAGTTCTTAGGGAGTCGCCCCCTATGCTTCTGCATTCACTCCTTAAAACGACACCTTAAAGTAGCCGTCTTTGATCTGTATCGTATCCTGACAATCATTGATCCCCTCGAACTCATTCAAAGGCTAGGAACCAAATTTGGGTATTGCGATTTGTAAAGTCAGTTACTTGAAAAATATATGAGACCTTACAAACCAACAATTTGAATGCCCTTCGGCCCTAAGGGCGAAAAATGCAAGCATTTTTCGGGTTAAATCAGGAGGTGCAACCTAAATAACGCTTTATCTGCTGAGATAAGCCTGTACGGTCATTTCGATTCCTAATGAACTCAGACTATTATTAAAAATCTCTTGAGACGAATTATCAATAGAAATAGTCCTAGAAAAGTAATTTATCGTGGGTTCTAGCGCAATAGATCGGGATATGAATATAGAGTATCCAATTGCACCGCTAATGATGTACTGATTCAAAGATGAACCCGAATGGGACAATAGAATATCACTTTCCATTTGTAAAAAAAGATTCTTAACAGGATAGGCTCTTGCAAACAAGTTCAACTCAAATTGGTAGTGGCTATCCCGACTGCTTCTCGAGTGTCGATACCAATTAAAACCACTGCCCAAAACGAATCTATCCAAAAAGAAATAGCCCAGTCGGGGATTCAAACTAAAACTAGCATTTCCTTGGAACATATCAGCAAATGCGCTCCCTCCGACCATCATATTTCCCCTTTCCAATGGATTGATTTTTTCATCCCCCTCCGATATTTTTCTGCCCGGAAAATATCTTAAAATCAGCGCTGGGGTGAAGCTTGTCCTCCCCCCTTCAACAATAGTTCGGTTCAACCTAAAACTCGGCTCAAAAGCAAGATCATTCGTTGAAAATAAGGTAAAACCTGTCGCAATTGATAAAAGAAAATAACGATTATATCTGACATTTAGTGAACTCGGTTGATTAGAAAAAATAATAGCCGGATTTAAAGAAATAAAAAAAGGTGAGGTAAAATAATATCGTAGCTCAGGTTGAAGTACTCCAGTAGTTACGGTATTCGACAGGCTTGAATTTGATGCCCAGGCAGCTTGAATTCCAAGCATAAAATTATTCGCGACTGCATAGGAAAAACCTTTTTGAAAATAGGCGACATGCTCTCTCGTTTCCTCGATAAAAGTCATACCGCTAAATTCATAACTTTCAGAACTGGAGACAATCCTATATCCCACCGAATGAGGAGGATATAAATGTTCATTAATCGCCTCGGAATTATGTGAAAAAGAGCCGAATGACCATTCTCCAGACTTAATAAACGGTGATTGAGCGGCACTGGAGCTCAACAAAAAGGGCAGGAGAATACAGTTAAGAATTAAAACCTTCATAATTACAATTTACTACTTAAATTTATCACAATATAAAAATCATAAATATTCCTTTCGCTTTTGAAAGATTTTTCCGCTAGTAATTGCGCCGAGAAACATAGCTAAAAAATAGTAGGAAGACTCGATACGCTGCTATCCTATGGGGCGAAGATGTACCAACAAACGGGAATTGCTGCAAAGCAAAAAAAGGCTTCACGTAGCGCTACACTAAGGCATGATGAGCACCTCTCAATCTATTTTTCCTCGCGCGGAGCGCGCAAGGGTGAGGGGTACGGAGGGGCCTCGCCTTTGGCGAAGGCGACCGAATGAAGCGATCTCGAAGATTTGAGGTTTACTATTTGATGGAAAATCAGCTACCTCGTATATTTTTTCTTTTACTGCCGGGTCGAGCGAGTGAAGGTCCGATAGCCCGGAGGGGCCCGACGCCGAGCCAGCCACGGGTGGCGAAGGGGGCACCCCCAAAATCTCTAAAAACTGAAACTGGAATACAGGCCGCAATTCCTTATATTCGTCCGAAAGGAAAGGCTATGACATATTCAACAAGTATTCGCGATGGCGTGGCGTGGCTGCGCATGGAGCGACCAAAAGCATTTAATGCAGTCAATCGGGAAATGGCGCTGGGCTTGCAGGCGGCGCTGGATGAGGCGGAAACTCAAGATGCGGTGCGTGCGATCGTGCTGACGGGCGAGGGCAAGGCGTTTTGTGCCGGACAAGATTTAAAGGAGGCCACGGATCCCGATACGGATTTGCAGGCGATCGTGCGAGAACACTATAATCCTCTGATTCGACGGTTGCGAAAAATTGAAAAGCCCATCTTAGCAGCGGTAAACGGTGTGGCAGCGGGGGCTGGAGCGAATTTGGCCCTGGCTTGTGATATTGTAGTGGCTAAAGAATCGGCTTCGTTCATTCAGGCCTTCAGTAAAATCGGGCTCATTCCGGATTCGGGAGGAACATTCATGCTCCCTCGACTGATCGGCTGGCAAAAGGCGAGTGCCCTAATGATGCTGGGCGATAAGGTTGCAGCCGAGGAGGCAGAGCGGCTGGGTATGATTTATAAGGTGTTTTCAGATACGGAATTTGAGGAGAGCGTGGAGAAATTAGCCGTAAAATTGGCCTCTATGCCCACCCAGGGATTGGGACTGACGAAGCGGGCCTTGAATGAAAGTACTCTGCAGAACCTGGATGCCCAGTTGGATAGTGAGGAGGCCCTGCAGGCCACCGCGGCTCAAACGGAGGATTATGCCGAGGGCGTATCGGCTTTTTTAGAGAAACGCAAACCGACCTTTAAAGGAAAATAAGATCATGAAAGAAACAATAGGAATTGTAGGTGCGGGAGCGATGGGCTCCGGTATCGCGCAAGTAGCTGTAGAGGCCGGTCATCCGGTGATATTGTACGATGCGTATCCGGAGGCGCTGGAGCGCAGTCGAAAGAAATTTAATAGCCTGATGGAGCGCTTGATCGCCAAAGGGAAACGGACCGAGGAAGAAGTGGCTTCGAATACAGAGCGGCTGCGCTATGAAGCCGACTTTTCCGCTTTGAAAGGGGCGGATTGGGTCATTGAGGCGGCCGTGGAAGATATGGAGATCAAAAAAGATATTTTTGCGCGTTTGGAACGGAACTGTCATGCCGACTGTGTCCTTGCCACCAACACTTCGTCCCTATCGGTGTCCGGCATAGCTTCGGCCTGCGAGGATCCGTCGCGTGTGATGGGGCTTCACTTTTTCAATCCGGCGCCGCTGATGGCTTTGGTGGAAGTGATTCCGGCCATTCAAACGGCAGAGGCGCAAGTTGAACGAGCCATGGCTTTGATGAAGTCCTGGAATAAAAGTCCCGTTCGTGCGAAAGATACACCGGCGTTTATCGTCAATCGAGTGGCACGTCCCTTCTACGGTGAGGCCCTCCGCATCTATGAAGAGGGACTGGCAGATGCGGCGACTATCGACTGGGCGATGACCGAATTAGGCGGTTTTAAGATGGGGCCATTTACCCTTATGGATTTTATTGGCCACGACGTGAATTATAAGGTCACGCAGTCCGTTTTTGAGGCTTTTTACTACGACCCACGCTATAAGCCCAGTTTTGCCCAAAAGAATCTGGTTGATGCCGGCTGGTTGGGTCGAAAAACAGGTCGCGGATTTTACGATTATAGCGAGGGCGCTAAAAAACCAGAGCCTGATACGGATCGAAGCTTAGGAGAGATGATTCTGTGGCGGATTTTGGTCATGTTGATCAATGAAGCTGCTGATGCTTATTATTGGCGCGTGGCGGATCGCGATGCGATCGATCTGGCGATGACCAAGGGCGTGAATTATCCCAAAGGACTGCTCAAGTGGGCTGATGAGAAAGGGATTGATAATTGCATCGCTACCCTGGATCGGCTGCACAGCGAATATTTAGAAGACCGCTATCGCTGTTCGCCACTTTTAAGACATATGCACCGCAACAATCGTGTATTTTACGAAACGAACTCATAAATTTTACTGCTATGCCCAAAACTTATTTGATTGATGGAATCCGAACCCCTATTGGACGCTTTCGCGGCAGCTTATCACCGATTCGCACCGATGATCTGGGCGCGCTTGTGATTCGCGAGCTCATGAAGCGGAATCCCAAGGTTCCCAAAGAAACCATTGCCGATGTGATTATGGGCTGCGCCAACCAGGCGGGTGAAGACAATCGGAATGTGGCGCGCATGTCGCTTTTACTGGCGGGCTTGCCTTTTGATGTGCCCGGTGAGACCATTAATCGATTGTGTTCTTCGGGAATGTCGGCAGCCATTCATGCGCATCGGGCCATACAGACCGGGGACGGCGATGTATTTGTTTGCGGCGGTGTGGAACATATGACGCGCGGACCATGGGTGATTTCCAAAGCGAGTAGACCCTTTGGCAATGATGCGGAAATGCATGACTCTTCATTTGGATGGCGGTTTATCAATCCGCAGATGGAGGAGCTGTATGGTACGCATGCTATGGGTCAAACCGCGGAGAATTTGGTCGACCTCTATGAGATTTCAAGAGAGGATCAAGATCGCTTTGCGTATTTGTCGCAACAGAAAGCAGCTCGGGCTATTGAGTCCGGTCGATTGGCAAAAGAAATTGTACCCGTGACCATCCCTCGGCGCAAAAAGGACGATCTCATTTTCGATACGGACGAGTTTCCTCGACCCGGTACGACTGAGGAAATTTTAGCCAAACTGCGGCCTGCGTTTCGCAAGGAAGGGGGAACCGTCACGGCCGGAAATGCCTCGGGCTTGAATGATGGAGCCGCCGCTTTATTGGTCGCTTCAGAGGCCGGGGCGGCAGCATACGATCTCGAGCCGCTGGCAGAGATCATTTGCAGTGCTGTGGTAGGTGTGGAGCCGCGCATCATGGGTATTGGGCCAGTGAGAGCATCGAATCGAGCCCTGGAAAAGGCCGGTTTAACGATGGACGATATGGATATTATTGAGTTGAACGAGGCCTTTGCAGCGCAGTCTCTGGCTTGCATTCGGACGTGGGGTCTGGAAGACGAAGACCCCCGCATCAATCCGAATGGCGGAGCCATTGCATTGGGTCATCCGCTAGGTATGACCGGCGCCCGGATTTTGCATAGCGCGGCCCTGGAATTGAAAGAACAGCATAAAAAATATGCATTAGTTACCCTTTGCGTGGGTGTCGGGCAAGGCTATGCCACGATACTGAAAAATCCTGCAGTATGAGTACCATAAAAACGGTCGATCACTATTTGGAATTGAAGGTACCCTCGAAGTTTCGAGCCACTTTTACAGCTCTTCGAGATCTTATTCGAGAGTCGGCTCCGGAACTCAAGGAAACGCTTAAGTGGGGTGCCCCCTGCTACATCCGCACCTCGAATGTAGTAGGTATCGTGTCTTTGAAAAACTATGTAGCGCTCTGGTTTTATCAGGGGGCATTATTGGCCGATCCTAAGAATAAGCTTATTCAAGCCTCCGAAAAAACAACTGCGCTTCGGCAATTGCGCTTTGAACAGCCGGAGGATATAGATGCAGAATATCTGACAACACTCCTTGAGCAGGCGGTGGAGAATGATCGGCAGGGGAAGAAAGTAAAACCCCGGCGCAAGCAGAAACCGATGACCATGCCCATTGAGTTACAGCAGATACTGGACCACGATGCGAAGATTAAGTCGAATTTTGAAAAGCTGTCACCGTCCAAACAACGAGAATACATCGAGCATGTGGGCGAAGCCAAACGAGCCACGACCCGAGAGCGGCGCGCAAAGAAGGCGGAACAGCTATTATCAGAGGGCAAAGGATTGAATGATCAGTATCGAGGGTGAAGGGGGAGTGAAGGTTAAAGGGTAAAGGCGAAAGGTTAAAGGGGAACCGCCTACGCACTTCGTGCTTCGTCGGTCGAAGAAGGTTAAAGGTTAAAGTATATTTTTTAAAAAAGTAAACATTACGTGATGCCCAACATTTTCGAGTTCAAAGGATTCAAGCCCGTCATTCATCCGAGTAGTTTCATTCATCCCCAGGCGGCTGTTACGGGCAATGTAGTCATTGGCAAAGACGTGTATATCGGTCCGGGGGCGGCCTTGCGTGGCGATTGGGGCGGCATCGTGATCGAGGACGGCTGCAATGTCCAGGAAAATTGCACGCTGCATATGTTTCCGGGGGTGACGATGACACTGCACAAAGGCGCTCATATCGGCCATGGCGCGGTGGTCCACGGAGCGGATATTGGCGAAAATTGTCTGGTCGGCATGAACGCGGTGATTATGGACCGAGTCACTCTGGGGAAAGAGAGCATTGTCGGGGCGCTCAGCTTCGTAGCTGCCGATCAGGATATTCCACCGCGGTCTTTGGTGGTGGGTAATCCGGGGAAGGTCATTAAGAAAGTGAGTGATGCCATGATGGAATGGAAAACTAAAGGAACAGCCTTATATCAATCCCTACCCGGAGAAATGCAGCAACACTGGAGCCCCTGCGAACCATTGCGAGAGATGCCGGAGGATCGACCGGAGCAAGAGTCGTTGTATCGGACGTGGGAGGAGATTAAGAAGAGGGGGGAATAGGAATAGTATAATTGCCCCTGCTTCCTTCGACTTCGCTTGGTTCGGCTCCGCTTGGTTCGGCTCCGCTCACCACGGCGCTCCACGGCGCAGTAAGCAGGTTTTTTCGATGTTACATATGGGTTGATTTGTTGATCTTCTTTTGTCTGAACCACTGATTTATGGGATGTAATGATGGGTAGGATGAGAATCAGTATTATTGAAAGGAATCGGCTTTGCATAGTCTTTTCATTTTATGTTGTTTTTTCCGCGGCCTGAATCACCGAAACCACAGATTATTAAGGATTACACGGATGAGAGACGGTGGCGTTGAGAGGACACGATCTCTAATTGCTTATTTATTTTTGTATTTTTCTTTAGGCGTCTGAACCGCTGACATTGCCCTGCCTTGCCCCTCCGAAGCACCAGCGCAGGAGGGCCGAAGCTTTAAATGTAGGAGGGGTTCATGTGATGTAATCATGGGTTGGATGAAAATCAGTATTATTGAAAGGAATCGGCTTTGCATAGTCTTTTCATTTTATGTTGTTTTTTCCGCGGACTGAATCACTGAAACCACGGATTATTAGGATTACACGGAATGGCTCAAATATCAAATGGAAAAGCACGATTCAAGAATACCATCCAAGAAAAGAGCGACAAGAACCAGATTGGCTTGCGCTCGCCCCCAGCTCCTAAAGGTGAGCCAGCGCGCAACGAGGACATATTTGCCTCACCACCACTACTAACAAATGATTCCTCATCCCGGGCTTGACCCGGGATCCCTTGCAGCATAGGGTGAAGGCGATTCCGGGATTGTTTCTTTCTGTTGTCAGAATCACCGATTACACAGATTTTCACGGATTACACAGACCTTGATAGTGTATTGTGATAGAGACGCGATGCATCGCGTCTCTGCATAAGGCATTTAATAACATTCATTTGTTTCGGCATGGCCATAACAAGTACTGCAAGTCCCTGTAATTCAATAAAAATGAGGAAAGGAAAATAGAATAATGTAGTGAATTATAGCTTTTGAAATATATCTTGTTTACCTATAATTGTCATTATTTCTACCGTTCCCTCATGGACTCTGAAATATATACTATCAGCTCCGTGGACACAGCGGCGATATCCGGGTTTGATATGATCAACTGACTCGAAGGAATAAGGCCGCTGAGCGATGAGATCAAAATAGTCAAAAAACGACTTGAAGTATCTGTCAGCTTGTTCCATTCCAAACTTCTGCATCCCATACTGATGAATACGAATTAAGTCGTCTCGGGCCTCATTACTTAATCGATACTTAGCCATCAGGTAAGGACTTCGATTGATTTAATATTTCTTCAGGTCCGTCATCCGTAAATCCGCTTTTCTCGGCTCGGTCTAATTTGGCCCGAATCCAATCGATTTGCACTTGCTGATCTCGAGTTTGGCGAAGTAGATCATTTACAAGTTCACTTTTACTGCTGTATTCTCCTTTTTTGACTTGTTCTTTAAGCCATTCATCATTGGGCTTGGTAAATGTTATACTTTGTCTAGGCATGATTATTTGTTTGGTGCAAATTTACACCAATCATGCATTTTATGCAAGACTTTTTTGGATGGTGTATGTGACTAGATACCGCGGAAGGTTTTAAGAGGAGTAATTTGTTGATCTTCTTTTGTCTGAACCGCTGACATTGCCCACCGAAGCCGGAGGCGTAGGAGGTGTTCATGTGATGTGATGATGGACAGGATTGAGGACGGTGTGGTTGTGAAGAGGTGATATTTCAAACCACTAAACTCGCCGACCCATCGATTTCGAGGGTTTTTGTTTCTTCGGTCTGCAGCATTGGGAAGTAGGTATACATATCTTTTTTCTTCTTGCTTTTGGCTTGATCCAAAAGCAAACAAAAATCAAGGACCCATCAAAGGTGATTTTTGCAGTAGCAAAACCGCGGTCGCTTTTTACCGCTCCATGCTTCTTTCGCAGGTCTGGGATTCTTGGACACATTTACTTTCTTTCAGTCAAATTGTACTCATCGCATTATCTAGCTCCTTACCGCTACCCGCGAACGCAATTCCGCTCTGCGCGCCGCTATCACTGGTGATGGGTCCGGCCTCTTTTTCTCGATGCTTTTTGGCTGGATTTATTGATGTTCTATTGTCTGAACCGCTGACATTGCCCACCGAAGCCGGAGGCGTAGGAGGTGTTCATGTGATGTAATGATGGACAGGATTGAGGACGGTGTGGTTGTGAAGAGGTGATATTTCAAACCACTAAACTCGCCGACCCATCGATTTCGAGGGTTTTTGTTTCTTCGGTCTGCAGCATTGGGAAGTAGGTATACATATCTTTTTTCTTCTTGCTTTTGGCTTGATCCAAAAGCAAACAAAAATCAAGGACCCATCAAAGGTGATTTTTGCAGTAGCAAAACCGCGGTCGCTTTTTACCGCTCCATGCTTCTTTCGCAGGTCTGGGATTCTTGGACACATTTACTTTCTTTCAGTCAAATTGTACTCATCGCATTATCTAGCTCCTTACCGCTACCCGCGAACGCAATTCCGCTCTGCGCGCCGCTATCACTGGTGATGGGTCCGGCCTCTTTTTCTCGATACTTTTTGGCTGGATTTATTGATGTTCTATTGTCTGAACCGCTGACATTGCCCACCGAAGCCGGAGGCGTAGGAGGTGTTCATGTGATGTAATGATGGTCGGGATGAGGACGGTACTTTTGAGAGGAAACGGTTAAAAATTGTATGGTTTCCGGTCGATTGTGCATTATGGGATAGAGACGCGATGCATCGCGTCTCTACATACCCTAAATGTGAACCCTTCCGTCATTCTATCACGCTGCCGCCAAAGGTGGTCAAGATAGGCCCCACATTCGCGTCAGCGATGAGGAAGGTCCTGCCGCAGGCAGGAGTGCGAGCGCAGCGAGTACCGACAGCCTGGATCGTAGCGCACCGCGAATTCGGCGACAGGCGAATCCGCGGTGGACGCCCAAATAAATAAAAAAGACACTTGAGAGCGCAAGTCCCAGGCGAGAAAAAGGCAGGTACATCCTCTTCCTGTAAAAATGACATTTCCACCCCTTGGGCATCCCAACGGAAACCCGTATATTCCAAACCAAATCGAATACGAGAAACTATGAATACACTGGAAAATTATATCTGCGGAAATTGGACGACTGGAGACGGCGATGGAGAGACGCTATACAATTCGATCACGGGCGATCCGGTCGCTACAGCTACGACGAAGGGGCTGGATTTTGGAGATATTTTGGAATACGGACGCAAGGTGGGGAATCCGGCTTTGCGCAATATGACGTTTTACGAACGGGGGCTGATGCTCAAAAAGCTGGCGCTACATCTCCACAGCATCAAGGATAAGTACTACCCCATCAGCTGGCAAACGGGAGCGACTAAAGCGGATTCGTGGATCGACATCGAAGGCGGCATTGGAAATCTATTTGCCTACGCGAGCCTGCGACGTCAACTGGGTAGCAAGAAATTTTTCGTCGACGGGGACCCTATCGATTTGTCTCGAGGCGGCAGTTTCATGGGACACCACATTATGGTGCCGAAAGAGGGTGTTGCGATCCATATCAATGCTTTTAATTTCCCGATTTGGGGCATGCTTGAAAAGATTGCGGTCAATTTACTGGCTGGCGTACCTGCGGTCGTTAAACCCGCCACGCTGACTTCCTATCTCACCGAAGCCATGGTGAAAGATATTATTGCTAGCGGGATTTTGCCTGAAGGCGCCCTACAGCTCATTTGCGGTTCGGCTCGCGGTATTCTCGATCATGTAGAAAGCCAGGACATCGTCACCTTCACAGGCAGTGCCAGTACGGGACGGATGCTCAAATCGAACGAGCGCGTACTTAATGAGAGTGTCCCCTTTAATATGGAGGCCGATTCGCTCAACAGTGCGATTCTAGCCCCGGATGCTGAGCCCGGCACGGAAGAATTTAAGCTCTTTATCAAGGAGGTGCGAAAAGAAATGACGATCAAATGTGGACAGAAGTGTACGGCCATCCGAAGAATTATCGTCCCGGAAGCCTTTGTAGAAGATGTTCAGCTGGCTCTCAGTGCTCAACTGCAAAAAACCACCATGGGCGACCCGAAACAAGAAGGGGTCCGCATGGGGGCGTTGGCAGGCCAGCCTCAAGTGAAGGAAGTCCGGGCCCAGGTCGAAACGCTGCTGAAAGAAAATCAACTCGTGTATGGGGACTTTGATTCCTTCGATCTGGTAGGTGCCGACAAAGAAAAAGGTGCTTTCCTCCCACCGATTCTGATGCGACAGGACAAACCATTTGAGCAGCTCGCTTCGCATGAAGTGGAGGCTTTTGGCCCCGTCAGTACCATCATGCCTTACCATGACTTTGATGAAGCGATCGCCCTATCCAAGTTGGGTAAGGGGTCGCTATGTAGCTCCATTGCGACCTATGACGACAACTATGCGGCCGAATACGCTGTCGGCGCAGCAACGCATCATGGGCGGATTTTAGTCATCAATCGCGAGAACGCCAAAGCCCACACTGGACATGGATCCCCTCTACCCTATCTGACGCACGGTGGCCCCGGGCGAGCCGGCGGTGGAGAAGAAATGGGCGGATTGCGCGGTGTCAAACACTATTTGCAACGCTGCGCTATCCAGGGAACACCCACTACCGTCACGGAGGTGACTCAGCAGTATCAGGCGGGTGGTAAATTCAAAGATCCCGGACAGCATGTGTTCCGTAAGTTTTTTGAGGATCTCGAGGTTGGAGAAACGGTGGTTACCCATAAACGGTCTATTACTGAGGCTGACATCATCAACTTTGCTAATGTGAGCTGGGATCATTTTTACGCCCACACTGACACCACCTCATTAGAGGAGACCACTTTTGAGGAGCGCGTGGCGCACGGATATTTCATTTTGTCGGCCGCAGCCGGTTTATTTGTCGATCCCGGCAAAGGGCCTGTTTTATTGAACTACGGCATTGAGAGTTGTCGCTTTACCAAACCCATGTATGCAGGTTCTACCATGGGCGTCAATTTTACCGTCAAAGAGAAGATGGACCAGGAGAAAAAGGATGCGGACGACATTGCGAAGGGGATCGTGAAATTTTATGTGGAGGTCTACGATGAGACCGAGGAGACCGTGGCCGTGGCCACCATTTTGACCATGGTGAAGAAGAGGGATCAGAGTGGGGGGATGATGGTGTCCTAAGGTTAAAGTGGAAAAGGATAAAGGTTAAAGGTTAAAGGTGAAAGGTTAAAGGTGAAAGGTTGAA
>Ga0209942_1000086_pt1 | contig 57977 bp, 50 predicted proteins | sample SalPonR1_A_D2_MG_FD_185695 | JGI IMG/M metagenome (GOLD analysis project Ga0209942, IMG submission 185695) | Salt pond soil microbial communities from South San Francisco under conditions of wetland restoration - Salt Pond MetaG R1_A_D2_MG... ...
CGAACCCCCACTTAGTGTGCGGAAGCCCCCCTCCCAAGCTTAGCGTTACATCAGATTCAGCCGCGCATCCGCCCCTACCGAGACGTGACAGCAGACGGCGTCCGTCTGTGTCGGGCTGTGCAGTACTGCACCTGTCGATGTCGGTTGTGGCACAATCAAACCCAGCTCCCGGTGATCGCAAAGAACCCACAGCTATGTCCTTCATTGAACATCAGGCACGATTCCGCCGCCTCTGGTCAGAGAACTCGGCCTGGCAGCTGCTGCGCGCCGACAACGCGCCACATATCCTTGCCTTTGTCACCGACCTCTTTCGCGAGGCGAACGAGGTGTCGTTCGGGCAGGCACGGGCAGCGCTGGCGGCGGAGCTGCAGAACGCACGGGAGATGAATACCTGGGAAACCGACACGCCGCCGAGCACCTATCTGCGCCAGTGGATACAGGCCGGCTGGCTGCGTGAGCTGGACGACCAGCTGATGAAAACCGACGCCTGCGAGGTTGCCCTGCGCTTCTGCCACGGTCTGGATCAACGCCAGACCCACGCCACCGCCTCGCACCTGCGCATCGTCCAGGACGCGGTGCGCGATCTCGCCGTCGCGCTCAGCCCCAACGCCGGCGAGCGCATCGCCATACTGGAGGCACGCAAGCAGCGGCTGGAGCAGGAAATCGCGGAGCTGCAGGGCGGCGTGGTGCGCGAACTTCCCGAACCGGTGCAGCGTGAGCGGGTGCGCGAGGTGTATCAGCTGGCCTCGGTTCTGACGGCGGATTTCCGGCGCGTCGAGGACGAGATACGCCAGCTGGACCAGGCACTGCGGGTGGACATGATCGAGTCCGGTGGCGGCCGGGGCGAGGTCATCGCCGGGCTCCTCGAGAAGGAGCAGCTGCTGCTGGCGTCGGAAGCCGGGCGCGCGTTTGAGGGCTTTTTCGAGCTGCTCATGGACCAGAACCGTAGTACGGAGCTGCGCGAGCAGCTCGCCGGCATCCTAGCCCGGCCCGCCGCCGCGGATCTGCTACCGGGGCAGCGCCGCTTCCTGGAGCGCCTGATGCGGGAGCTGGGCCGCGAGAGTGAGCGGGTACTGCAGGTGCGTCGGCGCACGGAGGAAAGCCTGCGCGCTTTCGTGGAGAGCGGCGCCCATCTCGAGAACCGGCTGGTGGATCAGCTGCTGCGGGACCTCGAGCAGGTCGCGGTGCGCTTTCCCCACAGCGACATCAGCCTGCGCAGCGAAACTGGCCTCACCCTGAACAGCGGCAGCGCCACGGTGCGCTCTCTGGATGGCCTGCGCCTGCGGATCCCGGATCAGCAGCTCGATACCAGTGATGTCCGGCGCAATGCCAACAGCCGCGAACCTAACCACGCCATGCTGCAGCACCTGGAGACCGTCAAGGTCATGGATGTGGCCAGCGCGATGCGCGCCCAGCTGCGCGCCAGCGGCCCGCGCAGCATTGCCGGTCTGGCCCGCGAGAAACCGCTGAACGCGGGCCTGGAAGAACTGGTCGCCTGCCTGCGCATTGCCCGGGCCGTCAAGGCGCCGTGCCTGCCCGAGCGGGAATCGGTTATCGTGGCGGATCGACGACGCGGCCCGATCCGCGCGAGCATTCCGCAGTACATGCTCCATGCCGGGCTTTTTCCGGAACAACTCGAGGAGCTGTCGCTATGAGCGCAGACAAGCCCCAAGACGCGCCCGGGCTGTTCGACCTGTGGCGCGATACCAACCGGCACCACACCAACCCCGATAGTCCTGCGCGCCCGGATGAGGCTGCCTCGGGCGGATTGAGCCCGGACAAGCCAGGCGTGCGGGATGAGAGCTCGGGAACGCCGGGGCCCAGCCAGGGCAATACGCCGCTCGAGGAGGCCCATCCTGAGGCGGCTACAGCAGCAGACCAGACCGACACCGGCCTGCCCCACGAAGCCCGCCGGGCACTGGTCTATCTGCTCAAGCACGGCATCATACTGTTCGACCAGAAGCGGCTGCTGTTCGAGGCCCTGTGCCGTCACCGCGAGGACATCGAACGGCAGCTGGGCAATCTGTATCTGCGCCTGCTGCTGGATGACAAGGCCGGCGTCGCGCTGCTGCTGCAGCCGGACACCGACGGTGATGAGGACGGCGACAACGTCACCCTGATCAACCGCCGGACGCTGACACTCTACGAAACGCTGCTGCTCCTGGTGCTGCGCAAGCACTACCAGGAGCGCGAGACCACGGGGGAGCGCAAGGTGGTGGTGGATCTGGCACAGATCGAGGCGCGCCTGACGCCTTTCCTGCCCCTGACCAACAACAGTCGGCTGGATCGCAGCAAGCTGGCGGGCGCCCTCAATCGACTGGCGGAACGCCGGATCGTCGCCAGCGTTCGCGGCGAGGAGGAGCGCTACGAGATCACCCCCGCCATACGCTATCTGGTCAGCGCCGATTTCCTGCAGCAGCTGCTGGCGGAGTACCGGACGCTGGCAGAGGCAAGTCGCGATGGGGGCAGCAAGGACAATGCATGACAACCTCTTTCCGCAGGGACAGATCCGCCTGACCGAGCTGTCAGTCTACAACTGGGGGTCGTTTCACGGACTGCACACCGCAAACATCGACTCGCAGGGCACCCTGATCACGGGGGACAACGGTGCCGGCAAGTCCAGCCTGATCGACGGGCTGATGGCACTGCTGCTGCCCGCCGGCAAGAGCAATTTCAACCTGGCGGCCGCCCAGGGTGACAACAGCGACCGCAATCTGCTGTCGTACATGCGCGGCAGCTACGGGTCGGAGCACGAGGGCGCCGGCACACGCACCCTGAACAAGCGCGACGGCGCCACCGCCACCGCACTGCGCGCAATGTTCCGCGCCGACGACGGTTCCGAAATCAGCCTCGCCGCCCTCTTCTGGACCACCCAGGCCTCTAACGCACTGGCGGACGTCAAGCGCCTCTACCTGGTGGCGAGGCGCAACTACACCCTGGAGGAGCTTCTGCGCGCCTTCGGCGAGGGCGACGCCCGCTCACTGAAGCAACGGCTCAAGCAGGACCCCGCGATCGTTCCCTGTGATGACCGCTTCGGCGAGTACCGCGAGAACTACCGCCGCCTGCTGCACATGGAGAACCGCAATGCACCGGCGCTGCTGTCCCGCGCCCTGGGTCTGAAGAAAATCGACGATCTGACCCAGCTGATCCGGGAACTGGTACTGGAGCCCAGCGGCGTGCGCGAGGATGCACGCAAGGCGGTGGCGGAGTTCGACGATCTCGAGAGCGTACATGAAGAGCTGTGCGACGTGCGCGACCAGTGCCAGGCGCTGGCCGCCCTGCCCGCCGCCTGGGCCCAGTACCGGCAATCCTCCGAGGCGCTGGACCGGCTGGCCGCCGATCTGCAGGGCCTGCCGGTGTTCATCGGCGAGCAGGGCGCTGCCCTGTGGCGCCAGCGCATCGAGGCACTGGATACGCTTGTCGCCGAACGAAGCGAGAGCCTGGCCGCGCTGAAGCAACAGGAGACGCGGGCACAGGTAGCGACGGAGCAGCGCCACGCGGACTACCTGCAGGCCGGTGGTGACCGCATTGAAAGCCTCAAAACCGAACTCAGGCACGCGCGCGAACGCCTGCAGCAGGTCACCAGCCGTGCGGGCGACTACCAGCAGCTGGCGCGCCAGCTGGACCTGCCGGATACGCTGGACAGGACCCGGTTCCAGGACAACCAGCGGCGGCGCGAGAGTGCAATGCAGGACGCTACCGCGGCGCAGCAGCAGGCACAGGATCAGTTTGCCGAAGCCGGTGGCCAGCTCAGCAATCTGCAGTCCGAGCGCGACAGCCTGCAGGGCCATATTGCCGAGATCGAGGCGCGGCCGGACTCGAACATCGACCCGGCCTTCCAGCGCCTGCGCGACCAGATGAGCGCGGCGCTGGAGATTCCGCTTCAGGACCTGATGTTCATCGGTGAACTGATCGACGTGCGCGATGAACACCGCGACTGGCAGGGCGCCATCGAGCGTGCCCTGGGCGGCCTGCGCACCACCCTCGCGGTGCCCGACAGGTGCTTTTCCATGGTCACGCGCTGGCTCAATACCCGCCATACCGGCCTGCATGTCCGGGTGCAGGTGGTGTCCGGCGGGTCAACGGGACCGGCGGACTTCAAGGAGGATGGTTTTCTGCGCAGGCTGGCGTGGCGGGATCATCCTTACCGCGACTGGCTGAAGCGCCACCTGGCACGCTTCGATCTGCACTGCGTTGCCGACACGCGGGCGCTGGACGCCACCCCGTTCTCGATGACCCGTGAAGGCCTCGCGCATCTGGAGCGCGGGCGCTTCGAGAAGAAGGATCAGCAGCGCATCGATGATCGCCGCCGCTGGGAGCTCGGCTTCTCCAACAAATCCCGCCTGGCTCTGCTGCGCCGGGACCTGGAGGATCTGGAAGCCTCGCTGGCGCGCCAGCACGAGGCGGTAAGCGCGGCACGCGCAGCGATGGACAGCGCCGGCCAGCACCGGCAAAACTGGGAGCGGCTGTCCACGTTTACCTGGGAGGAGATCGATGCGCCCCGATGGCAGCAGGAGGTCGAATCGCTGGACGCACTGCGCCGCGAACTGGAGAGCGACACGGGCGGCCTGGCCCGGGCGCAGCAGCGCTGGGAGGCGGCCAAGCAGCAACAGCAGCAGCTGCGCGGCCAGGTCGAGCAGCAGCAGGCCAGCCTGCAGGACGCCGAGCGCGACAGCCAGCAGGCGCAGGCCGAGGAGAAAAAGGCCATTGCGGCGGCCGGCGGCACACTCGCCCAGGCGGTGCGGGAACGGCTGCAGGCGCGGGTGGGCGACATACCCCCGGCGCGGCTGGACAGCATCGCGGCGCTGGAAGAGGAGCACCGGCGTGACCTCGAGCGCGAACGCAACCGCGCGGCGGACGACAGGGCCAGCAGCGGGCGCAGTGCGACGGGCATCGTCGCCTCCTTTCACGCCCGCTGGGAGGCCATCGCCTGCGACTGGGGCAGCAGCCTGGAGGCAACACCCGAATATCTCGCCCATCTCGATACATTGGAAAAAGAGGGCCTGCCGGCGCTGGTTGACCAGTTCCGCGAGCGCCTGAACCGGCACACCACGCAGTCCCTGGCCGGCATCCGCGAGAAGATCGAGTCGGAGCGGGACGAGATCAGGGAACGTATCGAGGTCATCAATAGCGTGCTGCGGCGCACCGAGTTCAAAGTGGGCAGCTACCTGCGGCTGTGTGCGAAAACCGACCAGTACCCCCATGTAAGGGAGTTCAACCAGCAACTGACCCGGCTGTTCAGCCTCGGCGCCGGCGACGATCACGAGGCGCGCTTTGCCCAGCTGCGCCAGGTGATACAGGTGCTGGACAAGGCGAGCAACCCCGCGAGCGCGGGGACGCTGGAGAGCCTGCGGCTGCTGGACCCGCGGCACCAGATGTCATTCTACGCCGAGGAGGTGGGCCGCGAGGACGGCGCGGTGCGGGATGTGCTGGATTCCTCCAGCGGCAAGTCCGGCGGCGAAAAGGAGGCCTTCGCCGGCATGATCGTCGCCGCCAGCCTGGCCTATGTACTGACCCCGGATGGCAGTGACCGGCCGATCTACAGCACGGTATTCCTCGACGAGGCCTTCTCCAATACCGCCGAGGCAGTCAGCCGACGGGTGCTGCGCGTGTTCCGGGAACTGCACATCCACGTCAACCTGATCACGCCCTACAAGAACCTGAACCTGGCGCGGGAATCCGCGCGCACGCTGCTGATTATCGAGCGCGACGCAGAGCACCACGAAAGCCAGCTGTGCGAGGTGACCTGGGAGGAGATCGACAAGCGCCTCGACGCGTCGGCGCAGGCGGCGCTTGCCGCGGAAGGAGAGATCGCCCTGGAGCCCTGGTGACGGGAGCCATGACCCGCGACTGGGGTGTGCTACCAGACCAGGCACGGGGCCTGCTGCGCCGGCGCGAGTGGGACAACCGCCGTCACCTGCTCCAGCGCCTCACCGGCGAGCGGCCTTTCCCGCTCCGCCTGTCATTGAAGCCACCAGCGCCGGCACAGGCACTGGCGGACATGGCTCACCTACAGGCGCTTGTCGAGCAATGGCGCCACTGGCCGCATCCCCAGCAGGTACGCTGGGACACCCGCCAGTTCCGCCATCTAGGCAGCTGGCAACTGCCGGTGGCCCTGAAGATCGAGTCGATGCAGGACCTCATCGAGTGCCTGGGCAATGACGCAGTGGCCCTGGCAAATCACTGGCAGCAGGTGATGGCACCGGTGCAGGCCCTCGCGCCCGCGCTGTTCCCTACGCTGGCACGCCACCTGGACACCCTGGAGCGCATGAGCGCAGGAGATGCCGAGCTCCTGGCGCGGTTGCTGCCCCAGCTTTATGCCGGCCTGGGCAGCGGGCATTACCTGCGCGGCCTGCCTCTCAGCGGCGTCGACACCAAGTTCGTGGAAACCTGGCAGCCATTGATCTCGGCCCTGCTGGACACCCTCCACGACAGCGCCATCACCGCCGCCGGGGGGCTGCTTCCCTGGCTCGGTTGTCGACCAGCCCCGAAAAGCTGGCTGCTGGTGCGCCCGCTGTGCCCGGCAACGCAGGACCACCTGGGCGGGCTGCCACTGCTGCAGCTGGACGCCGATACGCTCACGCGGCAGCCACTGCCGGCGGACAATATTCTCATTATCGAGAACCGTCAGTCGACCCCGGGCACCGGGCTGGGACTGCCACCGCTGGACAACTGCATCGCCGTTTTCGGCGGCGGTCGCAACCTGGCGTGGATGCGCGCACCGTGGCTGGCGGAAAAACATATCGGCTACTGGGGTGACATCGACAGCTGGGGTCTGACCATACTGGGCGAGGCCCGCGGCTATCAGCCACAGCTTCAGTCGTTGATGATGAACGTGGACACGCTGCAGCGCTTCGCTCAGTTTCAGGTGGCGGAAACCGTGCCCGGCACGGCGCGGCCCGGGGGGCTCACATCAGGGGAACAGCGGCTCTGGGACGTCCTGCAGCGCACGGGTCACCGTCGCCTGGAGCAGGAGCGACTGCCACAGGATTATGTGCGCCGGTGCCTGGAAGCGTGGCTGCATCGCGATCCTGGCTGACGGATATCGCACCAGTTCCCGCGTCGCCCGCTCGTCCAGCGCCTGGCCAAGCTGCACGCCGGCCATCACCTGCACCGCCTGCGCCAGTGTCTGCACCGATGCATCATGAAAGTAGGGCCCGGTAGCCGTTACATTGCGCAGTGGCGCAACCCGGCGCCGGCGGTCTGGGTATTGAACACCGTCAAGGAAGGCGAGCCTACGGCTACCTTACCTCTTTGCCGTTCAATACATCGCCAACCTTGTGGGAGTCCTGGTCATCAGCAACCCCATCAATATCATTGCGGCAGAATTTTTCAATTTGTGGTCGCAGTCGCTGTACGCAACGCAGGCGCTCTGGAGATGCTCACCGAGGCCATTCACCACATCGTGAGCGACGATGTGACACTGTCGATCAAGGGTACTGCAATACTTTCTGCCTTGACAGCAGCGCTAATCAATAATCACTCCACGGTAAGCCTGATGGTCTGGGTGATTGAATCGCTCCACCTATTGGCCGGCATGGAGAAAATCATGGTTTTCTCCATGCTCATCGGCGACTTCCGATTGCTCGGTCAGGGCACTGAATTCTGACTTAATCAGCTTCCCGATTCGGGTTCATGAAGTTTGCCGTCAGCAGCCAGACCGGACGAGGACGTTAAGAATTGTTATTTTTGCGCCACTCGCGTTGACCCCCCATCGCCGCGAGATTAGCGTTCTCCACTCAACCGCTTGTCAACGGCAACCGACAACTGGACTTGTCGTACGTCAAATCCCCGACAAACACCCAAGGAAAAAAGGGAACCCCTATGACAGACTCTATTTTTATGTCTCCCGATGAGATCAACTCGGTCATTCAACGCGTGCAGAGCCGGGCCTCTACTGACGCCGACTTCAGGGCACTTTGCCTTGCAGATCCCGCCGCGGCGGTAAAAGAAGAGGCCGGCATGGACGTGCCGTCTGATTTCACGATCAACGTGGTCGATAACAATTTTGCCGACCTCACCGTCGTGCTGCCTGATTTCGTCGATGCCGCCGGTGAAGAACTTTCCGATGCCGACCTCGAGGCGGTTTCCGGCGGCAGCCGCTGCGGCGCTTCCTGCGGTGGCTCCTCTGGTATCTGCAGCTAAACCCCTCTCATCGCCGATAAAGGAAACGCTATGACGACACGCGATACAGAGGCAAACGGCGCTGTGCCCGAGCAGGGGACTGTACTCACCGACATCCTGACGCGGAGCACCAGTGACATGGCTTTCCGACAGCGCTTGATGTCGGAGCCCAAGGCGACGCTCGAAGAGGCGCTGGGCTATACCCTGCCCGACGGCTTCTCGATACAGATCGCTGAAAACCGGCAGGCGGATCTGTCGATAGTGCTGCCCGACCTGGTCACCAGCGAGGAGACACTGAGCGACGAAGACCTGGAAGCCGTTGCAGGCGGCATTTGCCTGATCAGCTGCGCCGCAAGCTGCGCCGTGACATCAACCGATGGACTGGGCGTGCCTATGGTCGGAGGTGTTGCCTGCCTGTGACTCCACAGCTCGCTCAGCGCTATGGTCATACGACAGCCATCCACTCCCTCACTGCTGACCGCGCCTCCGCAGAGTGGGGGGCGTGCCTGGCGAGCATTCAAGACAGTGCGGCCGCTGTCGCCGAGGACCCGGCTGACGACCGCCAGTCCGAAAAAGAGCTGACACTGGCGATCGAACAATCGTCAGACCCTCGCGATCTTCCGCTTGTCCGCAGCGCATGCCAGCTGACTGGCAAAGGCGTGCGCCGGACGCGGGCCGGCGATGGCAACGGCGCCCGAAACGCATTGCGTCAGTCCAGCGCCCTTGTCCGGCGCGCACGGGCAGAGCGCGAAACGCCCGCTGTGCGACTCGCCGACTGCTACCTGCAGGCGGCAATGGCGTATTACGAAGCGCGAGCGAAACGCTGGGATCAGGCCCGTCAGCGCCTCATATTTGTCTTCGACGAGGAACGTCTCGTCCTGCAGACACTGCCTCTTTCTTCAATCTGGCAGCACCGCTTACAACAGGTCAATAACTGGGCTTCCCTCCACGTGATGGCCGGAGAAAAAGATGAAGCGCGGGGCTTGACCGCTAATTTCATCAATTATTTGCTGCGTGGCGGCGGCCAGGAAAGGCTTCCGTCTGACGGCTGGCCAGACGATCCCTCCCAGTGTCTATCCGCTGCAGAACGCGATGCGTTAATCGCTGAAGCGGCCGCCGCTCTTCCGTCGCTCTACACCCCGGGCGAGATGCAGGCGGTGGCCAGCCAGCTCCTGTCGATCTGCACTGCGCCATCGGCGATGGCTACACCCAGCGCTGGCTATGTTGCTGCCTGGCTGGCGCTGACGGAAGCTACCAGTAACGCTGGGCTAGCCGCGCACATCGCCAGGTTTGTTGCATTGGACCTACCGCAAAGGCAACTGCGTTCACTGTGGATCGATGCTGTTGCCACGGCGCTAGCGGTCAGCCAGGACCTGCTATCGGAGGCGCTGGCGCAACGGCGCGCCAGTGCCATAGAAGCCGTTCGCGCGGTACCCGCGCTCAGACACATGCTGACTCGCCATAGCCCGTCTCTGAATGTTTGAACTTATTTCACCGACGCCAGTCTTCGGCGCGAAGGCTCCCCACTACCTATGCGGGCCTGACGCCAGCTTACTGGAAGGCCTTGAGTCACTCACCTACACCCGCTATCGCACATTGCTGCAGCCCGACCTGCCCAGCGTGCGCTTCTGGTGCGCCTGCGCGGACTCACAGCCCATTGCGCTGGTGCTGGGCCAGGCGGAACCGCCGATCTTTCACGTGCTGTCGATTTATGTCGATCCGCACTATCGGCGCCAGGGTATCGCATTGACCCTGCTGCAAAGGCTCGAGACGACCGTGCAGCGCGAGTTTCCGCGCTGCACGCAACAGACTGCGCTGTATACCGCTCGCAATGACAACCTGCCAGCCCTGAAAAAGCTACTGGCCAGAGCAGGCTGGTCCGCCCCCCGGGACACCGCGTTTATCGGACTCATGTCAATCGAGCGACTGCGAGAAAAATCACTGTGGATTCACCAGAAAATTCCACCGCTCAGCGCAAACATGCGCTTTGTGGCCTGGGACGAGGTGGACGAATCGCTGCACGCCCGCGTGCGCGAGATGCTTGACAGCGGCGAGGCGCCGCATGGCCTCGACCCTGACCTCTATCGGGCACAGCGTGTCGATTCCATTGGCGGTGTCATTGTCGACAGCGGGCAGGTGGCGGGATGGATTGCGCACCGTTGCGCAGAGGCCACGCCGGGGGTACTGCGCTACGGATCGCTTTATACACGCGAGCGCTACCGCATGCGTGGACTGTCCATGCGCCTCTGGTACCTCACCCTGGGGCGGCATATGGCACGGGAAGCGAAGCGTTTCCCCACAATGATGGTCGATATCGCCGTTGAGCACCGGGCTCACCTGGCAACCTTTCACCGCCGGTACGCGCCGTATTTCGACCGGGTATTCAGCGCCCGCTGCAGCGAAAAAGCCCTGTGAGCAGATGTATGTCCCGCATAGTGATGACCTTGTTTGAGGAGCATCACGAGCTGTTCCCGGCGTGGGAGTGGGCGGTGCGCGAGGGTATTCTTCGCGATCAGGGCGTGCGCCTGCTGCACGTCGATGAGCACAGCGATCTCGATATACCGTCGCCGCGCCGACCCATGGACTTTCCGAATACGCCGGACGCGGTTGGCGCATTCTTTCGCGAAGACCTGTGCGTTAGCAACTGGATCTGGCCGCTGGTCTACCGCGGACGGCTGAACCATGTGTCGTGGCTTTTCCCCCGCTGCCGGCCGCGGGGACATCGCGATCATTTTCCACCACGCAGGCTGTTTGTTGTGACTACCGGCAGTCGTCAGACCGAGCTCATTACGGGCCTGCACCGCGGCAAGGCCTCGCTACAGGAGCGCTTTCAGCACGGTGACTGGAACACAGATTACCGCACCGTCTGGCTGGAGCAGCTAGGTGCTGACGCGCAGCTGGAGGCATCGGGATCATGGGTGCTGGGTATCTGCCTGGATTATTTTTCCTGTTACTCAAGACCGGTGGCCAATGACTGGCTATTCGAGATAAGCGCGGAACAGCGCGAGGCTTTCGACGCCGATGCGCTGCATTTCCTCAGGCTGCTCCCCGGGCAATCGGTAACAACACAAAGCATTGGCGGGTCGCACTATCTGGCTTTTGGTAATCCTACAGAGCCGGAGTGGGATTGGCGGGTCTGCTCTGAAGCGACCATTCTCGAGCGCCTGCAGGGCTTTCAGGATTTTCTTGAACGCAACGCGATCAATCCCGCCTTGATCGCCATCGCCCGTTCCGTCAAGAGTGGCTACACCCCCGCAAAACAGGCCGACTTTATCGAATCGGGCGTACGACGCGTATTGAACACGGTTTACGGGGCCCGCCTGGAGGAGCGTGCGACACATGCCGCCTGAGATGCGGAGCGATCTGCCGCACTGGGTTAAAGGCGGTATCGAGCACTGGCCCGCGCTGCGGCGATGGTCGCTCGCTCACCTGGCAGCGTGTTTCGCCCAGGAACAGGTGTTTTTGACCGAGGACCTGGCCACGGCAAGGCCCATACGAAAAATGCGGTTCCCGGATTACTGCGCCTATGTCAGGCACTCAGCCGCCCGTGAACCCGCCGACCCTGTACTGTATGCATCGCGTTTTCAGCCCATGGCCAGCGACCAGCTGGCCGATGACTGGGAGCAGCCACCCCACGAAAACCTCTTTCTCAAGCTGGCGCCAGCGGCCAAACGCCGCTACCTGTGTCGCTTTGGGTGGCTTCTGCTGTCTCCCAGAGGCGGCGTGGCATCACGCCATACTGACCTTTTCTCGACACATGCCTGGCTTGCTGTGGTTTGGGGGTGCAAGCGCGTACGAGTATGGGAACCCGATCCTACTGGCGACCAGCCCTATGTCGAATCCTGGCTGACGGCAGGTGATCTTTTTTATATTCCGCCGCGCTGGCCTCACGACGTCCTCAACGTAGAACCGACCCTCGCGGTGACCTTCAACGGCATACGAGAGAGTCAGCTCTCGGGGCTGCGCGCCGCGGTTGCCGCAAACCATTCCGCGTGGTGCAGCCACTGGGGGCTTGGACCGATGCAGGCAGATGTCGACGGTTTTCTGGGCATTGGCGAAACCCTGCAGCGTGCTTGAAGAAACAGACATCGCCATTATCGCCGGTCGCGCTATGACGCCGCTGGAGCATCGCGAGCATGGCGGCACGCCGGTCCCGCCTGACGATAACGCGCACCCGCGGCGGGTGAGCGCCTGGGCCCAGGCACTCGGCGGCCAACAGGCGCTCGATGCCCGGCTACATGACATCGGCATAACTGTCCCTGAGGAACTGCTCTGCCTGCAGGCGCCCACGGAACGGGTGCTGACGCTGCCCTGGGTGAGCGGATTTCTGCAGCTGTACCAGCGCGTCGACTGGGATCGGCCCTTTGCCGCTGCATCGTTTCCGCTGCCCTTTGCTGCCATCGTCCAGGTCTGGGTGGAGGCCGCGAGCCAGGCGCTGCGGGCATGCCCTGCCACCAGGGCATTACCTGTAACCGCGTGGGATGCACTACGCGGGGCCCTGGCAGGCGATATCGCCGCTATTGTTTCTTGTGCCCTCCAGGCCGACTACAACGTGTTCAGTCTGCGGGTAATGCCCGGGCTCGACGCCGACAGCCAGACGCGCCTTGAAACGTTCTACCGGGCTCAGATGTCCGATGGCATGGCAGCGTTCTTTTACCGCTACCCGATGGCAATGAAGCACCTTGCCACCGCCTGCGCACGATGGGTCGTCAATACCCGCTCATTTGCCCTGCGCCTGCGGGAAGACCAGGACGCCCTGAGCGAGCGCTGGTCGTTTTTCCGCCCCGAACGCCTCACGGCTTTATCACTCGGACTCTCTGACGCCCATGACGGCGGCAAGACGGTGATTGGCATGGTATTCCCTGAAGGCGACATTTATTACAAGCCCAAGCCTCTCGCTGCTGAGGTGTTCTTTGCCCGCTATACCGCGTTCCTGGAGACATGCGATTGCGCAGATCCCGGAACATTCACACGCGTTGACGCGCTGAACAGGGGTGATTATGGCTGGGTTCGCGGTGTCCGGGTCCACAGCTTCGCGGCAGAAACGGAGCTTCACGCCTATTTTGAGCACGCCGGCGCTTTGCTCGGCGCACTCTACCTTGTCGGGGGCACCGACGTGCACGTCGAGAACCTCATCGCCAGCCAGAATGGGCCGGTGCTGATCGACGCCGAGACCCTGTTTCACCCGCCGGTCGCAGTGGATGGGATGGACAGTGCGTCTGTGTCCGTGAACAGGACGCTCTTTACCGATTCGATTATCCGTACAGGCCTTCTGCCCTGGTGGAATCTGACCGCGGCCGGGCAGCCCCTCGACGTTGGCGGTCTGACCGGCGGCACACAGCCGCCCGACATCAATCAGCGCATATGGCTCAACCTGAACACCGACCGTCAAAAGCTGGTCCGTCGACCGGGCAAGGGCCGCACAAGCCTGGGTAATCTGCCTGTCGTGGACGGGAAGTCCATCAGCGCGGCGGCGCACGTCGACCCGGTCGTCGCTGGTTTCACCGACCTCATGCAGCGGGCCTCAGCACGAAAAACACAGCTTCAGGCCTGGCTCGATAGCAATACGCCGCAGGACATGCCCCTGCGCTTTATTTTCCGCAGTACAGCGATCTACCTGCGCACCTTGCAGAACCTGCATGAACCAGCCGCCCTGGGCTCTGCCTATGAGAGCTTTCTGACGCTGGAGCGACTGGCGCGACCCCGCTATAGCCATCCCGGGGCCGATTATCCGCCGCTTGCGCTACTGGACTCGGAGCGCACACAGCTCATGGCGCGGGATGTGCCGATATTCACCATGCATGCCGCTAAAAGCAGCCTAGAGACAGCAGATTCATTGGCGCTTGACGGCTTTTTCGAATGCTCTGGTATCGAGTTTGCCACGTCTCGCTTGCAGGGACTTGGGCCACGGCAGATAACACTGCAGACACAATTGCTGCGCACCAGCTTTGCCCTGGCGTCTGATGAACATATGGCTGCCGGGCGCACGGCGACTACGACGGCCCCACAGACACCTGACAGCCATATCAGTGCCACGCACTCGCAGTCGGCCGAAGCAATCGCGCAGCGCCTGACGACCTCGGCATTCTGCGCAGAGGATGGCTCGGTCAACTGGGTGTCGGTGATCTATCAGGATCGCCTGCAGCGCTGGCAGGTCCAGCCACTGGGCGTTCGTCTGTTTGATGGCATCAGTGGCATGGCCGTTTTCTACGCGGCTCTTTTTGCACAGACCCAGCAAAGCCAGCACGCCGCGATGCTGAAACGGATCGTCGCCACGCTGGAAAGCACCGTGGCGCACCCGTCCTTCCCGCGCGATGCCGCGCGGCTGGGACTCGGCATCGCCACCGGCGTCGCTTCGGTCGCCGATACACTCGGGCGGCTGGCCGGAATGCCGGCGTATCGGCATTTGCATGCCAGAGCGCAGGCAAGTTTCCAGCTGCTGGCGCAGCTGAGCCTGAGCGCCGAGCCCGACAGCAATCACGATTTGTTCGGCGGCCTTGCCGGTGCTCTGGCGGCGATGGCCTTGAGTCCCCAGAGCGTGCGGGACGTAGACTGTCTGAAGGCCATTCGCGCCCGGCTGATCAATTACCTGCATTCACCCGCGTGGCAGCACTTGCCGGCCGGTTTCGCGCACGGCAGAGCGGGCATTCTCTGGGCCTTGGGGAAGTCGCATGCAGCGGCAGGCCTTGCGCCCGGCGAACGCGCCCTGCTGCGCAGCGCACTGCATACGCTTGCAGACGAATTTCTTGCTGAACACGCTAACTGGCTCGATCCACGCTATCCGCAGGCATTGGACGGTGCGGGAGTAACCTGGACTTTCTGTGGCGGTGCGCCAGGTATTGTGCACGGCGCGAACGTGGCACTTGCAGCCGCGGGCGACGCTGCCCTGATTGACCGCTGGGACGCCATTCAGCAGGCGGTCGGCAACCGCCATCGCAAACAGCCCGACAATCCGGTCGATCACTTGTGCTGCGGCAACTTTGGCCGCGCGCTGGCGCTGGAAACAACCGAGGGTGGCAGCGTCAAAAGCGCGCTCAAGCACGCCCGACCTGGCGATCAGTTGCCCCGGGACACCTACCGACTCGGCTGGTCGAGCATGCCCGATGTCCCCGGGCTGTTTCAGGGGCTCGCCGGTATCGGCCTTGCACACCTATCACTGAATGACCCCGCCCAGGCGGCACAATGGCTCTGGTGGCGAGCCGGGGTGCCATCGTGACACCAGAGCGTATCAAGGGCCTAAAATGAAGCGCCGATCAACAGCCTGCCTTATTCTGCTGACATGCCTGGCATCGCCGGCACAGGCGGTCACCTTCGCCGAACTCGAACGCGCATTGCTCGATAACAATGCGCAGCTGCAGGCAGCCGAGCGCCAGGTGGAGGCCGCCCGTCTGGCGGCGGATGCGGTAGCCTCAGAACGTTGGTCTCCCGATGTCCGCGCCGGACTTTCTGCCGAACAGTCGCGCACCGACACGCCCTTACGCAGCTCAGACGCCGTTTCCATCGACCGCTCTGCCCTGAACGCGGGGGTCACGTCGTCACTGAATATCTTCGACAGCGGCATCGCCAATCTGAACACCCGGCTTGCCGCCAACGCGCTCGAGCAGGCAAGAGTGGCGTATACGCAGCAATTTCTGTCTTTATACGTCGAACTGACCATCGGCTACGCCCGGCTCGGGGTTCTGGACGATGCACTCACTGAGAATTCAGCGCTCCTCACCCGACAGCAGACGCTGGAAGCCAGGCTTAAGCGTCAGCTTGGTGCGGGCACCATCGACAAGGGCCAGCTGCAGAACCTTCAGGAAACCACCCTGGATCTCGAGGCCACAATTGTCGGCCTGGTGCGCCAGCGTGAGCAGGCGGCAGAGCAGCTGTGGAATCTGACCCAGATCACGGTAGACGAGACGGCCAATGCCCTCGCGACCGTCCCCGCCGAGCGTCTCGACGTGCTGGGGGAACAGACAGCGCTGTCGAGGGATTCGCTGCTGACCAGCCAACTGTGGCAAGACAATCCCGCGGTGCAGCTTGCCGAGCTGGATCTTGCCGAGGGCAGGCTGCGCTATGAAATCACCCGCGCTGCATTCGGCCCCAGCGTGAGCGGCAATTTCCAGGCCGGGCTTGCTGAAACCCTGTCACCTGACGGCGAGTATCGCGTGCCGGAGTCGGGCTCGGTGAGTGCCACGCTGAATGTGTCGATTCCCCTGTTCGACAATGGCGTGCGGCGTGCACGCAGATCGGCGGCGGCGTCGCGCCAGTCCGCCGCCATGGATCAGGTCGTCCAGGCGAAGCGCGATTTCGTCAATGACATCAACCGCAACCTGTATTCCTTACGCGCCGCAGAGCAGCGACGCGACCTGTTCCGCAAACGGCTTTTCATTGCCACCCAACTGGTCGCGGAATCGGAGGCACTGGTGGTCTCGGGTAGCCGCACACTGTTCGACTTCGCTCAAAGCCTGCAACGGGAAGTTGATGCCCGCAGTCTGCTGGTGCAGGCAGAGCTCGACCTGGTGGAAGCACAGGTCAACCTGTTGGCACTGCTGGGCATCTACCGCTAGCCCGCCGAGGAGATTACACGCATGGTCCAGATATACCGGCAAAAGGCACTGCAGAAAATGGCGGCGCCAGAGCAGCTCAATGAGGCGGTCCAGCTGATAGACAGCAAAAGTCGCTGGGCTACCCGCTTCATTGCAGTGGTCTGCGCGCTTCTGGTCGCCTGGCTTTTTCTAGGCGACATACCTCGAAAAACGACGGGCATTGGCTTGTCACAATTCAGCGACAGCGGCCTTGATATGCTGCGCGCCGAAGCACAGGGGGTGGTCACGCGCGTCCTTGTCAGACCCGGGGAAAGCGTATCGGCGGGAGATCTGCTGCTCGAGGTGGACGCACCCGAACTCGAGGCGACGCTCAACAGTAAAATCGCCGAAGTCGATCGGGCGCGCCAGGTGCTCGAGAGCCGTCTTGACGATAGCGCCAGCTCCATCGCAGAGCAGGAAGCACTGTACAAGAGCAAAATCCAGCAGACACGCGATCGCATCACGCGGGTGGAGAAGGAACTGGCGTTGGCACGCACCTCTGCGACGCTGGCGGAAGAGCAATTTCAGCAACAGCTGATCAATCGCTCCAACCTCGCACAGGCACTGGTGCGCGTAGACGAGCTGAATACGCGCCTCGGCAGCCTGGAGCAGGCACTGGTCGATGCGAAACAGACACTGGCGGACTTTCGCCGCAACGAGGCGCTCAGTACGCTCCAGGCGCAGGCACGTTTTGATGCACAGAAAGATGAACTGGCGCGACTTCAGCGGCGCTTTGAAGCAGCCACGAAAATCCTTACGCCTTCTGCCGGAAACGTCGGGGTACTGACTGTCTCTCCCGGCGTCTCTGTCCAGCCCGGCGAGGAGCTCGCGCGAATCGTCACCGCCGGCAATGCGGCCGGCGCGCTGCATGTCGAGGCCTTCATGAAACTGTCTGACGCGAAAAAAGTGCAGCCCGGCATGCAGGCCCTGGTCGCTTTTACGGCCATTCAGCCCGAAGTCTACGGCAGCGCCGTGGGCGTGGTGGACACGGTCGGCCTGGTGCCCACGAGCGCCTCGGAACTGGCGGAGATTTTCGGTGACGCCACCTTGAGCGGCTTCCTGACCGCCGCTGGACCCGTGGTGTCAGTCAGTATCCGCCTGCTTGCAGACCCCTCAACCCCATCCGGCTTTCGCTGGACCTCCGGGGCCGGGTATCCCGGCAAAATCGGCGCAGACTATCAGGCGGCGGTCTCGGTGAAAGTCGCCAACATACCACCTATCAACTATATCGCTCCGCTCATGCCAGAGCGCCCGGCCAGCGCGGGCTGACAAAAAAGCGACGGAGACAGCATGCCAGGATTTTTCAGAAAGAGGCCGCCTCGCACGCCAACGATTCTGCAGATGGAAGCCGTTGAGTGTGGGGCGGCTGCACTCGCCATCATTATGGCGCACTTTGGCTACTGGGTGCCCCTGGAAACGCTGCGTCTTACCTGTGGTGTGTCCCGCGATGGCAGCAAGGCGAGCAACCTCGTCAAAGCGGCACGCCGCTATGGCTTCGACGTGGTGGCGAAACGCGCCGAGGTGGCGTATGTACAGTCGCTTCAGGCACCCGCCATCGTCTTCTGGAGTTTCAACCACTTTCTTGTGGTCGAGGGCTTTGCCGGCGACACGGTTTACCTGAATGATCCCGCCGTGGGGCCACGTACCGTGTCCCTCAAAGAGTTTGACGACAATTTCACCGGCGTCGTTCTGGAGCTGACGCCGGGCGATAACTTCCAACCAGGCGGCCAGCCGCTGTCCCTGCTGCAGAGCCTGATGGTGCGTTTGCGGGGAAGCAAGAACGTCGTTGGCCTGATCGGCCTGTTTGCTGCCTTTATCGTCCTCCCCGGGCTCGCCTTGCCCGGCCTGCAGCGTGCCTTTGTCGATGACATTCTCGGACGCGGTTATGTGGACTGGTTTCTACAGGTACTGGCAGGCCTGGCGCTGACGGCGATCTTCATCGCCGTGCTCAACGCGATGCAGCAGCGTTTTCTGGTGCTGCTGCAGAACAAGCTGTCGCTGCAGGCCGGAGCGCAATTCTTCTGGCACGCCCTGCGTCTCCCGGTCAGCTTTTACGCACAACGCTATGTGGGTGATGTCATTTCGCGCCTTTCGGGCCTGGCACGGGTATCGGAGCTGCTGTCCGGGCATCTCGCCACCAACCTTGCCAATGGCGCAATGATTGTTTTCTATTTCGGGGTCATGCTCAGTATCAGCTGGCGGCTCAGTCTAGGCGTCTTGTTGCTGACCTCTGTGAACGCCATCGCGGTCGCCGCCGTACAGCGCAAGCGCATGGACAAGAGTCTGTCGATGGCTGCGCAATCGGCGCGGGCGACAGCAACAGGGCTGGCAGGCATTCAGGCTATTGAGAGCCTGAAAGCCACCGGCACCGAGGGCGACTTTTTCCGCACCTGGGCCGGGCACCATGCCAACCAGGTCAACAGCCAGCAGGAACTCAGTGAATACAGCCGCTACCTGGACACGGCCCCTGCGCTGATCCGCAAGCTGACAGAGGCCTTGATTCTTCTTTTCGGCGCCCTGCTGGTCATTGACGGCAGAATGACGATCGGCAGTCTCGTGGCCTACCAGACCCTGGCCGGCCTGTTTTTCTCGCCGGTAGAGCAGTTAGTGGCCTTCAGCGGCAAACTGCAGGAGATCAAGGCGGATATCAGCCGCATCGAGGATCTCGAGAAGTACCCGCTGGATCAGACCTGGGGGGACGGACAGCTGCTGCTGGAGGAGGCCGAGAAGGAGTTTTCCTGGGATGACACGGCACCGGGGCTTGATGTGGAACTGCGCGGCCTCAGCTTCGCATACTCACCTCTGGAGCCGCCTTTTATCGAAGACCTCCACCTGAACATCGCGCCGGGGCGCTGGACCGCTGTAGTCGGTGGGTCAGGCAGCGGCAAATCGACCCTCGCGAAGCTGGTGATGGGTTTCTACCCGACGGATGCAGGCGTCGTTTTGTTCCAGGGCCGCCGCATCACGGAGATACCGCGCGAACTGTTTGCCAGCGAGGTCGGCTATGTGGAACAGGAAACCGGCCTCTTTTCCGGCACGGTCAGGGACAATATTACGCTCTGGGACGAGGCCATAGCGGATGAAGCGGTGATCGCGGCAGCGCGCGATGCCGCCATACATGACGTGATTGCGTCACGGGCCGGGGGCTATCGTTCATTCATCGATGAGCGCGGCAATCTCAGCGGTGGTCAGAAACAGCGACTGAATATCGCCCGGGCATTGGTGCGCAATCCGCGCTTTCTGGTCCTGGACGAGGCCACAGCAGCGCTGGACGCGGTGACCGAGGCGCAGATTTACCGGCGTATCCGGCAGCGCGGCTGCTCCTGCCTGGTCATTGCGCATCGTCTCAGCGCGGTGCGCGATGCCGATGAAATCATCGTCATGGATAGCGGCAAAGTGGTCGAACGCGGGACGCATACAGAACTACTCGCTGCCCGTGGCCATTATCACGCCCTGGTGGGTGAGGAGGCAGCGGCATGAGCGCCGTGCAGGAAAAAAATATCGGGGACTGGGACCGCGACGGCAGCTTACGGGAAAAGCACCATCTGGATTCACAGCGTTTTTCGCGGGCGTTGAACGGCTTTGTGGAAGCCGCAACAGGTCACAGACTGACGGCACAGATTGACGAGACCGACCCGCTTGCCAGCGCCATCGCTCGGGCGGCTTCGGCCTATCACCTGTCTCCGAGGAAGGCCCTGCCGCCGCCGGACCTGCAACCGCTTGATCAGCGCATGACAGAGCTGGCAGAGCAACAGCAGATGCGCTGCCGCAAAATCAAGCTGGACGCCCAGTGGTACAGGCAGGCCAACTTCTGCCTGATTGTGCCGACGGGCGACGATTATGCAACGCTCGTGCCCCGGAACGAAACGGGCTTCGACCTATACAGCAGCACAGACAGTGGCCGCCCGGTAGACGCAGAACTGGCTCAGCAGCTGGGGGCTGAGGCCTATGTCATCTACCCGCCACTGCCCGCTGATGTCGGCTCAACGGCCGCGTTTATCAAACTGGCGCTCTGGCGGCATACCCGATCATTCTATCTGATACCGCTGCTTCTCCTGTGCGGCAGTCTGCTCGGCCTCCTGCCGCCCGTGGTCACGAAATATCTGGTGGGCACCGTGATTCCTTTCAATGAGACGTCACAGCTGCCGGCGATCGCCATCGCCATGATCGTTGCAGCCATCGGTATCGCCTTGCTGAAGCTCCTCGCCTCGCTTTCCGTTATCCGCCTGGAAACCGCGTTCGATTCGCGGGGCCAGGCAGCGGTCTGGTCCCACCTGCTGCGGCTGCCGGTGTCCTTTTTTCGCCGCGTACCGACCGGTGAACTCAGCGTAAAAGTGCAGTCGGTGGACGCCATTCGAAGCATGCTTTCGTCGGCACTGGTGAACTCCGCGGCCAGTGTCGCCATGGCCTTTGCAAGCCTGGGTCTGATGCTGCACTACCAGCACAAGCTGGCGATCCCCGTAATACTGCTGGCGGGCATATACGCGCTGGGCAACAGTGTTATCGGGCGCCAGATTGCCGCACACACTAGCGACACCATCGCCAGTGAATCAGCGCTGCGGGCGATGACCTTTCAGCTTCTCGGCGGTATCAGCAAACTCAGGGCGGCAGCCGCCGAGCGATCAGCCTTCGCGCTCTGGACGCCGACTTATCTGCGGTTTTCACGACAGACCCGAAGCGTTGCCCGGTGGCGTGCCTACGGCATTGTGCTGCAGAGCATGATGCCCGCACTCCTGCTGCTACTGCTGGTTTTCATGATAGCGCAGGAATCCAAGTTATTGCTGGCCGTTTTCAAGACGCCGACCAGCTGGCAGGAACTGGATGTCACGCCCTTGCGTGAAGTCATGCCTCCAGCACTGTTTCTCGCTTTCTTTATGGCGGCGACCCAGTTTCTGACGGCGGTTAAATCGATCTCTGATGCCTATCTGCAGCTTGTCGGGGTGCGCCCTCACTTTGCCGCGGTCAACGAATTCATGGCCCAGGCTCCCGAGCTTCAGGATGAGGGCGCCGCCCCGGGAGAGCTCAACGGCAAGCTGGAAATTGCCGATGTCGATTTTCGCTACGCGCCCGATGCGCCGCTGGCGCTGCAGGGGGCCTCATTGACGGCACAGCCCGGTGAGTTTATCGCCATCGTGGGACCCTCGGGCGCCGGAAAATCCTCTCTCATCCGACTGATTCTCGGCTTTGATGAGGCAGAGCGAGGCGCGATCTTTTTCGATGACAAGGATTTTGCCGGTCTGAACCGGCGCCTCGTGCGCCGTCAATTCGGCGTCGTGCTCCAGGACAGTCAGCTGCTCCCCGGTAGCCTGTTCGACAATATTGCCGCCGGCACCGGCATCACTCCCGAAGAGGCCTGGGAAGCGGCACGGCTCGCGGGAATGGACGACGATATCCGCAAAATGCCCATGCAGATGCACACGGTGCTGAGTGAAGGGGCCACCACCTTGTCCGGCGGGCAGCGACAGCGCCTGATTATCGCCCGCGCGCTCGCGAGAAGGCCGGCCTACATTCTGTTCGACGAGGCCACCAGCGCCCTGGATAACCGCACCCAGGCGATTGTCAGCAGCAGCCTTGAGCAGATCGGCTGTACGCGCATTGTGATTGCGCATCGCCTGAGCACCATCATCAATGCGGACCGGATTTACGTCATGGACCAGGGGGCCGTCGTTGAAAAGGGAACATACGAAGAGCTCATGGCGCAAGGCGGTGTGTTCTTTCAACTGGCGAGCAAGCAAATCAGCTGATGGCCTGACACGAGGTGGCAAATGATTGAGTATTATTATCGCCTGCAAACGGATGCCGCCGAGCTGTGTGACCACATCCTCGGCACGAACGTAGCGCACCTTGACTATCAGCACTACTTTAACTTTGAGGCCGCAGCGCTAAGCCGTGAAGTGTGGCAGCGTAATCCAGCGCTGGCCCAAATTAACGAAACGTTCCCGATTCAACAGGCCGGTGTACTTCGAATCGGGCCCTACAAAGGTTACGACTGGCACACCGACACGGAGCGGCGGCTGGCCATCAACATGTTACTGCCGACGGTAACAAATGGCCGGCATCCATCAGAGACTTTGTTCAGTCCGGATTACGGCGACGGTGTTCAGTACAACCTGCACCGGCTGATGTACCAACCCGGAAGTCTTTACGTGTTCAATACTCAAATTCAGCATACCGTTCTGAATTTCGATGAGCCACGGTATGTATTCAGTGTTGAGTTTCAAGCGAGCGCACCGACCACCTACCTCAATGTGCGTGATTACTGCATGGCAAGTGGTTTGTGAAGCGCTTGTCGATGCTTCACACCGGTCCTTGGAAACGCGGTAGAAGTGCAACGAACCTCATGGGTTCACAAACCTTCACAGTAAATCAGTGCCTTTCGTGGACGATATCGCGCATAGTTCCATTTTTAATAAGAAGCCACCTACGATTATGCGCCCCGTCCCGAGCACCCTCGCGCGCGTCTGCGTGCTATGCGCCTGCGCGACACTGAACAGCCCCACCAGCCTTGCACAAACCGATAAAACCCTGACATTCCAGACACTGAGTGGCACGAGGGTTGCCAAAGCGCAACCCGAGAGCTGCTTTGAAGGTGTCGGCATAGACCCTGAAAATCTAGCGCCACCCTGCGGCGATGCGCAGCCAAAAGTGGATCAGGCCTACATCTGGGGACTGACCATAGCTAATGAAAAGGCCTTCTTCGGCACGGTCGCCAATACCCAGTGCCTTGTGATTGGTTCCTTTCTGCAGTCCCTGGACCCTGTCATTACCCCCGAGTACGTGTGTGAGTTCGGTTCAAGCCCGCTGGTCAGGAACGGTATCCCCGGCGTGCTGAACCCCGGTGACCTACCGGCAGCGATCGGGGATTTCCGGCCACCGCAGCTGTACAGCTATGATGCTGACAGCAAACTGCTCGACAATCTGGGCGAGACACTCCCGACAAAGGCCGCGGGCTTGCTGGCGACTACCCTGGGCATACGCGCCGCCGGCAGTCTCAACGGCGTCGTGCTCTTCGCGGGTCCCGCACTGGATCCAGAGTCAGGCATTAACCTGTTCGCCTTTGACAGCAATGGTGCCTTCCTTGAGGCAACACAGCTGCCCGACTACAACAATATACGCAAGTTTCTCGTTGTCGACGGGGAGCTCTACGCCGGGGTCGGCACATATGGCAGTGAATCCACGGGGCGCGTCCTCCGCTGGCGGGGCAGCGTAAACAGTCCCTTTGACTTCGACGAGGTGGGTATTCTCCCGTCAACCGTCGCCGAGCTCGCTGAGCACGAAGACCGGGTTTTCGTGACTACCTGGCCCGACACAGTGGGTAACGGAGACACCGTGGCCGGGCTGTACATGAGCCCCACGATTCCCCAGGGCGGCCTGCCCGAGGTGGGGGCAGACGCTGCCAGCTGGCAAGAAATCTGGAGCGTGTCTGATTACGAGGCAGACCCCATCACCCGTCAGACCTATGGCGGTGGCGCACTGGCCTCCTACGGTGACTATCTGTACTGGGGCACCATGCATGTACCCTCACTGTCGACGCTGGCACACGGTGCCGCGTGTGAGAACGTGGGCAACAGCTGCACGGCCAACAGCGATCCGCAGGATCTCTTCCTCAACAGCGAGCGCGCTATCAGTATTTTCCGCGCGCGCGACCTGACCACCGCGCCGGATGTCGAGCTGCTCTATGGCTACGACAGCATGCCGGTGTTTGACCCGCAGGATGGAAGCTGGGATACGGCCCAGAATCTGCTCGGAGAATCCCCGCTGTTCGGCACCGCCGGTTTCAACAATCCGCTGAACAACTATACATGGACCATGCAGGTTTTTGATGACCGTCTTTTCGTTGGTACGATGGACTGGACAAGCCTTCTGCTGGCGGGAGTTGGCGATGATGTCATCGACAGCGGCAATCCCCTGATTGATGCCCTGGCATCCGCGGTTACCAACCAGTTGGCGGACACCCTTACTGGCGCCGATCTCTGGTATTTTCCCACCCCCGAGGGACCCGCGCTCCCGGAAACACTGGACGGCGTGGGAAATCCAGCAAACTATGGGATCAGAACCATGATCGCCTCCAACGAGCAGCTGTATCTCGGTACTGCGAATCCCTTGAACCTGCTCACCGACCCGGACCGCACTGACCAGGGCGGCTGGGAGCTCATCGCTCTCACTGCGCTTCCGGACAATACGCCAGCGGGCAAGAACGTCTCCGTCGAGCTCCCTGATGGCGCCACGGTGCGTTTTTGTGACGTGACCAACGCGGGCAGCACGCGCCTGATCAGTGCTGACATTGCCGGACTCGATGACTTTCGGGAAGCGCAAACGCTGGCAGCCGCCGCAGGTCTGCCTGTCGGGCCCGGTGACATCCCAAACCTGCCCGACGGAGGAAGCCTGCAGAATGTGCTGAGCGTGGTGTCGTCCAGCGATTGGCGGGGCGCTGAATGCGCCGCACCCGCCACGCTGACATTGCCGCTATCGCGCGCCTACTACGAACCGAGGCTGCTGCAGCTGTCAGTGGACCCACAGGATGGCAGTGTTGAGTTTGAAGACATCACACTGCAGCGCTCGCTGGGCGGTCAGTGGGTCAGCCAGGGCAGGGCCAGCACCCTGACGGCGGGAATCACCAGTGGCTACGGTGGGATTCTGCTGCTTGTTGAAGGTGTCGCACCGGTACCATTCCTGCCACTGCCCGCCCTCCTCGTGCTGGTCTGTGGCCTGGCGCTGGCCGGCACTGCGCGCCTGGGGCTGACGCGCGAGGAGAGAGACTCTGCGCGACAGTGACCCGTTTGCTGGCGCGCAGGCAGCGCCCTCTGCACACAGGAAGCCAGACAAACGCCACCATGACGACGAGTGAACCATAGGCAGGCTTTCCGTGACACTGTGGACCGATGCCCGCAACGTACTCAGTCTGGATCGGCGCGCGGCAGGCCGGGCCTGCCTGCACTATTACCTCGCCAGTGGCACCGCGGGGATGATGCTCCTCACATCCGTTTTTTTACTCTTGCCGATTCTTCGGGACGCCGGTTCACGCGGTGGCTCACTCGTGCACTACGCACTGCCCCTGCCGACGGGTGAGGCGCTGAACCTGTCGCTACACTGGGCGGCACCCTTTGCCCTTTTGATGCTGGCGAGCTGGGGCCTGGCCCTGAGCAAGCGCGTGGAATATCAGCTATGGCACACTGGCTACGCCGCAGCGCGGGTCTATTACAGGGAGCAACCCCAGGCGCCAGTGCTGAGAAACGCCTCGATGGGCTCGCGCGGGCAACAGGCATGGCCCTTCGATTGCTGGTGCTATCCGGTTTTGAGATTGCGCGTAGCCTGGTAGCCGCGACCGTGCTGCTGCTGTTGGAGCCCACGGCTCTGGGCTTCGCAGCCGTGGTGGCGATCGTGCTGATGCTCAGCTTTCGGCGTGCGATCTGGCCTACACAACAAATCGAGCTTGACGCGCAACAAGAAGGTCTTGCCCCACTGATCGACCATCGGCTGCGTTTGGTTAATGCACGGCAGGTGTTTTCAGCGCTTATGCCACTGACGGTACTGCTGTTGCTTGCCGCATCCCTGACCATGGATCTGTTCAGTTTTGATCTTGCGCGGCTGCTGTTTACCGTACTGATCTCTATTCTTGGCAGCTCCCTGGGGAGCCTGCTGCAGAACCTGTTGCGTTTGCGCAGGCAAAGTGTATTCCAGCAGAAGGGCGTGGCCGCACTGCGCTGGGGCGATCGTTCCGCCCTGGAGAGTCTGCTAAGCGACGATGCAGCGCGGGGTGAATACGACGACGATGCGTAGACGACCGTGATACACATTCCCGGTAAGCTCATTTTCATCAAGCCCAAAAAGGTCGGCGGAACGACGATGGAACTACTGCTGTCCGCTGCCTGCAGTGGGGATGCGGCTGTGACGCCGCTCACTATCTGGAATCTCAACAAAGGAGAGGGTGACAGCATTGAACAGGCGATCGACGAGGTCGTCAGCCGGCCACACGTCAATCTCAGGCGCTACGGGCTGCACCGGACCTGGCGCGGCGAGCGCAAGCCCTATGCCCTGATACTGCGTCTTGAGGAACTGCACCGGGAGCTGCCCTTGCTGGAGGCACTCGCAGGGCTGGAGCTGCCAGCGTCAGTCCCGCACGCCAAGGGATCCAACCGCCTTGATCGGCGTCCCGCCGATGCCATTCTCAGTGAACGCCAGAAAAGGTTGATGGAACACGTTAACCGACCGCTCTTTGAGCTCTGGGACAAGCCACCCAAACCCTGATCTGGGAGAAGTCATGTTCATCATATGCTATGGCCCACACAAGAGTGGGTCCACGCTCTGTTTTCAGCTGGTGTCCGCCTTACTGGAAGCCCGAGGCCACCCACAGGACAATCTTCCCCCGGGTGTTGTGGAATCAGGCCGATCACAGAATTTCGGCATGCGAGCCCAGGGTCGGGATCGCGACTGGCTGTATAAGCTGGCGGCGCACGCCCGGGACCCCCGGCTCATCGCCATCAAGTCTCATGGCGCATGCAACACAACCCTGGGCAAGCTGATCGATTGCGGTCAGGTGGCCGCCGTGGTCAATATCCGCGACCCCCGGGATATCCTTCTCGCACTTCGCGATGCGGGCAGAAAGCACACCAGTGGCGCCTTCAGCGCCATTGATGGTGCGGGAGATGCACTGGAACGCGTACAGCGAGGTGTCGCTATCACAGCCGGCTGGCTGCGCTCATCAGCCCTGGTCGCAGACTATGAAGAGATCGCCTTCGACACACCCCGCTTTCTCCGGCGCCTGGCGTCTCACCTGAACCTGGCCCCGCCCGACGAGGTCCTGTGCGGAGAACTCTATCGTCGGGCCGCCGCCCGCACATGAACACGCAATATAATGCGCTCCCAGCGATTCCGCCATGAATGGACGCTGGCGCAGCATGGAACACTACACGTGGCGCCTGCGCAAAGAGCTGGGCATCATCGCTGCGTTTCGCGAGGCGACCGAGCGTTTATCCTCACCCGTCTATCCCGCGATGCGACTGCTCGACCAAGCGGCTCCCAAACCTGCGGTAACCGAGCGAACTTTTGTTGTCCTGGGGTGCCCACGGGGTGGAACCAGTCTGCTCGCAGGGGCTCTCCACGCCTCGGGTATCTACATGGGGGATTTCCGGACGGCGCAGTATGAAGACCCGGCGTTCAAAGTGCGTCCTGGCGACGCGCGGAGAAACCCCAACATCGAGGCATGTTTACTGCCCGTCATAGAGGCCCGAAACCGCACGCACCGCTACTGGGGCTGGAAAGTGCCCAACTCCATTTATTACATCCAGCAAATTCGGCACCTGCTGGTGAACCCGGTATTCCTGTTTGTCTATCGGGAGGAAGAGGCTATCGCCAGGTCATCGCTGCTCAGGTGACGCAATGCAGCCGCCAGCTCAGCGATATTGCGCGGGTCTGTGAACAGCGCCGCGTCACCAGCAACCTCGCGGAGTGCCGGCCGGTTGGCGGTGATGACCGGCACGCCAAGGGACATTGCCTCAAGCACAGGCAGGCCAAATCCCTCGGCCAGGGATGGGAAACACAGGCAGCGCGCCGCCTTTACGAAATGATCCGACAACTGCTCCCGATAAGGACCCAGATTCACGGACTGATAGGTGACAGCCAACTGTCTATCGGCTAGCCCGAAAAATCTCGCGACCTCGTGCGCCGTTTGTTCAGAGACGCAGCATACAATGGCGCAGTGACGCACGCATAATCCGGTAGTAACTGTGCAAGGGAATGCGAGTACTTTGCGGCAGTGTTATCGGAATAAGGTCGTGGACGGTGGTGACACGGGGAATGCCCCGAAGCCGCACCGGCACGGGCGACGTGCAGTGAATCAGATCTGGCCGAGCAAGGCCCGCAGGAAAGTTTGTACTCAGATTGCGCCCGCTTAGCGCGGCCCAGGCAAAGGCGGCACGGAACAGACCACCGCTGTTGAAGAGGTCAAAACTTTCAATGTCTATACTGGTATCGCTGAAGAACACCGCAGGGTCCGCTTTCAGTTCGTGCATGCGCGCGGCATGCGGAAGCAGGGCACCAAGCCCCTGGCGGGCAACTCGCCCGGCGATGGCAGAAAGCTGGGTCAACGGTGTATCCAGCAGTCGCTGCTGCTCTTCTGCGAATACACTTTGAAAGACAACAGATGGCCGGAGAGCCCGCACCACCCGGGGAACCGGCGCACCAAAAAACAATGCCCTGCGGTAACCCAGTGCCTTATGAACCTCAAGGAGCTCGTGCGCGTGCCGCGTCAGACCCGTTCCCTGCGCAATACCAAGCGCATAGGCATCTGTGAGCACATGCATCGTGACGTTGTCCTTTCTAATGAGTCATGCGGCCAAAAACCGCGGTCTGCCAACGCAAGCCTCGCGGCCCTTTAACGCTACAGCGGCAACTCGAGACGCAACCGCAGCTGCTCCCCGGACCAGGCATCAGAATCCTGCCAGCTGGCCTCGAGATTCAGACTGGCACCGCTGCGCCAGTGCAGGCTCATGCCGACATCGGCGCCGAGGCCCTGATGACCGATGTCCACAGCGGGAATCATGGAGGCTGTACCCGCCGGTGCCTGTATCAGACCAGCCGCGGCCCGGTATTCGTCGCGACCTGCGTAATAGCGCCAATCCAAGCCGGCTCGAAGACGCATGGTCGTATCCTCCCCCAGCGCGCGCTCAAAGCCCGTCTCAACGCGCGGCCGCAGCCACCAGTAACGCTGCCTGCTGGCCGGCAATCTCAACCGCAGCGCACTGTCGCCAAACTCGTTGGAGCCGTCTATATCGACACGGTGAAAGCCCAGATCCAGTGACGGGCGTACATAGCCGGCAGTACCGCCTGCGGTGAGCGAGGCGCTGAGCAGAGCACTGAAAATCCTGCCGTCTCGCTGAGACCTCGCCTGCCTCCCGCTACCGCTGACGCCCCGGTTTGCACGACTGTCAAGGGAGGACCAGGACAGGCTGCCGGCGAGCATCACGGAGGATACCGGCTGGTACTTCAAGATCGCGCCAAGGTGCAATGCGTTCATCTCAGAATCCGTTGCGAGCGACGTGGCTGTACCCCGCGTATCGTCCCGAGCGGCAGCAAAACCCGCCCACAGGCCCGGCGCGACAGCAAGCTGTCCACCAAGGCCCTGGCGCTGACGATCAAACTCCCCCCGCGATCAGTCATCACCCATGCGGATATGCTCGCCGCTCTGGGACAGCTCTACCCAGAGACAGCTGCCGCGGTCATCAGCGCGGCGGTTGCCGTCATTGCCGCGACAGGCAACAAGGCTGTCGGTAAACGACTGTGCACCGCGCAGAAACTGCGCTTCTTCATACGCATAATATTCCGGTGACAGTGCCTCGTAAGTGCCGCGGACCCACTCGGCGTCAGCGGTGTAGACCAGCTCACTCACCAGTTCGGCATAAGCCGCGTTGGAGCCTGCACTCTGCAGGGCGTTAATGTGTGCACCCACCAGACGCAGGTTTCCTCCCAACCAGTCTGGCCGGAAGTCCACCTCATAGTTAACGCCGTAGCCAAGCGCACCTGCCACCGTACTGTAGTCCACGAAGAACGAAGGGCGCACCGTCAGTGCAGCCCCGTCGTCGCGTGCGCTGGCGCTGCTCAGGATCGCACTGCGGTGGTGACCGGGGCGGATCAGTGCGGCACTGGTGGTAGCGAGGGACAGTGTACCGCCCATCGTCGCTGCGCCGGACTGCCACAAGGCGCCGGCAGCATTCACGACGCGATTTGTGCCTGCACCAAGATCGAGAGTACCCGCGAACAACCCGTGGTTCTCCACCCGGTCATCCCCGTCGGCCGTGACCAGCAGGCGGTGCTCCAGGCCCTCCTCGCCAAATAGCTGCCCCCGATTCTCCAGCGCCAGCGCCGCCCGACCGGAGAGAGAGACAAGCCGCGCTCGTCGACCCACATACGCCGTATTGTCGGCTTCGACAGTCAGCTCGGTCATCCAGCTCGCATTCTCTGCGCTGCCTGCCAGAAGCGCCGCGTCGTCGCCGCGGACGCTCGCATCATTCCGCAGTGCCAGGCCAGCATCGACTTTTCCGCGGCACCGTCTCGTGCATCGACAGAAACCGCCGTGGCCCTCCGCCCCTCCACGACCATCGCACCGCCAACGGAGAGGCCAGTGGAAGCAGCGCCGTCAACAGCCTCCAGCTGAATTCCTGTCGATCCGTTCCCCCCGACCAGAAAATCACCGCCAACCGCCAGGTTCCCCGTCACCTCACCGCGCGTCGTGCGCTGCGTGATGCCGGCCGCACCGGGACCAGCAATGACAAGATCACCTGCGATCTTGCCGTTCAGCTGAGAATGACCGGCGGAAGTAACAGCGAAATCAACGCCCACCGCGCGCCGACAACCAAATCGCCCGTAAGCGCAACAGACGTCTCAACCGGCGACACCGCGACAGGCACCGGGGCAACTGTCGCCGCACTGACGTTACGACGCACCAGACCGCGCACGACCGGAGGACGCGAACGCAGGTCGGTGGCGTCGTTCCCGCTCGCACTGCCCTGCACGCTGGGCGACATAAAAGTGACGGGGTCAACCAGCTCACGCCGCAGGCGCTTGCCGGCCCGATCGTCAACAGCCAGGGCGACAGCGTCGGCGCCCTCGCTCAGCAGGCCACCCGCCACCTGCACCCGCGCAGGGCCGAGATCCGTGGCGGCCCTGCGTGTTAACGAGGTGCCCCGGGCAGCAACTCCGCGCGCGACAACACCGCCAGCGACATTCACGGCCAGGGCGCCGACCCGACCCTCGCGGCTTTCAAGGTCGACCCGCAGTGCCTCGGCGCCAAATCCGGATGCCAGCAGGCTGCCAGCCAGCGTCTTAGCCGACGAGGCGGACGCCCGAGCGACAGCCGGGCTCGCGGCGCCGACCGTAATCGTCGTGCCATCAATGCTGCCGCCGCGGCTGTCAACAACCAGGCCTTTGGCATAGGTGCCCATCGCCTGCAGCGCCCCACCAATCTCCGCGGTAACCTGTCCGACGACGCCTGCGGCCTCCGTGTCCAACAGCACCGCATAAGCTCGCTGGCCAAGTGCTTGCATGGAATCACGGATACTGACCGTGGTTGAACGAGTATCTGTACCCGCCTCACTGCGTAGCTGCACTCCCCCAGCACGCAAGCCTTGCGCCTGCACGCCACCATCAACCGTAATATCCAGCTGCTGGCGAAGTGTCACGGCGGCCGTCTGCAGTTCCAGCGCTCTGGCCGCCGTACCGGCACTGGTGACCGGCCCGGCAATCGACACATCAATGGTATCTACAGATCCATCCCGGCTGGACAGGTCCAGCATGACGCCGCGAGCGTTTGCGCCGGAAGCGGAAAGTCCATTCATGGCGACTGGCTGCGAGCTGGCCTGCCGCGGTTGCGGCGTACCCAGGGCCAGCAGGGTTTTGCCAACGCCATGCAAGGCGCTCGTGAACAATATCTGTTGCAGGGAATTGACGGCTACATTGCCAAACCCCTGGACTCGGCAAACCTGCATCAAGAAATAAGCCGCGTGCTCGGCTGCAAGCAAAAGCAATGGGAAAACCAGGTTGACTGGTGCGGTGCCGTTGAGCTCGCCGATGGCGATGAGGCGATGCTCAGTGAACTGCTGACTGAGTTTCTTGTGGCGCTTCCGGATTACCTGTCACAGCTCCAGCAGCAGCTCGATGACAGAGACTATGCAGCATTAGAGCGAACGGCGCACACGCTGGGCGGACTTTGCGCCACCTTTGGTATGACGACGGCATCAGTCGAGGCACAAAACCTCCACAGCGCCTGTCGCGATAGCGCTGATGCAGCAGACCTGCACCGGATCGTGCGCCAGCTTGTGGCGCAGATTCACGCCAGCCGGGCTCAGCTCGAGACGAGCCGGCAGGGATCAGGGCTTGAGAGTGGCTGACTAGAGACGGCGTGAGCCGCGCCCATTATTTCACAGCCGCTGCCGCCATCGCCGCCGCCCTGAGGACAGCACGCGCCTTGTTCAGCGTTTCCTCCCACTCGCTGGCAGGCACGGAATCGGCCACCACACCCGCCCCCGCCTGCACATGCAGCTCGCCGTCCTTGATCACGGCGGTGCGAATCGTGATGGCGGTATCCATGTCGCCGGCCCAGGACAGATAGCCCACGGCGCCGCCGTAGATGCCCCGCTTGACCGGCTCGAGCTCGTCGATGATCTGCATGGCGCGGATCTTCGGTGCGCCGCTCAGGGTACCCGCCGGCAGGGTGGCCCGCAGCACATCCATGGCCGTCCTGCCCGGCAGCAGGCGGCCGGTAACGTTGGAGACGATGTGCATGACGTGGGAGTAGCGCTCAACGAGCATGTTCTCGGTAAGCCTTACGCTGCCGGTCTCGGCGATACGCCCGACGTCGTTGCGGCCGAGGTCGATCAGCATCAGGTGCTCGGCAATCTCCTTGGGATCGGCCAGAAGTTCGGCCTCCAGCGCGGCGTCTTCCGCCTCGGTGCGTCCGCGCCGCCGGGTGCCGGCGATCGGCCGCACCGTGACCTCGCCCTCCTGCAGGCGTGCGAGAATCTCCGGCGACGAACCCACCACCTGAAAATCCCCGAGGTCGAGGAAATATAGATAGGGCGAGGGATTCAGATTGCGCAGCGCGCGATACAGATTCAGGGGCGGCGCGGTAAACGGCACGCTCAGGCGCTGGGAGGGCACAACCTGCATGACGTCCCCGGCGAGTACGTACTCACGCACGCTTTCCACCGCTGCCTCGAAATCCTCGCGCTGCAGGCTCGAGCGCGCCCGGCTTTCCAGCGCCTCCTCGTCGCGCGCCTGAAGATCGACGGCGGGCAGTTCGGGCATCTGCCGGGGCAGCCGCGCCGCCAGTTCCCTTAGGCGTGCCTGTCCCGCGGCAAAGGCATCGGGCTCGGCGGGATCGACGTTCACCACAAGCCGCAGCGTGCCTGCAAGGTTGTCGAACACCAGCACCTCGTCGGACAACATGAGCAGGATATCCGGCGTACCCATCACATCCGGCGGGCAGCTTGCGGCGAGCCGCGGCTCCACGTAGCGCACGGTGTCATAGCTGAAATAGCCGACCAGCCCGCCGTGAAAGACCGGCATGTCGGCCACCGGCGCGCAGCGGTAGCGGCCGGCATAGGCCTCGATGAAGTCCAGCGGATCGTCGACCGCATGGCGCTCACGACAGGCGCCGTCGTGCCATTCCTCCACCTCCCGGCCACGCACCACCAGCCGCGTGCGGCAGGGCAGCCCGATAATGGAGTAGCGCCCCCACTTCTCGCCGCCCTGCACGGACTCGAACAGATAGGAGCCGGGTCCCTCGGCGAGCTTGCGATAAGTGCTGATCGGGGTCTCGACGTCCGCAAGGACCTCAAGGCTGATCGGGATACGGTTGTAGCCCTCGGCCGCCAGCGCGTCGAATTCTGCCGGGGTCACGGGGTGCCTTACCGGCCCGCCAGGGCGGCGCGCATGTCGCTGATCACCGCCGCGTAGTCCGGCTTGCCGAAAATGGCCGAACCGGCGACGAAGGTATCGGCGCCCGCCGCAGCGACCTCGGCGATATTGGCCGGAGTAATCCCTCCGTCCACCTCCAGGCGGATGTCATAGCCCGACTCGTCGATGATACGCCGCGCCGCGCGCAGCTTGTCAAGAGTGGAGGGAATGAAGGACTGGCCGCCAAAGCCCGGGTTGACGGACATCAGCAGCACCATGTCGACCTTGTCGAGTACGTAGGTGAGTGCATCGAGACCCAGATGCGGGTTGAACACCAGCCCGGAGCGACAGCCCGCATCGCGGATCATCTGCAGGGAGCGGTCGACGTGGGTGGAGGCGTCGGGGTGGAAGGTGATGTAGCTGGCGCCGGCCTCGGCAAAGTCGCCGATCAGGCGATCCACCGGGCTGACCATCAGGTGCACATCGACGGGGGCGGTCACGCCGTGCTTGCGCAGCGCCCTGCACACCATCGGGCCGATGGTGAGGTTCGGCACGTAGTGGTTGTCCATGACGTCGAAATGCACGATATCGGCGCCGGCGGCGAGCACCGCGTCCACCTCCTCCCCCAGACGGGCGAAGTCCGCGGACAGGATGGAGGGGGCGATCTGGTAGTCGGGCATGTCGGGGTCTCTGGCCTGGGGTTGATCTGGCGATTGTCTGGCTTGAATCAGAGCGCGAAGTCTACCACCCCGACACGATCAGGTCCCACCCAGTTCAGCCTGTTCTTGCAAGGCAGCCAGGCGCTCGGGCGTCCCCACGTCCATCCACGCCCCGTCATGGCGCTCGCCGTAGAGCCGGCCATCGGCAATCGCGCGCTCGAACAGCGGTCGCAGCGGCCCGCTGCGGGCGGGAAAGTCGGCATCGTCGAAGAAATCGCGACGGTAAGCGCCCACTCCGGTAAAGGTGACGCTGGGACGATCCGGCCCCGCGGTCACCACGCGCGCGCCGGAGAGGGCGAAGTCACCACCGCGGTGGTGCGCTGGATTCGCCGCAAACAGCAGGTGCGCGCAGCGCGGAGGCAAGGCACGGGCACGCGCCGCCAGCGCAGTGGCGTCGAAGTCCATCCACACATCGGCGTTGACCACCAGGAAGGCGGGGGTATCCAGCAGCGGCAGCGCCCGCAGAATACCGCCAGCGGTCTCCAGGGGCTGGGCCTCCCGCGACCAGGCAATACGCGCGCCCCAGCGACTGCCGTCGCCGCAGGCATCGACAATCTGCTCCCCGAGGTGGGAGACATTGATCACCAGCTCGTTGATGCCGGCCGCCACCAGCCGGCGGATGTGGTACTCGATCAGCGGCATACCGCCCACCTGCAGCAGCGGCTTGGGGATGTGATCGGTCAACGGCCGCATGCGCTCGCCGCGCCCCGCCGCCAGAATCATCGCCTTGATCGCGGTCATCGCCTATACACCGTCATGCGCGCCATCACGGACACTGCCACGATCGCCGTCAGGACCGCCGTCAGGATCGTCGCCACTGGCCCCGCCAACCACCCGCCACCAGGGCTGCTGCTCTATCAAAGGTCGCAGCGATCCGCGGAACCAGCGCGCAAAATCCTGCACCGCCTGCTCGTCGGGATAGCGGTCGAACACCTCCTCAACGTAGGCCACCACCCGCGGCAGGTCGGCAAGATAGCCATCCTTGCCATCGCGCAGGTGCAGGCGCGCGAAAATGCCCAGCACCTTGATGTGACGCTGCAGACCTATGAGGTCAAACGCACGCAGGAATGCGGTGTCGCTGGCCAGTTCGCTGGAGAGAACCCCCGCGGCCTGAAAGGAGTCGCGCAGCGCCAGCACCCAGCCCGCGACTCGCGCTCTCGGCCAGCGCAGGTAGCAATCCTTGAACAGGGACGCGGCATCATAGGTCAGCGGGCCCATCACCGCGTCCTGAAAATCGATGGTGGCCAGCTCTCCTCCCGGCAGCAGCATGAGATTGCGACTGTGGAAGTCCCGGTGCACCGGCACGCGGGGCTGGGCCGCGGCACTCTCCAGAAGCCGTGCGCACAATGCCTCGAACATCGGCGGCGGTGGCGCCTCGGCCGGCGCCCCCAGCAGCCGGCGCACGAACCAGACCGGAAACAGGTCCATCTCCCGGCGCAGTAACTCCGCCGAGTAGGCCGGGAGCGCCCCGGGGCCGACCCGCGGCACCCGCGCCGTCGCCAGGCCCACCAGCATCCCGATTGCCTTTTGGTACAGCGCGTCCGCCGAGGATGCCGTCAGCGCAGGCAGCAGCTGCCCGTCGCCGAGATCCTCAAGCAGAAAATAGCCACGCCGATTGTCGGCAGCAATGAGGGCGGGCACGCGCACGCCAGCGCCCTCCAGAAGATGCCGCACGCCAAGAAATTCTGTGTTCTTCTCTTTTTCGGGGGGCGATTCGCACACAATCACGCTGCGCGTATCGGTATGCAGCCGGAAGTAGCGGCGGAAACTGGCGTCCCCGGCAACCGGCTGCAGCCCGGACAGCACAGTCTCCGGCGCCAGTGCCTCGCTTATCCAGGGCATGAGGGCCTCGGGTACGGGCCGCATCAGCAGCGCCCGCCGCGCGGTCCAATCGCGCAGGCGCCGCCCAGTTTTTGCCGGACAATCGCGGGACGATGCTTTATCATCACGGCCACGGGTCCTCCTCTGTCACTTTCCGGAATCAAAGAACGCACATCATCCCTGTTATGAGTCTGCCAACTGCTTTCCGTCGGGCGCTGCGCCGACTCGCCCTCGGCGCTATCTGCGTTTCGCCCGTTGTCGGCTGGCCGCAGGATAGCAACGCACCGGCCTGCGGAGCCAGCGCTAGCGCTGACTGTGTAGCGACGCAGGAAACCAGCGGCGAGCAGAGCGGCAGTGAGGAGGCCAGCGGCGAGGACGACAGTCGTGCGTCATTACCCGCGGACAAGGCCACGACAGACAGCGCACTGTCCCTGCGTGAGGAAGTGGTAGCGTCGCAGTCTCCGCTCGACTGGGTTCCTTCTGATCAGCTGCCCGAGGCAATGCGGGATCGTGAGTGTCGCCTGTGCGGCGGCGCCTACATCGACCCGAAGGCCGGCCGCGGCGGCGGCGATCCCGACACCTCAGACATTGAGGCAACGGCATCCCGCACCGAACTCGAGGGCGACACCGTGCGCATGCAGGGCGGAGTCGAGGTCACCCAGGGCTACCGCGACCTGCGCGGTGACAGCGCCAACTACGACCGCGAGTCGGCAAAGGGGGAGCTCGAGGGCGACATTACGCTGCGCGAGCCGGGCATACTGCTGCGGGGCAGCCGCGGTGAATTCTTCTCCCGCACCGGGGAAGTCAGGCTCGAGAACAGCCGGTTTGTCCTGCATGAGCAGCACATGCGCGGTAGCGCCGCCCTGCTCAGCCGCGACGCCGACAATCTGATCCAGGTGGAAGACGGCTCGTTGACCTATTGCGCGCCGGGCAATGCCGACTGGCTGCTGGAGACCCGCCAGATGACCCTGGACCCCGACAGCGGGCGCGGCGTGGCCCGCGGTGCCGTTCTCTCCGCCGCCGGCGTGCCGTTTTTCTATGCGCCGTGGATCAGCTTTCCGATTGACGATCGCCGTCGCACCGGCCTGCTGTTCCCTACCGCCGGCAATGACAGCCGTGGCGGCCTGGATATCACCCTGCCCTTCTACATCAATCTGGCCCCCAACTACGACCTGCTGTACACGCCGCGCCTGATCCAGGAGCGCGGCACCAACCACGAACTGCAGGCACGCTACCTGGATTCATCGCGCGGCAGGTGGCTGGTGGGCGGCAGTTACCTGCCCGACGACGAACAGTTTCGCGCCGACTTTCCGGACGAGCGCGATACCTCCCGCTGGCTGGCCCGCGTGGAGCAGGACGGCCTGTACGGCCAGCGCTGGCGCTCGCGCATTGACTTCTCCGAGGTCAGTGACCGCAATTTCATCCGCGACCTGGAGACCTCCAACCTGGAAACCCGGCGCGAGGTGAACCTGCTGCAGTTTGCCAGCCTCGACTATCTGGGTGATGACTGGCTGGTGAATGTCGAGGCCCAGCAGTTCCAGTCGCTGGCCGACGATATTCGCAACGACTACAAGAAGTTACCGCAGATCACGCTGCAAAAGCGCAGCGACCTCGAGCCCTTCAGTTTCGATCCGATCCTGGAGGCCCAGTACTCCAACTTCGACAGCAGCGAGGATCTGGTGGTGGGCCAGCGTTTATATGCGGAAGCCGGCGTCGCCTACCCCATGCTCTGGGAGTCCGGTTTTTTGCGCACCACCGCCAAATACCGGTTTCTGCAGTACTCACTGGAAGACAACACGCTCTCCGAGAACAACACACCGGGCGCGGCATCCGGGCTGCTGAGCATGGACGGCGGCCTGTATTTCGAGCGCGACTTCAGCATTCTCAACCGGGGTTTTATCCAGACCCTTGAACCGCGCCTGTACTACCTCTACAGCAGCTATGACGACCAGAGTGACCAGCCCGACTTTGACAGCGCCGAACTCACCTTTACCTACAACCAGCTGTTCCGCGACACCCGCTTCTCGGGTCGCGACCGCCTGGATGACGCCAACCAGCTCGCCATCGGGCTTACCACGCGCCTGCTCGACGAGCGCGACGGACGCGAAATGTTCAACGCCAGCCTCGGCCAGATTGTCTATTTCGAGAACCGTCGCGTGCGTGTCACCCCCGGCGCACCGGAGCTGCAGCGCTCCAATTCGGAGATGGCCGGCGAGCTGAACTTTTTCCCCAACGATCGTCTAAGCCTGAGAGCCAGCGCTCAATATGACGCCTCGACCGGCAAGATGAACGCGGGCAACGCCCAGGCCAATTACGAGCGCAGCGATGGCCATCTGATCAACGTCGGCTATACCTACCGTCGCCCGGTCACTCTGGTTGGCAACCAGCCGGTCACGGCCCAGGCCCACATGTCCACGTTCTATCCGGTCAACGATGAATGGCGGGTGTTCGCGGCCTGGAACTACAGCGTGCAGGCCAACCGCAGCGTGGAAGATATGTTCGGCATCGAATATGATAGTTGTTGTTTTACAATTCGTTTACTGCACCTGCGCTATTTTGACACCGCGCGCGGTGCCTTTCCCGACTTCAATGCACCCAACCTTGAGCGGGAACGCGCCGTCCAGGCGCAGTTCGTTCTCAAGGGGCTCGGCGGCGTTGGCAGCCAGGTCGAGGCACTGATGACAGACATGATCCGGGGGTTCCGACCACGTGACTATTAAACGTCAACTCATGCAGCTCGGCGGCGCCTGCGCCACCGCACTGACACTCCTGCTCGGGCAGGCGGCACAGGCCGAAACCGAAATGATCGACCAGATCGTCGCCATCGTCGACGACGACATCATTCTCGCCAGCGAACTGCGCGAGCGCCTCGCAACCGTGAGTCAGAATCTGGAAGCCCGCGGCGTTGAGCCACCGCCCGAGGACGAGCTCATCCGTGAAACGCTAGACCGCCTGGTGCTGGACAGCATCCAGATGCAGATGGGCGAGCGCTATGGCGTACGCATTTCCGATGCCGAGCTCGACAGCGCCATGCAGCGTATCGCCGCGCAGAACCGTCTGACGCTTGATCAGTTCCGCCAGACCCTGGAGCAGGAGGGGCGTTCCTACGTCGCGATGCGCGAACAGGTACGGCAGGAGATGATTCTACAGCGGGTGCAGATGGGCAACGTCAACCAGCGGGTATCCATTGCCGAACAGGAGGTGGAGAACTTTCTCGAAACCGAGGAAGGCCAGAAACTGGTTGAGCCCGAATACCGTGTCATGCACGCGCTGCTGCCAATACCCTCCCGTGCGTCAAGCGACTTCGAGGAATCCGCGCGCGAGCATACCGAACAGCGTCTGGCGCGTATCCGCAGTGGCGAGCGCTTCGACGAAGTCATGGCCAGCAGCGAGGGCGAATTCGCCTACACCGGCGGCGACCTGGGCTGGCGCAAGCGGGATGACCTGCCATCGCTGTACCAGGACGTGGTCACGGAACTGGACGTCGGCGACACCACCGACGTATTCCGCTCGCCGAGCGGCCTCCACCTGGTTCACCTCAGCAGCCTGCGCGGCGGCAAGCAGACCCAGGATCAGACCCTGGTCCGGCATATTCTGGTGACCCCCTCGGAAATTCTCACCGACGAGCAGGCACGTGAGAAAATCGCTGACCTGAAGCGCCAGGTTGAGGAAGACGGCGCCGACTTCGCCGAGCTCGCCCGGGAGCATTCCGAAGACATCGGCTCCGCGTCTGAAGGGGGCTCACTCGGCTGGACCAGCAAAGGCCAGATGGTCCCGGCGTTCGAGAACATGATGGCCTCCACCGAGATCGGCGACGTGTCGCCGCCCGTGCGCAGCCAGTTTGGCTGGCATATCATTCAGGTGGAAGACCGCCGCGTGAAAGATACCAGCGAGGAGGCGCGCATTGCCCGCGCCACGGAATACCTGCACCAGCGCAAGTACGACGAGGAACTGGAAGCCTGGCTGCAGATGATTCGCGACGAGGCCTTTGTCGATATCAAGTAAGCTCGTTCGCCAGGACAGACAGACTGAGAGGCCGCCAGTATGGCACCGCAAAGGAGGCTGAATTGCATGGCGCAGCAGATTGCCGTTACCGCAGGAGAACCCGCCGGGATTGGCCCCGACATTCTTCTTATGACGGCAATGCGGCCGCAGCCAGTGCCACTGGTCGCCATTGCCGATCGCGACCTGCTCGCCCACCGCGCACGCGCGCTGCATCTTGATATCCGTCTGGTTGACGCACCCGAGCCGGGGGAATCGGGCTCACATTATCCGGCGGGCACACTGGCAGTCCGGCACTGCCCGCTGCGCACGCCCGTCACGGCGGGCCAGCTGGAGCCGCAGAACGCGCCTTATGTGCTGGATACCCTGGATATCGCGATCGCGGGCTGCCTGAACCATGAGTATGCCGGGATGGTGACCTGCCCGATACAGAAGTCGGTCATCAACGATGCGGGCATTCCTTTCAGCGGGCATACGGAATACCTGGCGGAAAAAACCGGCACGCCGCGGGTCGTCATGCTGCTGGCCGCGGGCGGATTGCGCGTGGCCCTGGCCACGACTCACCTGGCGCTTGCCGACGTGCCGGCCGCGATCACGCAGGACAGCCTTACCGCGACTATTAAGATCCTCCATGCAGACATGCAGCGTCGCTTCGGTATTCCGGCGCCGCGCATTGCCGTGCTCGGGCTGAACCCCCATGCAGGCGAAGGTGGTCATCTTGGCCGAGAGGAAATCGAGGTTATTTCACCGGTACTGGAAGCCCTGCGCAGCAATGGCCTGCAGCTTATCGGACCATTGCCCGCGGATACCGCCTTTACCCCACGCGCACTCAAGGGCATGGATGTGGTGCTGGCGATGTACCACGACCAGGGCCTGCCGGTGCTCAAATACGCGGGATTCGGATCGGCAGTCAACATTACCCTCGGGCTGCCCATTGTGCGCACGTCGGTGGATCATGGCACGGCGCTGGATCTGGCAGGGACGGGCAAAGCGGAGGCGGGGAGTCTGGTGGAGGCCATTGATCAGGCGGTGAGAATGGCAGAGACCGGATAACTACCGCGTCTTAACCCTCAAAAATCTCTGCGGAGACGTTTTTCAGCTATAACGCACAGCCCTGAACAATCTCGTCAGTATAAGGGGCCCACTCACGCCAACCACGCCTGCAGCTGTGGCACGACCAGAACCACCACAGTCAATCCCAGCATCCAGCCTGGCCCTCAGAACCGCCTCAAAATCCTCTTTAGTCAGAACTTTATCAGCAATAATTCCAAATGATTCCGCCATGAGCTCCGCCTGCGCATCGGCCTGGGGCTCAGGCATGCCGGACTGCCGCAGCCGACGGGCATACCTGAGCGAATCAAACGTTAATAACGCCATGATAGCCCTCCCAAGGAATCTGGCAAATGCCCGGGCGGGAAGGTCTTTTGTGGTCAATCTGCGCCGGTACGCCCTCTCACAAAGCAGACACCGCACGTCACAGCCCTGGATTCCGCTCGTGGCTACATTGGGCGTTGCTTTTACGCTAAGATCGAGCGTTAACAAAGACCACGGGCAAGCATCCTGATCGCAACCAGAGCTCACTGAAGGTAGCGATTGGGGCCCCCCGCGTTGCGGTACTCCCTGCGATCAACGTATAAAAAGGATACGCTGCCGCCCTTGTCAAAAACCCACAGCAAACGCCTGGACCTTAATAAAGAAGCACTCGCGAGTCGCTTCGGCTCGCGCACGAACAGCTACGAGGCAGCAACCCCGGTCCAGAGCCGCATGGGGCAGTCACTGCTCGACAGAATCCACCGCGAGACGGTGGCTGAAAATGTCCGGACGATCCTCGAGATCGGCTGCGGCACCGGGCGACTGACCAGAGAACTGAAAGCGCGCTTTCCCGACGCGGCAATATGCGCCATCGATATCTCACCGGCGATGATCCAACACGCCCGGCAGCAGGTCCCGGGGCCCGAATACCGTGTGGAAGACGCCGAAGGCTATCTGCAGGTGCATGGTCGACAGTTCGACCTGGTCGTCTCCAATGCCACGGTGCAATGGTTTGTTGATCTGGACAAAGGTATTAGGGGCATGGCCGCCGCACTTGCTCCAGGCGGCTTTCTCGCGCTCGGCACCTTCGGCGAGCGCACCTTCCATGAACTCGACGACGCATTCAGGCGCGCCTATCACAGAAACGAACTCACCGCTCACAACCATGTGGTCCCAATGAAGTCCGCTGATGATCTGCGGCGGATTCTGCCGCAGGCGGAGGTGGTAGAGCGGGACACGCTCAGCTACTTCCCGGATGTACGAACGTTTCTGCAGTCCATCAGGGATGCGGGCGCAGGAAACTCGCAAACGGGTAGGAGAAGTATTCCACGGGCCGTGCTCAGGGACATGTCCCGCTACTACGAGGCACACCACACCCGGCCGGGCAGCAGCGATATTCAGGCCACGTATCACACCTGCCTGCTGTTTTTTCGCCGTCCCGACTAGCGTCCAGGCGATGCTATTCAACTCCTATTTTTTTCTGCTGGTGTTCCTGCCGCTGGTCATCGCGGGTTTCTATGGGCTGGGACGCGCATTCGGACAAACGGGTGGCCTGGTCTGGCTGATCGCAGCTTCGCTGGTGTTTTATGCAAGCTGGGAACTGTCTTACCTCTGGCTACTGCTGGCTTCAATGGCGTTCAATTACACGGCGGCAGCATGCATTCGCCAGATGCCAAGCTATAAAAAGCAGGTTGTCTGGATCGCCGTTCTGGCGAACGTCACGCTGCTGTTTTACTTCAAGCTCGTTATCGCCGTCTTCGCGGACAACGGTGCGGCGTTCAGCACAACCCACCATCTCCTGATCCCCCTGGGTATCTCGTTTATCACCTTCCAGCAGATCGCCTTTCTGGTGGACACCTACAAGGGTCGCTTCAAGGCTTACGGCCCACTGGAATACGGTCTTTTCATTGTATTCTTTCCACAGCTGATCATGGGTCCCATTGTTCACTTCAGAGAGCTTTTGCCCCAGCTGCGAAGCGATCGGCTGCTGCGCTGGAGCGCTGATAACTTTTCCGTTGGACTGAGCATTTTTATTGTCGGCCTGTTCAAGAAGGTGGTTCTGGCTGACAGCATTGCGCCATTCGTTGACGGCGTTTACGCCAGCGTCGCCGAGGGGCAGGCCATTGCATCGGTGGACGCCTGGACCGCTGCGCTGGGTTTCACGCTGCAGATTTACTTCGACTTTTCGGCCTACGCGGACATGGCGATCGGACTCGCGCGGATGCTCAATATCAATCTGCCACTGAATTTCGACGCCCCCTACCGCGCCGTGGATCGCTTTGATTACTGGCGCCGCTGGCATATTTCCTTTGGTGCCTTTATGCGCCAGTATGTTTTCTTTCCCCTGGCCCGGGCAAAACGCTTTCGCGTTGGGCAGGTCGGCGCGCTTGCCCTGACCACGCTTCTGTCGGGTTTCTGGCACGGCCTGGGTGCTACCTTTATTGTCTGGGGCGCCCTGCAGAGCCTGCTGATGCTGGGGGTTCACTATCGCGGCACGATTGCGCGGAAACTGGGACTAAATGCTCAACACAGGCGCTTCCCCTGGCTCTCCATGCTGACAACGTTCCTGATCACCGTTCTGCTGGGGGTACTATTCCGGTCCAGCGACCTGCAGGTTGCCTTTGGCGTATATGAACAGATGATCACTGCAATCCAGACCGTCCTGAGCGGTAATTTCTCTGCGCTGTATCACGATGTTAATCGACAGCTTGACCACATGGCTCTGCTCAATCTGGCACTGATGATGCTGGTTGTCTGGGCAATGCCCAGCACCCATCGTCTGTTCGCCAATTACTGGACAGCGCTTGACCAGCGCACCGCCAGGCCAGAAAAAACTACTCCCGACCTACTGCCCCTTCTTTTAATTGGGCAATTTAGCCTTAATCGCGCGTGGGCGATGGTCGTCGCGGCGATGCTGTGCGGCGCCCTGATTTTCATGAGCGGCAGCAGTCGCTTTATCTACTACCAGTTCTGATCATGAACTCCTTTCTGCGCGTTTTTGCCGGATCTGTCGTCGCTATCTTCGTTGTCACCGCAGCGTTCAACTTTACACTTGACCCACTGGGGTATTTTCGTACCAGGGGCTGGCATGACGGGACCTTCGTTGGCGACAGGATGTGGGCAGACGAGCGGCTGGCCTTTAATTTATCGATCGATAACTATCGACCTGACACGCTAATCGTGGGTACATCACGCGTCAGACAGGGCTTCGCCGTTGCTGATCAGGAGCTGCCGGCGCAAGCAGGAGAAACGCTCAGGCTCGGCGTAAGTGGCGCACGTTTCCAGGAACTGGACTACTACGTTCGCAGGCTTCTCTCCGGCAGCACGCCAGGCAATCTGCTGATTGGGCTTGATCTCGGTCAGTTCCTGCGTAGCGAGCGGGAGCCTGCAGGAGGACACAAGCCCCGGACTGATGACGCCCAGGGGCTCTCGGCCCGAACGCTTCTGCCCGCGCTGTGGTCTCGAGGCGCCTTCAGAGCGTCTGTCGCGACGCTTTTCATAATGCACAGAATGAAGCTGGACGGCAGTGCGAATACCGGCATTATGCAAAGACGACTCGACGGCGTGGGACACCACCAGCTGACACGTAAAGTCGAGAGACAAATGCTAAAAAGACCACCCACGTACAGCCCCACTGTGTATAACATGCAGATGGGGACATTGGACACTCTGTTGATGAGTGTCTGCCTTTCGCCAATCAACGTGAAGCTGTTCATATCCCCAATACATATCCGACAACTTCTTCTGCTGCGGGAAACCGCCAATCGAGGCCTCTTCTCTGACTGGAAGATCGCGCTTGCTCATATGGTTGATACACATCGGACACAGGGCTGCCGTGTGACGCTGACAGATTTTTCGGGAATTTCAGCGTATACGAGTGAACCCTTTCCCGCGCCAGGCGACACTCAGCAGCAAATGCAGTGGTACTGGGAATCCAGCCACTACACCCCCAGAATGGGACGGATGATAATTGACCGATTGCTGGAGCAGAACGGAAGTGGCCATGACTTTGGTGCTGACCTTACCCCGGACAACATCGCAGGCTTTCTTGATCGCGAGCGCCACAAGCTCGACATGCTGATTCGCAACCAGCCCGCGCTGGTCAGGGAAATCAGCGAGCTGGCTCGCTGAAGTCTATGCACCCCAATCCAATGCACCAGGCCCGCGGCACGGCCAATACCCGATGGACGTGGCTGTTTCTCATAATCGTTATCCAGATATTCACCGCCCTGCTGATGTGGACAATGCTGCCGCACTTGATGCCAGAAGACATCAGCGGACTGCCGGGATCAGAAGCGTCCCGGCTCGCAGGCAGCGAATTTACGACCGTCGTTGCGGCGAGATCCAGGCAATCGGGCGATAGCGCCGTCGTTCTCGAGATGCAGCCTGCGCTGCGAAATGGCGTGCAGATCGGTGAGGCGGTCTTCCGGGCTGAGCCCAATTTACGGGCGGAAAATTTCAGTCAAGCGCAGCTGCACCTGGAGGGCTGGCGACCCGGGCAGAAACTGTTCCTTTTCTGGCGTTCGTCCACGGCGCCGGATCAGCAGCGATTCAGGGAACTGTTTCACGATAGAGAAGGCACCAGCTGGCACACACTCTTTGCCCGGGACGGTTGGGAGGGCGACATTCTGGAACTGGCCATAGGCGTTTTCGGAGCGCCCGGGCCGCTGCCGCTGCAACTGCATGAGTTTACCTTTCACCCCACGAACCGGTCAGCCATACTAAAACGGCTGCACTGGGACTGGAGCCGCTTCCAGCCCTGGTCATATGCCTCGCTCAACACCCAGGGAAGCGATAGATCTGACATCCTTGTAAAGCCGGCCACAGCCGCCGGATTGTGGGCAAGCTCGGCACTTCTTCTTACTGCTTTGTGCTACGCAACGCTGCGGCTACGGCGGCGTGCCACTCCCCGGTATGCGGCGATAGCCGGACTATCGGCGGTGATCATTCCCTGGCTGGCGCTGGATGCCGCCTGGCAAGGGCAACTGGAGCGTCAGCTGCAAGCAACGCAACAACGTTATGCTGGTCTGACACAGAGCGAAAAGCACCGGCGGGAAGACGATGCCAGCCTGCAGATCTATGCCGCGCGCCTGCGCGATATTCTGGCGCCCCTGCGCGGCAAGCGCCTGTTTCTCTTTAACGACGCCCATGAAGGCCACGCCTACCAGCGTCTGCGGATGCAGTTCCACCTTCTGCCGCTGAATACCTACAACTTCGGCAAGCAGCTGCTACCTCCAAAGGAGATGCATCCGGGAGACCATGTTCTGCTGCTGGCACCCGCTACCGCGATCTACTACCGCGCGGAACAGGAACGGCTGCAGGATAAAAACTATAGCTACCGGGCCACGCTGCTTGACGAACACTCCTACGGCCTGCTGCTGCGGATTGAAGCGGCAGCTACCGGCGGGAGGCAAAATTGATGCCCCTGCTTGAGGGCGTGAATGTCATCGGCCTGACCCTTGCCGTCATGTTGCCCTGGATCGTCGGCACTGCCGCTACGCAGCTACTGCTGCGCACGGCACCAATGACGCTGCTTCTGGGTTACGGCTACCCCATCGGCCAGCTGCTGGTAATGATGCTTATTCTTGTGTGGGACCGGATAGGCCTGCCGCTGACATGGGCGGGACTCGTCAGCGCGCTCGCCCTGATCGGCGCCATGGCAATTGGTCTGATCGTCTGGCGGCGGAGGCATAGCAGTGGGACTGAGCCAGATCATTCGTCCTACGCAGCAACCGGCAAACGCGCCTGGCTCAACCGGGGAGATTTGATCTGGCTGTTACCGCTGCTGACATTCTGCTGGCTTCGGGGCGGCGTAATGGCTGAGGAGCTATTGCTGCGGCCACTATATGCATGGGATGCCTGGATGAACTGGGTGCCGCGGTCCATCGTGTGGTTTCAGCACGCCAGCCTGACGCCCTTCGCAACGCCGGATGTATGGCTGAACCACTCTTCAGACACAGAGCTGTACACCCTCGGCAACAGGGCCGCCAGCGACTACCCACCCGGCATTCCGCTGCTCCTGCTCTGGCATATGCTTGGCGCCGGCACGGCCGATCACACGCTTCTGTATATCCCGTGGCTACTGCTCCCTATCACCGCCGCGATGGTGCTCTGGGGGCATCTGCGCACTCAAGGGCTGGGGCGTCTTATCTGCGCCGTGGCGGTCTATGTGCTGCTAAGCATGCCGCTGCCGGCCACGCACACGGTATTACCGGGCTATGCCGATCTGTGGCTTGGCATCGCGTTCGCGCTGGGGGCAATGTCGCTGGCGCATTGGCAGCATAGTGGCGAGTCCCGCTATGCGAGGTTAGCCATCGCCATGGCGCTTCTCTGCGCACTGCTGAAAAACCCTGGACTGGGGCTGGCGACACTGCTGCTTACTGGCACTCTCCTGATGGCCTGGCGCCCGCCTCTGCGCTGGGTAGCCGGATTGACGGTCGTCGGCCTTGCTATCTTGTTTATTGGATTACTTGCCGGCATGAACCCGGCCTGGGTCGCGCGCTTCGACGCCTTGCCAGCCATACCGCTCCCCGGCGCTTTGCCGGAGCTCCGGCTGCGCCTGAGGCCACTGCTTGTCCACCTCGGCGAGGCCATTTACGCCAGGCCCAACTGGCACCTGCTCGGTGTTCTTCTGCCGGCTTCACTCCTTGCCGGCCTGTTGCTGAGCGGTGTTCGGCGCATGTTCGACATCGCCCTGCTGCTGTTTGTGCTCGCGTTTTCACTATTGCTCTTCGTTTTTGGTTTCACCCAGTACGCCGAGAACCTTACGCAGGGTGTCACTTTCCATCGCGCCCTACTCTACCTGGCACCGCTTGCGGTGTTCCTTGCATTTGCACAATTGGTGCCTCTACTAAGGCGCCAGGCATGAGCAGAACATTGGCAGACAGTGCTCCGATCACGGGCAGTCCAACAGTGCTCTGGTTCGCGCCGCTACTGGATGCAGGGACGCTGTTTGTGGCCGCTTACGCTGCCTGGTTCTGGCGCTTCGCCAGAGTGGATGTTGCGCCAAGCTACCTTGTGGCCATGGTTCTGGGCCTGCTGTTGGCGCTCGTGCTTCTGCCCGGCTGCAGAGCCTACCGCACGGCGCGCTGGTGGCATCCGCTGCACGGTATAGCCGCTACCATGCCGGGTCTTGCCGCCGTGTTCAGCTTATTGATGCTGCTCGCTGCACTGACCAAAACGACCGCTGACTTCTCCCGGGGGTGGATGGCCGCGTGGCTGCTGCTGACTCCGCTACTGATGGTGTTATGGCGCACTGCCTGCCTGCCTCTTCTGCACGGACACCCGGCCCGGCATGTGCTGTTGTTGGGCAGTGGGATACTCTCAGAGGAGGTGACAGCGCGCCTTGAGAGTACGCGCCTTGAGAGTACGCGCCTTGAGAGTACGACCCATGGGATAAGCATCGCGGGCTGCATTGCGCTCCCGGGCGAGCTGGCGGCATCCAGTGAATCTCGCCCACGGGCAGCGCAGCCGTCCCCTGCCCTGCTGGGATCACTTGACGACCTCGACAGGCTACTTGCCAACGGGTCGCCGCCCATTGATGAGCTATGGCTAGTGCCTGACCGGGCTCCTGGTCCGGAAGACGAATACTTACTCACGCAGCTGCGCCTGACCAGCCTGCCGGTGCACTACGTGCCCAACCTGAGCGTCCTGCGCCTCCTGGGACAACGCGCCAGCGAGATCGCTGGCATCAACACAGTCGAACTGAACGCCACCCCACTGGATGGGCCTGACGCCCTGCTGAAAAGGGTCATGGATCGTGTTGTGTCTGCCGTCCTGATCGTTGCCCTCTCACCAGTAATGCTGCTCATCGCGCTGCTGATACGCCTGGACTCCCCCGGGCCACTGCTGTTTCGCCAACGGCGCCACGGCAGCGGCGGGCGAATTTTCAACGTGCTCAAATTCCGCAGCATGATCCATCACAATCAACCGGATGATCATCGCCAGGCGAGACCGGATGATCCGCGCACTACCCGTGTGGGCGCACTTCTAAGACGCACTAGCCTTGACGAACTCCCGCAGCTGATCAACGTCCTCCGCGGCGACATGTCACTCGTTGGCCCAAGGCCTCATCCCATAGCCTTGAACGAGCAGTATGCAGACAGGCTGCAGGACTACATGCAGCGTCACAGAGTTTTGCCCGGCATCACCGGCTGGGCGCAGGTTAACGGCTATCGCGGTCAAACCGATACGCTTGAGAAAATGGCCGGGCGGCTGGAGCATGACCTCTATTACATCGAGCACTGGTCCCTTGGGCTGGACCTGCGCATTCTCGCGCGCACTGTGTTGCTTGTCTGGGGCGACCGCAATGCCTATTGAACGCCGACGCCCGAACCTATTCCTTGTTGGCGCCCAGAAAAGTGGCACCACCACACTGGCAACGATGCTCGCCTCGCACCCCGATATATTCATGTGCAGCCCCAAGGAACCGGGCTTCCTGGCTTTTGGCGAATCCGGTTACACCGCACTTGATGGCTATGGCCGTCAAGCGCGCGCAAAACGCTGGGTTGTGCGCTCGGAACAGACCTATCTGAAGCTGTTCCGCCGGGCATCACCCGCCACCCGTTTTCTGGGCGACGCCAGCACCTGGTACCTGTCCGAGCCTGGGTGCGCCGAGCGACTACGGGCATTCAACCCCGAGGCACGCATCATAGTGATTCTGCGACAGCCGGCTGACCGAGCCTACTCAGCGTGGTGCGACGCACGCCGCAACGATGAAGAGCCCAGCGAGACATTTGCTGAAGCCCTCGCCCAGGAGAAATATCGGGACACTCCATCACACTTACTGCGCTACCGCGAGATGGGCTGCTATGCGCGATACCTTCGTCGCTACATTGAAGTCTTTGGCAGACAGCGGCTTCTGCTGCTGTTCTATGAGGATCTCCGCGATCACCCCGAGGCCCTGTGGCGCCGATGCTGCAATTTTCTTGGTTTGCCCATCGACGCTGCACCGACAGCGCATCAACAGAACCGCGCGGGCATGCCCCGCAGCAGGCTGCTGCACAAGCTCATGCGCTCGGAATCGTTGAAGAGCAGCCTGAGAGCAGTTCTGCCAATGCCGCTGCTCGCGGGCATCAAAAGCCGACTTGAGGGCATCAACATGCAGCGTTTCCCGCCTTTGCCGCCTGCACTGCGCGAACAGCTCACTATTGAAAAAATTGACGAGATTCGAGAGCTGGAGGTGATCACGGGCCGCAATCTCCAGCACTGGCTTACGGACGCAGAGCGCTCACGTGACTGACCCACGGCTGCATGGCTCAGCAATACAGGCCTTTGCGGGAAGCAAACTAACGCCCGTCAGTCTTACCAGCCTGCTGGATTATATTAGCGACCGTCTGGCGCGAGGCGAGCGACGGCTGCTGGTGGGCCACCACAATCTTCATAGTCTGCATCTTCGTCAGCGTGACGAGGAAGTCCAGCACTTCTACCGACAGTGCCAGACCTGTTATATCGATGGCATGGGCGCGCTGTGGCTACTGCGGGCCGCTGGCTTTGATATTGGAGAAGCCAGTCGCTTCAGCCTGATGGATTGCCTGCCAGCTCTTTTTGACTGGGCCGAGGACCAGGAGGTGTCGCTGTTCTATCTCGGCGCCTCTCCTGCGGCGATAGAAGTAGCCAGGGAGTGGGTGGCCGCACGCTGGCCCCGGCTCACGCTGTCACTGCAGCATGGCTATCTGACCACGCGTGAACTGCAGCGAGAGGTGGTGGACACTATCAACTTGCGTAGGCCGGACATATTGTTGGTCGGCATGGGCATGCCAAAGCAGGAAACCTGGATCAACGCTCACATCGCCTCACTCGACGTCGGCGCAGTACTCCAAGCAGGTGGCACGCTGGATTATTACACCGGAATACAGAGCCGCCCACCGCGGAGAATCAGTCAGCTTGGCCTCGCCTGGCTTTATAGACTACTGCATGACCCCCGCAGACTCTGGCGCCGCTATCTTGTGACACCCTGGTTACTGCTGCGTCCCACCTGTCGCCTGCGCCGAGCTATTGCTCGGCAGCAGGAAGTGCCGTAACACGGTGCCCTGCGCTAGCGCACGATCGAACTTGCCACCCTCGGAAAGCAGGACGGCCACCTGATAGTTGAGCGCGAGGCGCAGGCGCCGGCGCCAGCGCAGCGGCCGACTGCGCTGGCGGACCTCCGCAAGCACCTCCGCAAGACACGGGGGCGCTCGCAGATCGAAAGCGGCAGACACAATGTGCGCGACCTGCCGCGCACGATGCAGGCGGAGATACAGCCTGGCGATCCTGCCAAGTCGTGCATAGGCGTTGCTGTCGTGGACGCGGTAAAAGAAGGCCGGATCAGGGCAATAGTATTTGCGCACGCCGGCTACGGAGCTACCACAAACGATAATGCCGTCCGCCGACAGCCGGGAAGCTGTATGGGAATCTACAGGGATGAGCCATGTTGATAGACGCTGCTCCTCCGGCACCCAATCGGGCAGGCGATCACGCACTTTCAAAAACCGCTCAACCAGCGAGCGCCGCAGTGCAAGCCCGGAAGTCGGCGTGCCAACAAACTCACCACTGGCCCAGGTGCCCCAGCACGAGAGGCCAGTCTCTCCCTCGGGGAGGGCCATAGCAGACATCAGTGACTGTATTTTTGCGGCTGGCTTTATCGAGCCCCCCGCCTTGGGCGCAGAGAAAAACAGTTCGACCCCTGGGTTGACCTCACCAAGGCATCGCAGTCGTGCAAGATAGCCCGGTAAAAACCAGTCGTCACTATCCAGCAGCAGGCACAGATCCCCGCGTGCCGCCTCCAGTCCATTCAGAACCGCGGAGAGCTGGCCCTGGTTGGCCTGTTCGATAATGCGCAAGCCTGCGCGTCCACGGTAACGGGTCAGAACCGAAGCTGATTCATCCGTTGAGCCATCATCGACAAGCACCACCTCATCGTCCGGGCCCAACTGCGAGAGCGCAGAGTCCAGAGCCTCGGGAAGATAAGCGGCGTAGTTGTAGTTATTCACCACCACTGAAAGGCGCGGCGTCTTCCCGCATAGCCGTGCTCTGTCGGAGCATGAAGACCCCACTCAGTGCCCTCCCTTGTGGATAAAAGCCAATATGATCGAGGGCTGCAGTTTTAGTTGCCGACGCACCAGACGCAGAAGCCCTGCGTGCACCACGAGACTGCTCACCAGCATAGCACCCGCCGCACCCAGGGCACCAAACGGCGGCAGCAGCATTACCAGAGCCAACAGATGGACAATGGCGGCCACTGCCATCAGCCACATCACGGATTTCTGTCTGCCGGCCATTACCAGCACCTGCTGACAGGGCCCGATGGCAACACCGGCCACATACGCCAACAAAAGGACGGCGAGTACATAGCCGGCATCGCGGTACTCCGCGCCAAACAGCGCCAGCAAATCGGGACCAAACAGCCACAGCGCGCCCACAATTGCCAGGGTCGGCCAGAGTGCCAGATGACTGGCCTGGGTCAGGACGCGCTGCAGGGCAGCGCGATCACCCTCGGCATGGGCGCTGGCGAAGCGCGGCTGCACCACCGCTGATACCACCGATCGCGGCATGATTGCGAGTTGGGCCAAACGGTCGGCCACGAAAAAGCTGGCTGCCATTTCCGCGCCCGCCAGCACACCCAGAAGCAGTACACTGCCGTACTCCATCATCAGGTCCGCCAGGCGAGCGATGTAGACAGGCAGCGCGGTGCGCAGAATCTGAGGGGCATCGTAGCCCTTAAGTTTTGTCGCATTTGCGCGCGAAAAAACCGGCCAGCCCCGCCTGTAATGCCGCCAGAGACTCACGCGTTGCACGCCCAGCACCACCAGAATACTCGCAAACAGCATGTACATGAGTGCCAGCGGCGTGAGGTGGCGCCCCACTCCAAACACCCATGTCACCGCCAGAAGCCCGAGGATAAGGGGCCTGACGACCTGCGTCGGCAAAAAAGCAGCGGCCAGGCGGGAACAGGCCTGGGACTGCAACTGCTGCATGATCATGAAGGCGACCAATGGCGCACCGAGAACCGCAAGAATTGCAACATGGCTGGGCAGTTGATTGAAAACGGTAGCCGGAAGCTGATTGACGATGAGCATGCCCAGACCGGCACCAAGGGCGGAGCTCAGGAGCAGATAAGCTTCTGCCGCACGCCGAACAGCAAGGGCAGCGGCCTTGTCGCCCCGGTGAACGTGCACAGCCACAAGCCGGCCACTGGCTACAGGAATGCCCAGTGCGAACAGGCTACCGAGCAGAAAAAGCAGGTTTTGCCCCCAGACATAGACGCCATACTGAGTCTGATCTGCCACAAGGCGGGCCAGCAGAATCTGCAGCAGAAATACCACCAACAAACCCGCCACACGAATGGTTGCCGCGAGGCCGCTGGCACGCAACAGACGATTTCCCAGTATCTGGCGAAGAACGTCTTTCACGCGTATCCCGTGCTATTTAGCAGCTTATCGGACGGCTCTGCGCTGCAGCCGTCTGTTGATCTTTCTGTGTAAAACCGCGATACGGTAAGTGATCCGCGCCCGGGCAGAGGGAGGAAGCACGGTATAGGAATAATTGCGGCCGACTGTTTCAGGCGCACCCGGTGGGACATCGGCTTGATCCGCAAATTCTGACAGGGCGGCCTTCAGCTGCGTTTCCAGCGCAGGCATTTCAGTCCTTGAGACCAGCACTGCGAGCAGCCTGCGGCTCTCGCGACTGTCTACCAGTGACCGCTTGGCCTTACCCGAATAATAGAGACCACCGTCCAGCAGGTCGTCCAGCTCGTTTGCCAGGCGGATGTTGAGGACTTGTTGCTGGGCGCGCGGTGTGTGCTCAGCGAACTTTGCGAGCGCTGACTCGCTCCAGGGCAGCGCATCATAGGCAACAAGTATTTCCTCGACCTCGTCACCGACGGCCTTGCCTAGCATGGCGCGCTTGCGTGGGGAGACCCGGCAGTGCATATCGAAAGAAAAGATGCCCGCACTGTAAGCGGCGTGAAGTAATCCCGCGATCACCAGTTGCACGGGCGCAACGTCACGCGCAAGAATACTCGCTGTACCGACAAGGTGACACAGAAACGGCCGACCAGAGCCGCGGAACTGCGCTGAGAACAGCTCCTGCGCCAGTCCGTAGGCGCGCGCAACTTCACTGATCTCCTCATTGCGATAACCTGCGCGCTGCAGCTGCCCGTAAAGCTGGATGTTGCTCTGGGCTATGTCCCACATAGCCGTCACGCCCTGCGCCCGGCCTGCAATGTCTGTAGCAGGTGCCTGACTTCCCGGCGAGCCATACGCGGCAGCGCCCGCCGCAGCCAGGGCTTCTGCGTCTGCCCGAAGAGCTCACGGTGCCTCGTCGCCCAGCGACGGGTCGACAGGAGATCTGCGTCATCATCGGCCATCCGCCACTTGTCCCGGAAATGCTCAAGCGAGCCGTTTATCCAGTCTTCGCTCCAGCGCCGCTCAAAGAAATCCCGGTCTGCGGCGGCAAATGGCGTGGCATTGTCGTAGCGGACGTACGCGTCGGGCTCAAAGTAGACCTCGCCACCGGCGCGATGAATCTGCATCGCGAGATCCAGATGCTCGTGCAGGGCTGTGAGTGCGGGATCCAGTGAACAGCCGCGATGAAAACAGTCTTTCCTCAGCAGTACGCAGTGAAATTCAAAAAAGCCGCAGGCCTGGCGCTGCAGCTGTGCCCGCACACGACGACGCAAACGAAGCATGAACCGATGTGACTGCTTGAGAGTAAGCACGCCATCCACATCGTTCTCTTGCAGGTCACCACCGGCCATGTGAATAAGCGGCAGCATGGCACTTCCTTCCATGACCAGCGGCGATACGGCCCAGGCACCCGTCTCCTGCGCACACTTCACCAGCTGACTCGCCCAGCGGGTACCAGGAAAAACATCATTGTCCACAAAAATGACGTAGGGCGTTTCCACCTGCCGAAGCGCCAATGCACGCGCTTTGTTGGGTGGCAAATCCTCATCCGTCTGCAGATAGCGTGCACCACGGGCCCGGCAGCGTGCAGCGAGCCCCGCCGCAATAGCGGGGGGCGACTGGCCGTCCACATAAACGATGGGAAAGGCTTCCGGCGTTCTGGCCAGAACACTGTCGAAAGAGGCCAAAGCCAGGCTGTATCGCTCCCGAGGCACAATGCAAATGGTGACTGGGGAGTCTTCCGTCGTCACTGATTTTCTCCTGGGCATGTATCCGGCCGTCTATGCTTAACCTGTCCCCACAGTAACCCAGGACCGCTCTATAGGAAATGACTCGTCGTCGCGTGCACCATGCTTAGCACGGCCAGCCCCAATCCTCGCCCAGCAATGTGAACAGCCGCTTGTTCCACGGCCTGTAATAATCGGTTAGCCATTCAGAACAGTCTTCAGGAAGCGGTTGCCGATATACTCCCTTATTGACCTGAAGCGCCTTAAACCTGTGCTCCGGCAGGCCAACATGCCGGGCAACGCGTGCGGCGGCATCTTCCGGCTGGCGCTCCCAGGCGTCGAAGTTAAGGAAGAGGAACTGATCGCGGGGAAAATAACGTAGCCAGTACTCCAGCTCCAGGGCGTAGCGACCGCGGTTGAGATAGCCAAACCTGAGCAGGAGCGGCGCCTGCTCACTAAAATTTCCGCGGGTAATACTAAGGCCGGCGTCCAGCAGGGCGCTCTCTCGCTCCAGCGCAGCGCGAAATTCGAGGCGCTCCGGGATCATGTGATGCAGCATGTGCTGATAATGGGAATAAGCACGATCAACCGGGTTACGCAGGGTTACGACCAGGCGCGCATGGGGCAACATGCGCGCGGCATTTTCGGCATACATGGGCACAGACATGGCGGGTGTCGCCTCGCCTGTCACAGGGCGATAACCGAGGAAACGTGCGTGTCGCTGAAGGACTCGCTCCGACGGAAAATGAGCTCGGTACCAGCGCTCGCCGTGGCGATAAACGCCGGGATTATTGAAGTAAGTAATTTCCTTTGCAATCGGCGGCACGAAGCCGGGGTGCTGAGTGAGCATTTGAAACAGCGTGCTTGTGCCACACTTCATGGCGCCGATAATCAGAAAATCCGGCAGCGCACCCCGCGGATAAATATACTGCAGAAGACGCATCCTGTGTCGTCTCACCCCCCGGCTGAAAAATCTAGCGCTCCGGATCGCCCGCAGCCTCAACGATTTCAGTTTCTGCTGTTGAGGCAAGGTCTTCACTCCTCGCTGCTCACCGTTTACCGGGACAACGCAAAATTGCCAAAGTCTCAGGCCTATTCTGGAACTGTGGCGAAAGGACGGAAATAGGTAATGGTCTGCGCTAGGCCCGCGTCCAGATCCACCCCAGGCTCCCAGCCCAACAGCTCCCGCGCCAGCGAGATATCCGGCCGTCGCTGCCGTGGATCGTCCTCGGGCAGCGGCAGATTGACCAGTGACGAGGTAGAGCCGGTCAGCGCAATGATCTGCTCCGCCAGCTCGCGCATGGTGAATTCCCCCGGATTGCCGAGATTAACCGGCCCAACCACGTCATCGGGGGTGGCCATGAGTCGGATCAGCCCGTCCACCATGTCGTCTACATAACAGAACGAGCGCGTCTGCTGGCCATCGCCAAACAGAGTAATCGGCTCGTTGCGCAGGGCCTGTGATATGAAATTCGACACGACGCGACCGTCGTTCGGATGCATGCGCGGCCCGTAGGTATTGAATATGCGCGCCACCTTGATCTGCAGCCGATGTTGCCGGTAGTAATCGAAAAACAGCGTTTCAGCGCAGCGCTTGCCCTCATCGTAGCAGGCGCGCGGCCCTACCGGGTTGACACGCCCCCAGTAAGACTCGGTTTGCGGATGCACCTCCGGGTCGCCGTATACCTCGCTGGTAGATGCCTGCAGGATGCGCGCCTTCACCCGCTTGGCAAGACCCAGCATGTTGATGGCGCCATGTACACTGGTTTTAGTGGTCTGCACCGGATCCTGCTGGTAGTGAATGGGCGAAGCCGGACAGGCCAGATTGTAGATCTCATCCATTTCCACGTAGAGCGGAAAGGTCACGTCGTGGCGCATCAGCTCAAAGTGCGGGTGGTCCAGCAGATGCAGCACGTTGTCGCGGGTGCCGGTAAAGAAATTATCGACGCAGAGCACGTCATGGCCCTGCTGCAGCAGCCGTTCACAGAGATGGCTGCCGAGGAAACCGGCGCCGCCTGTCACCAGGACGCGCTTGCGTAATGCGTAGCTCATGGTTCGTACAACCTGACCAAAAAAGCACATTGTCACACGCAGGCACGCTTTATGCGCGCTTCTCGTCTGTATTGGCCCCGGCGCGGTTCATTCACTATCAACCGCGGCACACCGTAGACGGGTGCCGACGACGCTGGCGAACCCGTGCTGGAA
>Ga0209942_1000087_pt1 | contig 57293 bp, 43 predicted proteins | sample SalPonR1_A_D2_MG_FD_185695 | JGI IMG/M metagenome (GOLD analysis project Ga0209942, IMG submission 185695) | Salt pond soil microbial communities from South San Francisco under conditions of wetland restoration - Salt Pond MetaG R1_A_D2_MG... ...
CGACGGAGCGTTTCTTTTTCCAAATCTCCCAGCTCACGTGTTGTTTCTTCAGTTACCCGTGAATCTCCAACATTTAGCAATGGATTTGTATATGGAATCAGCTTCTTCTGGACTTGCATATGCTGATTGTCCGAATTTGATTGCTGTTGAGCTGTAGCTACTGTGCTCATAAGAAACAGCAACAAGAAGAGATAGAATGATTTCATAAGGATAATGTAATAGAGGTTAGTTGTTGAGCTTTCAACATTGAATAATCAACACATTCAATGGAAAACGCAAAATATCTTTTAATTTTAATCAGGACGTTTTTTGGTTTCATAAGACGTCCAGTTTTGAACCAGTGGTTTACGCCTGCCGGTTCCGAACGATTTTGAAGTCAGTTTAATTATCGGCGCGGCCTGAAATCTTTTAAATTCCTGACGATCGGCTAGTGCCACGACAGATCGCACAGTTTCAATATCAATGCCACTGCCCTCAATCTCGTTCAATGGTTTCTGAAGTTCAATATATTGGTATAAGATTGAGTCCAATACATCGTACTCAGGAAGGCTGTCACTGTCTTTTTGATCCGGCCGAAGCTCAGCACTGGGCGACTTTGTTAAAATACTCTTTGGTATGATTTCCTTTTCATAGTATGACTCATTTAACCACTCCGCAAGGCTGTAAACATTAGTTTTGTACAAATCCCCGATCGGAGCAACGGCACCATTCATGTCACCATATAATGTTGCATAGCCAACCGCATACTCCGACTTATTCCCGGTAGCGAGTAAAAACGAGTTAAATTTATTTGAAACCGCCATAAGCAGTGATCCGCGAATGCGACTTTGGAGGTTTTCCTCTGCTACACCAAATGGCAGATCCCTGAACAATGGATCCAGAGACGATATATATTCTTCATACACTGATTTGATGGGAATTTCAGTGAAAGTAATACCCAGATTAGAGGCCAGTTTTTCTGAATCAGTCACACTTCCCTCACTCGAAAACTTACTGGGCATTGTAATTGCGTGTACGTTATCAGCTCCAAGTGTTTCAACTGCCAGCGCTGCCACAAGGGCTGAATCGATGCCGCCACTGAGTCCAAACACAACGTTATGGGTCACACCCGTTTTTTCCAGATAATCTTTCAGGCCGAGTTTAATAGCATGAAAATATCTTTCTTCTTCTGATTCAGGATACCATGCGTCGTCTGCCGTTTTTTCAATTTCACCGGACGCAGAGTCAAACTGAACATCGGCATATGAAGACTCAAATGCCCTCGTCGAGGCTGTTGCCTTTCCATCTGCATCAAACACCATCGAGTCTCCCTCAAATACAATTTCTGTGTGAGCTCCCACCTGATTGCAGTAAATAACCGGTAGTTTCAATTCCGTCGCATGCTTACTTAACATGTGCTGACGGTTTTCATGCTTGGTGTTGGTGAATGGCGATGCTGAAATATTCACGATCACTTCGGCCCCCTGATCAGCGAGTTCCTTTGCAGGATCTACGTCGTAGTGATGATACTGAACCTCATTCTCATTATACCAGATGTCTTCACAAATAGTAATGCCAAGCTTAACGCCATTGAGTGTCAGGCATTTAAACTCAGAATTTGGCTCAAAATATCGGAGGTCATCGAATACGTCATAAGTTGGAAGGAGTGTTTTATGTATCCGCCCAACCTCTTTACCATCCTTTGCCAGGATAGCAGAATTATACATCTTCCGCCCAACTCCTGACTCATTTGCGGTGAGGCTTCCAAAAAGTAACGCGGTCGAACCGGCAGCCGCAATCAATTCATCATTGACATCATACACAGCTTCCCGAAACGCCGGACGTTCAAGAAGGTCCTGAGCCGGGTAGCCTGTGACACACATTTCAGGAAGAATTAGTAGATCAATACCTTCTTCTTCCGCATCTTTAAGAGCAGAAAGCACTAAGTCTATATTCCCCCTGAGATCACCGATAGTAGGATTTATCTGATGAAGACGAATCTTCATTAATCCTCACCCCCGGGATAGACCTGTTTCCCGCCCTTCCAGGTTTGAAGAACGTCTGTTTCCCAAATCTCTATCGCTTCAACTTCAAAAAAGTCTTTATCAACAATGATAAAATCAGCTTTTTTCCCAGGCTCAAGCGTTCCAAGCACATCTTCCTGATGGGCAGCATACGCACCATCGATCGTAAACGCACGAAGAGCTTCAATCCGGCTCATCGCCTGCTCACTATACCATCCGCCCGGAGGCATTCCACCATGATCCTTTCGGGTCACTGCAGAATAGAGGCCATAAAATGGATTCACTTTCTCAACAGGAAAATCTGAGCCGGCCGCAATCACAGTCCCCTGATCCAAAAATGTTTGCCAGGCGTATGCACCCTGAATACGCTCCGAACCAACTCTGTCTTCTGCCATGTTCATATCACTTGTAGCGTGAGTGGGTTGCATTGAAGCGATTAAGCTCAGGTCTACAAACCGGGGAATGTCCTCTAGTGCGACAACCTGAGCATGTTCTACCCGGTGCCTCATATCTGATTGATCACCCAACTGATTTTCCACATACTGGAATCCGTCCAGAACCTGCCGGTTTGCCGCATCGCCAATAGCGTGAATATTCATCTGATAGCCATTTTCAGCACCTTTAAGCAGCATGCTATTAAGTTCTTCCTGGTCAAAAAAGAGTAATCCTGAGTTTCCGGGATCATCACTATAATCTTCGAGCATGGCGGCTCCACGGCTGCCAAGTGCCCCATCTGCAGAAATTTTGACGCTTTGAAGCGACAGTTCATAATCTGCATACTGCTCAACCGGACCTTCTTCAGATAGCTGATCAAACTCATCACCTGTACCTGCTACCATTGCATAAATCCGTGTTTTCAGAGCTCCGGAATCAGCAAAATCCTTATACAGTTCCCAGGTATCGATGCTTGTTCGGGCATCATGTACGGAGGTAAGCCCATTTTCAGCCATTGCGTCCAGGGCAAGTGTCAATGCCATTTGTTCTTCCTGATCAGTCCATGCAGGAATGTTGTTTTCGATATAGTTCATCGTGTTATCAATAAACACTCCGGTTGCATCACCCCGGCTGTCGCGGATGATACGACCGCCCTGTACGTCAGGTGTATCCCGGCTTATATTTGCGATGTCCATAGCCTGACTATTTGCCCAGCCTGCGTGGCCATCAACACGAGTCAGCCAAACCGGCCTGTCTCCTACCACTTCATCAAGATCAGACGCTGTGGGAAATTCATTTTCTTCCCAGAGCACCTGGTTCCAGCCTCTGCCTCGAATCCATTCCAGATCCGGATTTGCTTCAGCGTAGTCACCAATTTTCTGGAGTGTCGCATCCAGCGATTCCAATCCTGAAACATCCACGTTCATTTCCTGGAAGCCAAGCCCCATAACATGAACATGAGCATCAATCAATCCGGGTAGAAGCGTATTGCCTTCTCCATCGATTTGTTCAAATTCTGAAAACTGTTCTGTGATCTCTTCTGTCGTTCCGGTTGCCAGAATTTCATCACCATCAAAGGCAATCGCCTCAAATTGATGAAGCTCGTCATCCAGAAGAGTATAACCGTTAACATTATAGATGAGAGTGCCCTGCTGTTGGCTTGTACAGGCAGCAATAAGAATAGATAGAAAAACAAAGACTAAAAATATGCGATTCATAAATCAGGTGTGGTGATGATCATTTGATTAGGATTGACAATATAATAAATCATCGTGACCAAAAAGAGATCGGATAGGTAAAATTATATCACAAATGGAACAGCATTTATGATTGAAAAATATTTAGCGACTAATCAATCGGTTACATGCATTACCTTTCCATCTGACGAAGACTCAAGAATTTCCCTGGTAACTTTTAGAAACTCAGGGATGATTGAAAGATCTTTTAACCGATCAAAGTTGATGAATGCTGTATCTAAGATCTGCTGGTCATCATCGCCATGTTCCGGATCTGTCCCTACTGCCAAAGACCCGCCCGAAATTTCAGAAAGGAAATAGAGTTCAATCGCATGAAATGGCGGCTCAACGAATTCATGAACGGCAATAAGCCGGACAGGATCAATATGCAGCCCTGTTTCTTCAAAAGTCTCGCGTTTCGCTGCATCCTTGCCTGATTCTCCCATTTCAACTTCTCCCCCCGGGGCCAGCCAGATCGGATTAGGACGGGTTGGAATACTTTGATTGACTAATAGCAATGCTTCATTTTTCACGACCAAAGCACATCCTCGTATTCTAACCCTGCCGGCATATTGTGAGTCAGACATCAGTCAATCGTGGGTTCAACTACTGCGCTCTCTTCTTTTTTACGCTCTTCCATGTGCTCTATTGACGCAGATACCAAAGACACAAACAGTGGATGCGGTTCATAGACGGTGCTTTTAAGCTCCGGGTGAAATTGAACCCCGACAAACCACGGATGATCTTCCAGCTCGATAATTTCAACCAAATCACGTTCAGGATTCACTCCTGAAATAATAAGGCCGGCATCAGTGAGCTGTTTCTTGAAGGAGTTATTAAATTCATACCGATGGCGGTGCCGCTCATCAATCGCCTGTCTTCCGTAAGCTTTTTCAGCTTTGGTTCCGGCCACGATACTGCAATTGTATTTTCCAAGTCGCATGGTTCCGCCTTTATCCGTCACATCTTTTTGATCCAGCATAAGATCGATCACCGGATAGTCGGTCTTTTCATTAAACTCGGTACTGTCAGCTGTTTCCAAGCCGGCTACATTTCGTGCAAATTCTACAACAGCCGACTGCATGCCAAGACAAATACCAAAAAACGGTATTTTATTTTCGCGGGCATATCGCACGGCCAGGTACTTACCTTCTATTCCTCTGTCACCAAATCCCGGAGCAACGAGTATGCCAGATACATCTTCCAGCTCCTTATCAATGTTTTGTTTGTTCAGCGTTTCAGACTGTACCCATTTTATATTCACCTTTGCATCATTAACCGCCCCGCCGTGAATCAGCGCTTCTACAATCGATTTGTAAGAATCGTGATGCTCAACATATTTCCCTACCAAAGCTATTTTAACGGATTTGTCCGGGTATCGGAGCTTATCAACGAACTTGATCCATTTTTCAAGTTCCGGTTTGTCAGTTTCTATATCCAGTTTCTTGATGACCTGCTTATCAAGACCCTCTTTTTGCATCAAAAGCGGCACCTCGTAAATGCTCTTTGCATCCAGAGATTCGATAACGTCTTCAATCTCAACATTACAGAACTGCGCAATTTTACTGCGAATTGTGGAGTCAAGTGGATGTTCTGATCGGCACACCAGAATATCCGGACTCAATCCGCTTTCCGAAAGTGTTTTAACTGAGTGCTGAGTCGGTTTAGTCTTTAACTCGCCGGCAGCTGCAAGGTAGGGCACAAGTGTCAGGTGAATAGAAACAACATTACTTCGTCCAACCTCATATTTAAGCTGACGCATAGCTTCAACATACGGAAGACTCTCAATATCACCTACGGTGCCGCCAATTTCTACAATCACCACATCATAATTTTCAGATGCTCCAAGCTTTATGACGTGCGATTTAATTTCATCCGTGATGTGGGGTATAACCTGGACTGTTTTGCCAAGATAGACGCCCTTTCGCTCTTTTCTAATTACATCGTAATAAATCCTGCCGGTCGTAACATTATTTTCCTGAGATGTTTTGATATCCAGGAAACGCTCGTAATGACCAAGGTCTAAATCTGTTTCTGCGCCGTCATCCGTCACATATACTTCACCATGCTCATAAGGATTCATGGTTCCGGGATCGACATTGATATATGGATCGAGTTTTTGAACTGTGACTTTCAACCCGCGGGCAACCAGCAACCGGCCGAGTGAAGCACAAATTATCCCTTTTCCGAGTGATGAGGTAACCCCGCCGGTGACGAGAATATATTTTGTGGGCATGTGAGACGTAACTTGGTTGATGGAAAATTTAAAATAGCAGGCTCCCCCTTCCCATTCAAACCAAAAAGGAAAAAGAATGAAGATTTTAATATTTATTCTTATTGCCTCGTAAGAGTTGAGGAAGCCACCTCATTCAAAATGTCAGGCCTGTTGGTAAAGATGCCGGTAGCGCCCTTTTCAATTACTTTTTTCATCTCTTCCTCGTCGTCCACTGTATATACCCAAATGGGCAGCCGCTCACTTTTGGCCTGTTTCATGAGCGAAGGCCTCATTTGTTTGTGTTTCAAATTCAGGCCGCTTGCGCTCAACTTCTTCATAAGTCTCAGGTTTCTTCTCGACCCCCAGGAATACGGGCTGATTAGGTAAGCTGTAGGTATTTTTGGCATTACCTTACGACACCTTATCAGCGCTTCAGCACTGAAGCTTGAAATAATAACATGCTCTGCCATATCGTATTCCAATACAAGTTCACTGATAAATTCAACGATACCGGACTCTTTATCTTTGATGAACGCTTCTTTTTTTATTTCAATATTTAAAGCAATCTTGCCAAACGCCCAGTTCAGTATTTGCTCAAGAGTTGGAATTCGTGTATTCTCGAAACTTTTGCTAAACCAAATTCCAGCATCTAATTCACTAAGTTCCCGCGACAAATATTGCTGAATCCCTCCTTTTCCACTCGTTGTACGATCCAGTGTTTGGTCGTGTATCACAACAGGAATTTGATCCCTGGTAAGAGTGACATCGAACTCGATCATGTCAGCTCCCATCTCCAATGCCATTTGAAAGGCGGGCATTGTGTTTTCCGGTGCATTAAAACTTGCTCCGCGGTGGGCAATATTGAAAAAACCAGGTGCTGATTGAAAAGATGAGACTGGACGTATTGGATTGTTTACTTCTCGTAAACCTTTAATGGTATTCAGAATCTTGTGATGGGCATTGTTTGAATTCAAATAACTATAAGGCTTCTGCTATAATTTAATCAAATTATGGGGCTGCAGAAGTTTCTTGGAAGCGCTTCTAATTTTGGTCACGAATAACGCGCTTGATAGATTGATTAATTAAAGTGTCGAAAGTTCCTGAGTCAGACACAGCCTGAAAAATCATGTATACACCGAACATGCTCGATACACTACCCAGCATGCTTAGAATAGCAGCTATCCAAAGTGGTTGTAAAAGGCCAAGAATTGTTATACCCACAATACTCATTCCCGCCATGATTTGGACACTTCCTGCAATTATCTGAAGCGTATTGGTATTCCAAAAGGAATTGAACTTATTAAGCGATGATTTCGGTTTACGGCTGCTTACTTCACTCAGGCCCAGATATTGATCATCAAACTTTTCTTCTTTAGGATCTTCATTCATCATCATTCTATCCTCGTGTGGATTACTAAATCTTGTATATTGTACACTGATTGCTATAGCTATTTTTAACTAGTGTAGTGTCATCGATGAAATATCGTGTAATCATCGGATGAGTTTTTCGAAAAATCGAGTCGTATCGGATCAATACATCATTCATGGATGACTCATCCGATGACTCGCTAGCGGCATCTCACCATTGACATGACACTAGTTGTTTAGAAATACAAAAATTCATTCAAAAAAGTACATTATAAATGACTAATAAATATTCGTTTGGTGTTAACCCGGTTCAGGAATTACTTGACAGAGAACCAGATACGATCGACAAATTATTCGTAAGAGAAAACCTAAAATCGACTGCATCATATGATATTGTGAATGCTGCTTCTAATCACAGAATTCCGGTCGTAAAAGTTCCGGAATCAAAGCTATATGACCTCGTGGGGGACGTCAATCATCAGGGTATTGTCGCTGCAATCTCAGAAATTTCCTACCAGGAGTTTGAAGAATGGCTGTCTGAACTCAACCCCACTCCTGACACTGCAGTCCTTTGTCTTGATGAAATTGAGGACCCCCAAAATCTTGGTGCGATTTTAAGAACAGCAGCTGCCGCAGGAATATCCGCAGTTATTGTTCCAAAGCACCGACAGGCTCCCGTAAATGCCACTGTTTTAAAGACCAGTGCCGGAACCGCCGGTCGTATACCAATTATAAGGGCCGTAAATTTGAATCAGGCAATTCTATCGTTAAAAGAGAATAAGTTCTGGATTGCCGGTCTTGATCAAAATGCAGATTCATCTATCTGGGATCAGTCATACGATGTTCCGATGGCTTTCGTCATTGGTAATGAGGGACGCGGAATGAGAAAAAAAACAGGAGAACACTGCGATTTTTTACTGTCACTTCCTATGGAAAATGATGTTGAATCCCTGAATGCGTCAGTAAGTGCCGCACTTATTTGTTACGAATGGAAACGACAACTGATTCAGCGAAATAAGTAAATAAATTTCAATAATTCTCAACAAACCATTCCCGCTTACGTCCACCATCACAAATACCAGGTGAAAAAATCAATATAGCAGGTAGTTTTTCCGCTTATTCATGAATGAGGAAAGATTAAACTCTGCGTCTTCGGGCTCGATATTACCACTTATAATCGGATCTATATCACGTGTGCCGGCAAGCTTATACATAAAATCTTTTATTGTGGCATCGGGCGTCTGTTGCATCATTTCAGACAGGATGATCAACCCATTCTCAAAAGGCTGGTACCTTTTGTAATCATCCACTTGTATGCGAATTCCCGAAGATAGTTCTCCCTCATATTTTGGATTCATCGCCATTCCAGGAATTTCACGCGGTGTGAAATCCAAAGACGCAATGGATGCCCCATCGATTCGACTATCCAGCCGGGTTATGTCATCCAGTGTTAACTGAGTTTTTGGTGACCCGATCGTAAGAAATGGACTTAAGGTGCCGCGTCCCTCTGATAGTGACGTCCCTTCAATTAAACAGGTGCCAATGTATACGTAGGCGTGTTCGAAAGTTGGCAGATTCGGTGAAGGAGCAATCCAGGGTAAATTGGTTGCCGGCCATAGCATTGTCCGCTCCCATCCATCCATTTCAATCACCCTGACGTCAGGATCAGTTTCGGAATCGAGCCAGTTTTCTCCAGCCATCATCATAGCAAGCTCTCCCAGCGTCATACCGTGAGCAACAGGGATTGGATAAGGCCCGACAAAGGACGAAAATTCATCCTGAATAATCCAGCCGCTGACATAGTTTCCACCTAGCGGGTTAGGGCGATCGAGAATCCAAACAGGAATGCCTGCGTCTGTCGCTGCCTCTATCACAAGTCCCATTGTAGCATGATATGTATAAAATCTTGCTCCAACATCCTGCATATCAAAAAGCAGAAGGTCGATTCCTTCTAACATCTCAGGCGTTGGCTTTCGTGAACTCCCATACAATGAATAAACCGGAAGCCCCGTCTCTAAATCCACTCCGTCCTCAATCTTTTCGCCTGCACCGGCCTGCCCCCTGAATCCATGTTCAGGTGCGAATAGAGCCGATATTTCAACGTTAAGAGACATGAGTGTATCCAGCATATGCACCCCGTTTACAACAGCTGTAGGATTCATAACCAACCCGACTCTTTTTCCCTCCAATTCATTAAAATAACTGCTAATGAGTTGTTCAGCACCTGTTTTTACCTTTTTTGAATCATTAAAATCAGTTGGCTGTTCAGAGTCGCAAGAGAGAACCATCAAACCAATGACAAGAATTGATAACAGGGAAAGAATTGCAGATTTGGCTTTATACAGATTCATTTCGGATTGAATGTTTTGAGGTTCTACCGGAAACATTGTGGGTAAGTAAACCAAAGTATTTGATTGTAGTAAATCTTCTTGTTCATTTTGTCTTGTCCCAAGGACTCCTTCGGAGAAACAAAACGAACCAAAATTTCAAGGCTGTGAATAAATTGTCGGCGGTCCCGGAGTCTCTGCTACCTTTTATCAATGGTCCGCCGCACTTAACGCTTGTCAATTGATTCCTAGCCGGTATGATAAAAGGTTCCCTCAGATCCTCCAGCTCCCTCAATCCGCCAATTTTTTCAAGGCCGACGGTGTCTCCTACTGCAAAATTTTCATTCTCTAAACATATTGAAATTATCACGATTTTAAGAAAAACACGTTTATCCACAAGGTTTCCTATTAAACCTGATTTGAACAAAAAAAGTCACCCCCAGAACGAAGCTGAAGGTGACTCAATTTAAGATACTAAATATGATTTATGCATTGTTTGCAACTACATCAGACTCAGGAAAGAAATAGGCAGCTTCTACCAGGCCGTTTTCAACCGAATCAGACCCATGAATTATATTTTCTCCGATGCTATCAGCAAATTTGGCACGAATGGTTCCCTCTTCTGCTTCTTCGGGATTCGTTGCGCCAATTAATTTGCGAAAATCATCAATTGCATTTTCTTTCTCTAAAATCATCGGAACACAGGCACCGCTGCTCATAAACTCAACCAGCTCTCCGAAAAAAGGTCGTTCCTTATGCACTGCGTAAAACCCACCTGCAGTATCTTCTGTAAGCCGAGTCAGTTTCATCGCTTTGATTTCAAATCCTGCTTCCTGAATTTGTTCAATTACGGTACCAATTAATTTTTTTCTTACACAATCCGGTTTAAGAATTGTTAACGTACGTTCTACAGCCATTTTAAATTATTTTGTAACAAATTAGATGTTTAGTACTCTTTATGATAGAGAACTGCTAAGATACGGCATCGCGTTCAGAATCTCGAAGCGTGTTTCAATATATTTTGATGAAAAGTTACCCATTTTCCTACAGTTGGCGTATATATTCGGCGGGAACACCGCAGCAGCTGTGGCCGTATGTCTCAGATACAAATCGCTTATTCAAAGACGTTGGCCAGCTTCCTGTACAGGAAGCGATGGTTTCTCACAGCCTGCCCCGTCATTTTGCACAACTGGAATATGACCATCTCCGCAGAACCGATATTTGGCTTGAAGAACCCTATCGCTGGGAGGCTCCGCACTATTTAAAAATCAAAAGAGATTATCAGCGCGGCCCCTATGAAGAGTTGTCTATCAAAATTGAGCTTACGCCACTAAAGTCAAAAAAACGAAACGGCACAGCTTTATCAATCACGTTCGAGGGCAAGTCACGTGGATTTATGGGCTCCTTGCGAACCAAGTCGCACTTCTCCAAAGCATTTAAACAACGCCTTAAAAACGTCATTAAACGATATGATGACTCGATAGCCTTAAAACAGCTCCCGCAAAAGAAAACATCTTCTTTTTTACTGAGTTTAAAGTCTCCGGGGAAGTGGCGCGATTTATATAAAAAACTCTCTGCCGCCAGCAAAGATCCTGACCTTTCACGTCACCTGATTGATCTGCTGCATTACTCAGACGAACAGGATTTACAAGTTATTGAGCCCCTGAAGTTATCTGAGCTATGGTCGGTTCCGCTTCATCGTGTTCTTGAAACTGCCTATCACGCCGTGATTTTAAATATTTTGAATATGGAGTGGAAACAGGTTTGTCCGCGATGCAGGCGCATCCTGAAAGTTTCCCGGCGTTTATTTGAAGTCAGTCATTCTCATTATTGCAACCATTGCGGTGACACAATGGAATTCGATCTTAACAACACCACGCAGGTAACCTTTAAATCACATCCGCTGGTGCGGAAAATCAGTGACAATGATTACTGTGTGTCCGGGCCTCAAAATCGCCCCCACGTGATCATGCAGCAATATGTGAAACCCGGCGATGAGCATTTTGTGAATCTGACACTGCCAGACGGTAAGTTCAGAGTCAGAACCGATACACTTGACAGGGACATTCATGTAAGGCCTGATAATAACGGCCTTGATAATGTGACCATGACGCTTGAAGAAGGTGAAAAGGAAAAAGGTGAAACGCTTCTATCCCCCAGGTCAGACATGATTGTTAAAAATCAATCTGAACACTCACTATTGATTTCCATTGAAGACAAACGGTGGCCTAACTATGGCGTTTCTGCCGCTGAAGTAACGTCTCAGCAGCTATTCAGAGAATGCTTTCCCAAAGAGTATCTCAGACAATCTGAAAAGATGAAGTGCGAAGATTTAACCGTTCTTTTCACGGATCTTATTGATTCATCGTCTATCTATTCTGACAGCGGTGATGAAGAGGCGATCAATACTGTGATGGAGCATTTTGAGGTATTGGAAAAGATTATAAGGGAAGAACGCGGCGCTATTGTTAAAACAATTGGTGACGCCATTATGGCTGTATTCAGGGAACCGGCATCTGCTGTTCGTGCTTATCAGCGGGCTCAGAAACTATTTTTTGAAACGGAAGAATCCAATACACCCATCAGGCTTAAAGGAGGTCTGCACCATGGAAATTGCTATGCAGTAACTTTAAACAACCGCATTGATTACTTTGGCAATACCGTAAATTTCGCTGCCCGACTTGTAGAAAAAGCAAATCGCGACGAGCTAGTCATTTCATCTAAAGCGATGAGCAATCACCATCTCGAAGTATTCTTAGAGCAGGATGATATCTACTGTAAAATAGATTCCTTCAATTCTAAACTGAAAGGGTTTGGGGACAAGAATTTTACCATCAAACGACTCAATCTGCAAAAACCTGCCCTCAAGCTGGTCATTTAATCTGGTTTTCCCCTTTCTGGTTTGATGATTTTTTTCCTTACTGTTTGGCATTGGCTAGAATATTTATATTCTATTGCAATACATCCCAATCCAAACCCAGTTTATCGTGGAAAAAATAAAACCCTCCAGTTCTCACCCCAGTATCGGTTCTCATACAGCTACCATGAATAAGAAAAAACGGATCGGCCTTATTGCCCACGATTTCCGTAAACTCGACTTGCTCGACTGGGCAGAATTCAACAGTGACGTGCTCAAAGAACATGAACTATATGGTACCGGAACAACAGGCGGACTAATTGCTGAAAAAATAGGACTGCCGGTCCACAGATTTTTGAGCGGGCCGCTTGGCGGTGATTTGCAGATTGGCGCGGCCATCGCTGAGGGTAAGCTTGACCTGCTGATTTTCTTCTGGGATCCTCTTCAAGCCCAGCCTCATGATGTAGATGTGAAAGCACTCCTTAGAATGGCGATTGTATACAATATTCCACTGGCATGTGACCGCTCGTCTGCTGACTTCTTAATCACATCACCGCTTATGAATGAGCCGTATGAGCGCTACCTTGTGGATTACGGTAAACGATTGAAAGAAGAAGCTTAAAAACCAATAAATTAACGGATGTCCAGCAATAGATTAAAGCACTCTAAAAGCCCCTATTTACTCCAGCACGCCGATAACCCCGTCGACTGGTACCCATGGAGTGATGATGCCTTTGAGAAAGCAAAAGCCGAAGATAAACCTGTATTTCTCTCGATTGGATACGCCACCTGCCACTGGTGCCACGTGATGGCACATGAAAGTTTTGAGGACGATAAAGTCGCTGAGCTGATGAACGATGCGTTTGTCAACATCAAGGTGGACCGGGAAGAACGGCCAGATATCGATAACACCTACATGACCGTATGCCAGATGCTGACCGGCCGCGGGGGCTGGCCCCTGACCATTGTCATGACTCCTGACAAAGAACCTTTTTTTGCAGGCACATATCTTCCAAAAGAATCGCGCGGCCAGCAGCTGGGTATGATGGATCTGATTCCTCAAATTCATGAAATCTGGACAAAAGACAGACATCGGATCATCCAGAGTGTTGATAGTATAAAAGAAGGATTTTCAAAGACACTGACGCTGGGATCATCTGCTGAAAATTTGACGGACGATGTTATCATGAAGGCGAAGCAATCTCTCGATCAGCAGTTTGATGAGACACATGGAGGGTTTGGGTCGAGGCCTAAGTTCCCATCACCCCACAACCTGCTGTTCCTCTTGAATTATGCTTCAGCCATGAATGATGACTCCTCAAAGCGAATGGCACTTCACACGCTCCGACAGATGCGCCTGGGAGGTATCTGGGATCATATCGGAGGAGGATTCCATCGCTACTCGACTGATGAAAAGTGGCTCCTTCCACACTTCGAGAAAATGCTTTATGATCAGGCAATGCTGCTATTAGCCTATACAGAAGGCTGGCGGATGAGCGGTGATCCAATTTTCAAGGACACTTGCTACCGAATATTTGACTATCTGGTGACAAATATGAGGTCGCCATTAGGTGCTTTTTACTCAGCCGAAGATGCTGACAGTGAAGGAGAAGAGGGGAAATTTTATGTGTGGGAAAAACATGAGATCTTCGACCATCTGACAAAAGAGAAGGCCGAGCTTTTTTGCGACGTTTACAATATTAAAGAAGAGGGGAATTTTCGTGACGAAGCCTCAGGTCAGATAACCGGACAGAATATCCCGCATCTGAGAGAAAGGCTGTCTGAGTATGCGAGCAAAAACTCTCTGAATTACGAAAAACTCGAAAAATCACTTACTCATATACGAACAGAGCTTTTTGATATTCGAAAAGATCGAGTGCCACCATTGCTTGACGATAAAATTCTGACCGACTGGAATGGGTTTCTTATGGCAGCCCTTGCAACAGCAGGCGCTGTATTTAATGATTCGGAATTTACAGACTCTGCTGCCGAAATTGAATCATTTATCAGCTCTAAGCTAGTCTCTTCAGACGGTCAACTGTTGCACCGTTTTCGGGACGGAGACGCCGGTATAGAATCAATGGCCGATGACTATACGTCTCTTGTTTGGGGATTAATTGAACTCTATCAGACCACTCAAAATCCTGAATACCTCCAAAAAGCGATTCATTTTCAGACAATTTTTTCCCAAGAGTTTTCTGACGATGAAAATGGCGGTTATTACTTCACATCCAAAAACACAGATACTCCACTAGGCAGGCAAAAAGAGATCTATGACGGTGCCCTGCCCTCCTCAAACTCTATGGCGGCTCTCAACGGGTTTCGATTGGCAAGGCTCACGGGTAAAACTGATTATGAGTCTAAGGCGGAGAAGATATTCAGAGCCTTCTCACAGGTAATCAAAGATAATCCATCAGCCTATACATTTGCGCTCATCACCAAATTGACACAAAAAAATGAACCGAGAGAAATAGCCGTAGCCAGTCACTCTGGCAATAATTATTTAGGTGAGATACTCGATTATCTATCGAATCAGAATCGGTTCCAAAATTCTGTGATTCTGAAAACGGAAAAGACTCAGGAAACACTGAGAAAACTTTCGCCTTTCACCGAGTCATTTCCAATAGACGAATCACTAAATATCTATGTCTGCAAGAATTTCAGCTGCGATACGCCTGTTCACTCGCTAGACAACTTGATAGAAAATCTTCGATAGGGATTACCAATCGACTAATAGCCGTAATTCTTTAACAGGGTTTTCTTAAACTCAGAATAGTCTGAAGACATAGGCTGTGAGATTTCTTTTCGGGTGGCTGCCTTCAGAAGCCTTTCGGGCATTTTTACCTTCTGGCTGATCTCTTCCTCTACCACATCAGAGAATTTAGAAGGATGGGCTGTCGACAGAACAATTTTTGGCTTGTTACTGTCAAAGTCTTTTGAATAATGCTCAGCGGCAAGCAGACCTACGGCTGTGTGCGGATCTGCTACATAGCCGAAATCATTATAAACCTGACGGATCTTTCGCCGGGTTTCGTCATCTGTAAAGGAATACCCTGTTATATTTTTCCGGATGGCGTTATCATTCTGACCGTACAAAGCCCGGATTCTATCGAAATTACTTGGGTTTCCAACATCCATGGCATTTGAAATCGTCTGTACAGACACCCTTGGCATAAACTCTTCACCACGGAGGTATTGCGGCACCACATCGTTTCTGTTCGTAGCTGCCACAAAACCCGATACCGGTAATCCCATCTTTTCAGCCATTATGCCGGCTGTCAGGTTGCCGAAATTACCGCTTGGGACGATAAATACCGGTGACTGATCCGTTATCTTTTTCAACTGAAAACCGGCATGTAAATAATAAAAAGTCTGAGGCAGTAACCGTGCCACATTTATTGAATTAGCCGAGCTCAGGCGAAGTGTGCTGCTCAGATCTTCGTCTGAAAAGGCCTGTTTCACCAGGCGCTGACAATCATCAAACGTCCCTTCTATCTCCAGGGCCGTAACGTTTTTTCCAAGCGTCGTCATCTGCTTTCGCTGGATGTCGCTCACTTTTCCTTTTGGAAACAGCAGCGTTACATGAACGCCGACCAAGCCATAAAAGCCACTCGCTACTGCACCTCCCGTATCACCCGATGTGGCAACGAGAATAATCAAATCCTTTTCAGAAGCGGACCGATGCCTTGAAAACAACTGCGCCATAAACCGGGCGCCAAAATCTTTAAATGCAAGCGTTGGCCCGTGGAACAGTTCAAGAACATAAAGTTCGTCATTGAGCCGTATCAACGGTGCTTCCATCGTGATAGCGTCATCAATCAGATCATCAATTTCGTCTTTTGCCAGCGAATCGGAAAGAAACGGGTAGGTTGCCTGCTTCGAAATCTCTCGCAGGCTTAGCGACTCACTCGATTCAGAATCTTCAAATGGAAGAGTCAATTTTGGAAGGCTTTCCGGCATATATAGGCCGCCATCCGGAGCAAGCCCGGCTTCAGCAGCTTCCAGAAAATTTACCGGCTGCGATTTTCCATTTGTGCTGTAGAACTTCATCAATAGGTAATCAGGTCACAGGTTTGCTCCCCTCCATATTGATAGGGGAAATATATGAGTCAACGGTTAAGCTAAATGTATCAAGTATTCTCTCAATCTCTTTTCTGATGGAATGTGCATCCTCTTCAGATCTGCAAAGGGCAAAAACAGACGGACCTGCTCCGGAAATACTGAACCCAAGCGCTCCTTTTTCCAAGGCTGATTCTTTCATTTCATCAAAGCCCGGGATCAGAATTGAGCGGGCAGGCTCCACAATATGGTCAGTCATGGATCTCGATATCAAATCAAAATCTTCGGTGTAAAAACCTGCTATCAATCCGCCAACATTTCCCCACTGCTGGACTGCTTGCGACATTTGCACTGATTTTCTCAATATGAGACGCGTGTTCTTTGTACTTATCGATATATTTGGATGAAACACTGCGGCTATGAGACCCTTAGGTACGTGTAAATTCACGATATCGAGTGGATTCTGGCTGCGTACAAGCGTGAAGCCTCCCATTAATGAAGCTGAGACATTGTCAGCATGAGGACTTCCGCTGGCAGCAAGCTCGCCCTGCATGGCAAACTGCAGCAGATCTCCTTTTGAGTACGGATTATCCAGCAATTCATTAAGAGCCACTACAGCTGCCACTGAACTTGCCGCACTTGATCCCATCCCACTTCCCAACGGCATCATTTTTTTAATCCTTATCGAAAATCCCATCTTTTCAGCTATGCCTAAATCCTCGATCATTGCAATAGCTGCCCGGCCGGCTGTATTTTCGATCGGTGGGTTCTTAGGAAGTAATCCTCCATCCCCCTCAATTTCCGCTATTTCCACTCCTGGTTTATCCCTCTTTGATAGTTCAACAATATCACCGGGGCCGTGAATTGCAAAAGCAAGGACATCAAATCCACAGGATACGTTAGCAACTGAAGCGGGTGCAAACGCTTTAACAGATGTAATCTTTGAGGTTTCTGAACTCATTATATTTTACCCGGAATTACTAGCTGCTTTAGTGCTTACCACCCGAAGAATGTCTGCGACTATTCCGCCTGAGGTTACATTTGCACCGGCTCCGGGTCCTTTTATGACCATAGGGCTTTCTTCATAATATTTTGTATAAAGTGCCATGATATTATCGCTGCCGTCAAGTTCAAAAAACGGATGGTCACGGGATATCTCTTCAAGTTTTACTTCTCCCCTGCCATTCTCAAACCGGGCAATGTAGCAGAGTTTTTTTCCATGTTTTTCAGCATTGGCTCGCAATGATTCAAAATGGTCATCATATGATTCTAAAATTTTAAAAAAATCTTCTGTCTTTGACACTTCTCGCGCATCTTCAGGAACCAGATTTTGCACGTCGATATCTTCGGGTTCAATACTAAACCCTGCTTCACGTGCCAGAATAAGTAGTTTTCGTGATACATCCCGGCCATTCAAATCTTCTCTTGGATCAGGTTCGGTGTATCCTTTTTCCTTTGCCTGCCTTACGATGTCACTAAACTTTTTATCTCCCTCAAAGTTATTGAATATGTAGCTCAGCGTGCCGGATAGAACACCTTCAATCTTTCGTACGTGATCGCCCGTTGAAACAAGCTCATAAATTGTAGAAATAATCGGCAGGCCGGCACCGGCATTCGTTTCATATTTAAATGCAACGTTGTGCTTGTCAGCTAAATCATGGAGCTTTCTGTAATAATTTAATGATCCTGAATTAGCTTTTTTGTTAGGCGTAACCACAGAAATGCTTGAGGATAACAGATCTGGATAAATTTCAGACACTTCATTACTGGCCGTACAATCTATAAAGATTGAATTTGGCAGGTTATGATCTTTTACTCTGTTACTAAAAAGTTTTAAATCCGTAGGTTCACCTTTCAAGTCAAGACGTTTATGCCACTCTTCAAGAGCAATGCCGTCTTCTTCAACAAGCATCTTTTTCGAATTTGCGACTCCTCTTAAACAAAATTCAATATTGTAATCGTCATAAAACACCTGCAGCTGTTCTTTGATCATTTCAAGCAGTGTACCTCCAATCAGGCCAACCCCTGCCAGGTACAAATTCACCGTTTTTACACCTGCCAGAAAGAAAGCATCATGAAGTGTATTAATTGCTTTGTTTTCGTCTCTATTGCTGACAACAAATGAAATATTCCTCTCTGATGACCCCTGGGCAATGGCACGTATATTAATACCGTTTCGGCCCAATGCCTTAAAAACGCGTCCTGCTATACCGGGTATATTTCTCATATTATCACCAACGATAGCAATAACAGAAAGATCTTTTTCGACCTCAACATCATCAATTTCCTGGCCCTGAAGTTCTTCTTCAAACTCAGAATGAATTTCATTTTTAGCAATATCGGCCTGATAAGGAAGTACTGCTATTGAGACTGTATGCTCTGATGATGCCTGCGTAATCATAATGATGTTCACGTTGGCCTTGGCAAGTGAGTTGAAAATTCTCGCCGCTATACCGCTCACTCCAATCATACCGCTCCCTTTTACGGTCAGCATCGTAATATTATCAATAGAAGAAAGCCCTTTGATCAGATTATACGTAGGGGCGATCTCTTTACGTATAGAAGTCCCGGGCTGAGATGGATCAAACGTATTTTTGATGACTATCGGAATCTGAGCCTTCAAGGCAGGAATCAGCGTCGGCGGGTAAATTACTTTTGCGCCAAAGTGAGACAGTTCCATTGCCTCCTCATAAGAGATTTCATGAATCGGAAAAGCCCGCTTTACTTTTACAGGGTTGGCCGTCATTAAACCATTTACGTCCGTCCAGATTTCAATCAGCTCTGTATTAAGGGCAGCTCCGATTAGCGCGGCTGTGTAATCAGATCCTCCGCGTCCCAGTGTGGTAGAAAGGTCTTTCTTATTAGCCGCAATAAATCCTGTTACAACGAATACTTTGGGATCGCCGGAGATATCAAAATAGGATCTTATTTTTTCATAGGTGATTCCGAGATCAACTCTTGCGTTACCGAAACGCGAATCTGTAACAATGAATGAACGTGCGTCTGAATATTCAACGTCAATTTTGCGGCTTTTAACGAGATGGGTAAGAATTTTTGCGGACAGCCGCTCACCAAATCCCATTACAAAATCACGGGTTTTAGGAGTGATTTCCTGCACAAGCGATACACCCTGCAGAACGTCTTCAAGTTCATTCAGCAGCATTTTTAGCTCAGTGATAAGATCACTTTGCTCCTGCGCCGGCAACATGGTCCTGGCAATTTCAAAATGACGTTTCTCCAGAACATTTATAACATCCTCATAATCAAACGATGATTGCTCCATACGATCGCACGTTTCTACAAGCTGATCGGTCACTCCTTTCATCGCGGAAACTACAACAGCAACGGAGCCTTTTTCAGCGCGTTGCCCAACAATATTAAGTACGTTTGAAATTGATTCAGCCGTCCCCATTGAGGAACCACCAAATTTCAAAACTTGCATATAACTATTTATTTAAAGACTTGATTCAAACTAATTATGTTAGCTATCTATGGCTTCCTGTTCAAGTTATTTTCGACAGTAATTCACTTTTATATTAATGAACTGATAAAAGCGCTTTTAATTTGAAGTACCAGATTCTCAATAATTTTCTGCAATCTTTCGATCAATTGTGTTTATTACGAGATGCATTACTTATTGATCCCATAAATTTGTGACTATGAATAAAAAAATCGCCATACTCGGAGCCGGAAACCTTGGTACTGCAATTGCAACGGGCCTTGCTCAATCCAGTAAATACAATGCCCCTTCCATAACAATGACACGCCGTCGGGTTGAACTGCTGGAATCTTATAAAGAGCACGGATTTCATATCACCAAAAGCAATGAAGAAGCGATCAAGAGATCTGATATTGTTATTGTGGCGGTAGAACCTGGTCAGCTCGATGATCTGCTTGATCAGATAAAAGATTTTCTGAACGCTGACAAACATCTCCTCATCTCGGTCGTAACCGGTGTCGATATTTCAAGCATCAGAGCTCATTTAGGTCATGAGATCAATATTGTACGCGCTATGCCAAATACCGCAATTTCGATTGGTGAATCGATGACCTGCATTTGTTCTGATTCAAATGACAAAGATATTGTTAAAGCAACCACGGACATTTTTGATACCGTAGGTAAAACTGTAACGATTCTGGAAGAGCAGATGACGGGGGCTACAGCCCTTTGTGCCTGCGGAATTGCATTTTTCCTAAGATCCATTCGTGCAGCTTCACAAGGCGGCACTGAAATTGGCTTTCATGCTCATGAAGCTTTGAAAATGGCGGCTCAAACCGCAAAAGGAGCCGCATCTCTTCTGGCCGATAAGGATAATCACCCGGAATTTGAAATTGATCGGGTGACGACGCCCCGTGGCTGTACGATTGCCGGACTCAACGAAATGGAACACAGCGGCTTCAGCTCTGCAATGATTAAGGGTATTTTGTTTTCAGCAAAGAAAGCGGAAACTCTTCATTCGGATAATAACTAAAAAAACGCCCGACTTTAGATCGGGCGTTTAGTAAACATAGCAACTATATAAGACTTGACCTATCAGGCCATAAGTGGATTCTTCTCTTTATCCATCCCCATTCCTGTAGATTTTGAAGGATCAATCGCACTCTCATTATATTCATCAAGAGTAAATTCATCAACCAGTATGGCGTCATAGCGTGCTTCTTCAGCAGCCCTAACTTTTTCAGCCTCCTGTTTTTCAATGATTCCTGCTTCCAGAGCAGGCTCAATCTGTTCGAGTACAGGTGCTTTTTTGATCTTTCGGGCTTTTGTTGCCTTATAAAGCTTTTTATAAATCGGGTAGGACTCTTCTGAAAGTTTCATGGCGTGTTCATATTTGCCCATCGCTTCATCCGTCGACTTATTGATGTAGATCCCGGATGTCATACGGTCCCGCTGATCTCCCCGCTGCTGCATAGCCTGTGCCACTTTGTGACCGAGTTTATCAGATGGCTTCTTGCCGATTCTGTTGATCCGTGACCAAAGAGCAATGGGTCCTCTGAATACCCAACTCAAACCGGGCACACTTATTTCGTTATAAATCTCGTCGAATGCGGTTTGGATTCGATAAAACGCGTGCTGCATCGACCATTCAAAGAAGATACGATCCTCTTCACGCCGTCCTTCGGCTTCAAATCGTCTCAGCGTTGCAGTTGCCAGTAACATCCAGCTAAGTATATCTGCATACCGTCCGGCAAGTTTTTCTTTCATTTTCAGCGCTCCGCCATACGAACCGAGAGCTATATCAGACATAAACGCAAACGATGCGGATGCCCATGCAAGCTTACGGTAGTATTTCGCAGCAGGTCCGCCGGAAGGAGCACTTGCCAATCGGCCTCGTGTAAGGGTGAGCAGCAATGAGCGACTCATATTCTTAACTACATGCCCCAGGTGACTGGTAAAGGCTTCATCAAACGCTTTCACATCTTTATCCATCAGCGCATTGATTTCCTTGAGCGCGTATGGATGACTTCTGATGGCGCCCTGACCAAAGATCATAAGTGTTCTGGTAAGAATATTTGCGCCTTCAACCGTGATCGCAATAGGAGTAGCGATGTAGCTGTGGGCAAATATATTGCGTGGACCTCGGGAAATGCCGGCACCACCCACAATATCCATTGAGTCGTTGATAATTTCGCGGCCCAGTTCAGTAAAATTATATTTAGCAATAGCTGTAATAACCGCTGGCTTTGCACCCTGATCGAGTGCACCACAAATATAGCTTCGGGCGGCATCCATCAGGTATGTGTAGCCACCAATCCTGGCCATTGGCTCTTCAATACCTTCAAATTTTCCGATGTTGAGACCGAATTGTTTACGTATTGCAGAATAAGCACCGACTGCACGAAATGCTGTTCGGGCTCCGCCAATAGACTGAGCCGGAAGTGAAATACCGCGACCTACGGCCAGGGATTCCATCAACATTCGCCAGCCATTTCCGGCACCTTCTTTACCTCCAATAATTGCGTCTATCGGCACTGTCACGTCATGACCGCGAGTCGGACAGTTGTAGAACGGAACACCGAGCGGATCGTGACGTTTTCCTAACTCAACCCCTTCAGTATCGCTTGGTACGAGAGCGCAGGTAATTCCAAGATGTTTGCCCTTTCCTAAGTACTCATTTGGATCGGATAGTTTAAAGGCGAGTCCGATAACCGTCGAAATAGCTGCAAGTGTAATATATCGTTTATCCCAGTTGAGTTTAAGATAGAGCTGGTCATTATCGCCCATCACAACTTCACCCGTACTCTGCATCGCCCCTGCATCAGAACCTGCATTGGGTTCGGTCAGCGCAAAACAAGGGATCTCTTCACCGGTAGCCAGGCGTGGCAGATAGTGATTTTTTTGTTCGTCTGTTCCATAATGCATCAACAGTTCAGCAGGTCCCAGAGAGTTGGGAACCATCACAGTTGTAGCCAGCGGACCGCAACGTGAGGCGAGTTTAGCAACAATTGCGCTGTGGGCATTGGCTGAAAACCCATATCCGCCATATTCCTCAGGTATGATCAATCCAAAGAATCTTTTTTCACGGAGATACTTCCACGTTTTATCATCAAAACCACGTCGCTGAAAAACATCCCAATCACTTACCATCGAGCATATCTCTTCAACCGGGCCGTCAAGAAAGGCTTGTTCTTCCTCAGTAAAATCAGGATAATCTTCGTTCATCATCTTTTTGAAGTCAGGGCTTCCTGAGAAAAGCTCCCCCTCTACCCAGACCGTACCGGCATCAATAGCAGTTTGTTCAGTTTCAGAGATTGCAGGCAGAATATTCAGTGCATCGAGCAGCTTCATAATTGGACCGGAAAAGAGCGTTCGCCGAACCGGTTTAATATTGAATATGCCTGCGAGAACAATGTATGTAGCCACTAGCCAGACGGGTGCTCCAAATCCTGCAAGCGCTACCAACCCGAGCAAAGCCCAAAGTATGAGCGGTGCACCTGTATAGCTAAGTACCAATAAAACTGCGACTATGCTGCCCCAGGTTGTCCAGTTGGACAACTCTGAAAAAAATGCGACTTCCTGAATTAGTGATTCCATAATAGTAATCTCCTTTACACCGGTGTTTTTTGTGATATAAATCCCTGAATAATATGATCTACAGCCTGACTCACGAATTCTTCATCAGGAATTCGTGTATCAAGCCTTCTGCTAATAATAACGGAGGCAACTCCATGTAGTTGTGCCCATATCATATAGGAACTCATGAGCGGGTCGTCAACATTAAGGGCGCCTTTCCGTTTCCCTTCACTGATAATATCTGCAAGCAACTCATAAATCTTACGGATTTGCTGAAACTTCTCTCTTGGAAATTTAGGCATCTCCTCCGGACGAACCATATAGATGATTTCATATTCCTGAGGATTCTCAAGAGCAAAATCCACAAATGACCGGGCCATTTTCTCAAGTTTCGTAATTGAATCGTCCGAATCGGTCAGGTTTTTCTCAAGGGCTGACGATAGCTTAGCGATGCTTGATTCAATAAGTGCGAGCAGCAGCTCATCCTTATTCTGAAAATGAAGGTAGATGCTTGTGGCAGATACGCCTGCCCGATTTGCTATTTTTCGCATAGACATTTTCCCGAACCCGTCTTTGACGAGCAGATTTCGGCTGACTTCTAAAATATCTTCCCTGAGAGACATGGCGTGCAGGTTAACAGTGTTAAGTGAATATCATCAATTTATCATTTTCAAGGGAAAAGTCAATAGCTGAAGCCGTATAATTAAGGATTCAATAAAAACTGCACGTATTGAATTGTACGGCCTCTCTCAAGATGTTTTTGTTCGTAGTATGTTTTTACGCGGAGTTCTTCCTTCATTTCGGATCGAGCATACAGATCGTTTATTTTCTCGATGACAGTCAATCCTTGTTGATCGATCACCTCATTGGTAAAGCGAAAAAGTGGTTCCGAATCTGTTTTCAAATGTACGACCGCATCTTTCGCAGCCACCTTTCGATAAATACCAAGGAACTTAGGTGAGGTGAGTCGCTTTTTTGAATTGCTCTTTTTTAGGTAGGGATCCGGAAATGTGATCCATATTTCACTTATCTCTTCGGCCGCAAAGAATTGCTCGAGATGATCAATGAAGCATCTCAAAAACCGAACGTTATCTAACTCTTTATTTTGAGCACGTATGGCTCCTTTCCATATCCTGTCGCCTTTTATATCTATCCCGATAAAGTTTTTATCCGGACATTTTTTTGCCAGTGACGTGGTATACTCCCCTTTACCACAGGCGAGTTCTACAACTATAGGATTGTTGTTTTCAAAGATTTCGCCTGCCCATTTACCTTTGGGTGCCGGATTTTCATCACTGAAGTCTGTGTGTTCCAGAACGTTATCAAAATCTTGATTGTCCGAATAACGCTGAAGCTTATTTTTACCCATCAAATATTAAGGCTGCAATCTTTTGAATTTCCAGGTATCATTTCCATACGTGTACAAAATTCTATCATGCAAGCGTGATGGCCGGCCCTGCCAGAACTCAATTTCGTTTGCATAAATATCGAAACCGCCCCAAAAGCCGGGTGTGGGAATCGTTGTGTTTTTAAACCGTTTGGATACCTTTTCGTACGCTTCTCTGAGCTTCTCTCTGTTTACAACTTCAGAGCTTTGTTTCGAAGCCCAGGCACCCAGCATGCTCTCGCGAGGTCTGCTTTGGAAATATTCGTCTGATTCTTCCCGGCTCACCTTTTTGATGGATCCTTTAATTCTAACTTGCCGCTCAAGTTCAGGCCACCAAAAACTAACTGCTGCGAACGGATTAGTCTTCAGATCACTTCCCTTCCTGCTTTCATAATTGGTGTAAAATCGGATGGTTCGCTCACCAACTTCCTTCAATAAAACGATCCTGGAGTTTGGCGTACCATCTTCGGCTACCGTTGCGAGCGACATCGCGTTTGGTTCAGCCACTTTCGATTCAATGGCTTCCTCAAGCCATTTTTTGAAAAAGATGACCGGATCTTCAATAAGATCATCTTCTTTTAGTCCACCACGTGTGTAGTTTTCTCGTAACCCTGCTATATCTAAACTCATATGGCTCGTTTTATCCGAAGTAATCGGGTTCGTTACCTTCTTTCCATTTTATATTACAGCCAATGCTTGGTTTCTGATCTTCAGGAACCATTTCTCCAGAGAGAACTTTATCCGTGGCTTCCCGCAGATCTTTACCTGTTGGCTCTATATCGTTACCCGGTCGGGCATCATCAAATTGCCCCCTGTATACCAGCTCCAAAGCTTCATCAAATAAGAACAGATCGGGGGTACAGGCTGCTTTATAAGCTTTGGCAACTTCCTGCGTCTCATCATATAAATATGGAAAGGGATAGCCAAATGCTTCAGCATCTTCTTTCATCTTATCAGGTGCATCTTGTGGATAATTTACTACATCATTTGAGCTGATCGCAACTATACCAACTCCTTTAGGCATGTAGTCTGTTGCATACTCAACCAGCGACTCTTTGATAAGCTTCACATATGGGCAGTGGTTACAAATAAAAATTACCAGCAGCGCCTTATTTCCACGAAATTTTTTGAGATCATATGTTTTTCCAGAAATTACGTCTTCCAAAGAGAACTTAGGTGCCTTGGTTCCGAGTTCGAGCATTGTAGAATTAACAGCAGACATATTGACTAATTTTTGGTTAAGATTTTCAGTTATCGTTAACAGAAGTATGGTTGCTTACATTCAGACCTCATAAATTCATTGCCAGGTATAGTTTATAGAACGTCAACTCAGCAACCGGCTTAAGCTACCTGAAGTTAAGAGATGTAATGGATTGTGCCTAATTATCTTAGCGATGGTTCCCCGGCAGTTTTTTCTATTACTCATTAATTTGAAAAAAGTCCGAGCTGACCATTTGCAGGTCGACGGAATGCGCTGCAGTTGAGGGGTTCTCTCTTTTTTCCAAGGTCCAGCCTTTTACTATGAATATCCACCAGCTGCCGGATCTGCTCGCCATATGCTCCCTTGCCCCTGAATCGCTCACCGAATTCAGATCTGTTCAGTTGTCCATCCTTCAGGCTTCTGAGCTTGTTGATCACTTTCTGCTTACGGTTGGGTTGATGATCTTCCAGCCATTTCAGAAAAATATCTTTCACTGAGTAAGGAAGCCGAAGAATCGTGTAAGATACAGATTCTGCCCCTGCTTCTTTTGCGGCTTCCATGATGGGTACTATTTCATCATCATTTAGCCCTGGTATGATGGGAGCAATGTTCACTTGCACCGGTATACCTGCTGATGAAAGTTCTCGTACCGCCTGCAGTCGCTTCTTTGGGCGGCTCGTTCTTGGCTCAAGTGTACCGATCAACTCTTTTTGAAGACTCGTAATTGAGAGAACAACCCGCACCGCGTTCTCATTTGCCAGTTGTTTTAGCAGATCAATATCGCGGGTGACACCATAATTTTTGGTAATGATGACCAACGGATGACGGGCTTCAGCCAGAACTTCAATGCACTGGCGGGTAATCCTAAGCTCTTTTTCCACAGGCTGATACGGATCAGTGACTCCGCTCATGACCAAAACCTGGGGTTTCCACGATTCAGTCGCCAATGTTTTTCTCAGCAATTTTGGTGCGTCGTATTTAGCTACGATCTTCGTTTCAAAATCGAGTCCGGCCGACATATTCAAAAACTCATGAGTCGGACGCGCGTAGCAATATGCGCACCCGTGCTCACATCCCCTGTAAGGATTAACACTTACATCAAAAGGAATATCAGGACTATTGTTTGTTGATATGATTCCTTTCGTATGATCTTTTAGAATCTTCCGCCTGGGCTTTTTTAGCTGACCGGTCTTCTCATCGAGATCATATTCGATCTCTTCATCCGTAAAACGATGGCTCTGGTTTGTCGATGAACCGCGGCCTCTGATTGGCTGATTTTTCATTTAGTACATATTTTACACATATAGTACGAAAAACCCGGTTCAGCATCAATAACCATGCATATTAAGATCTACTCTTCATTTCGAATTCGTTCATAGCTTTTCTCCAGATCAATCATTGGCTCAGGATAATCAGAACCCAGCTTCACGTTATAGAGCTCTTGCTGATCGGGCATCATCTTCCAGGGTTCATGAATAAATTCCTTCGGCAGCTCCTTTAGTTCAGGCAGCCAGTGCCGTACATATTCGCCTTTCTTATCGTATTTTCCGGCCTGGTTGATGATATTGAAATATCGATTCCTTGGATCGTGGCCCACCGTTGAGTTGTAGGCCCAGTTTCCCCAGTTGCTGCACACATCATAATCCAACAGCCTGGATTCAAAATAGGCAGCTCCCCACCGCCAGTCGAAATTCAGATTTTGAGCGAGAAAACTAGCCACATTTTGGCGTCCCCGGTTGCTCATATATCCTGTTTGGTTCAGCTCCCTCATATTTGCGTCAATGAACGGTATGCCGGTCTCACCGTTGGCCCACTTATCAAATGTAGCCTGATGAGTGCTTTTCCTGAGATCCTTCTGCTGAATACCTCCCAGCTGAAAAAGTTGAGAGCCATATTTTATCATAGAGTAGTGAAAATAGTCGCGCCATATCAGCTCAAACTTCATCCAATACGTCGATTCGTTTTCATGGACTTCCTCTTCATATTTTTCCACTTCAGAATGAATAGATCGTGCTGAAATGCAGCCGTGCGCCAGCCAGGGAGAAAATTTTGAGGAGTAATCCGCGCCAAGCAGGCCATTCCGCTTGTATTTATAATTTCTAAGCTCATCGACCTCATAAAAGTAATGCTGCAATCTCTGCCAAGCCTCCGATTGGCCTCCGCTAAACTGAAGAACTGATTTCTGATCCATTTGCTGCTCTTTCAACCCAAGATCATCTACAGAGGGAATTTCACCTGCATCTATATTATCATCCCAATTCAAATTTTCCGGCTCTGGCAAAGGCGCCCTAACTGAGCTTTTCTTCTCAACCTTTTTCCTGAACTGCGTGTAAACGTCGGGAATGGTCAGCAGGTCAAATGGCAGATCGTCTCGATGATACATAGCGGTTCCCCAAAACTTTTTCATGGGCATATCAACACTATTTTCCACATTTATCTCCACATCTGCCTCCTCAGGAGCAACCTCACCATGATAAAAAACCTGGTCGATGCCCGCTTCTGAGACAATTTTCGGAAGTATATATTCAGGTTTCCCTACTCTCACCATAAGATTACTTCCCAGCTCTCTCATTTTTTTTCTTAAATCGTTTACTGATTCAATCAAAAAACCTGTTCGTAATGAGCCAGTTTTCGGAAAGCCGTAGTTAATGTCATCATAGTGTCTTGGGTCAAAGCAGTAGAGGCCACAAACATCTCCTTTTTTTGCCGCTTCTGCCAAAGCTTGATGGTCGATTGTTCTGAGGTCATTTCGAAACCAAACCAGTGTCCGCATATTTTACCGGGGCTTAAATAAAAATTTACGTTTCCCTCACTAAACTGATATTACGCTGAATTAGTTGAGACGAACATAAATTGGGAGAACCGTGATGGAGTGAGTTAGTAATTGAAATGAATATCCATCACATATGCCTGTCTTACATTTCTGACCAAGGTTTGGGTGACTCCCATAATTTTTCCAGTTTATTAATCATGAGTATGATTTAAAATATTATTCATATTTCAACTCTAAATCTAATCTGATATTTCAAGACTCAATTTGTCTTTTCTTAGTTTTTGGTTCATTTCCGGTTTGATTCATATGCCTTTATCTCTGCTTTGATCAGTATTTCAATTTTATAATTACTGCTATCAGACTATTCTAAAGTACTATTCGAAATACTTTCTGCTTTCTTTCAAATTAAATGATGATAAGTAATTATTTTTCAATAGCTTATTTAATTGTTAAAATTTTGATATTGCAGAGCATTTTTTTAAGATAGATGGAATTAAAAATGCACGTCTTTTCTTACGTATAGCTGTGACGCCAAATAATTAACTTCAATTTTTCTTAAGAATGATTTCAAAAAATAGATATATGAAAGTGACAAGGTTTTTACCAAAAATATTTATTGTGACATTTATTCTGCTTTTGGTTAGCGGACTAGATTTTTCATTGCAGGCCCAGTCTGACGAAGAGGAACCTTCTCTTCATGTGGGCGGAGCTGTTCGGTTTAATTTGTTGCTAAACAGCTACGAAAGTGACATTAATGCACAAGATGGTCAATTCACCCTCGACACCTGGAGAATCAATGCAGTCTATGATAACCCCAATGGAATAGGTCTTAATTTTGAATATCGCTTTTATCCAACATTTGGAACGCACTTTATAAAACAGGGATGGCTACAGTATGATTTTTCTGAAAGTGTGCAGGGGCAGCTTGGTATAACACAGGTACCCTTTGGCAATCTGCAATACAACTCTCATAACTGGTGGTTCAGCCTTCCTTATTATGTAGGGCTTGAGGACGATCATGACATGGGCCTGAAACTTACCAAGTCAACTGAAAACTGGCAGTGGGATTTTGCCTATTTCTTTCAGGCTGAGCCTGAAGGCCCTGTTGGAGGAAACGGAAGCTTTGGTACAGGCGGTTCTGGACGCTACTCTTATGATGTAATTCCAAATGGCAACACCTCACTCACTGAAAGAAACCAATTTAACGTTCGTGGTGCGTATCAACTCGGTAATAGTGAAGTCGGCGCCTCAGTACAATATGGCCAGCTATACAACTCCGTTCAGGATGATTTCAGTGGACAGTATGCTTTAGCCCTCCATGCAGATTTAAATTCAGGAAATTTCAACATTAAACCTCAATTTCTGTATTACAGCATGGATGCTATAAATGATGCCGGAAATGATGTCAGCACCGTAGCCATGGGAGCATATGGAATACCATACCAGGTGAGCACGGAGGCATGGATTGGCACCCTTGGTATCGCTTATTCCCATGATGTAGACTGGGGCCCCATAACAAATCTGAATTTTTATAATGACTTCAGCTATATGCAGAATACTATAGGCGAGGGAGAAACATTACTTGCTGACGGTACGACACTGACTCTCGACGAAAACTTTCAGTCGACAATCATGAATATTACAGGGTTTTTGTTATCTGCAGGTCCGGTTTTCACCTATTTTGATATTGCTCAGGGTGTGAATCAACCATGGTTAACAGATAACTTTGGAGTTGGAGTTGGTCCGGGTCACGAAGACCTTGGAATTGGTGACTCCGACTACAACATACGATTCAACATCAACATTGGCTTCTATTTCTAAACAGACTCGTCATAATCTTTAATGATAATTTAAAACGATAAACAGTATGGCTTTACGAGGAGAAAATGGGACATCGGATAGCACCGATGGCAATAAATGGTTTGATATACATGCTCCGGTATTTTGGCCGGCCGTAATTTTAATTGCGGCCATGATCATTGGAACACTTATAGCAGGAGATGCTGCAGAATCGGCATTTAATACTGCCCGGGTTAATATTACCGATTGGGCAAGCTGGCTATTTGTGGCAGGCGTAAACATCTTTATAGGATTTGCGCTCTATTTTGCGTTCAGCAAATTTGGGGATATCCGTTTGGGGGGACAAGACGCAAAACCCGAGTTTAGTACGATGGCGTGGTTTGCAATGCTGTTCAGTGCCGGTATGGGTATTGGACTGATGTTCTTCTCAGTCGCCGAACCGATGTGGCACTTGCTGTATCCGCCTCATGCTGAAACTGGATCTACTCAGGCTGTTCGTGATGCAATGGGTGTTACATTTCTTCACTGGGGGCTTCACGCCTGGGCCGTTTACGCTATTGTAGCACTGGCACTGGCATTCTTTGCCTTTAACAGAAACCTTCCCTTATCATTTAGATCTGTATTCTACCCCCTCCTGGGTGATAGAATTAAAGGATGGATGGGAGATGTCATTGATATACTTGCTGTTCTTGCAACGTTATTTGGCCTGGCTACATCACTTGGCCTTGGAGCACAGCAAGCCGGTGCTGGTATGAATTTTGTATTTGGATTTGAGAATACAACTACTCTTCAGGTTATCATCATCGCTGCCGTCACTCTCGTGGCAACAGGTTCTGTGGTCCTGGGTATAGATAAAGGAGTTAAAGTACTTAGTGAATTCAATATCCGGCTCGCAGGGCTGTTTTTACTTTTTATCTTAGTTGTGGGCCCAACTCTTTATATCCTCGGCACGTTTGTACAAAGCACCGGGTATTACATCCAAACATTTGCGGAATATGCTACCTGGACGCAATCATTTGAAGAAGGTAGCTTTATGAGTACCTGGACGGTTTTCTACTGGGCCTGGTGGATTTCATGGTCTCCATATGTTGGAATGTTTATCGCGCGTATTTCAAAAGGCCGAACTGTAAAACAGTTTGTACTCGGGGTACTCATTGTTCCCACTATCGTTACGTTCCTCTGGATGAGTGGTTTTGGAGGAAGTGCACTATTCCTTGAAACGAGTGGCATGGCAGAGATTGCAAGTGCTGTAGAGGCAGATCAGACTACATCGCTTTTCGTCTTACTCAATGAATTTCCGCTGGGAACCATCACATCATTCCTGGCAATTCTCTTAGTCCTGAGCTTCTTTGTAACATCATCTGATTCCGGCTCCCTGGTAATCGACGGGCTTACAAGCGGCGGAAAGCTTGACTCTCCGGTAGGTCAACGTATTTTCTGGGCATCTACCGAGGGCTTTGTCGCAGCTGTACTCTTAATCGGGGGCGGTCTTGGAGCACTCCAGGCAGCTGCCATTAGTTCGGGTCTTCCCTTTGTCATAATATTACTCATTATGTGTTACAGCCTGCAGCGAGGATTAAGCCGTGAATACAAGGAGAACCTAAATAAACTCAAGGACAAGGAGAAAGACTCCTACAAAGAGATCGTCAAAAAAGCAGTAGAAAAACAAATTCAATAAAAAATCGGGATAAATATATGGAACGCTTAGAAGATTGGCTTGTATGCCTCGACTTGAGCAGTATGGATGACATCCTCACAGGGTATGCACACTTTTTGACATCAGAAATCAAACCAAAAAAAATAACGTTCATCCATGTTATTAAGTCAGCCCAGGTGGCTGACGACATGGTGCAGCTTTTTCCGGAACTTCAGAACAAAGATGACTTCGATGAAGTAATTCGAAAAGAACTGCAGGAGAAAATCAACAATTATTTTGAAGGGTCACAGGTGGAAACAGACCTTATAATTGAAACAGGTCGACCCACTGATAAAATTGTTGAAAAAATGAAGTCTATCAACCCTGATGTGACCATCATGGGTAAGAAAGCAGAGTACACAGGCAAAGGAGTTATTCCCCGGAAGATCATGAAATACGTCCCTTCCTCAATTCTATTTGTTCCCGAATCTGCAAGGTATCATTTGGCAAAAGCACTTGTGCCCACAGATTTTTCTGCACAATCGGCCAAAGCTATTCAATTGGCACATGAAATGACCGAAGAAAACGGCGGATATGTGATAGCCCAACACATATACAACTACCCGGCTCAGTTCTTCCCAAATCTGCCTAAAGAGGACGATGAAGAGAAGATGAACCAGTACCTTAAAAAGAAAAAAAATGAGTTCGTTGAAGAGCACTCCATTCCCAAGGATGTGGATTTCGTTTTTTCTCTAAATGTTGAAGGATCCAAAATGGATCAGATTTACGACATGGTTATAAAGGAGCAGATTGATATGATTGTGGGTGTTTCAAAAGCTGATAAAGGTATTACAAGTATTTTCCGTGAGGATTTTACCGATAAGATGGCGTATTTCAGATTCGGCGTGCCGCTTTTTATCCACAAGGATAAGAAAAAGCATCAGAAATTCTTGAAATCACTTTTCGGATCCTAAATCAGTACCACTTTGAATAGAAAGCCCCTGTAAGAAAATTGCCGGGGCTTTTTATATTTTTAGTCAACCCTGTCAATCCATTATCACAAGAACCGTGAAAACCGTGTCTATTCTCCAAAATCAATTGTATCTTTTTAGGCTAAATTAATTCACATCAGATAATAGAAATTAATCTACATGGCGCAGCCACTTTACAGCACGCACCTAGGCATGACGGATATCCTTCCTGATGATGTCCGAAAATGGCAATATTTGGAGCAACTCATACGGACGGAAGCCGAACTTTTTAACCTTGAAGAGATTCGGACTCCCATTATGGAGCAGACTGAATTAATCATTAGAGGTATTGGTCAGCTGACAGATATTGTCTCAAAGGAGATTTTTTCTTTCAGCCGGGGTGATGACAACTATGTACTGCGTCCTGAATTAACAGCTCCTGTAGTGCGATCCTATGTTGAACACCACCTGGAGCAGCGAGGCGGGTCTCAGAAGCTCTACTACATTGGACCAATGTTCAGGGCTGAACGTCCGCAGAAAGGACGGCAGCGACAATTTCATCAGTTCGGTATTGAAGTGATTGGAAGTGATGATCCTGTGGCAGATGTTGAGGTGATTGCTTTTATGATTCACATATATCAAAAAATTGGAATCACCAATACGACACTTAAACTAAACTCTATTGGCGATCCTGAAAGCCGTAAAAATTACGTTGAAGCACTAAAAAATCACCTGGAGCCTAATCTTGAGAATCTGAGCGATGTTTCACAAGAGCGCTTCAAAAAAAATCCGCTGCGTATTCTTGATTCGAAGGAGAAAGAAGATCAGCCTTTTATCGATTCCGCTCCGCTGATTACGGATTATCTGAGTGAAAAATCAAAAAAACATTACCAGAAAGTAAAAGAGTATCTCACTGATCTTGGCATCAGTTTTGAAACCGATCCCTATCTGGTACGCGGAATGGATTACTACACAGAAACAGCTTTTGAACTCATTAGTCCCGACCTTGGCTCTCAAGACGCTCTTGCAGGCGGAGGCCGATACGATCTTCTTGTTGAGGAGATTGGCGGCCAACCCACCCCGGCAGTCGGGTTTGCGGCCGGTATGGAGCGCCTATTGATTGCATGTGAAGAACTTGGTATCCCGCTCGGTGGCGAAAAAGAAGTTGACGTTTATATCGTGACCCTTGGTGATTCTGCCCGTAAATGGGGATTGTCTAAGCTTTCAAAGATCAGATCCACAGGAGCATCCGCTACAATGGATTACAAAGGACGATCAATGAAAGCCCAGATGAAAGATGCCAATCGTGAAAATGCCCGTTACGCAATTATTGTAGGCGATCATGAACTGGAGTCAGGCAAATTTACTTTTCGGGATATGGCTGACAGTGAAGAAGAAGCACTACCCTTTCAGGAGATATTGAAGCTTCTTGAGAAAGAAAAGCATTAGTCGGGCTGCCAAATTTTGCAGCATTCAGATTGCTGAATCCGCCTGTCGTGAGTAGCAAGTGGATAGCCTGAGAGCAATGAAGAAGCAGTAATAAGTCGGTCTGCCGGATCACCGTGAAATGCATCCGGCAATAGTCGCTGGGCGACGACTAGATCGATATCCGCCGGTAACATAGTTACTATTTGAGGATCAGTTGCTGCAAATATCCAGGATCTGAAGTCAGGTCTCAATTCAATTCGTCCTTTACGTTCAAGCATTTCTGTTTCCCACACACTAACCCACGAAATGGTTAACTCTTTCTTTGCAGCCTTCCGGTCAAGGGCATCGCGTTCAGAAGTTGAGAGATTACCATCACCTAAAAGCCACCATAACCAAATGTGGGTATCGAGGATAATCATTCAGGATCGGGCTCATTCATCTGAACGGCGTGATTCCAATCCGGGCCCTTATAACCCTCAAAGCCAGAATCTTCCGGGGATAAATCTCCTGCCGACCCACTCCCTTGCAGATTCTTCCAGGGGGCAGAACCCGTTTCTTGCTCAGTACTGAGTTCTTTTTCGAGCATTCTGTTAAAAAGCTCTTTTAACGTTATTCCCTCCTCTATAGCCTGCTTTTTGGCCTTTTTCATTAATTGATCCGGTATGTCTATTGTTGTTCGCATAAAAACATATTCTCATATTTATGTTCCAATATCAAGTAACTTTTTCCAGTTTACCCAATTCATTTTAGCAGATATCTGAGATAAAGGAAACCATCAGGCAGCTGAGAGCTAAAAACATTAAACCCCTTAATGTGAAGAGAATAATTATCAATCAATGACTCCGAGATAATCACTCAATCGTCCCGGCTCGTCATTTTCTTCTTCGGATTGATCTGATCCTTCCGTATCGGTACCGTCGCTCTCTTCTTCATCCTCTTTTTGATCAATTTTATCCCACTTTTTCAATAAATACTGAACAGCCTTGTCAGTGTTTTCATGGAAATGGGTCCCGCCTAGTTTTCTTGCCAGGCCTGAACGCATCAACGGTTTTTTTGCCGGTGTTTTCAATCCTCCAAAATGGAGTTCAATATCCCAGTCAGAAAGTGTTTCTGCTACTGATTGAAGCGCATCTATAGCAGTCGTATCAAGGTCATTGATACTTTTAGCATCGATTACCACTGCACGGATTTTTTTACTCTTCTCCTCACTTTTTTGAATAATAAAATCTTTGATAAACTCTGCATTATTGAAAGAAAGTGATGTATCAAAGCGTAGTATCAGGATTTCCTCAATTGGAGTGGCTGACGGATTTTTCGACATGTCTCTGAATGTCCTGGATCCCTGAACATGGCCCAGTACTGCTACATTAGGCCTGCTTGAGCGATAGAGAACCGCTACGAGTGATGCACCGATTCCCATCAAAATACCTTCCTGAATACCAATTAGAAGCACGCTTAAGAACGTGAAAATTGCAATGTAGGCATCAATCGGCTTTGTTTTGAACAGATATTCCAATTCGTCAATATCGAGCAGAGACAGCGTAGCTACTATAATAATAGACGCAAGTGCCGGTATGGGAATGTAGAAAAAAAGTGGTGTCAGGAATAGAAGCGTTAACCCAATCACACCTGCACAAACAACATTCGAGAGGGCCGTCTGTGCCCCACTCTGATCATTCACAGCTGTGCGCGAAAAGCTGCCTGAAATGGGCGGGCTTTGAAAAAAACTGCCGAGAAAATTGGCTATACCTATAGCAAAAAACTCTCGATTTGGGTTCAGCGGATATTTATACTTGTTGGCAAATGTTTTGCCTAGCGACATCACAGACATGAGCTGAATCAAAACTAGTGTAATGGCCGTAGGCAGCAGTGCTCTTAAGTCACCGAATGACAAATCGTGCAAACGAAACGATGGAAGCCCGGACGGGATGCTGCCTATCAGATCAACCCCATAATCATCAAGGTTAAAGAACCAGACGGCTGCTCCTCCAGCTGACAAAAGTAAGAGAGCCCTGGGAAACATCGGCTTAATTTTCTTAATAAGTACCAGTAAAATGATGCCTGTGAAACCGATACCAAGCGCCCACATGTTTACCGCTTCAAGATTGCTCCAGGCATCTACTGCAAGTACCCAAATATACTGTGACCGCTCCAGGTCAAACCCCAGCAAATTGCCCACCTGGCTAAAACCAATGATTAGCGGAGCTGCTGCTGTAAATCCGTAAATCACAGGCTTAGAGAGAAGATTTACCAGGAATCCCATTCTCAATAGAGACAGGCTCATGTGAATAAGACCCGTAAACATGGTCAGAAGCAGAACCAGTGAGACGTATTGATCGGTTCCGGGTGTCGCAATCAAGCTCGCACCAGACGCAATGATAATCATATCTGTTGCCACTATTCCCAATGCGATATGCCGGGATGTCCCAAAAAGCGGATAAAGGAGCAGCGGGATTAAGGAGCCGTAAAGCCCATAAACAGGAGAGAGTCCGGCTATAACGGCGTAGGCCATCAGCTGTGGCACAGATATAAAGCCTACGGTGAGGCCCGCTATCAGATCTTTCTGAAATTTTTTGCCATTATAATCCGGCAGCCACCGCAGGATGACAAATTGAGATTTGAAACGGTCAAACAGAGAATTCAGATTCATAGATGTGAATATCGTTCTGTATGAGCAATAAAGTTAAGTACGTTTTGGGATTTATAACATCAGTCACAATTTCAAAATCAAGTCTGCCTTAAATAAACCATGCCTGTATTTATGGTATTCAATTTAATGAATATTTCTCCTTTACTTCATTGATATCAGACTTTTCACCAATCAGCGAGAGACGGTCACCTTCTTTGATTTCAGTTTTTCCGTGGGCATAGATAATTTTCTCACCTCGTTTTACAATCGTAATAAGCGTGCTGCCCGGCAGACTGATATCCTTCACTCGTTTATCAATCATCTCCTTCGTAGGATCATCATCGCTGATGGTCATATTTATGAATCGCTCATCACGCAGCAGAATTTCACGCAGCTCGGCTTCATCTTTTGCATTCAGCCATCGCTCTTTAAAATCGATGACATCGATCATTTCTGCCAGGTGAGCCAGAATTCTTAAATGCTGACCCGATCGTTCCGCCGAGCTCATTATATAGATGAGACTATTCAGTTCCTCATCAAGATCTTTCTGATTGCTTTCAAGATTAACCTTGTCGAATGGCAGTCCATCTTTAATTCGGATCAGTGCTACTTCGGTATCCACATCCTCTTCTACCCTCACGTGTTTGATGGCGCACGCATTACCCACCGGAATGATCCCTTCGCGGTAATCTTCAAGAAAGAGCGAATAAATTTTATCCGCGGAAATATCAACCCGCTCAGCGAGTGCTGTACTCACCGTTTTTGTGATGTCATCAATTTCCAGATCGTGTGACAGGTCCAATACCAGTGCACGGCCAATTGCTTTTTCATACGGATCCTCTTTCCTAAGGCCTTTTTCGCGCATGATCCCTCTCATTTCGCGCTCAAGCCCTTCATGCTGGTATTTACCAAGCCTTGCGTGAACGTGATAGATGGCACCTTCTCGTTCAACTTTGTCCTTGGAGTAGCTGAAGTACCACACAACGCTGACGGCAGCAATAGCGATGGTAAATATGATTGATAAAAGCCCCATTTCAGCAATTAGAAAGAGACTGATAAAGAATCCCGCGATTTGCATCCAGGGGTACCAGGGGGACCTGAATCCGGGATCATATCCTTCAATCTTGCTTTCGCGCATCACTATTACGGAAATGTTGAGGATACCGAACAGCAGAAGCTGAAAAGCACTTGCCAGCTTCGCGACAGATTCAACGTTAAACGCAACCAGCAGAAATATCATAATGATGGTTGTTGCCACTGTTGCGATAGTGGGTGTTCCAAAACGCCCCAGTTTAGAAAAATAGGTTGGAATCAGTTCATCGCGCGCCATGGCAAGCGGATACCGGGCTGCCGACATAATACCGGCATTGGCTGTGGAAGCAAATGCTGCAATAGCAGCAATCACCACAAGAATGAGTCCTGCCTCCCCCGGAAGCCAGGTAAGAAACTGTTCTCCTGCAGTAGCAACCGGTGTGAGGTCGGCGTGAAGTGCATCCGGTTCAAGCAGCATAACCATGATAAAAACACCCACCACGTAAATAAATGTTGCTGTGGCAAGCGATAGCATCATTCCCAGAGGAATATTCCGGTCGGGATTCTGCACCTCCTCCGACACGCTGGCAACTTTCGTCAGACCCGCATATGATACGAATACAAATCCGATTGTTGCGAAAAACCCCTGGGGACCAAATTGAAAGAAAGGTGAAAATTCCTCACGAACAACATCAAAAAAGTCTACGTTAAATACTGCAAACGTTCCCTGGATTACGTAAAAGAACAATATGCTAACAAGGGTAGCAACCATTACGTTTTGAAGCCAGCTGCTCTCTTTTGCTCCAACAACATTTGTAATCCCAAAAATAATGGTAAGTGCAATTGCCACCGGCGTAATCGGGAGGTCAATAAAAATGGCGATATACGCACCCATTCCAATTAACGCAAATGCGCTTTTAAAGATCAGGGCCAACCACGACCCGATCCCTCCTACTGTTCCAAACAGCGGACCCAGACTACGGTCAATAAAATAGTAGGCCCCACCGGCTCGTGGCATTGCGGTAGAGAGTTCTGCCACACTAAACATCGCCGGTAATATGAGAATCCCTGCTACAAAATAGGCCAGAATGACCGAGGGGCCTGTTTGAGCCGCTGCCAGTCCTGGCAGAAGGAAAAATCCGGAACTGAACATAGCCCCGGTGCTTATTGCGTATACATCAAATAGTTTTAGCTCTTTTTTAAGTCGCTTGTGCTGCTTCAATTATTGATTGTTGGATTTAGAAATTTTATGCCCCGAGAATTCGCGCTGGCTTTATAGTATCAACAATCGGAGACGAAGTAACTAATAAATTCTGATTTTGCTACGTGTTGAAAATAACGACCGGACAGGGTGATAACTGTAAAATATTTTCAACCCTGGGTCCCAGGTAGAGGCGGTTTGATCCCGGTCGCACATTCGTACCAACTATAATTAAGTCAATTTGGTTGGTCTCTGCAATTTCGGCAATCGTATCTTCCGGGTTTTGACCATTTACAACCATCGACTCCGTCTTGACCCCATAGGCTTCACCGAGCTTTTTAAGTTCATCAACCGCTTCCTGTGCGAAGAGATTTTTATTCTGGACATACATTTGATTTGTGTCGTAAACGGGGCGAAGTTCGTTAGTAACTACGTTCATAGCCAGAACTTCTTTGTCCTTATCGGATTTGGCAATGAAGAATCCCAGCTCTGCAGCATGGCGCGAGGCCAGGCTGCCATTTGTTGGAACCATGATTCGCTGTGGCGTCCAGTTTTCCGAAATATCTGCTGCCTGCACAATGAGGGTTGGACATGGTGACATTCGTACCAGGTAATCAACTATCGGGCTAAAGAGATGATCGGAATTGATACTTCTATCGGTGGCGCCAATAACAAGCAGGTCATAATTTTTTTTAGATTCATCAATGATCGCATCGCCGGGTTTATCACTCACAACGGCCTTTACGACCAGTTCATTAAGATTGAAATAACCTGAAAGTTTATTTAAATAAGCTTCTGCGTTCGTCTTTTTACTGCTCTCCTGAACCACAGTCATCAACGTGAGTGATAGCTCCGTCCCCTGCCCTTTCAGCTCCAGTATTTGTGCTTCAATTGATTGTAGGTCGCCGCTGTCCACAGTTTCTGCATCTTTCAGCCGAACAGGTAGAAGAACCCGGTGAATGTCGGCTACCATGCTGTCGGCTTCAAGCTCTTCTTTCTTCAAGCGCTTTTGCTCATCTTCTCCAATAGAAACACGCTTGAGGACATACCGAAGGGCAAACGGTGCCATGAGCGATGTTGCAATCGCCATCACGACAACAATTGAAAACATATCCTGGCTGAGAATCCCAAGACGAAGACCAATCGTTGCAATAATAATTTCCATCGCTCCACGTGCATTCAGCCCCGCCCCAAAACTTAGAGACGTCCAATGATCTTTGCCTCCAATGAACCGCGCCCCGGTATAGGTACCAATTACCTTTCCGAGTGTCGCAATGCCGATTACAATCAGTGTAATCACTATTAAGGTTGGATCGAACAGGTTCAGGATATTCACCTTTAAACCGGCAACAGCAAAGAATATCGGGGCAAAAATTCCCAGTGCTATACTTTCAAGTTTGTTGATCACATCTTCGGGCAACCGTGGCATCATCCCAAAAAGAATACCCATGACGAAGGCCCCAAGAATTGCCTCAAGATTGAGGAGCTGGGTGATGGCCCCCCAGAGAAAAACGAGAACAATCACAAGAGAGAGGATTCTGTCTGAGCTGATCACCTCGTCCTGAACGTAGGTAAGCAGCTTGCGAACCAGCCAGCGGCCCAATGTAAAACTGATTACCAGAAATGCAAGTTTACCAGAAATGCCAGTACACTCCCTACCGTTGTTAACACCGTTCCTGTCGTAACAGCATCTCCGGCGGCAATACCTGCAACAATCGATAATAAAATCCACCCTATCGTATCATCGCTCATACCCGCCGCAAGAATAGTCTGACCTATATCACGGCGCATAAGGTTCATATCCATCAATACCTTTGCAATGACAGGTATCGCGGAAATTGACATAGCTGTAGCTACAAAGAGGGCAAACACAAGCCGTTCATCAGAATCAGCGAGCAGAAATTCGGGAAGGTACATCCCCAGGAAAAACCCTGTCAGAAAAGTCGTGGTAATACCGCCAAGCGATACGCTAATGGCTGTTTTTGCATGATGCTTTATCAGCCTGATATCAGTTTCGAGTCCTGTAATCAGCAGCAGAAACATTGCACCTAGCAGGCTAATTACTTCCAGCAGGTATCCCTGCACAGGTGTTTGCGGTATAATGAGTTCACCAAAAGCGGGAAATACACCTGACAGCAAAGAGGGGCCTAAGATGATCCCGGCCAGAATTTCACCTATTACCGCAGGCTGTCCGAGCCGTGTTGAAATTTCACCGCAAGCTCTTGCAGCCAGAAGCAATACAGCTACCTGTAAAACAAGCAGAAATATGTCATGATGTGGGGCAGCTGAAAATACGTCCATTAGTGATCAAATCTTTATTTGAAAAGTAGATGAAGTTTTTGTCTGTCTGGCGTGCTCGAAATTATTACACCCAAATTTTGACGATGAATATAACAGTAATTATATAAACTCATTTTCCATTCCCTCTTAGATCAAATATAATGGCGGAGTAAAAATGTACTCTCTCTCGATGCGTGTATGGCTGATGCTTCAAACTGATCTCCAAACCAGTTATGTGAGCTTGTATGAAATTTGCTATGAGACTTTTAAACGGTAAACTAACAGGCAGGCGATCGATATAAAAACGGGTTTTACGGTCACCTTTTTCATCCTTTTGCACCAACTTTTAGAACCAGACCTTTGTACTTATCCAGTCGCGTTTTATAGTATTTCTGATTCTATCATTGATTCTGATGGATTTCAGCCTGTGATTATGTAGGCGGCCGCAAATCTGGCATTCTCTTTAATTTTGCAACCAACCCCCGGCACAAGAATAGGTACCCGAATTGCGGAATCTGATTTACCTTTTTCAGATACAATTGTATTGATCATCAGCCCCGCCTCTACAGCATGTGGATGAGGGGTAATGATCACCGAAGCACCATTTTCAACATCGATTTTCTCGTTACAGATAGCGAGATAGGTTCCGCCCGCAAGATTCCACCACCCATAAGAGTCATCATCGTCTTTTTTCACCGGCTCCAGTTTATTTGTTGACGCAGGCTTATATTCACTTCCGCCAAAATCGAGCGATCCGGAGGAATCGTATTCGTGTATTGCTGAGACGGTCAGATCAAGACGATACTCCTGAAGCTGCGTATCCTGATGTATTATATTTTGAACGGATTTAATTAGTTCATTCGAAGGTGAAAGTGCCATAGTATTTTATTTAACTGATTTGTTATTTATTAAAATATTTTCTTCTTATCTGTCTTTAAAACGATTTTAACCCCTTTTTCCATTCGATATCAGGCCGTTCTTCAGCCGGCAACTGTGGATAAATCGTCTAGTGATTGCGGGCTCATGTATTCGTGCTGAAACTCCCGGATCCAGATTTTGCCTGTCTTTCTTTTCTCTTCAGTCGACGAAAATCTGTAAACATACAGCCGGGCTCTGATATAGTTCGGAGCTTTCTCATTAAATGGATTTCTTTTCAGCAGGGAAGTCACGGATCTCTGATTTTGTAACAGCTTCACAACAAGATTAACAAACCACGGACATGAGCGCACATCCTTCATTGCTGCAAACCACATTTGCCAGTCGAGCCTCAGATGATAAGGTGCAATCTGGGGCGGCGTTCGCTCAGTGATACCGGGTTTTCCTTTAAACTCATACTCTTTCCATTCGGTTGAGTCCTTGATTGTCTCATCCGTTGTACCCTCAACAACGATTTCACGCCGTTCTTTGGTGACAGATCCGAACGCACCATAAGTATTCACAAGATGCAGATTGTTGAAACTGGCGTTCATACGCTGTCCGGGAGAGATCATATTTTTTACCGGATCAATGCTCAGGTAAATGACAACGGCCGCAAGGGCTGCAGTCAGTCCCTGAAACGCTAATGGTGTTAATAATTCTTCTGGCGGACTAAACTGAAGAAATTGATGAAAGAAACCATCGCTAAACCCGCTGAAAGCAAGTAACAAGGTGAGCCAGTTCAGCCAGGCGTAGTTTCCGCTGATAATGAGGTAGCCCTGGCTCAGGACAATCAGTGCTGCTGCATAAGATGCAATAGGCTGAGGAGCAAAGAGCAGCCAGATGACTCCCAGCTGAACCACATGATTGGAGAACGTTTCAAATTTGTGCATCCACTCAGGAAGGTTATGAAATGTTCGGCTCAGCGGGTTAGGCTGTGGTTGTGTTTCGTGGTGATAGTTGAGGCAGGTAAGGTCCCGCCAGCATGAGTCGCCGCGCATTTTTATTAGACCGGCTCCAAATTCGACCCTGAACACGAGCCATCGAAGTAGAAAGATCATGATCAGTGGCGATGCATAGTGGAGTGGCCCCAAAAAGATGGCGTAAAAACCTGCTTCCAGCAGCAGTGATTCCCAGCCATATCCATAAAATATTTGCCCTGCGTTTACAATTGACATATAAAGAGCCCAGAGCAAAAACCATATGAGCATCGATACCCAAAGCGGGCCTGCATCAGAAATACCACTTAGGGCCAGCAGTGAAAGAAAAATTCCGGAACCGGCAACCCATCCAAAAAATCTGTCAGAGTAATGAAATTGGAAAAGACCCGGAAACTGTCTAAACGTCGTTTGTCCTAGAAATCTCTGGGTCGGAAGTAAGCCATTTTCGCCAAGAAGTGGCCTGAATTGATTGAATGCTACGAGAAATGCCATCAGGTAAATAAATCCCAGTCCACGCTGTATGATAAAGCGGCTGAACCAATAGTCTGCTTGGTATAATCCCTCAAACATCCCTTTTTATCTAAATTAAATGTCGGTGCCTGAATCAAAAAATGTCACATAGCTAAAATATCATCTACTCTAACCCTATGCCTAACAACGATTTTTTATGGATTCAGATTCCATAATATTTAACTATTGGGAGTTCATAAACTCATTTAAGGCATCTCCGCAAGCATCGATTTCTTCTGTTGTATTGTAGTAGTGGGGAGAAACCCTGATAATTGAATTTATCTGTTTGGCATCCATGTCAATCACACTCGTCGAACGTGACGCAGAACTGGTATTGATACCTTGATTTCTTAACACCTGAACAGCGTTGACTGCTTCCACATCGTGCAGCGCTGCTGACACAATCGCACACATTTTTGATCCGCTATCGATAATTTGTACACCATCAATTTCACTAAATATTTTCCGGGCATAATCCGCCAGGTATGAACTTCGGTGTGATATTTTTTCCATTCCAATACTTTGGGAATACTCTGCGGCTTTGCCCATGCCAAGCTGCAGGGCAACCGGGAACTCCCAGTTTTCAAACCTTTTTGCGCTATCTGAAAGTCTGAAATTGTTGGGTTCTGTCCACTCAGCGCCGTGGGTATCAGGATAGAGCGGACTTCTACCTTCCTGAATCATTCTGTCTGATACATATAAAAATCCAATTCCCCGGGGTCCCCGCAAGAACTTTCGTGAGGTAGCAGCGAGAAAATCGCATTTGAGCTCTGACAGGTCAATTTCAATCTGTCCCACCGCCTGGCATCCGTCAAGGAGTAATGGAACTTCTTTACTATAACAAATCTCTCCAATAGATTTTGCATCCTGAACGAGTCCGGAGTGTGTGGGTATCCAGCTCATGAGCATAAGTTTTGGCCGGTATTGATTGATCAGGCGCCTCACTGATTCCGGATCAGCGCCACCCTCAGGAAGATCGCCCGCCCTGATAACCTCAACGCCAAACCGTTTTGCCAGATTTAGCAGCATGATCTGATTAGAAGAATAGTCCACCGACGTCGTGATTATAGTATCACCCTGCTCAAAATCGAATGCACTTAGCGCCTGAGATATTGCTACGGTGGCATTGCCCACCATGGCAATATTAGCTGACCTCGTTCCCACAAGTTCGGCAACAGCATGATACGCCTTATCAATTTTTGATGATACTGCATCTCCGGCCTCATAACCTCCGATCCTCGTTTCCAAGTCTAAATGATCCTTTATAGCGTCAATCACTGGCCGGGGCATTAGTGCAGCACCCGCATTATTGAGGTGACACCTCTGGTCGCTGCCAGGTGTTTCGTCACGCCACTTCTGTATTTCTTCAGCCATAACCGGGTAAGCATCTTCCATTACTTGTGAAATTGGTTCTTATTTCTGTTTTAAAAATGCATTGGATCTGTACCAACTTCCAACAAACTTCAATGCAATTAACCGGCTTTCAGAGAGGGTGTATAAAATTGAACTTTGCGTTACTACCCGTCTGCACGCAGCTTGTTCTTACTGAAGACTGACGGGTTAAGCGGCACCCATCAGCGGGCACCAAAAGGATTTCCTGGAAAAAACCAACCCACAGATGGGTATTTTAAACCCCTTTGTAAAAAAGTAATCTGCTCACTTATTCCCGATTCAATTTGGCCTCAACATAGGTGTAATACAGCTCTGTTTGTCCTTCAAACCCTGATCGGGTTCCGAACATTAACCATAGTGCCCCGCCGTCATCAGTTGTTGCCGTTGTATGTGCCGGTTCGGATTCCAGCTCTTTTAATTCATACTCATACCCATCTTCGCATTCACGGCTGTTAGCGATATTTCCCATCTGTACATTTTCGTACCATTGTGCCGGTTCAGACATCTGTTGAGTGTTTAACAGATAGAATCCATTTTCAACAATTGCCTCCGGCCTGATGGTGCTCGCATCTGCAATCACTCGTACGGCTTCACCGGGTGGCCCTCCAATACCAAAGCATCCTGATGGAACCGAAGTGGCAAATCGAATTCGAAATTGAACATCGTAGGTCACATTCGGTTCTAGTCCAATAATCTGTCGTCTGAACATCATTTTAACATCGTCGCTTTGATTCACTGCGCTGATATAAAGGGCACGGTCGTCTGTGTTAAGAGGTTCCGGAAGCAGGTTATACCCAGACTGAAGCTCCATTCCGTCTTCATTATCAACATTATAATTCGTAAAAAAAGCATCCCATTCGAACTGCGATTCCCTGAAGTTAAATTCGAATACAGCATCCGCACTCGAAGAATCTGAATCTGAGACATTACATCCTGATATGGATAAAATTATAATTAAAAGTGTGATATAATTGATCATTCTACTCACTTTGATGTTATGAAGAGTAATTCCCATACCATGGTTTTTTTATTATTGAGTATACTTTGAAATACACATCATGTGAAATTATTACGTTAGGAATAGGTGATCATTGTATGTTGAATCTTCTATTTAGACTCTTTAGCCAATATATCATCTAGCTTCGTAACTTTGATATAAAAATGATATATGAACCTGTAACTCTCTGAACATGTTGCAATTATATAAGACAAAAATAAAACGAACCGGTATTTAAATGGAAAAGACAGTTATTGTTACAGGAGCCTCTAATGGCATCGGAAAAGGAATTGCAACTGCGTTTGCTGAGAAAGACTACAATGTGTTAATAGCTGATATTGATGTTGAAAACGGTAACAAACTTCAAAAGAAATTAGAAGAAGAAAATTACAGTGCCGCTTTTGTAGAATGCGATGTCTCCGACTCAGATTCTATTACCGGGCTTATCCATGAAGCGGTTAAAGTTTACGGGCGAATAGACATTCTAATCAACAATGCGGGGCTCTCGGAGTTTACGCCGCCGGAAGAGCTAACGGTTGAGAAATGGGATCTTATCCTTAATACAAACCTGAGGAGCAGTTTTTTACTGACAAAGGCAGCGGCTGAAGAGATGAAAAAGCAGGATGGAGGATCGGTTGTTAATATTGCCTCCACCCGGGCCCTGATGTCAGAACCCAATTCTGAGGCATACGCTGCTTCCAAAGGCGGCTTGCTCGCTCTCACTCATGCAATGGCTATGTCCTATGCCGATTACCACATCACCGTAAACTGCATTAGTCCCGGTTGGATTAAAACAGAGAATTACGAAGAACTACGAGATATTGATCACAAACAACATCCTTCCAAACGAGTAGGAAAACCCGGAGACATCGCCCGCGCCTGCCTGTTTCTTACCCGGCCGGATAATGATTTCATCAACGGAGAAAACCTTGTGATTGATGGAGGCATGACCCGTAAGATGATTTACAAGCACTGATCTTATTCTGAAGTATTTCAAACATCCCGTTTCATCGTAACTTCATATGGCAGAAGCATTTTTATATAAACACCAATCAAGATTACTGCCATGCTTCTGATCAACTATCTTCTGCTTTTCGCCTATTTCTTATTCCCAATTCAAACAGATCAAGCCGTACACTCTGTCTCATCTCCATCGGGAAATCATACGGTTACTGTTGAACTAACAGACGGTATTCCCTCGTATTCTATTACCCGGGGAGATCTCACTGTCGTAGAGAAATCCGCTCTTGGATTTGAGCTTCGGGAAGAACCTGATTTAACCGGGCCATTTAATATTTCCGATTATGAAATAACCTCATTTGATAACACATGGACACAGGTTTGGGGTGAGAAAAAAGAGATTCGCAATCATTACAATCAGCTCAAAATATATCTTGATGAAGCTGATAGCCTGAACAGAGAATTAACCCTGGTGTTCAGAGTTTTTGATGACGGGGTTGGCTTTCGCTACGAATTCCCGGAACAGCCAAACCTTCGTTCATTTCAGATTATGGACGAACTAACTGAATTTAACCTTACCGGAGATCACACCGCGTGGTGGATTGGCGCCTACCAGTGGAACCGGTTTGAATATCTGACTAATGAGACGCCTTTATCAGAGGCGGATACCGTTCACACGCCACTCACCATGAAAACTGATGATGATCTCTATCTTAGTATCCATGAGGCGGCACTCGTGAACTATTCGACCATGACCCTGGAGCGTACAGAAGGCAACCGGCTTGAGGCTAATCTTATGCCATGGTATGATGGGGTTAGGGTAAGAACTCAGGCTCCATCGGTGACACCCTGGAGAACGATTCAAATTTCAGACACACCGGGCGGCCTCATTACTTCTTACCTTATATTGAACCTTAATGAGCCCAATGAACTTGAAGATACTTCGTGGATCGACCCGGGAAAATATGTTGGAATCTGGTGGGAAATGCATATTGATAAATCTACCTGGGGACCCGGCCCTAAACATGGTGCAACCACAGAAAATACGAAACGATATATCGATTTTGCCGCTGAACATGGTTTCGATCATGTATTGGTTGAGGGGTGGAACAAAGGATGGGATGAAAACTGGGCTGAAAGCGGAGCAGTATTCAGCTTTACAGAACCGATGGAGGATTTTGACCTTGAAGAACTAGCCGATTACGCACTGCAGAATGGTGTCAGGCTAATGGGCCATCACGAAAACTCAGCAACTATTGAGCATTACGAAGAACAGGTGGAAGATGGGTTTGAACTTTATAATGAATTAGGTGTCAGAGCAGTCAAAACCGGGTATGTAGGTCATGGCCAGGAAGTATTCTGGACTGATGAAGATGGGAACAAACATTACGAGTGGCACCATGGTCAGCATATGGTAAATCACCACCAGCGTATTGTAGAATTGGCTGCTGACTATAATATTATGCTGAATGTACATGAGGGCTTGAAGGATACCGGGCTGAGACGAACCTGGCCCAACCTGATGACCCGCGAAGTAGCACGCGGTCAGGAGTATAATGCGTGGGGAGATAATTACGGGAATCCACTCGATCACGTGCTATATGTGCCGTTCACGCGTAGCCTTGCCGGTCCTTTTGATTACACGCCTGGAATAGTAAACCTGCTGTTTGAAGAGTACAAACCAAACAACCGGGTCAACCACACCCTTGCAAAGGAGCTGGCTCTCTATGTCGTGATTTACAGTCCGCTCCAGATGGCTGCTGATCTGCCTGAACACTATGAAGAGCGGCCTGAACCGTTTCAGTTCATCAAAGATGTGCCGGCTGACTGGGAAGATACCCGTGTCCTTAATGCTGAAATCGGCAGGTATATCACCACGGTTCGCAAAGACCGGAATAGCGACGACTGGTATCTTGGCAGCATGACAGATGAGAACGCACGTCAGTTTGAAATCAATCTTACTTTTCTCGACAGCGATACAAGATATGTTGCAGAGATTTACCGAGATTCTGATGATGCCGACTGGGAATCAAATCCATACGGATTTGTAACAGAGTCGAAAGAGGTATCATCAGACGATCGGCTGTTACTTAATCTTGCGCCCGGTGGCGGCCAGGCCATTCGTTTCAGAGCGTTGAATAAATAACCGGATCCAGACAAAATCTGGCAGTTAATTAATTTCCTTTAGTGCCGATAAGGAGTTTATAGGATTATTTAATGATAACCGCCAGATCTTCCCGATATGGAGAAACCAACGCTGCTGATTGTTGATGACGAGGTAACGATACACGTTATTGTTAAGGCTTTTTTAAGCAATTTGTATAACCTGCGATCGGCATCCAATGCCCAGGAAGCAATAGATATACTAAGCCAGGAGCCGGTAAATATAATGTTGCTTGATATTCAGATGCCTGATCTTTCTGGTCTCGAATTACTAGAATCTCTAATGCTCGACTCTGCACTTCGTGATATTCCTGTCATTATCTTTACAGAAAAAGTAACCGAAAAGAATAAGAAGAAAGCACTTGAGCTTGGCGCTGAAGCTTTTATCGGCAAAGATACTTTTTCAACAGATCTTGGCAAACAGAATCTTTTGAAACGTATCCGTAAAAGTTTAAAAAAGGCTCAAGAACCAGCTCCTAAAAAACCTGATCAAAAGAGAAAGAGCATAGAAGTTATAAAACGGCTGGTAGATGATGTGAAAGAGAATGATTTTTTCCATGCCTCCCGGCGTCTGGGCTCAAATATAAAACGAAATTTTAATATCGATTATATCTCATTTTGGTCAATTGAGTATGAGGATCCAAATCTGCTGATGTTTATGGGCGGTGGTCATCCGGAAGATTTGGAAATTGAGAAGATAAAAACAACGAGTGCTTATAATGCTCTAAAAAATAAAAGAGAGCCTTATTTGATAAACAATACTGTCTCTGAAAAAAAAGGGCTTTATTCTGGAGCAACAGTCAAGAATAGTCTGAGCTCAGAAATCGGTATACCCTTATTTAAAATAAGCCGTCGAAAACTAACCAAAAACAAAATGTCGATTCCGGGTGATACGCCGATTTTTGGTTTTGTTATCCTTAAACGAAATCGTGTTTTTACTACGGATGATTTTACAATCCTGGTTAGAACAATTCAGTATTGCGGCACGCTTCTTTGGGGGCTATATGAGTTACTTCACGTTAAGAAATACAATAACAAGTCAGAACAATTGAGCCGGCCTAAAAAGCATTCAAATTTTAAACGAATGTCATTTTTTGGATTCTGATCGCGTTTATAACCGCCAGAAGTGCTACACCGACGTCTGCGAAAACAGCCTCCCAAAGAGATGCCATACCGGCTGCGCCTAATAGCAGCACAAGTACTTTAATACCCAGTGCCAGACCGATATTTTGCCATACAATGATTCTCGTCGCTTTTGATATTCGAATCGCCGTCGCAATTTTTGATGGCTGATCGGTTTGAATGACAACGTCGGCCGTTTCAATTGCAACATCGCTTCCCATCGCTCCCATCGCAATTCCCACATCACTAAGTGCCAGAACCGGTGCATCGTTAATACCGTCTCCCGCATAGGCCGTTATACCCGGATAGTTCTTTTTGATCTCTTCCAGCTTATCTGCTTTTTCATCCGGAAGCAGATTCCCGTATACCTCATCAATACCGATCTCATAGCCCACCTGCTCTGCAATTTCCGGTCGATCCCCGCTCAGCATTACAGTCCGTTCAACGCCAAGTTTTTTTAGTTGCTTGATGGCGTCGGAAGCATCGGCTTTCAACCGATCGGACAGAGTAATAGTACCCGCATGTTCTCCCCCGATTGCAAAATGAATAACTGACTCATCCGACCGACCATTTTGTGCATGGCCGTTCAGATCGACACCTTCCTTTCTCATTAATTTTTCTGAGCCGATTACTACTGATTTTCCGTTCACTAACGCTTTTACGCCAAAACCGGGCAGCTCCTGCTGATTAGTAACATCGGGAAAGGTATTCACATCCTTTCCTACCGCTTCGACGATCGCTTTGGCTACTGGATGAGTAGAAGACTTTTCAACAGCATTAAGCAGCGCCAATTTTTCATCATGGTTATTTCCGTTCAAATCAACATTTGTAACAGAGTAACGACCTTCCGTGAGTGTACCTGTTTTATCAAAAACGACAGTTTTTACCGAAGTCAGCGCATCCAGAAAGTTGGATCCTTTCACGAGTATTCCATTTTTCGATGACGCTCCAATGCCGCCAAAATAGCCAAGCGGAATGGAAATCATCAGTGCGCACGGACATGAAATCACCAGAAAAACAAGGCCGCGATACAGCCACTCATCAAAAATGTAGGGAGTAACGAACAAGGCAGGAAGTGCAACCAGTAGTGCTGCTAAACCCACGACTCCCGGCGTGTATATCTTGGCGAACCTTCTGATAAACAGTTCTGTCTTTGCTTTTCGGGATGATGCATCCTGTACCATTTTCAGGATCCTGGAAATCGAGCTGTTTTTGTATGACTTCGTAACCTCAATGTCCACAACCCTGTTCTGATTCACCATGCCGCTCAGTACGGTATCCCCTTCTGAAAAGTGTCTTGGTTTGCTTTCACCCGTCAGAGCAGACGTATCAAAGCCACCACCTTCAGAAACCAGTTCACCATCAAGTGGCACCCGCTCGCCCGGCCTCACCCGAATCTGTTCACCCACTGATATTGATTCTGGATGAACTGTCGTCACCTGTCCGTCACGCAGCAGATGAGCGGTCTCGGGGCGAACATCCAGCAACGACTTGATATTTGCCCTTGCTTTTTGAACTGCCCGCTGCTGAAAGAGTTCACCTACCGAATAGAAAAGCATAACAGCTACGCCCTCAGCATATTCGCCGATGAAAAACGCTCCCATTGTGGCAATTCCCATCAAAAAGAATTCGGTAAACAGGTTGCCGCTTAATGCGTTTTTGAGACCCTGTTGAAGCACCGGTAGCCCCACCGGCATGTAGGCTATAAGATACCAGATCAGCTTAACCGGGCCCGAAAACCAGCCGGCCTGCAGAAGATGTTGAATCGCCAGTCCGGCAAAGAGAAGCAAAGCGCTTAGTATTGAAGCACGGTATTCTGTAAGATATACAGACGATTCTGTCTTTTCTTGCGGCGTACACGAACCGCATGAGTCGCAGCTGACTTCTCCATTTAAATTCTCAGACATGCTCAATTAGGATCTACGGTTTTGATTTCCATATTCTTCGAAAAAATATGGATTTGTCCCGTGCAACCGTATTGCAAAGATTAGCTTGAACAGTCGGGGCAGCGGCCGGTAATCACAAAATTTCCATACGATGGACTGAACCCTTCCGGAAGCTCAACATTGGGAATTGAGAGTTTTTGAAGGCAGAAGGTATTTTCGCAGACTGTACAGTAGAAGTGAGCGTGCATGTCATCCGGGTAGGAGCAGGTGCAGTTCTCAGCACAAAGTCCGTATTTTGTACTGCCGCTTTCATCATAAATCTGATGCACGACGCCATGATCCTGGAATGTTTTCAGCGTACGATAGAGCGTTGTTCTGTCAGAGTTTGAGAAATATTGTTCAAGGTCGGCAAGGCTAATGGCCGTATGTTGGTCTGACAAGTACCGCAATACCCTGAGGCGCATGGCCGTTGGCTGAATGCGGCGTGATTCAAGTCGTTGTTCTGCTCTGTCGGTTGTCATTGGATAATACTAAAATTGACTTATTGACTGTACATAATAATCAGAATTGAGTGCAACTTTCAATGCTTCTCAATTCTCTTTCTTGCCATACCCACCCCCGCCTGGCGTATGCAGGATAAACCGGTCTCCTTTTTCGAGATCAGCACCGTCACGCCACATTAGCTCCTGCCTTCTATTGTCTGCTTTTTCAACCCACTGCCGGCCGGGTTTTGCAGGATCTCCACCTTTCAGGCCAAACGGCGCATTTTTGCGATGCTGAGAAAGAACCGACAGGCTTACCGGCTCCAGAAATGTCAGCTCCCGAACGGTCCCGTTGCCGCCCGTCCACTTACCATCGCCACCTGACTCCTTCCGAATGGCATACCGATCAAGACGAACCGGGTAACGATGCTCCAGAACTTCGGGGTCCGTTGCTCGTGTATTTGTCATGTGCTGATGAACGGCATCCGCTCCGTTAAATTCATCGCCCGCCCCTGTTCCACCACCGACGGTTTCGTAATAGCCAAAATGGTCATTGCCAAAAAGCACATTATTCATTGAACCATAGCTGCAGGCGCTCAGCCCAAACGCTTTCAGCAGCGTATCGGTCAGGCGCTGGCTCGTTTCGATATTACCGCCAACCACGGCCGGGCAATCCGCTGGATCATCAGGAAAAACCGGGTTCAGCATACATTCTGGCAGAATCAAATCGACCGGCTCAAGAAGTCCGTCATTCAGCGGCAGCGGCTCGTCGATCATCAGCCTGAGGATATAGATCACCACGCTGGTCACGATTGACGGATTTGCATTCAGGTTACCATCATTAACGGCCGAGGTTCCTCTGAAGTCGATGCTCATCGAATCATCGGTCACCGTACACTTTACGGCCAGTGTTGAGCCGTCATCAAGTGTTTCCTTCGCACTGTACTCACCATTTGTAAGTTCATTCAGAGTCAGGCGCATCCTGTCTGATGCATACTCTTTCAGGTCGCCCATGTATTTTTTGACCTCTCCCACACCAAATTCACTGGCCATCGATTTTAACTTTTCAGCTCCCCGATGATTGGCAGAAACGGCAGATTGGAGATCTGCCATGTTTTCGTCGATTGAACGAGTTGGCCATTCGGCATCGGTCAGCAGCTGTTTGATGGCGCCCCATCGGAAATCACCTTTGCGGGCCAGGAATGTGGGTGGAATCACAACACCTTCTTCTGACAATTTTGTAGCATTCGGCGGCATCGATCCGGGTCGTTTTCCGCCTATTTCGGCATGATGCGCCCGGCTGGCGACAAACCCGATCCGCTCTCCGTCTACAAAAACAGGTGTGATGACGGTTACATCAGGGAGATGTGATCCGCCAAAGGCCGGGTGGTTTGTTACGATGATGTCGCCTTCTTCGAAGTCATTACTCAACCCTCCAAGGGTTGCGAACCCTTGGAGGGTTTTCTCATTTTTATTCCAATTGATAATCGTCCTCACACACGTTCCCATCGCCCCGAGATGAACCGGTATATGAGGTGCATTTACCACGAGATATCCATCACGATCAAGCAGAGCGCAGGAAAAATCGAGCCGCTCCTTTACGTTCACCGACATCGATGTTTTTCTCAACACCTCGCCCATTTCCTCTGCTACAGAGGCGAACCGGTTGGTGTAAAGCTGAAGATTTACTTCTTCTGATCGGTCGGCTTTGATTGATACTTCAGACTCCAGATTTGTTCGTTTGAACAGCCAGGTTCCATCCTCCAAAAGTTCTCCTGTCCACCCTGGTTCCACAACCGTGGTGCTATGTGCATCAAGAACAAGGGCCGGACCGGTCAATGAAGCACCCGTTTTTAAATCTGACCGATTGTAAACTGCCGCTTCTTCCTCTCTATTTGAGGTGATAAAGATCGTGCTTTCGTTACTGTCTGGCTGATAGCTGGTTAACTTCTCTTTTGTCGACCCTCCGGCATTATAATGAGATTCAGGCTTACTCTCAGAAACACGCACCCGAAGCACTTCCACTTCAATCTCCCTCTCCTCTATCCAGTGCCCGTATGATTGCCTGTAAACTTCTTCAAATCTGTCTGAAATATTCAAACCCTCCGACCAATCGATGGCCACTGAACTATCCTGTCCCTGAAATCGCAAAAATAGCTGCTTTTGTCCCGCTCCGGTCTGTGCATCGTCTACGCCTTGCTCATTCAGACCTATTCGGGCTGATCTCTCAAGTTTATTGAACTCTTCATTTAAAGATCGTTCTACATCATTGAGCGGCTTTAGGATCTGCAGGCTTTCTATCTGCTCGAGCGTTGCCTGCTGCAGGCCATATGCGCTGAGAAGTCCTGCATCAGCCGGCACAAGTACGGTCGCAATGTTCAGTTTTTCAGCAATAGCAGCGGCATGCTGAGCACCGGCTCCGCCAAATGCGACCAGGGAATAGTCAATCGGATCAAACCCTTTTTGCGTAGAAATCTTTTCGATTGCCTGGGCCATTCGCTCATTGGCAATATCCAGAAAACCCGACAGAATCTGGTTCCGGCTTAGTTCTTCGTCCCGGTTTTCATTCACCTTTTTTTGCAGTTCTTCGAACCGCATATCGGCAGCTTCACGATCAATGGAGATATGAAAGTTCGCCCTGTTCAGTCGACCCGACAGCAGATTCACATCGGTAATGGTCAGGGGGCCGCCTCGACCATAACACGCCGGACCGGGATCAGCACCGGCACTTTCCGGACCCACCGTGAGGCTGCGGCCATCGAAGCCGCAAATGGATCCGCCTCCTGCTGCAACCGTCTCGATATCCACTGCAGGAGCAGCAAGAGATGCATCAGCTACGGTGTGTTCATACACGTAATCAATTGAACCATCATAGCGCGACACATCGCTGCTCGTCCCGCCCATGTCAAAAGATATGATCCTGGTTTTTTGCCCCTCATCCAGACCTCCAAGGTTTTGCCGCGAAGCGATCCCCCGGGAGAAACCTTGGAGGTCTTTTTTAACAACTCTCTTCCCTATCGCCGCAGCTCCAATCACTCCCCCGGCCGGACCACTCAGCAGCCCATCCTTAGGCAGATAGTGATTGGCCTCCACCAGGTTACCACCGCTGCTCATAACCCTGAACGAGCTGCCGCTGATAACGTCAGCGATCCTCGAAAGATACCGCTCCATAATGGGGGTCAGATATGCATTGACGTCGGCAGTAACAGCCCGCGGCACAATCTTAATCTCGGGACTCAGGTCAGACGAGCATGAGACATATCTGAATCCCATATCCAGAAGTATCTTTTCAATCACTTTTTCATGGCTGTTGTTTTTATAGCTGTTCATCAGGCAGATCGCCACGGCCTCAACATCATCTTTTATTGGCTTGATGCAGTCTTCAAGATGCTTTTTGTCCAGATCTTTGATGATTTCTCCATCAGCATCTACCCTTTCCCGAGCCTCGATAATCTGAGAATAGAACGGGTCCGATTTCTGAATATCCAGCGAGAAAAGATCGGGACGCTGCTGGTTTTTAATCTTCAGCAGGTCACCAAACCCTTCTGTGATGATAAACAGTGTCTTAGCACCTTTTCTCTCGAGAAGAGCATTCGTGCCTTTTGTTGTAGACAGCCGAAATTCGAGCGGAGGAAAAAAATTATCGGGTGCCGTACGTGTAACCATCCGGGCAGCCAGAATCGGAGCTTCCTCACCGCTCTTGATCTCAAACGCATGAGACTCCTTTCCCGACAGATTAATCTCACGATCCAAGATTATTTGTGATGCAGATGCATCAAAATCCTGGATCTTAAACGATTCTCCTGGATGGTTAAGCAGCGTAAAGTCACAACCCTTAAAAAACCCATCCGGCAGACTCTCACTTAAAACCACCGTCACCCTATCAGATATCAATCCAGGTCCCCCTTCAGCTGTTCCCCGAACCGCGCTGCTGCTCAGTACCTTTCGCCGATGAATATTTCCATCAGGATCATACGCGATGCAGTCTGTAAATGTCCCGCCAGTATCGATGTAGAGCTTCCATGGAGTACACTCCTTGCTGGGACAGGATGATGCAGAATGATCTGTTTTAT
>Ga0209942_1000090_pt1 | contig 56846 bp, 54 predicted proteins | sample SalPonR1_A_D2_MG_FD_185695 | JGI IMG/M metagenome (GOLD analysis project Ga0209942, IMG submission 185695) | Salt pond soil microbial communities from South San Francisco under conditions of wetland restoration - Salt Pond MetaG R1_A_D2_MG... ...
ATCTCCCGCCCGCGGGCCAGCGGCGCCTCCACCCGCTCCTCGTAGGCTTCCCGCAGCTCCCGGGCGGACGGCTCGATGGCGAGGGCGAGACGAATCATGGGGTCGTCGCTCGCCCTGACGGCCTCGATGCCACCCTCCCAGAGTCCGCGCCGGTATCCGGGGTCGTCGAGCCGGGTATCGGCGACCAGGCGCGCCGCGAGCGTATCCGGCGACTCGTTGCCCAGTATCGTCTTGACGTAGGCGCTGTCCGGCCCGAGCCATTCGCGCATTTTGGCCAGCGAGAAGGCGAGCCGCAGCTCGTCGTAGGGCTTGCTGATCGGCCGGTCGGCGAGCAGGCGCTGCTCGAGCTGGGGCAGCGCTGCGTCGGTATACGCGCGAATGCGCTCCTCGTTCGGCTTCTCCCGCTCCACCGTGCCGCGCACGATACTGCGGGCGTAGCCGAACAGGTCGCCCATGAGCCCCGCCCGGTTCTCGATGAAGAGGTGCTCCTGGTACATGTTGCGGCGTGCCGCGACGGCGCCGTCGATGAGTTCCCAGGCCTCGCCCCAGACGGCCTCGTATTCCGGGTTGGCCGCCACGGCCTCCCTGAGCTTGCGTTCGCCGGCGGCCTTCTCCGCCATCATCTCGTCGTCCAGCAGCGCGAACAGGCGGTTGCGCACCACCTTGATGCCGTTCTCCACCAGCAGGATGTTCTGCTGCACCGCGCGCGCGGCCTCCGGGCCCGTGTGCTGCCAGGCCAGCATGCGGCCGCGGAGTTCCGAGTTGCGCAGCAGCCAGATGGGGTAGACGACATCGCGCAGCATCCGGAGCTCGGTCAGCGTCATCTGGCGGGACGTGCTGCCCGGGTGGCCCGTGACGAAGACGGGGTCACCCGCCTCCGGGCCGCCGCGCCGCCAGGACAGGTAGTCCGGCGTCGACGCGGGCTCTCCGTCTTCGTACGCGCGCAGGAACGACATGTCGAACGACCAGCGCGGGAAATTGAAGTTGTCGGGGTCGCCACCGAAGGCGGCGATGTCGAGTTCCGGCGCGAACACCAGGCGCACGTCGTCGTAGCGCCGGTAACGATAGATGAAGTACTGGCCCCCCTTGTACAGGCTGACCGCCTCGCAATGCAGCTCGCCGTCGGAGTCCGCCTCGCAAGCGGATTCCAGCCGGGTGAGCGCGGCCTTGCGGGCCTCGTTCGCCTCGGCGTCCGACAGGCCCTCGACCGCGCCCAGCACCGCCTCCGTGACTTCCTCGTAGCCCACCAGCACGGAGACCTGCTCGCCGGGGCACTGCAGCTCTTCGCTCCGCTCGGCGGCCAGGAAGCCCTCGTCCGAGAGGTTGCGCTCGTCGCTGCTCAGGTTGCGCACGCAGCCCCAGAGGCAGTGATTGTTGGTGAGGATGAGGCCGTCCGGCGAAACGAAAGAACCGGTGCAGCCATTCTCCAGCCGGGTCGTGGCGAGCTGGGCCCGCTCCAGCAAGGCGTCGTCGATGACGACGCCGTATTTTTCCTCTACCTGGCCGGACGGGAAGTTGTCGAGGGTCCACATGCCCTCGTCGGCGAGTGCGGCGAGGGGGAACAGGAGGAGGGCACAGACGTTGAGTGGGCGCATTCGGACTCTTCCGCTGACAGGTACGGTCATTCTAGAGTCGGATCCCGACGAACGGAACCGGCTTCGGCGCGGATGCGGATTCGTCGTTTACCCGGTGGACGCAGGGTCGACACGAGGGTTTGGCGGGAATCCGGCCGGTGGATACACTCGAAAACCAGGGCCGCAGCCTCACTGCCCACACGGACATTCACCACCATGGACGACACGAAGCCCCGCACCGCTGCCGACGAAACCGGAGAGCCCGGCAAGGGCGTCTCGCCGCGTCCGGCCAACCCGGACGGCAAGAGCGCGAACGGCTTCCTGCTGGACTGGTATGCGAGCGCACCGCGGGGTGTCGTCGCAAAGCCCCGGCGGCAGGTGCTGGCAGAGCTGTTCACCTCGCTGCTGGTGCTGTCGGCGAAGTTCGGCTACAAGCCGGCCGTCGCCGTGCCGAACTACCTCTATTTCGTGGACGGTGAGTGGAGTCTGAGTCTGATCGCTCCCGACGAGTGGCACGAAGATCGTGGCGAGTGCTTCGCCGGCACCTGCCTCCTGCAGGCCGACCGGACCTGGACCATCGCGCCCTCGGAACAGATGTCCGCGGATACGGCGGTGGCACGCGCCGTCGCCCGGTTCTACGTAGCCTTCGCCGGGATGCTGGATACCGACGCCGTGCTGGAAGACATCCTGCCGTTCCACGCCGGCCATCTCGCCTATTACCAGCGTCTGAACGCCAATGCCCTCAGCCGCTCGGTGCGCGCCGCCGCCACGCTGGGCGGCCAGCTCGCCATCCCGGCGCGCGAGTGGCGGCTGGCGTTGCCCGACGACGCGCGGCCGCTCCTCCGGGGGCCGTGAACCGCCACCACGCGGCGGACATTGGCGCACGGAGTCCGGCTCGTTGCATGCCCGCGGGCGGCGACGGGTTGGCGTTTGACGCCGCTCGAATGCTGAACCATGGTAGGAGTGGAAGTGACCGAAAGCATCGGATCCCCGCGAGGTGAAACATGACTGCAACCGCAAGGAAGACGCTGCCGATCCTGATCGTCGCTGCGCTGGGCGCGACAGCCTGTCAGCCGGAATCGCCGGCCGAGCCCCCGGGAGCGGCCGAAACGGAGCCGGCTTCGGCGCCGGCGGCCGGGGAGAATCCGGCCGGCTACCCGGGGCCGGACCCCACGGGCGCTGCCGTCTGGGCCCATCTTCAGGGCGAGGATTACCGCGAGAGCTGGTCGTTCTGGCCGGGCCGCGGCGAACTCTACGAGGGAAGAGAGCCCCACGGCATGCTGCTCACGACCTATGTGAACGATGCGGCACTCGGGGCCGTGGAGGAGAAGGCCGGACGGATGCCGCCAGGCGCGATGATCGTGAAGGAGAACTACACGCCGGAGGAGAAGCTGGCATCGGTGACCGTGATGTACAAGGCACCCGGCTTCAATCCCGACCACAACGACTGGTTCTTCGCCAAATATCGGCCCGACGGGTCCGTGGCCGAGACGCCGGACGGCACGCCGCAGGCAGGCCGCGTACCCGGCTGTCAGGCCTGTCACGAAGCACGGAAGACGAACGATTATCTGTACACGGGCCGCATCCGGACCGAGGGTATGTAAGCCGCCGGCCGGGCAGTAAAACGTGGGGGTCAGCCAGGGCCGAGTTGCCGGCCTTTCGGCAGGTGGCTATGAAATCCGGTGCGACCAGTCCCGTTCGCCGGTGAACAGGAAACGGGTGACGCAGAACAGGAAGTCGCCTGTCTCCGCGCGCTGTTCGATATCTGCTCGCCAGTCGCGGGCTTCCTGTTCGCTCGTCCGCCCCGCCGACACGGCGGCGGCCGCGCACTGGTCGAGCATGGTGCCGGCGTAGCCGACCGCATCGTAGCGGGTGGACAGGACCGGCACGGCCCGGACGCGGACCGAGTCGAAGCCCGCATCCCGCAGCAGCGGCATCAGCCGTTGCGGCAGACGCGGGCTCGGTACGGCGCGGTCCCAGCCGTCGAACATCCGTCGCGTCAGAGCGGCGTCCTCTGCCGTGACGACGGCGGTCTGCCAGTCCGTCTCCACGATCACGACGCGGCCACCCGGGCGGAGGACCCGGCGCATCTCGGTGATGGCGGTCTCCGGACGCTCGACGTAGAGCAGGACCTGGGTGGCCGCGACTGCATCCGCAATGCCGGAGGCCACGGGCAGTCGCACGGCATCGGCGGCGGCCAGACCGACCTGGGGGACGCCGGCACAACGTGCTCGGGCAAGGCCGAGCATGGGACCGCTGAGATCGAGGCCGAGCACCATGCCGTCCGGGCCGACGGCTTCCGCGATAGCGCGGGTCAGCAGGCCGGGGCCGCAGCCCACGTCGACGATGCATTCGCCGGGCGACGGGGCGAGTGCCTCGAGGGTGCGCTCACGCTGCTGCACGATCTCCGGTGACAGGTAGGCCCGTTCGGTGCGCTTCGCCTTGGCGTGGTTGTAGGGGCTACGGCGTTTCAGGGGCGCTCCCGGGCAGGCGGTACGCTCCTCATTATGGTGCAGGACGGCGACATCGCCCAGCGGTGGTTATACTGGCGGGTTCATGTGCTCCCGGTATCACCGCTACGGACGACCCGCGCTCTGCGCCAGTGCCCTGCTGCTCGCGGCCTGCGCGAGCCCGGTGCCCGTGGGTCCGACGCCGGACGCCGCGGCCGCGGCGGATGCCGTCGCGGCCGCAGAGGTCGCTTTCGTAACGAATCGGCAACTCGAGACGCGCAGCGACGGGCGGGACTATTACGGCGGCGACCGCGGACCGGTGACGGCCGGGCGCTGCCGGGTGGCGATCCGGGATGCCGAGGACCACGACGGGCGGCTGCTCGGCGTGGCGCCGGCGGCAACGGGCGACGTGAAGTCGGCTGTCGGGAAGGTCGGCCGCGCCGGAGTGGTCGTTTATATCCACGGTTTCAACGAGGATTTCGGGCGCAGCTGCCGCCATGCGGCATTGCTGCAGAAGCGCCTGGGGCTGGACGGCCGGCTGCTCCTGTTCAGCTGGCCCGCCGATCGCAAGTACGTGACCTATGCAAGCGATGCCGGCGATCTGGCCTGGAGCCTGCCGGATCTCCGGGCGGTGCTCGAGGGGCTGGCCGCCCGGCACGGCAGCGCCGGCGTGAGCATTCTGGGGCACAGCCTCGGCGCGCGGGCGACGGTGGAGGTGCTCTCGCGGATGGATGATGGCGTGGGCGCGTTCGGCCAGGTCGTGCTGGTCGCTCCGGATATCGCACGGTCGCGATTCGCCGAGTTGCGGCCCGTGCTGGAGCGGCGAGCGGAGCGGGTGACGATCTACGCCTCGGAGAATGACCTGGCGCTGCGCCTGTCCACGGTGGTGAATACTTCAGCGCGGCTGGGGATTACCGACGAAGAGGCCCATGCAGGGGGTGCCCTGTCCGCGAAAGTGCAGCTCGTGGACGTGTCCGGGACCGGTCTTCACAGCCTGAGCGGACATGTCTATCACCTGCGCAATCCGGCGGTGATCGAGGATATCGGGCGCCTGTTCGCCCCGGTTGCCGCCGATGCTGGCGGCAGCTACGAGCGCGTGCCGGGGTCCGCTCCCGGCCTGTGGCGGCTGCTGCCGGTCAAGCGCGGGACGACGGCTTCCGCCGGTGGGAATCGGCCGAGGAACTTCTGAAACTCTCATAAGTTTCAAAAGTTGCAAAAGTTCGGTCCGGCACCTTTAAGCGATCCAGACCTGCTGTGCGTTGACGAATTCGTGGATGCCGTGGGGGCCGAGTTCGCGGCCGTAGCCGGAGCGGCCTACGCCGCCGCTGGGTAGCCGGGGGTCGGTCTTCACGATGCCGTTGACGGCCACCTGGCCGGTGTAGAGGCGCCGGGCCATCGCCTCTCCCCTTTCCGCATCGGTCCACACAGCGGCAGCCAGTCCATAAGGCGTGTCGTTGGCGATGGCGAGCGCCTCGTCGGCGTCCGCCGCGCGCATGACCACGGCCACCGGGCCGAAGGTCTCCTCGCAGGCGCCGGTCATGTCCTGCGTCACATCCGTCAGCAGCGTCACCGGGTAGAAGAAGCCGTCGCCCTGCGGCAGCTCGCCGCCCAGGCGGCAGCTGGCGCCGGCTTCGACGCTCGCCCGCACCTGGCGGTGCAGGTTGGCGCGCAGGTCGTCCCGAGCGATCGGGCCCACGTCGGTGGATTCCTCCCGCGGGTCGCCCACCTTCAGTTTCGCCAGGCGATCCTGCAGCAGTTCCACCATGCGGTCGTAGACCGGCGCCTCCACGATGGTGCGCTTCGCGGCAATGCAGCTCTGCCCGGCGTTGATGATGCGCGACAGGGTGATGGTGTCCGCCGCCTTCTCGAGGTCGGCATCGGCCAGCACGATGGCGGGGTCGGAGCCGCCCAGCTCCAGCACGGAGCGCTTGATCTCCGAGGCCGCCGCGGAAGCGACAGCCGCGCCGCCCCGGTCGGAGCCGGTGAAGGAGACGCCCTTGATGCGCTCGTCGCGGATCACCGCCTCCACCGCCGGCGTCTCGATGGGCAGGTTCCGGAACACGCCCTCCGGCGCGCCCACCCGGGCGAACACGTCCTCGATGGCCTGCGCGCAGCCCGGGACGTGGGGGTCGTGCTTCATCACGCAGGTGTTGCCGGCCATCAGCGCCGGCGCGGCGAAGCGGAAAGCAAGCCAGAACGGCGCGTTCCATGGCAGCACGCCCAGGATGGTGCCGAGAGGCAGATACTGCACGTAGCTCGAGCTGGCATCGGACTCGATGACGTCAGCCGACAGGTAGGACTCCGCGTGTTCGGCGTAGTGCTCGGCGCACCAGGCCGCCTTCTCCACCTCCCCCCGGGCCTCGCGCACCGGCTTGCCCATCTCCTCGGTCATGAGCGCGCCCAGGGCGTCCACGTCGCGGCGCATCTCGGCGGCGACGGCGCGCAGCAGCTCGGCGCGTTCGTCGAAGCCGGTGTCGCGCCAGCCGGGGAAGGCGGCGGCGGCTTCGGCGAGGGTGGCCTCGACCTGATCGGGCGAGGCCGGCTTCACCTCGCGGATCACGGTGCCGGTGGTGGGATCGATGGCGGTCAGCATGGAAGGAGGCTCCTGCTCTGGCGGATAGGGGTGGACGGGTGGGTAGATGGGTATGGGTAGACGAGTCCGGGTGGCGCTCAGGACGCCCTGTCGGACTTCTTGGTCTTGTCGGGGTCGTCGCGCGCGGGAATGGCGATCAGCTTGTCACTGGAACCGACGCGCTTGCCCATGAGCGTCTGCTCGCCCTTGACGATGAAGTCCTCGTCCAGGGTGAAGAAGGACTGGCAGCTCCTGTCGGTGACGTAGATCGTGTCCGAGATGCCGACGGTCTTGTCGCCGTCCACGCCCCACATCCACGGGATGATATGGAAGCACATGCCTTCTTCCAGGATGGTGCTGCTGCCCTGGCGCAGGCTGCAGATATAGCCCTCGTCCCAGCTCGGCGGGAAGGCAATGCCGATGGAGTAGCCCGAGCGGGTGATGAGATTCGCGCCCACCTGGTTGTCCTGGATGATGGCCCGGATCAGATTGTCCGCATCGGAGACGGTCAGGCCCGGCCGGATGATGTTCTTCACCTCCCGCAGCGCGAGTTTCATACGTTCCTGGGCCTGCAGCAGCGACGGCGTCATGTCGCCGAGCAGCACCGTGCGCATCATCGCCGTGTGGTAACGCCGGTAGCAGCCGCCGATCTCCAGGAACACGTGCTCGCCCGGCTGGACGGTGCGTCCTTCCCAGGTGGCATGGCCGATCATGGTGCGGGGCCCGGAGGTGACGTAGGGCATCACGGCCGGGGGCTCGCCCCCCGCCCGGAACATGGCGGCGCAGACGGCCGCGCCGATCTCATTCTCGGTGGCACCCGCCTCGGCCGCCTCGTAACCGGCCTGCATGCCGGCCTCGGTGGCGGCAGCGGCCTTCTTCATCACCTCGATCTCGTATCCGGACTTGGTGATGCGGCCCTGTTCCACGATGCCGAAGCAGTCGAGCAGCCGGCCGTCCGTGAACGTGGTATGGATGCTGTCCTGGTGATAGGCCGGGAAGAAGTAGCTGTTTCGCTCGTAGCCGATGTCCTTGCCGTTCAGCCCGAACTCGCGCAGCGACTCCACCAGCATCTGGATGGCGTCGCCGGTGTCGGGATAGGGCCGCGTGCGCTCCACCCAGGTGCGGGCATGGATATTCGACTCCTCCATGCCCCGCGTGATCATGAACGGCTCGTCCTCGAGCGGGACGACCAGCGCCTGGAAGAACGAGTACCCGGTGGTCTGATAGTCCGTCAGGTACATCAGGTTCTCCGGGTCGGTGATGACCACCGCGTCCAGGAGGCGCGCCTGCATGCGATCGCGCAGTTCGCGGAGCCGGCGCTCGTACTCCTCGAACGGGAACGTCATGTCGTCGCGCTGTCTCATGCGGCTTTCACCTCCACCGTATGCGCCACCGCCTCGGAGAGTATGTCCAGGCCTTCCTGCAGGTCTTCCTGCGGGATCGTGAGCGGGGGGATGATCTTCAGCACCCGGCCGCCGACGCCGCACTGCGTGATGATCAGTCCGGCCTCGAAGCACTTCGCCGTGATGGCTTTCGCGAGCTCCGGATCGCCGGTGTCGAGGGCCTGCATCATGCCCTCGCCCCGCGCCTGCATCGTGGTGCCCTTCAGCGAGGCGCAGAGCTTCTCCACGTGGTCACGGATGTGCTTGCCCTTCTCGCGCACGTCCTTCAGGAACTTGTCATCGTCGAAGTACTTCAGGCCCTCGACGCCGGCGACGAAGGACAGACCCTGGCCGCGGAAGGTGCCGGTATGCTCGCCGGGCTTCCAGTGCCTGTCGTGCTCGGGCTTTGCCAGGTTCATCGCCAGCGGCGTGCCGAAGCCGCCGATGCCCTTCGCCAGCGTGATGATGTCCGGGTCCAGGCCCATGCCGTCGAAGCTGAAGTAGTTGCCGGTGCGCCCGCAGCCGGCCTGGATGTCGTCGATGATGAACAGGGCGCCGAGATCCTTCGCCAGCTTCTGGGTGGCCTGCAGCCATTCCTTGCTGGCCACTTTCACGCCGCCCTCGGCCTGGATGGCCTCCACCAGGAAGGCGGCCGGCGGCTCCCAGCCGCTGGAGGGGTTCTCGAACAGCGCCCGCAACCGGTCCACGGACTCCAGGCCGCAGCCTAGCTCGCAGCCGAGGCAGGTCTTCCTGCAGCCGAACGGCTGGTGCACCACGTGCTCCAGCGGCACGCCGGCGGCGTTGCGGAAATAGGAGTTCGACGTGCAGGCCAGCGAGCCGAGCGTCATGCCGTGGAAGCCGTGGGTGTAGGCCACCACGCTGCGCCGGCCCGTCACCTTGCGGGCGAGCTTCAGGGCGAGCTCCACCGCGTTGGTGCCGGTGGGGCCCATGAACTGCAGCTTGTAGTCCCAGCCCCGCGGCTCGAGGATGGTGCCGACGAACTTTTCGATGAAGTTCCGCTTGGCCGTGGTGTAGAGATCGAGGCTGTGGGCGACGCCGTCGGACTGGATATAGTCGATCAGCGCCTGCTTCATGTTCGGGTTGTTATGGCCGAAGTTCAGCACCCCGGCGCCGGCGAAGAAGTCGATGTAGGACTTGCCGTTCTCGTCCACCTGCCGCGCGTTGGAGGCGGACTTGAATACCGTCGGGTAGGTGCGGCAATAGCCGCGGATATCCGACTCCCATCTCTCGAAAACTTCCATCTGCTTCTCCCTGTTAGTTATCGCGCCACCATAGCATTCGCGGGGCGGCCTTTGAAATCGGTCGCGTCGCGCCTTCGCCAACCGCCGCTGAAAAAGAAAACGGCCCCCGGAGCGAAGCTCCGGGGGCCGCGGGGTCGTCCCTGACCAGTCGGCGTCCGTTGCGGGCCCGCCTCAGGTGGCGCAGGCCGGCACCGCCGCGTAGTCGATGACCAGCGGCAGCGGCAGCGCGCCTTCGCTGCCATCGGTGGCGGGGTCGCGGGCGATCACGTCGATCACTTCGCCGCCGCTGAACGTGGCGTCCGGGATTTCGATGGCCACCACGCTCTTGTCACCGGCCGGCGTCACGTAGACGTCGTAGATGCCGGGCGCGATGGACAGGATGCCGGTATCCGCGCCGAAGGGGACGTCGGCGAAGCTCGGCGTGACCGAAGCGTCGTTCAGGTCCGTGCCGTCCGCCAGCAGATACAGGTCCACGTCGCCGGTGCTCGGCGAGCCGTGGATCACCCGCAGCTTCGCCTCGGTGACCACGCTGCGCGTGTCGGTGGCGAGCGCCAGCGGCTGGATGGCCGGCGTGCCGGAGGACAGGAAGCCGGTCACGATGGCGGTCGCCTCGGCGCCCTGCTCTGCGGTGAACGCGAAGTCCGTGGCCACCACGGAATTGTCCGCGTTAGCAACCACGCTCACGGTGTAGTCGCCCGGGGCCGGGACCGCGCCGATCTCGCAGAACTCGGTGAACGAATAGTCCACCGCGAGGGGCAGCGCCTCGTCGTTCGCCGTGGAGGTGTCATCCGCGAGGATGTCCACCGGCGGAGCATCCGGCGACGCGTGCACCGCGGTCACCGCCGCCGGCGTGTTCGCGTCCGGCAGGTCGGCGGCGCCCGTGCCGTCGAGCACCACGAGCTGGATGGGCGTGGCGCCCGGACCCGTGTTCTCCACGGCAGCGATCAGGAGTTCCGCATCCGCGGCAAGATCCAGCTCACCGGAGTCGAACACCACCGACGCCGGATCGCCGGCCAGCGTGACGCGGATCTGATAGGTGCCGGCCGGCACCTCAAGACGGTCACTCACGTCCTGGTAGGCCAGCGGCGTCGCGGAAATCGGCGCGCTGGCGGCGAGGTCGGCGCCCGGTGTGGTCACGTAGACGTCGACCGGCGGTGCATCCGGCGCTGCATGCACGACCTGGGCGAAGAAGCTGCCCGGGGTCAGCGCCTGGTCGGTCGGATTCGCGATCACCAGCGGCCCGATGGGAGCGGCCACGTCGCCGACGGCGATGACCGTGTAGTCGGTGCTGAAGTCGAGATCCAGCGTCTCGTCGATGACGATCGCATTACCGCCGGGGATAATGGCCTCCACCTGTACGGTGGTGGTCTCCGTCACCGGCAGGAAGCCCGAGCCCTCGGTGTAGTCCACCTCGCTGAGCGCGGCCTGACCGTTCACCAGAATGTTCACTGCCGGCGCATCGGGCGAGGCGTGCAGCGCGCGCAGCTGGGGCGCGGTGGCGCATTCCAGCAGTTCGGTGGCCGTGACCTCCGAGGGGTCCAGCACGTCGTTGCGGTTGGTATCGAGGCCGCTGTCCAGCGCGAGACCGCCGCCGGGGCAATCGGCATCGCCCTTGGGAATCTCCCGCGTGGCCACCAGGGAATTGAACCCGTCCTGGCCGTCGGCGCCGTCGGTACCGTCGTCTCCCTCGCAGCCGGCCAGCAGAAACGCTGCGGCCAGCAAGGAGGCCGTTGCAGTAGTCTTTCTCATTGTTTCTCTCCCTGAGATGAGTGAGATAAGTTGCGCAGGGGGAGATTCGACAGGGCCGTGACAAGCCGATGCCGTCGCGTCTTTGACAAAATATGAACGTCGGCAGGCATGATGCAGGAAGCGATGAGCGACAAAGCAGAGAAACAGCCGGAACGGAAGGTGCGCAGTTTCGTGCGGCGGGCCGGACGCATGACCCGGGCGCAGGAACGGGCCTGGCGGGAGCTTTGGCCCCGTTACGGCATCGACTCGGACGATCCGGACGCCGTTGCGGCGGCCTTCGGCGGCGAGGGGCGCCGGGTGCTCGAGGTGGGCTTCGGCAACGGCGAGAGCCTGCTCGACCAGGCGGAGGACGACCCGGCGACGCGTTACTACGGCATCGAGGTGCACGAGCCGGGCATCGGGCACTGCCTGCTCGGCATCGAGCGCCGCGGCATCGACAACCTGCGGCTCCTGTGCGGCGATGCGCTGGAGATCATGGAAACGATACCCCACGGCAGCATCGCGCGGCTGAACCTCTACTTCCCGGACCCCTGGCCGAAGAAGCGCCATCACAAACGGCGCATCGTGGCGCCCCGCTTCCTGGATCTCGCCGCCCGGGTGCTGGCGCCCGGCGGCACGCTGCACCTCGCCACGGACTGGGCCGGCTACGCCGGGCACATCGACGAGGTGGTGGCCGCGGACGCGCGTTTCGAACTGGTGGAGCGGCGCGAACATGACGGCGACCGGCCGCTCGCGCGGCCACGGACGAAGTTCGAGCACCGTGGCCTGCGGCTCGGCCACGGCATCTGCGACTGGATCTATCGCCTGCGGTAATACGTATTGGTTGCCGGCAGCGGACAGCCGGCAGCGGATAGCCGGTAGCCGGTAGCCGGTAGCCGACGCTAGACGAAGGCCAGTATGCCGTCCACGACGTACTGAACGGCGAGCGCCACCAGCACCACGCCGAGCAGGCGGCTGACCACGTTGGCACCGGTCACGCCCAGGACGCGCATGATGGGATTGGTGAGCAGCATCATCACCAGCGTGATGGCCAGCACCACGAACACCACCGCCAGCAGCAGGGCCACGCTGACGATGTCGTCCTCCGCGTCGCCCAGGAGCAGCAGCAGGGTGGCCAGGGCGCCGGGGCCGGCAATCAGCGGGAATGCCAGCGGGAACACGGAGATGTCGTCCCGGTAGCGGGCCTCCTCCTGCTCCCGGATGGTGGCCGAGCGCAGGCCGGATTCCCGGGCGAACACCATGTCCACCGAGACCATGAACAGCAGCAGCCCGCCGCCGATGCGGAACGCATCGACGCTGATGCCGAGTATCTTCAACAATTGTTCGCCGGCCAGCGCGAAACCGAGAAAGATGAGCGCCGAGATGCTCACGGCCTTCACCGCCATGCGCCGCCGGAATCCGGGCGCGCCGCCGCGGGTCAGCGCGCCGAACACCGGTATCAGCGTCACCGGCTCGATGACGACGAACATGACCACGAAATTCTTGAGCAGCTGCTCGATCACGCCTGCGCGCCTTGTGGACCATCCTGATTGCAGCGCCGCCGGAATGGTCTGAGTATGATTCGGGTAACGGGTGAGTGGGCGCCTTCCCCGGAGAGGCGCGATAATACAAGGCAGCGGTGGAGGTTGCACGACATGGCTACCGAATTCCCTGCCATCGGCCACTGGTACCGCCGGCCGAACGGCAGACTGTTCGAGATCGTCGCCATCGACGACGCCGACGGCACGCTCGAGATCCAGTATTTCGACGGCACGCTGGGGGAGATCGACCTGGAGACCTGGCCGGATCTCATCCTGGAGCCCGTCGACCCGCCGGAAGACACGTCCGGCTCCCTGGACATGGACTTCGACGACGACGAATCGGAGGGCGACGCTAACGGGCGACGGGACTGGCTGGAGAGCCTCGACTACGTCGACTGAACTACGTGGATTGAGCTGCCGGGTCCGGTACGGTCACGATCACACGCCCATCCTCCACCTCCACCGGCAGGCGGTACAGCGACTTGCCCGGGCACGGACCCGCGACGCAAACGCCGCTGTCCAGCTCGAACATCGCACCGTGTGACGCACAGATGATGTGTCCGCCGTCCCGGGTCAGGAACCGGTGCGGCTGCCAGTCCAGCGGGTGGCCGGCATGCACGCAATAATTCCGGTAGGCCCACACCTCGTCGCCGCGGCGCACCACGAACCCCCTGAACGGCCAGTCCCCCTCTCCCACCGAGAAGCCGCGGCTGCCCGGATCCGCCAGTTCGTCGAGCCGGCAGACCTCCTTCCTGACTTCTCTTGGGCTCATCGGGCCGTTATGCTGGGCCGTCGAACCATCCATCGGACTGTCTGCATGGGATTCCCTACCGCCGACGATGCCGAAGCCGCATTCTATCGCGCGTTTTCATTCTGCGACCTGGAGGCCATGCGCGAGATCTGGTGCAGGGACTCCGACGTCACCTGCATCCACCCGCTGAGCGCGCCGCTGACGGGCTACGACGCCATCATCCGCAGCTGGGAGCAGATATTCCGCAACATGGGCCCGACCCGCATCCTGAGCGAGCAGCTGCATCGCAGCAACTGGCAGGAGGCGGCGCTGCACGTGGTGAAGGAGCACTTCGAGGTGCAGGGCGGCGGCACCACCCCCGTCATCGCCACCAATGCGTACCGCCTCACGGCCGACGGCTGGCGGATGGTGCTGCACCACGGCTCGCCGTCCCAGCGCCCGTCGAACGGCACGCCGCCCACCGCCAGCCGCCGCACCCACTGACTGTAGGAGGGCCTTCAGGCCCGACTCTTCCTGCCCGATCCCCTTCTATTGTGGTCGTCCTGGCTGGATGCGGCACGGCTTCGATGGGCATGTAGGAGGGGCTTCAGCCCCGATTGGCGCTCGGCCACCGCAAGCAATGACCGGGGCTGAAGCCCCTCCCACAAAGAACGGGGATGCGGTCAGGAAGGGGTTGTTCGGTCGCGGCGGGCTATCACGATCGCCAGCACGATCGCCGGCACGCCCATCACCGCGGCGTAGAGGAAGAACGCCGGGTAGTCCCAGGTGTCCACGACGATGCCGGAGAAACCGCTCAGGAACTTGCCGAGCAGGGTCATCAGCGAGGAGAACAGCGCGTACTGGGTGGCGGTGTAGCCCGGGCTGGTGAGATTGGACAGGTAGGCGATGAACACGGAGCCGGCGAACCCTGCCGAGAGGTTGTCCGCGGAGATCGTGACCACCAGCATGCCCAGTTCCGGTCCGAGCGTGGCGAGCCAGGCGAACAGCAGGTTTGTCACCGACACCAGCACCGCGCCGGGCAGCAGCATCTTCACGGCGCCGTAGCGCACCACCAGCGCGCCGCCGATGGCCGCGCCGAGTATGGTCATGCCGATGCCGAAGACCTTGGCGACGGCGGCGATCTGCTCCAGCGTGAAGCCCAGGTCCAGGTAGAAAGGGTTGGCCATGCTGCCCATGACCAGGTCGCTGATGCGGTAGACCGAGACGAAGGCCAGGATCACGAGGCTGAACAACCCGGCCTTCCTGAAGAAGTCGAGGAACGGGCAGACCACTGCGCCGAAGAACCAGCGCCCGGCCGCGCCCATGCTGCGGGTCTCCGGCACCATCCTCGCGATGGTTTCCAGGTAATCCCGCTCGCGGGCGCGCACGACCTCAGGATCCACCTCCGGCTCGCCGATCAGGAGCACCGTGACGATGCCGATGCCCACCAGCGCGGCCATGGTGAGGTAGGCCGCGGGCCAGGAGGCGTCGCTCGCGATGAACAGCGCGCCCGCACCCGAGGCCAGCAGGGCGAGCCGGTAGCCGGTCTGGTAGGCGCCGGCCATCGGCCCCTGCATGCGTTCGTCCACGGCCTCGATGCGCCAGGCGTCGATGGAGACGTCCTGGGTCGCCGAGGAGAACGCGACCAGCAGGGCGAGCCATGCCATCTGCGTGAGGTTCACCGCGGGGTCGGTGAAGGCCATTCCTACGAGGCCCGCGGCAATACCGATCTGGCCGGCCAGCATCCAGCTGCGCCGTTTGCCGAGAAACCGGGTCGCGACGGGGATGGACAGCCGGTCGATCAGCGGCGACCACAGGAATTTCACGGAATAGGTGATGCCGATCCAGGCGAAATAGCCGATGGCCGTGCGGCTGGTTCCTGCCTGGGTCAGCCAGGCGCCCAGCGTGGAGAAAACCAGCAGGAACGGCAGCCCGGCCGAGAAACCGAGGAACAGCATGGCCACGACCCGCGGCCTGAGATAGGCGGCCGCGGAGTCACGCCAGCCGGTGCCCGGCGCATGGCGGCCCGGGACGTCGGCGGCGGACTTGCGGTCAGCCGGCAAGATCCAGCTCGTAGTCGATGGTCAGCGGGGCATGATCGGAGAAGCGTTCGTCCCGGTAGACGTCGGCCTGGCGGATGAGCGGCGCGAGGCCCGGCGTGACCACGTGATAGTCGATGCGCCACCCCACGTTCTTCTCCCACGCCCGGCCCCGGTTCGACCACCAGGTGTACTCGCCCTCGTCGGGGTTGATGACCCGGAACGCGTCGACCAGCTTCACCCGGTCGAACACGTGATCGAGCCAGGCCCGCTCCTCGGGCAGGAAGCCCGAGTTCTTCCGGTTCGAGCGCCAGTTCCTGAGGTCGATCTCCCGGTGGGCGATGTTCCAGTCGCCGCACAGGATGTACTCGCTGCGCCGGCGCCTGAGGCGCTGCAGATGGGGCAGGAAATGGTCCAGGAAGCGGTACTTGGCCGCCTGGCGCTCGTCGCCGGAGGAGCCGGACGGCAGGTACACCGAGGCCACGGCCACGCCCTCGAGCTGCACTTCGAGATAACGGCCCTCCCGATCGAACTCCTCGATGCCCAGGCCTCGCACGATGCGCTTGGGCTCGTGGCGGGAGTAGATCGCCACACCGCTGTAACCTTTCTTCTCGGCGTCCTCGTAGTAGCAGTGATAGCCGGCCGGGTGGAACACTTCGTCCTCCAGCTGGTGCAGCTGGGCCTTGGTCTCCTGGATGCAGACGACGTCCGGATTTCGCGCCGGCAGCCAGTCGAAGAAGCCCTTCCTGGCGGCGGCGCGGATACCGTTGGCATTCAGACTCATGACCCGGAACAATGCATCACTCCCGTCGGCGCGCCGGCGCGGCAGCGGCCGCCCCGGCTGTGTCATACTTGGAGGCAGGGTCGCGGAGACCCCGCCGGCACGGCGCGAATGATATCAAGAGCCCCTCCGGGGAAGGCAGTATGCGGTCCTGGCAGAGAGAATTCCTCGAGCTGGCGCTCGAGCTGGAAGTGCTGAAGTTCGGCTCTTTCAAGCTGAAGTCCGGCCGAATGAGCCCGTATTTCTTCAATGCCGGGCTGTTCAACACCGGCTACGCCGCGGCCAAACTGGGGCGCTGCTACGCCTCGGCCATCGCGAACTCGAGCGTGGAGTTCGACCTGCTGTTCGGGCCCGCCTACAAGGGCATCCCGCTGGCCACGCTGGCGGCAGCCGCGCTGGCCGAGCATCACGACATCGACGTGCCCTACTGCTTCAACCGCAAGGAGGCGAAGACGCACGGCGAGGGCGGCAATACCATCGGCGCGCCGCTGGAGGGCCGGGTGCTCATCGTGGACGACGTCATCACGGCGGGCACCGCCATCCGCGAGGCGGTGGAGATCATCCGCGACAGCGGGGCCACGCTCGCAGGCGTGGTGATCTCGCTGGACCGCCAGGAGCGCGGCAGCGGCGAGCGCTCTGCCGTGCAGGAGGTGGAGCGGGTGCTGAAGGTGCCGGTGCTGAGTCTCATCACGCTCTCGGACCTCATCACTCATCTCGAGGAGACGCCGGGTCAGCGCAAGCACCTGCGCGCGGTCATGGACTACCAGCGCCAGTATGGTGTAGAACCGGATCAGAGCTGACACGGAACCGGCCGCCGCGGCCGGCGGGGGATGTGCCAAAACCGCGAACCAGTTCCGGTCCGGTATCGGCACGGTAATATGTAATACGGACATGACCAAGGCAGCTCCCATAGCACTCGCGACACTCGCGATCGTCCTCCTGACGGGCGCCGGCGAGGAGAGGCGCACCTACAGCTGGACCGACGACGAGGGCGTCACCCACTACGGCGACAAGGTGCCGCCGGAGTACCGCGACCAGAAGAAGCGCATCCTGAACGAGCAGGGCGTGACCGTCGGCGTCATCGAGGGCAAGAAGACGCCCGAGGAGCTCGCCCTCGAAAAAAGGCGGCGCGCGATGGAGGCCGAGAAGGAGAAGCGCCGGCGGGCGGACAAGGTGCTGCTCTCCACCTATCTCTCGGTGGAAGAGCTCGAGATGCACCGGGACCGGCGGCTGGAATTGCTGCGGGCGCAGCAGAAGGTGGCCGAGCTCTACCTGCGCAACCTGCGCCGGCGCATGGTCTCCCTGCAGGAGGAAGCCAGCAACTACAAGCCCTACACCATCGAACCGGGCGCCGAGATGATTCCGCCGGACCTGCAGGCAGACCTCTCGGACACCAAGGACCGCATCAACCGCCAGGAAGCGCAGCTGGCCGAGCACCGCCGGGAAACGGAGCAGCTCGAGCAGAAATTCGACCAGGACATCTCGCGCTTCCGTGCCCTGAAAGGATACTGAAGCCGGTTCAGTTACGGCCCGAGTGGCCGAATCCCCCCTCGCCCCTCTCGCTCTCGTGGAACTCGTCCACGACGTCGAACGTCACGTGCTCGACGGGCACGAACACCATCTGGGCGATGCGATCGCCGGGCTCGATGACATAGGGCTCGCTGCCGCGGTTCCAGCAGGAGACGTAGACCTGGCCCTGGTAGTCCGAGTCGATCAGGCCCGTCAGATTGCCGAGCACGATGCCGTACTTGTGGCCGAGGCCGGAGCGCGGCAGCAGCACCGCGGCCAGGCCGGGGTCGCCGATGTGGATGGCCAGGCCGGTCGGCAGCAGCTCCGTCTCGCCCGGACCCAGCGTCAGGGGCTGATCGAGGCAGGCCCGCATGTCCAGCCCGGCCGAGCCGTCGGTGGCGTAGTGAGGCAAGGGGAACTCGCCGCCGAGGCGCTCGTCCAGGATCTTCAGCTCTACTCGTCTCAAAAAACAGGTCTCACAAAACAGGTTTCGCAAACACAGGACTCACAATACCGGTCTCACGAGCCGGCCTTGCGCACGGGCGTGATGCGGCCCGGCTGGGTCTCGCCGAACATGGTCTGGTAGCGGTTCATGATCAGGGCCATCAGCCCCCGCGCCAGCCGCTTCTTGTCGGTGCGCGCGAACTCCCGCTCGCCGCCGTTCCAGAACACCGTCACCGCGTTCTCGTCCGTATCGAAGCCCAGTTCGCCGCCAACCCGGTTGGCCACGATCATGTCCAGCCCCTTGCCGGTGAGTTTGCCGCGGGCGTTCTCTTCCAGATTCTCGGTCTCGGCGGCGAAGCCGACGGTGAACGGCCGGCCCTCCGCCCGCGCCACCTCGGCCAGCGTGTCCGGCGCGCGCACGAGATCCAGCTGCATCCGCTCGCCGGTCTTCTTGATCTTCTGTTCGCTGCGCTGGGCCGCCTGATAGTCCGCGATGGCCGCCGCACCCACGTAGATGTCGGTCTGCGACAGCAGTTCCTGCACCTTGCCGAGCATCTCCTCGGCCGTCTCGACGTCGTGGCGCTCCACCCAGGGCGGGGTATCCAGTGCGACGGGCCCGGCCACGAGGCGCACCCGGGCGCCGGCCGCGGCCGCGGCCTCCGCCAGCGCGAAGCCCATCTTCCCGGAGCTGCGGTTGGACAGGAACCGCACCGGGTCCAGCGGCTCGCGGGTAGGGCCGGCGCTGATCAGGATGCTCACGTCGCTCAGCGGTCCGGCGGGCTGCTCGAATGGCAGCGCGGCCACGATGTCGGCCGGCTCCAGCATGCGGCCGGGCCCCGTCTCGCCGCAGGCCTGGTCGCCCTCGGCGGGACCGAGCAGCCGGATGCCGCGGCCGAGCAGCGTCTGGCGATTCTCCTGGGTGGCGTCGTTGGCCCACATCAGCCGGTTCATCGCCGGCGCGAGCACGAGGGGGGCCTCGGTGGCCAAGCACAGGGTGGAGAGCAGGTCCGGCGCCTGGCCGTGGGCGAGCCGCGCCATGAAATCCGCCGTGGCCGGCGCCACCAGCACCAGATCGGCCCAGCGCGCGAGTTCGATGTGCCCCATGGCCGCCTCGGCCTCGAGGTCCCACAGGTCGGTGCGCACGGGCCTGCCGGAAACCGCCTGGAAAGTGAGCGGCGTCACGAACTGCTGCGCGCCGGCCGTCATCACCACCTGGACCTCGAGTCCGCGGGCGGTGAGCCGGCGCACGATCTCCGGCGACTTGTAGGCGGCGATGCCGCCGGTGACGCCCAACAGAATCTGCTTCATGGTCGAGAACCTCCGGTCGACGGACCGAGCTTAGCCTGCCGTCCGGGTGCGTGGCTACCGGCGGAGTCCGCCCTAAGTGCCGCCCGCGCCCACAAAGGGGACGCGCAGCGTCGGCCGCCGCCCCCGAAGATGACGCTCCGCGAAACGAAGAGAGGAGAGCCGCCGTGGGGATCCGCGACTGGCCGCCGGAAGAACGGCCCAGGGAGAAACTGCTGGCCGACGGGGCAGAGACGCTGACCAACGCCGAATTGCTGGCCGTGGTGCTCGGCGGCGGCGGACCCGGCGTCGATGCCGTGGCCCTGGCCCGACGGCTGCTCGGCACGCACGGCGGGCTGCGGGCGCTGCTGCACGCGGAGTGCGGCGCTCTCACCACGATGCCCGGCCTCGGCGCGGCCCGCACCGCCCGCTTGAAGGCGGCCGCGGAGCTCGCCCGGCGCTACTTCGGCGAGAAGGTGAGGCCGGGGCGCACGATCAGCGGGCCGTCGGATACCTGCGAGTACCTCATCGCCCGCCTGCGCGACCAGCCCCAGGAGGTGTTCTGCTGCCTGTTCCTGGACAACCGCCATCGGGTCATCCGCTTCGAGGAGATGTTCCGCGGCACGGTCGACGGCACCAGCGTGTATCCGCGGGAGGTCGTGCGCCGGGCCCTGGCCCTGAACGCCGCCGCCGTGATCCTGGCCCACAATCACCCCTCCGGCGTCGCCGAGCCGAGCCAGGCGGACGAATCCATCACCCGGCGGCTGAAGGCCGCCCTGGACCTGGTGGACATCCGCATGCTCGACCACCTGGTGGTGGGCGACGGCCTGGCCACCTCGCTGGCGAGCCGCGGCCTGCTGTAAGGCCCGGTTTCTCTTGCCTAAAGCGGCGGCTGCTGGTATAAATACCGCCCTTCCGCCGGCCTCGCGCCGGCGTATTTTTCGTGATTTCAGGAACTTGAGGCCATGTCCAAGGTTTGCCAGGTGACTGGGAAGCGGCCCATGAGCGGCAACAACGTCTCCCATGCCCACAACAAGACCCGCCGGCGCTTTCTGCCGAACCTGCACACCCACCGCTTCTGGCTGGAAAGCGAGAAGCGATTCGTGAAGCTGCGCGTCTCCAGCAAGGGCATGCGCATCATCGACAAGCGGGGCATCGACGACGTGATCGCCGAGCTCCGCGCCCAGGGCCAGAAGGTCTAGGGCCAGACCGGAGGGTTATAGCCATGCGTGAGAAGATCCGCCTCGTCTCTTCGGCCGGCACGGGCCATTTCTACACCACGACGAAGAACAAGCGCCTGCATCCGGAGAAGATGGAGACGAAGAAATTCGATCCGGTCGTCCGCAAGCACGTGACGTACAAGGAAGCCAAGATAAAGTGAGCGAGATCAAGTAAGCGGCTTCCCGCACCGGACAAAAAAAACCCGCCGATCGGCGGGTTTTTTTGTGCCTGTCTGCAGCGCCTGCCGTCAGGCGGGCTGCGGCGCGATGGCGTAGCCGCGCAGCGTGCGGGCGAAGTCCTGCAGCGCCTTGATGCCGCTCGCCTCTGCCTCGTTGCACCACTGGCGCAGCTGGGCCACCAGCTTGTCGTTGCTGACGTTGGTCGCACCGCTCCAGAGCTCGCGCAGACGCTCGCGGAACTGGTACACCGTGGCAAGCCGCGGATTGCGTGCGAGCAGGGACTGCAGCCGGTCCTGCGCAGCCTCGTCCAGCAGCGCGGGCTGGCGCACCAGCAGCCGCTTCGCCCGGCGCCAGAGCGGGTCGTCGCCCTTCTGCCGGCGGAACTCGGGCAGGGTCACCTGCCGGGTGTAGTCCCGCAGCACGTGCATGCGGTTGACGATCACGGCGCGCAGCGTCTCGATGTCCACGTTCTCCGCGGGCTCCGCCACCACCGGTTTCGGCGCCACTTTCTTCACCTTCGCCAGCCCGAGGGAGCGGAAGATGGTGATGTACATCCAGCCGATGTCGAACTCCCAGGGCCGCACCGAGAACCTGGCCGACGTGGGGAAGGCATGGTGGTTGTTGTGCAGCTCCTCGCCGCCGAGCAGCAGCCCCCAGGGCACGATGTTGGTGGCGGCGTCGTCGCACTCGAAATTGCGGTAGCCGGAGTGGTGGCCCACGCCGTTGATGACGCCGGCGGCGAACAGCGGCATGGAGACCAGGGAGGTGGCGATCAGGATGATGCCCGGCACGCCGAACAGCAGCAGGTCGAGCGCGATCAGCAGGATGATCCCGCCGTAGGGGAAGCGCGTGTAGACGTTGCGCTCCATCCAGTCGTCGGGGCAGCCGCGCCCGTACTTGCGGATGGTCTCCTCGTTGTCGGTCTCTTCGCGGTAGAGCTCCGCGCCTTCCAGCAGCACCTTCTTCAGGCCGAAGATCTTCGGGCTGTGGGGGTCGCCCTCCGTCTCGCAGAAGGCGTGGTGCTTGCGGTGCACGGCCACCCACTCACGGGTGAGCATGCCGGAGGTCATCCAGATCCAGAAGCGGAAGAAGTGTCGCAGGGCGGGATGCAGATCCAGCGACCGGTGGGCCTGGTCGCGGTGCAGATAAAGCGTCACCGCCATCATGGTGATCTGCACCATGACGAAACCGGCGAGCACGTAGCCCCAGAAAGAGAGGCCCAGCAGGCCGTAGGCGTAATCCAGTAATAGTTCCATTCGTCGGTATACCTGTCGGAATGCCGTGACGGGGCGCCCACTATAACGGACGCCCCGCCGGCGAAAAAGGAGCGGTTCACACTCGGGGTAAACGCGCGGAAACGATTTCGACCGCTGCGGTGCGATTTGGTGCCCTCCCGGGCGAAATTCAATAACATGGCAGGCCCGGTCCAGCAGCAGTCCAGCACCACTCGAGCGCAGGCCGCGCTCCGTACGCCATGCCCGAATTGCCCGAAGTCGAGACCACCCGACGCGGCGTGGAGCCGCACCTGGCCGGCCGGCGCATCGCCGCGCTCGAGGTGCGCGACCCCCGGCTGCGCTGGCCCGTGGCGCCGGACATCGCCACCACGGTGACAGGCCAGCGCGTCACGGCGGTGGACCGGCGTGCCAAGTACCTGCTGATCCGGCTGGAGACCGGCAGCCTGATGCTGCATCTCGGCATGTCGGGAAGCCTGCGCATCGTGCCCGCGGAGGCGCCGCTGCGCACCCACGATCACCTGGAACTGGTCCTGGACGACGGCCACCGGCTGCGCTTCCACGACCCGCGGCGCTTCGGCTCCCTGCACTGGGTGCCGCGCGGAACCGAGCACCCTCTGCTGGCGCGGCTGGGACCCGAGCCGCTGGCAGAGGCGTTCGACGGCGCCTGGCTGCGGCGGGCTCTCACCGGCAGGCGGGCCGCCGTGAAGACGGCGCTGATGGACGCCCGTGTCGTGGTGGGCGTCGGCAACATCTACGCCAGCGAGGCATTGTTCCGGGCGGGCATCCACCCGACCCGACCCGCGGGCCGCATCTCGCGGCAGCGACTGGACCGCCTCGCCGATGCCGTGAAGTGCGTCCTGTCCGAGGCCATCGCCGCGGGCGGCACCACGCTGCGGGACTTCTACGGCGGCGACGGCCAGCCGGGCTATTTCCGCCAGAGCCTGTCGGTGTACGGGCGGGCCGGGGAGCCCTGCCCGGGCTGCGGCGAAGCGGTCAGGCAGCGCGTGATCGGCCAGCGCTCCAGCTACTACTGCCCTCGCTGCCAGCGGTAACGTCGATGCGCAGCGTCCGGCGGGCCGGGAGCGGATGCAGCGGCTGGCAGCGGGGCCGCTATCCCCCGGGCCGGCGCTCGAGCAGGGCCTTCTCCACCACCGGCGAGACGAACTCCCCCACGTCGCCGCCCAGCATGGCTATCTCGCGCACCAGGCTGGAGGAGATGTAGGTGTAGCGCTCGGTGGGCGTCAGGAACACGGTCTCCACCTCGTCGGTGAGATGGCGGTTCATGTTCGCGAGCTGAAACTCGTACTCGAAGTCGGAGACCGCGCGCAGACCGCGGATGATCGCGCCCAGGTCGTGCTGGCGGGCGAAATCGATGGTCAGCCCCTCGTAGCCCATCACCTCGACGCCGGGGATGTCTCCCAGCACGGCCTCCGCCAGCGCCACCCGCTCGTCCAGGTCGAACATGGGCCGCTTGCCGGGGTTGGCGGCGATGGCCACCACGATCCGGTCGAAGATGCGCGACGCCCGGCGCAACAGGTCCTCGTGGCCGCGGGTGACGGGATCGAAGGTTCCCGGGTACATGGCGGCGATGCTCATAGCGCTCCCCCAGTCGGCTGCGTCTTCTCCAGCAGCACGAATCTCACGTTGCCGGCGGTCTTCTCCCGCCGGACCTCCAGGCCTGGCGGCAACCGGGGCGGCGCGCGGCGGTCTTGCTCCAGATAGACCAGCGCCTCGTCGGCCAGCCAGCCGCGGCCAGCGAGGAGTGTACACAATTCGTCGAGCCGGCCGTGACCGTAGGGCGGGTCGAGGAAGACGACGTCGAACGGCACCGGCTCGCCGCGGGCCAGCAGGCGGTAGGCGTCGGCCGTCTGCACCCGGGCGTGCTCCGCGCCCAGCTCGGCGAGACTCCGCTCGATGGCACGGGCGAGGCGGCGGTCCCGTTCCACGAACAGCGCCGAGGCCGCCGCCCGGGATAGTGCCTCGATGCCCAGGATGCCCGTGCCGGCGAACAGGTCGGCGACGCGGGCGCCGGCGAGCCGTGGCCGCAGCCAGTTGAACAGCGTCTCGCGGATGCGGTCGGTGGTGGGCCTGAGCCCTTCGGCCTCGGCGACGGGCAGGCGGCGGCCGCGCCAGCGCCCGCCGATGACGCGGACGCTGCCCGGCGGGCGCCGGTCGCCGCGCTCAGGCCGTCGCGCCATTATCGCGATCGTCCCGCCCGCTGCGGGGCATCCGGAGATGGAGGTGTGCTGCTAAGATGTCGCGCTCCGGGCCGGGGTCCGCGGACAGGATACCGCGGCGGCACGCACTGACAACGAGGCACATGAAAGACGCTGCAGACAAGGCCGGCCGCAAGGGCTTCTTCAAGCGGCTGCGCGAGCGGCTGAACCGGGGCGACTCCTGGCTCACCTACGACCTCGCGAATCTGTTCCCCGGCGGCAGGATCGACGAGGACGCGCTGGAGGAACTCGAGACCCGGCTGGTGATGGCCGACGTGGGCGTCGAGACCAGCATGCAGATCATCGACTCCCTGCGGAAGAAGCTCGCCCGCAAGGAGTTGAAGGATCTGGAGGCGCTGCTGCGCGGCCTGCGCGACGCCATGCTGGATATTCTGCGTCCGGTGGAGGTGCCGCTCGAAGTGCCGGATGCCCCGCGTCCGTGGGTGATGCTGATGGTCGGCGTGAACGGCGCCGGCAAGACGACCAGCATCGGCAAGATCGCGAAGCGTCTCGGCGACCAGGGCCTCGCCGTGATGCTGGCGGCGGGCGATACCTTCCGGGCGGCCGCCGTCGAGCAGCTGCAGGCCTGGGGCGATCGCAACGGCGTGCCGGTGGTGGCGCAGCAGACCGGCGCGGACCCCGCCGCCGTGGCCTACGACGCCTGGGCGGCGGCGAAGGCCCGGGGCACGGACGTGCTGATCGCCGATACCGCCGGCCGGCTGCAGAGCCAGGGCGGCCTCATGGACGAACTCGGCAAGATCGCGCGGGTGCTGGGCCGCCAGGACGAGACCGCGCCTCACGAGGTGATGCTGGTGCTGGACGCCGGCCTCGGCCAGAACGCACTGTCCCAGGCGGAGAAATTCAGCGCCGCCGTGAAGGTCACGGGGATCACGGTCACCAAGCTCGACGGCAGTGCCAAGGGCGGCGTGGTGCTCGGCATCGCCAATCGCCTCGGCATCCCCATCCGCTATATCGGCGTCGGCGAGGGCGTGGACGACCTGCAGCCCTTCGATGCCGGGGAATTCGTGGACGCCCTGCTGGACCTGGGAGGCGGCGCGGCGCGGTGATCCACCTGGAGAACATCACCAAGCGCTATGCCGGCCACGATGCGCTGCAGCGCCTCACGCTGGACGTGGACGCCGGGGAGATGGTCTTCGTCACCGGGCATTCGGGCGCGGGCAAGAGCACGCTGCTGAAGCTGATCGCGCTGATCGAGCGGCCCACCCGGGGCCGCATCGTGGTGAACAACCAGGACCTCGCCAAGGTCGGGCGCCGTCGCATCCCGCGTTACCGGCGCGACATCGGCATGGTGTTCCAGGACCACAAGCTGCTGTTCGACCGCAACGTGTTCGAGAACGTGGCGCTGCCTCTGGTCATCACCGGCACCGGCAAGCGCGAGATCGGCCGACGGGTGCGCGCCGCGCTGGATCAGGTGGGCCTGCTGCGCCGGGAGAAGCAGATGCCCGAGACGCTGTCCAGCGGCGAGCAGCAGCGGGTGGGCATCGCCCGCGCCATCGTCGGCCGCCCCACGCTGCTGATCGCCGACGAGCCCACCGGCAACCTCGATCCGGAACTCTCGCTGGAGACCATGCGCCTGTTCGAGCGCTTCAACGATGTGGGGGTGACGCTGATGATCGCCTCTCACGACCTGCACCTGATCGGCGGCATGGGCCACCGCCGCATCGTGCTGGACAACGGCATGCTGGCCGGCGAGACGGGCGACGAGGAACCCGACGGCCCGGCCTGGCTGCGGGAGACGCGCAGCGATGGCTGAGCGGCGTAGCGGCGGTCCGGGCGCGTGGCTCGCCCGCCACGGGGAGACGGCAGTGGCCGCCCTCGGCCGACTGGCCGCGCAGCCCCTGTCGACGCTGCTGACCGTGCTGGTCATCGCCATCACGCTGGCGCTGCCGGCCGGGCTGCACCTGGGGGTGAAGAACGCCGCCCGGCTCTCCGGCGGCTGGGAGAGCGCGGTGGACTTCTCGGTCTATCTCGACATGGGCACCGCCGAGGACGATGCCCGCCGGCTCGCGGGCATCATCGAGAGCCGGGCCGACGTGGAGCGCGTGGAGTTCATCAGCGCCGCCGAGGCGCTGGCGGATTTCAAGGCGGGGTCCGGTTTCGGCGACGCGCTGGACGCGCTGGACGACAATCCACTGCCCCATACCCTGGTGGTGCGTCCCGCCGTCGCCGGCAACGATGCCCTCATCGAGTTGCTGCGCGAGGAACTCGCGAACCTGCCCGAGACCGACGTGGTGCAGCTCGATACCGCATGGGTGCAGCGCTTCAACGCGGCGCTGGATCTGATTCGCCGGGTGATCCTGATCACCGCGCTGCTGCTGGGCGCCGCAGTGATCATCGTCATCGGCAATACCATCCGGCTGGACATCCAGAACCGCCGGGACGAGATCGTGGTGACCAAGCTGATCGGCGCGAGCGCCGGGTTCATCCGCCGGCCGTTCCTCTACTCGGGCCTCTGGTACGGCGTCGGCGGCGGACTGCTGGCGCTGGCCCTGGTCGCCGTCTCGCTGTGGCTGACTTCGGAGGCGGTGGCCCGGTTGGCCGGCCTGTACGGCAGTGGATTGCAGTTGAGCGGGCTGGACTGGCGGGAGAGCCTGACCGTGCTCGGCACGGGAGCGTTTCTGGGCTGGTTCGGCTCCTGGTTCGCCGCCGCCCGTCACATGCGGCGCATCGAGCCCCGCTGATCGGCGGAGGCGGCCAGGGCGGCGAGCACCGTGCGCACGATGCCCTCCACCGCCTCGCGGGAGGGACGACCCCGGCAGATCACGCGGATGCCCCAGAGGTTGTTGACCAGGAATGCCGCGGTGGCATCGGCGTCGAGCCGGGGATCCAGCTCGCCTGCCTCGCTCGCGAGCCGCAGCGCCCGGCCGAACAGCGACTCGATGCGGCGCAGCCCGCCCACGAGCTCCCCCTGCACGTCCGGGTCGTGATGGGAGTACTCCAGCATCGCATTCACCATCAGACAGCCGCGATGCCGTGGATCGTCCAGTGTCTCGTCGGCCAGTGCGAGGAAAAAGCGCCGGATCGCCTCCAGCGGAGAACCGGCCTCGCGCAGGGACTGGCGGAGGCGCTCGGCGGAATCCGCCTGGTAAGCCCTCAGGACTTCCAGGAACACGCCCTTCTTGTTGCCGAACGCGGCGTACAGGCTGCCCGGCTTCAGCCCGGTAGCCTGAACCAGGTCGCTGACGGAGGTGCCCCGGTAGCCGCGCTGCCAGAAAACCTCGGTGGCACGTTCTATGACCTCCGTCCGGTCGAAAGATGGTGGTCGTGGCATGGTCTCCGGCCCTTAAAACCCCCGTAAGCTCATGATGTTACCCATTCTTGAATAAGTATTCAACAATATGCTATGATTCGCTGCGTGAAATGGCGCCGGCGGGCACAACAGGACGTTCCCGCCGCATCCGGCGGCCGCAGGGAGGCGAATATCCGTCCCGCGACGCAGGATCGGTCGCCCGCTCTTAGCACTCTGCAGATGTGAGTGCTAATATTTTGAAAGCAAGTCCTGACCGGGAAAGGTAGGGAATAAGGAAATGACGACAGCTTTAGCTCGCAGAGAACAGGAAATGATGCTCGCCGGACCGGTGGGCAGCCTCGACGCCTACATCCAGGCGGTGGGCTCCGTACCTGTGCTCAGCAAGGACGAAGAGCAGGCCCTCGCGCGCCGTTTCCGGGACGAGGAAGATCTGGACGCCGCCCGCTCGCTGGTGCTGGCGCACCTGCGCTTCGTCGTCCACATCGCGAAGGGCTACATGGGCTACGGCCTGCCGCTGAACGACCTGATCCAGGAAGGCAACGTGGGCCTGATGAAGGCGGTGAAGCGCTTCGACCCCGACGTGGGCGTGCGTCTCGTGTCGTTTGCCGTGCACTGGATACGCGCGGAGATCCACGAGTTCGTGCTGCGCAACTGGCGCGTGGTCAAGGTGGCCACCACCAAGGCCCAGCGCAAGCTGTTCTTCAATCTGCGCCGCTCCAAGAAGAGCCTAGCCTGGCTGTCGCCGGAGGAGACCGAAGCGGTGGCGGAGGACCTGGGCGTCAGCACCGCCGAGGTCACGGAGATGGAGAAACGTCTCTCGGCCCGCGACAGCACCTTCGACCTGCCGGTGGACGACGAGGAAGCGTACACGCCGGCCCACTACCTGCCGAGTCCGGATGCCGATCCGGCCGTGCTGGTGGAAGGCGAGGACTGGGAGCAGGAGACCTCGGACCGTCTGGTGGAGGCGCTGAACGGCCTGGACGAGCGCAGCCGACACATCCTCGAGAGCCGCTGGCTCAGCGAGGACAAGATGACCCTGCAGGATCTCGCGGATCACTACGGCGTCTCCGCCGAGCGCATCCGTCAGATCGAGAGCGCAGCCATCAAGAAGCTGAAGAGCCGCATGGGCGTCTGAGACGCAGGTCTCAGCAATAACGCCGGCGCCGGAATTCCACCCAGCCGCCCTCTTCGAGGCCGCGGGGATCGTGGTGGGTCCAGTGCACGGTGCCGCCGAGGTCGTTCCACTCGTAGATGCCGCGGAAACCTATCCGGTCCGCCATGCCCAGCGGCACCCGCGGCGCCACCTCTAGGTTGTGCGCGATCAGCAGCGACTGACCCGCGGGCGTCCGCACCAGGAAGCGCTGGTGAGGGCCGTATTCGTCGTCGTCACCGAGGAGGCGGACCACCCGGCCGGTGCCCTCCACCCATTCGTCGTGCGTGCGCTTGTCGAAGGGCCGGTCGGACTCCACGCCCGACCGGCCCTTCTTCCGTCGTCTCGCCGGCACGCCGTCAGGCGGTGACGGGCACCAGGGTCAGCTCCACGCGCCGATTGGCCTGGCGGCCTTCCGGCGTCGAGTTGTCGGCAATCGGCCGGCTCTCGCCCATGCCCACCGTGATGATGCGCTGATCCATCACGCCCTGGGACTCCAGGAAGCGCGCCACGGACGCGGCTCGCCGCTCGGACAGGCGCTGGTTGTACTCGTTGGTGCCCGTGCTGTCCGTGTGGCCGGCGACTTCCACCACCGTCTTCTCGTACTTGTCGAGGACCTTTGCGACCGAGTTCAGCACGTCGAAGAACGCGGGGTTCAGATCCGCACTGTCGGTGGCGAAGGTCACGTTGCCCGGCATGTTGAGCGTGATGTTCTCGCCCATGCGGGTGACGCTCACGCCGGTGCCTTCCAGTTCGGCGCGCAGCTCCGCCTCCTGGCGGTCCATGTAATAGCCGACGGAGCCGCCCGCCAGCGCGCCGATGCCGGCGCCGATCAGCGCGCGCTGACGGCGGTCAACGGCGTCGTCCCCGGAGATGAGGCCGATGACCGCGCCGGCCGCCGCACCGATGGCTGCGCCCTTGGTGGCGCTGGCCGTCTTCTCTTCGCGGGTGTAGGGGTCGAGCGTCGTGCAGGCGCCCAGCGTGAACGTCGTCATCGTGACGGCGGCGAGCACCAGCATTTTTCTGGATTCCATGGTTGACCTCTCTTTGGTTGTCCTCTTTGAACGTCCTCTTTGACCGTCCTCTCCGGACCGTCCGGGACGCGATCCCCGCCCCGGAACCACCTCCGGCGGACAAAGATCTCCGACGCTCCGACAGTATACGCGTTCAACCTGAACGCCGGATTAATGCCGCGCCGTCCGCCATGTAGAATGCGCCGCAGGAGGAGACGCCCATGCGTACGGCCGACTTCTGGCTGGACCGTTATTCCCGTCATCACCGTCATCGGCTGAACCGCGTGCTGCACAGCGTCGCCGTCCCGCTGGCGGTCGTCGGCGTCACCGGCCTGCTGTGGGCGCTGCCGGTTCCCGCGGCCTTCACCGATATCTCCCCGGCGCTGAACTGGGGGACCGCCTTCCTGCTGTCGGCGGTGGTCTATTACTTCATCCTCTCCATCCCGCTCGCGATCGGGCTGCTGCCGTTCGTGCTGGCCACCACCGGCATCCTGGGCCGGCTGGAAGGGCTCGCGCCCGCGCTCTGGCAGATCTCGCTCACGCTGTTCCTGGCCGCACTGGTGCTGCAGGCCCTCGGACACCTGCTGGAGGGCGGCCGGCTGCGGGTGCTCGAGGACCTGCACTACCTCATGATCGGTCCGGTCTGGATGATGGCGGGGGCTTTCCGGCGACTGGGTATCCCGTACTGAGACGGACGGCGCGGCCTCCCGTGGCCGTTGTTATACTTGCAGGCCGCCCCGAAGCGCCGCCGCTTCGCCCATTCGAATGCCACATCCAGGAGGCCCGGCAGTGGCCAGCACACAACCCGTCAGCTCAGGCGCCGGCCGCAACAGGCTGGATCCCCTCGATCTCTACGACGTCGACGCCGAACTCGGCGACGAGGAGCGCATGGTCCGGGACTCCGTGGCCCGTTTCGTCGACGACCGGGTGCTGCCCGTCATACGGGAGTGCTTCGAGAAGCACCTCTTCCCCCGTGACCTGATCCCCGAGGTGGCCGAACTGGGGCTGCTCGGCAGCTCCATCGAGGGTTACGGCTGCGCCGGCCTGAACGGCGTCTCGTACGGCCTGATCTGCCAGCAGCTCGAGCGGGGCGACAGCGGCTTGAGGAGCTTCGTCTCCGTGCAGTCCAGCCTGGTGATGTATCCCATCCACGCCTTCGGCAGCGAGGAACAGAAGGAACGCTGGCTGCCGGCGCTGGCCTCCGCCGAGGCCATCGGCTGTTTCGGGCTCACCGAGCCCCAGGGCGGTTCGGATCCCGGCAACATGAAGACCCACGCGAAGCGCGACGGCGACGACTGGGTGCTGAACGGCGCGAAGATGTGGATCACCAACGCCCCCATCGCCGATGTGGCCGTGATCTGGGCCATGACGCCGGAGGGCGTGCGCGGTTTCATCGTCGAGACCGATACGCCCGGCTTCGAAGCCCCGGAGATCCACGACAAGTTCTCCCTGCGCGCCTCCTCGACCGGCGCGCTTTATCTGGACGACGTCCGGGTACCGGCGTCGAGCATGCTGCCCGGCGTGCAGGGACTGAAAGGCCCGCTGTCCTGCCTGACCCAGGCCCGCTACGGCATTACCTGGGGAGCCATCGGCGCCGCGCAGGCCTGTCTCGCCGAGGTGCTCGCCTACACGGCCGAGCGCGAGATGTTCGGCCGGCCGCTGAACCACACCCAGACCATCCAGATCCGCATGGCCGACATGGCCCGGCGCATCACCACCGCCCAGCTGCTCTCGCTGCGCCTCGGCCGGCTGAAGGACGCCGGGCGGCTGCAGCCGAGCCAGGTCTCGCTGGCCAAGTGGAACAACGTGCGCATGGCACTGGACATCGCCCGGGACGCCCGCGACATCCTCGGCGGCAGCGGCATCAGCGCCGAGTACGTGCCCATCCGCCACATGCTGAACCTCGAGAGCGTAATCACCTACGAGGGCACCGAGACCATCCACCAGCTCATCATCGGCAAGGAACTCACCGGCATCAATGCCTTCTGAGGGTCGCCCGCCGGGCGCCGCCCCGGCGAGCCCCGCCACCCCGGGTCCCGCACACGGGGACGTCTGGCGCATCGCGGCGCCGCTGATTCTGTCGAACATCTCCGTGCCGCTGCTCGGCATGGTGGACACCGCCGTCATGGGCCACCTGGACGAGCCCTGGTACCTTGGCGCCGTGGCGGTCGGCGCCACCATCTTCAGCTTCCTCTACACCGGCGTGAACTTCCTGCGCATGGGCACGACCGGACTCGCAGCCCAGGCCTGCGGCGCCCGTGACGGCGCCGCGGTGCGCACCAGCATCGGCCAGGCGCTCATCGTCGCGCTGGCCATCGCGTTGGCCCTGATCACCCTGCAGCAGCCGGCCGGCAGCATCGCGCTGGCGCTGCTCGGCCCCGGCCCCGAAGTCGCGGAGTTCGCCCGCGTGTATTTCGACGTGCGCATCTGGAGCGCGCCGGCCACGCTGGCAAACTACGCCATCGTCGGCTGGTTCATCGGCCTGCAGAACGCCCGCGTGCCGCTCGCCATCGTGCTGGTGATCAACCTCACCAACATTTTCCTCGACCTGCTGTTCGTGGTCGGGCTCGGCATGAAGACCGAGGGCGTGGCGCTGGCCTCGGTGATGGCGGAGTTCACCGGCCTGGCCGTCGGGCTCGCGTTCGTCGCCCGCGAACTGAAACGCTGGCCCGGCCGCTTCGAGCGGGCCGCGCTCACCCGCATCGGCAGGTACGGGCCATTCTTCTCGGTGAACGGCAATCTGTTCCTGCGCACGATGGCGCTGATGTTCGCGCTGGGCTTCCTGACGGCCCGCAGCGCGCGCCTGGGCGACGTGCTGCTCGCCGCCAACGCCATCCTGCTGAATCTGCAGTACCTGCTCTCCTATGCCCTGGACGGCCTGGCCCACGCCGCGGAGGCCCTGGTGGGCAAGGCCATGGGCGAGCGCAGCCGCGAGAACCTGCGCCGGGCCGTGCGCCTCAGCCTGCTCTGGTCGCTGGCGGTGGCGGTGGCCTTTTCCCTGTTCTACGCGCTGGCCGGGCCCGCCATCATCCGCCTGCTGACCGAGCTGCCCGAGGTGGTGCGCGCGGCCGTGACCTACCTGCCCTGGATGGTGGCTTCCCCGCTGGTCTCGGTGTGGAGCTTCCTCTACGACGGCGTCTTCGTCGGCGCCACCCGGGCACGGGAGATGCGCAACATCATGGTGCTCTCCGCCTTCGGCGTCTTCGTCCCGGTCTGGTTCCTCACCCAGCCCTGGGGCAATCACGGCCTGTGGTTCGCGTTCCTGGCCTTCATGGGCGCGCGGGGAATCGGCATGCACTGGTATTACCGCCGCGTGGCGGCCGATCCGTGGCCGACGCCGCAACGCTACGAGGAGCGGTCCGCCTGATGGATGGCCTGATGGCCTGATGCCTGATGGCCTGACCGACGGCCTGACGGACGGCCGTCTTGGAACCGGCACCGCGGCGGCACCGGCGCGCAGCCTTCAGGCCGGGGTTCGCAGCATGTCCGCCTTCTGCCGCTCGACCTCCCGCACCGCCCAGCGCCACGCGCCGATCCCGCAGATGACGTTGGCCGCCGCATAGGCGGCGAAGATGCCGGCGTAGCCGGCCACGACCGAGCCCGCCCACGCCAGCGGCAGATAGATGACCACCATGCGCATGACGGAAACCACCACTGCGGGCAGCGGCCGCCCCATGCCGTTGAACGAGGCATTCATCACCATGACCATGCCGGCCGTGCCGTAGCTGATCGGCACGATCAGGAAGTAGGTGGCCGCCACCGTCACCACCCGGGGCTCGTCGCTGAAAAGCGCCGCCAGCGGCCGGCCGAATACGGCCAGCGCGAGCGCCAGCACCAGGCCCAGTCCGAGGCAGAAGCGGGTGCACAGCGACAACGCCTCGGTCATGCGCTCCGGTTTCCGCGCGGAGAGGTTCTGACCGACGACGGGGCCGATGATGGCCGACATGGCGAAGAAGGTGATCAGTGTCATGCCCTCGACCCGGCTGGCCACGCCGAAGCCGGCGACGACCTCCGGACCGTAGTCGGCCAGCATGGCCGTGACCACGCCGATGCTGACGGGGATGATGGCGTTGGTGCCGGCCGCCGGCAGGCCGACGTGGAGGATGCGCCGCCAGGAGGCCCGGATGGCAGGGAGACCGGGCCAGTCCAGCGTCAGCAGGCCGAGCCGGAAATGCAGCACCCAGATGGCGCCGACGAAAGCCGCGGCGCGGCCGATCAGCCCGGCCACCGCGGCACCGGTGAGTTCCAGCCGCGGGAACGGACCGATGCCGAAGATCAGCAGCGGATCCAGTGCCGCCGTGAGCAGCGCCGCGGCGATCATGAGCATGCCCGGTATACGCGCATCGCCGGTCGCCCGCAGCGAGGCCATCCCCACCATCGGCACCACCACGAACACCATGCCGGCGTACCACACCAGCATGTAGTCGCGGATCATGGGGATCATGTCCGGCGGGGCCCCCAGCAGGGCGAACAGCGGCTCGATGGTGAACACGCCGATCAGCGCCAGCACCAGCGTGATCAGGAAGGCGAGCACCAGGGCATCGGTGGCGATGCGCCGGGCCTGCTCCGGATCGTGGGCGCCGATGGCCCGGGCCAGCACGGAGGAGGTGCCGGCGCCCAGACCGATGGCCACCGAGGACAGCGTGAAGACCACCGGGAACGTAAACGCGATGGCGGCGAGCGGGTCCGGGCCGAGCTGGCCCACGAACCAGGTGTCCACCAGGTAGACGCCCATGGTGGCCGAGATGCCGATCATCATCGGCAGCGTCATCGCCACCAGGTGGCGGCCGACCGGGCCTTCGGTGAGCTTCGCTGTCTGCTGCCGCATGAGATGATCGCCAACGCGCGGGGGGCGGCTACTGTAACCGATGGCGGGCGGGCGCCGCCCCGGCCTGAGACGCCGGCATGCCGGTGTCCGGCGCAATCGGCGGCTGTTATCCTCCCGCCTCCCAGTGCCCCGAGAACCCCGTGAACATCGAACTGAGCCGCCGTATCCACCGTGACATCTCCACCGTGCGGGCCGCCGTCGCCGATCCCGGGCGCCTGCCCGCGTGGCAGCCAACGCTCAAGGAGGTGCGCACGCTCGAGGGGCGCCGTGGCGAGCAGGGCAGCGTTTGCGAGCTGGTCTACGACGAGAACGGCCGGGAAGTGCGGCTGGAGGAGACCGTCACGGACGCGCGGGACAGCGAATTGCTGGAGTTCACCTACCGGGGCGCACAGGCCGTCAGCCGCATCCGCCACTGGTTCGCGAGTCCTGTGCCCGGCGAGACCGTCTGGACCGTGGATTGCCGCTTCCGTTTCGAGGGTCTCTGGCCACGGCTGCTGGCACCTTTCGTGAAGGGCCCGTTGCGCCGGCGCATCGACGGCGACATGGCCCGCCTGCAGACACTCCTCGAGAAGGAGGATCCGTCTTGACCTGGAAACGACTCACTTCGCGGACGGTATACGAGAACGACTGGATCGCGGTGTTCGAGGACGACGTCGTCAACCCGAACGGCGGGCACAACCGCTACGGCCACGTGCATTTCAAGAACCGGGCCATCGGCATCGTGCCCCTCTCCGTGGAGGGCGATACCTGGCTGGTCGGCCAGCAACGCTACACCCTGGGCGAGTGGTCCTGGGAGATACCCATGGGCGGCTGCAGCGGCGAGGACCCGCTGCAGGCGGCGCAGCGCGAGCTGCAGGAGGAGACGGGGCTGACCGCGGAGCGCTGGCAGGAGGTGATGCGGCTGCACACCAGCAACTCCATCACCGATGAGTCCGGCTTCGTGTTCCTCGCCGAGGAGCTCTCGGCCGGGGAGCCCGCCTTCGACGAGACCGAAAAGCTCGCCATCCGCCGGCTGCCGCTCGCCGACGCCGTGCGCATGGTGATGGCCGGCGAGATCACGGATGCCATCAGCGCCGCGGGGCTGCTGCGGGTGTGGCTGGGTCGCCAGCCGTCCGCTCTGCCGTGACCAGGTAGCGCAGCGGGCCGCCCGGGCGGACGGCGTCGAAGGGATAGCAGGTCACCAGCGTCAGCCGATCGTCGGGGTCGTCGAGACCGATGCCGTCCGTGCGCGCATCCAGCACCTCGCTGCCGGTTACGCGGTAACGGAGCCGGCGGCCGTCGGCGATCTCCAGCTCCAGCTCGTCACCGGGTTCCAGTTCGGCCAGGAAACGGAAGTGGGTGTCGCGATGCCCCACCAGGACGGTGTTGCCGGCCGCGCCGGGCGCCGCACTGGCCTCCAGGTGACCGGGGCCGAAGGCGAGCGTGCGGCCGCTGCCGCCGGACAGCACGACGAGATCCACCATGCCGCCGATCGCGGCCAGCCGGGCCACCGGAAAGGTATCGGCCCAGGGCCACGGGCGCACCGCCTGCGCCCCTTCCCGGGTCTCCTCCCAGGCGTCCCGCAGCAGACTCTGGGCCGCCCAGGCCTTCAGCGGCAGCCAGGCGCCCGCGCCCAGCTGCCAGAGTCCGATGGCGAGCAACGCGGCCACGGCGAGGCGCTCAGGCCGCACGGCAGCGCCTGACGTCCTGCACCCGCAGCCCGACGAGCAGGCCCAGGCCGAGGAGCAGGCAGACCAGGCCGATCGCACGGCGCAGCGGGGCCGGCGTCCCGGCGGCAGGCAGGTTGTACACGGCCGCGGTCTGGCCCCGGGGCAGCAGGGACGGGACCTTCCCTTCGGTCAGCCCGGTGCCGAGCGGCCGCGACGGGCTGCGGTCGACGGCCACCAGACTGGTGTAGCCGCTGACCAGGTGATGATCGAGCGCGGTCCTGACGATCTCCGCCCGGATGCGATCTTCCGGCGCGCCGGCGCGGCGCGCATCCTCCAGCGATTCGATGCGCGCCCGCGCCCAGAGCTTACCGACGCCCGGATAGGCCCGCGCCTCGCCGAACACCAGCTGGCGCATCCAGTAGCCGTCGCCCTGGCGGCCGCTCACCGTCACCACGGCGCCCGGCCGCGGCGGGCGTTCGAAGCGCGCACTCACCATCAGCGGCTCGCCGTGATAGAGGTCGGGTACCGGCGCGGGGTAGACCTCGGCGGCCGCGCCGGCGGGCCAGTCCACGGTGATGTCGGTGAGAGCCGGGCGCTCGAGCCGCCGGAACAGCCGCTCCATCCGCCCGGTCACCTCGCCGGCGTCGCCGATCACCAATGCCGAACCCCGGCCCGCCTCGGCGGCCTTGCGCATGAACCACCGGTTCGGCGCGGAACCAATCGCCACCGTGAACAACCGCGACTCGCCGAGCCGCGCGCGGATCAGTTGCAGCAGCGCCGACTCGTTGCCGACGCTGCCGTCCGTGATGAAGACGATCTGGCGCAGCCGTCCCGAGCCGGCCGGCCGCAGTGCGGCGGCGAGCGCCGGCTCCATCTCGGTGCCGCCTTCGGCCGCCAGGCCGGCCACCAGGTCCAGCGCCTCCTCCCGCCACAGCGCTTCGCCCGGCACCGGCGCCGGGAAGAAGGCCCGGGTGCGGCTGTTGAACTCGATGACGTTGAACCGGTCCTGCGGCCGCAGCCGCGACAGAGCCATGGACAGGGCCGCCTTCGCCTGCTCCAGCGAGGCGCCGTGCATCGAGCCCGAGGTATCGATGACGAAGACCAGCTCCCGCGGAGGGCGTCGGTCCTCGCGAGGTTGCTCGCCGTGGGGCGGCTGGAAGAACAGCAGCCAGGTCCGGGCACCGGCCTCGCCGGTGCCGCGGAAGAGCGTGGCGGCCGGCATCACGCCGGGCAGCGGACGCCAGGCGATCTCCAGATCCCGGTCCATGGGGACGGCGCGGCCGTCGAAGCCGTCGAAGGCGATGCGCCAGGCCCGCCCTTCCCGGGCCGTGCGCAACGGATGGTAGCGGCCGGTGACCGCGGCCAGCTCCACGCCGGCGTCGATGACTCCCTCCAGAGTGAGGCGGTGGCCGTCGGAGTGGTTGGCCGTTGCCGGGACCATGGGGGGGGTGATCGCTGCGGCATCGGGCACCTCGTCCGTGCCGGCGTCGCGGCCTCCCTCGCTGCCCTCGAGGGCACGTCCGGGGATGTAGCGCGGCGTGAGCGTCAGCGGCAGATGCAGGCCGTACTCGCCGTCGTCGTAGTCCACCGTCTGCTGCCAGGCGATCTCGATCTCCACGGTCTCTCCCGGGCCCACGTTGGCCAGCCGGGTGGTGAACAGGTTCGGCCGCTGGCGGTCCACCAGCACGGTGCGGCGGCCGGCCTCCCTTGCCTCCCGATACTCGCGCTCGGCCTCGGCCTTCTCGCGGATCTCGCCCTCTATGACGGTGGTGCCGTAACGCATGGTGAGTTCGTCGACGGCGGCGCCGGCGGGCAGCGGAAAGGTGTAGACGCCCTCCACCCAGCCGTCCCTGTCGTTGCGGAAGCGCTGGGTGAGCCGCACACGCGCCACCATCCCGCTCACCTCGAGTTGCACCGCGGAGGAGAGGTGGGGCGCGGCGCTCGCCCGGCCGTCGCCCTGCCACTCCAGGGGCGAGGCGAAGGCCGCCCCGGCGATCAGGAACAGGAAGGCGAGCGCGAGCGCCGTCGCCACCGCCCGTGCCACCGCCCCTGCCAGCATCCCCGCCATCGCCAGGGCAATGGGCTCCGCTGCCGCCGGCTCCGTCGCCCGACTCCGTCGCACCGTTCCGGTGTCTCTGCCCGAACGTCTCATCGCCCCGCCTCCTCCGGATGCGGTGTCCGCATCTGCAATCCGCGTCACATGTCCGCTTCTCATGGCATCGATTGCAGCAGGGCAAGGGGGCAGGCCGCGGCCGGCTCCATGGCACATCGCGGACGGAATGTGGCAAATTGTGGCGTTCCCCCTGTCGCGACGGCCGCCACGAGGCCGGTCGCGGCCCCGTCGCCAGCCCACGGAGCCGCCGGTGAAGAGACGCATCGCCATCGTCGAGGACGAGCCCGCCATCCGCGAGAACTACGCGGCGGCCTTCCGCCGGGAGGGCTACCAGGTGGAGGGCTGGGGCGACCGACACTCGGCGCTGGAGTCCTTCCATGCGCGGCTGCCCGATCTGGTGATCATCGACGTGAACCTGGCGGACGACGTGGAGGGCGGTTTCGAGCTGTGCCGGGAGCTCCGCGGCATGTCCGCCACCGTTCCCATCCTGTTCCTCACGGCCCGGGACAGCGAGCTGGACGCGATATCGGGCCTGCGTCTCGGCGCCGACGACTACCTCACCAAGGACATCAGCCTGCCCCACCTGCTGGCCCGGGTGGCCGCGCTGTTCCGCCGCCTGGAGGCGGTGAGCGGCGGCGGCGAGGGGGCCGTCGTGCGCCGCGGCGAGCTGGAGATCGACGTGGACCGGCTGGCCGTGCGCTGGCGCGCCCGGCCCGTGCCGCTCACGCTCACCGAGTTCTGGCTGGTGCATGCGCTGGCCCGCTATCCCGGCCACGTGCGCAACCGCCAGCAGCTCATGGACGCGGCCAGCGTCGTGCTGGACGACAACACGATCACGTCCCACATCAAGCGCATCCGGCGGAAGTTCCAGTCCCTGGATCCGGAGTTCGGCGCCATCGACACGGTCTACGGCGTGGGCTACCGCTGGCTCGCGGACTGAAGCCCGGGCAGCCCCGGCACCGGCCAGAATCCCGCCATGGGCCTCCGCTCGCAGCTCGCTCTCATAGGACTCATCACGCTGACCCTGCCCTGGGCCGGCTGCCAGTATCTGCGCGAGACCGAGGAGGCTCTGCGGCAGGGCCAGCAGACGTTGCTGCTGGACACGGGCCGGAGCCTGGCCGCGCTGCTGGCGGACCGGCCTGCCCTGTTCCCGGAGTCGGCCGACGTGCCCGGCGCGCTCACGCTCTACGCCCACCCGGTCGAGGGCACGCCGGTGCTGGACGGATTCGCCGACGACTGGGTGACGCCGGGCGGGGCGGAACCGGTCGCCGTCGGCGGCGCGGCGCGGCTGCTGGTGGGCGGCAACGCCCGGCATCTCTATGTCTTCCTGGATGTGACCGCCGCCGGCGATGCCGCCGGCAAGCGCATCGAGCTGGCGCTTGCGCCCGACGCGCCGGCCTGGCGCTTCTCGCCGGTGGCGCCCGGCCCGCTGGCCGCGACGCGGCCGATTCGTGGCGAAGGAGAGCGGACCGAGCCACGCGTGCAGGGCTGGTGGACGCCGACCACCGACGGCTTCAATCTGGAGGTGCGCCTGCCCCGGGAACTGGCGGACGACCGGCTGGGCGTGCGGGTGCTGGACACCGATGGCTCGCGATTGATCGCCGGCACCCACCCGCCGGGACGACCGGGACGCCTGGCCGCACCTTCGCCCACCCTGGCGGATCTCCTGGAAAACTATGCCCGGCCCGGGCTGGAGCTGGCCGTGGCGGACGCCGCGGGCTGGCGCCTTGCGGAGGCCGGCGGGCTGGCCGCCGACCGGCGCGCGGAGGAACCGACGGCCGCCACCCGGCTGTATCGCCGCGTGCTGGGGGAAACGGTGCCGCCGCTGCCGCCCGAGCCGGCCACCGGCCGCGTCACCCTGCCCTGGGTACGGGCCGCGCTGGACGGCACGCCGGAGAGCGTGTGGCGTCGGGCGCGGGGCACCGGGCAGGCCGTGGTGAGCGCGGCGACGCCGGTGCGCCACGAGGGCCGGGTGATCGGCGCGGTGCTCATGAAGGAGTCCAGCGCGGCCATCCTCACCCTCACCAACCGGGCGCTGGCCCGACTGACCTCGCTGACGCTCATCGCCACGCTGGCGGTGGCCGCGGCCCTGCTCGGCTATGCCACCTGGCTGTCGGTGCGCATCACCCGCCTCAGTCGGGCCGCCGACCGGGCCATGGGCGCGAGCGGGCAGATCCGCGCCGCTCTGCCCAGCGCCTCCGCCGGCGACGAGCTGGGCGACCTGTCCCGCAGCTTCTCGCGCCTGCTCGCCCGGGTGCAGGAGACCAACGAGTATCTGCGCACGCTGGGCGCGCGGCTCTCACACGAGCTGCGCACGCCGCTGGCGGTGGTGACATCGTCGCTGGACAACCTGGAAGGCGTGGGCCTCGCGCCGGAGCAGGAGGACTATGCCGTGCGAGCGCGGGAGGGATCGCGCCGCCTGCAGGCCATCCTCAACGCCATGAGCGAGGCCAGCCGCATCGAGCAGGCGGTGACCGGCGCAGAGACGGAGCGCTTCGACCTCTCGCAGGTGGCCGCCTCCGCCGCGCAAGGCTACGCGCTGGCCTACCCGGAGCGGGAGTTCCGCCTCAGCCGCGATGCCGGCACCGCGCCGGTGGCCGGCGTGCCGGAGTTGCTGGTGCAGATGCTGGACAAGCTGGTGGCCAACGCCGTGGAGTTCAGCGGGCCCGGCGCGGAGATCGATATACGCGTGACTACGGCCGGGAGCAGCGTCACGCTTGCCGTGGCGAATCCGGGGCCGCCGCTGCCCGAACACATGCGCGAGAGCATCTTCGACTCGCTGGTCTCGGTGCGCCCCGGCCGCACGGCGAGCCACCTGGGACTGGGGCTCTACATCGCCCGCCTGATCGTCGAGTCCCACGGCGGGCGCATCACCGCCGCCAACCTGGCCGACGGCAGCGGCGTCGTGTTCTCCGTGGAGATTCCGCTGGCGGCTCAGGCCGAAGACAGGTAGTCGACGATGCCCTTGGCCGCCTCCCGGCCCTCGAATACCGCAGTGACCACCAGATCCGAGCCCCGCACCATGTCGCCGCCGGCGAAGATCTTCGGGTTGGAGGTCTGGAACGGATGGCGGCTGCCGTTCAGCCATACCCGGCCGTTCGGGCGGGTGCGGATCTCGAAGTCGTCGAACCAGTCCGCCGGGGACGGCCGGAAGCCGAAGGCGATGATCACTGCGTCCGCCGGCAGGATGTGCTCCGTGCCGGGCACGGGTTCGGGACGGCGGCGTCCGCCCGGGCCGGGTTCGCCGAGACGGGTCTCGATCAGCTTCACGCCGGAGACCTGGTCGCCGCCCACGATCTCGATGGGCTGCTGATTGAACAGGAAGGTCACGCCTTCCTCGCGGCTGTTCACCACCTCGCGGCGGGAGCCCGGCATGTTCTCCTCGTCGCGCCGGTAGGCGCAGGTGACGCTGGCCGCGCCCTGGCGGATGGCGGTGCGGTTGCAGTCCATGCCGGTGTCGCCGCCGCCGAGCACCACCACGCGCTTGCCGGCCATGCTGATGCGCGGCTCGGAGCGCCGGCCCATGCCGAGCTCCCGGTAGACGTTCGACACCAGGTAGGGCAGCGCCTCGTGGACGCCGGGCAGGTCCTCGCCCGGGAAGCCGCCGCGCACGTAGGTGTAGGCGCCCATGCCGAGGAACACGGCGTCGTAGTCCGTCAGCAGCTTCTCGAACGGGATGTCCTCGCCAATGCGGGTCTCCAGCACGAACTCGACGCCCATGCCCTCCAGGATCTCGCGGCGCTTGCGCACGACTTCCTTCTCCAGCTTGAACGGCGGGATGCCGAAGGTCAGCAGGCCGCCGATCTCCGAATAGGCATCGTAGACCACGGACGCGACGCCGTTGCGGGCGAGCACGTCGGCGGCGGCGAGGCCCGCCGGCCCCGCGCCCACGATGGCCACCCGCTTGCCGGTGGGCTCGACGTGGGAGAGGTCCGGGCGCCAGCCGAGTTTCAGCGCCTCGTCGGTGATGTACTTCTCGATGTTGCCGATGGCGACCGCGCCGAGGCCGTCGTTCAGCGTGCAGGCGCCCTCGCACAGGCGGTCCTGGGGGCAGACCCTGCCGCAGACCTCGGGCAGGGAGTTGGTCTGGTGACTGAGCTCCGCGGCCGCCAGGATGTTGCCCTCGTCGATCAGCTTCAGCCAGTTCGGGATGTAGTTGTGCACCGGGCACTTCCACTCGCAGTACGGGTTGCCGCAGTTGATGCAGCGCCCGGCCTGGTCGGCGGCCTCCTCGGCGCTGTACTGCCCGTAGATCTCCCGGTAGTTGGTGATGCGCTCCTCGGCCGGCAGCTTGTCCGGGTCGCGGCGCGGTATCTCCATGAATTGCAGCGGACGTTCTACCATGACCCTTCCCTCAGGCCGCCTCGCGCAGCGATTCGATCAGCGAGCCGAGCTCGGCGGCCTTCGGCTTCACCACCCAGAACTTCGGCAGCCAGGTGCGGAAGTCCTCCAGCAGCTCCTGACCCCACTCGCTGCCCGTGTAGCGGACATGGCGCTCGATGAGCTCGCGCAGATGGTGCAGGTGCGCCTCCATGCTCTCCGGCGTGATGCGGTGGATATCGATCAGCTCGTGGTTGTAGCGGTCCACGAAGTCCCGTTCCTCGTCCAGCACGTAGGCGAAACCGCCGGTCATGCCGGCGCCGAAGTTGACGCCCGTGCGCCCGAGCACCACGACGACGCCGCCGGTCATGTACTCGCAGCAATGGTCGCCGGAGCCCTCCACGATGGCGGTGGCGCCGGAGTTGCGCACCGCGAAACGCTCGCCCGCCACGCCGGCCGCATACAGGGCGCCGCCGGTGGCACCGTACAGGCAGGTGTTGCCGATGATCACGGTATCGCGAGCCACGAAGCCGGCGCCCGGGGCCGGCCGCAGCACGATGCGCCCGCCGGTCATGCCCTTGCCCACATAGTCGTTGGCGTCCCCCTGCAGCGTGAGATTCAGGCCCGCCACGTTCCAGCAGCCGAAGCTCTGGCCGGCGGTGCCCTCCAGCTCGATCTCGATGGGCGCATCGATCATGCCCAGGTTGCCGTGGCGCCGGGCGATCTCGCCGGCGAGCCGCGCGCCGATGGAGCGGTTGAAGTTGCGGATGTCGTAGCGGAACGTGCCGCCGGAGAGCGACTCGATGGCCGGCAGCGCGTCGGCCACCATCTGTTCGGCCAGCTCGCCCTTGTCGAAGGGCTCGTTGCGCGGGTCGATGCAGAAGCGCGGCTTGTCCTCGGCCAGCCCGGCATCCGAGAGGATGGGCGAGAGGTCGAGGCGGCGCTGGCGGGGCGTCTCGCCCGGCAGCAGCTCCAGCAGCTCGGTGCGCCCGATCACCTCGTCCAGGCTGCGCGCGCCGATGGAGGCCAGCACCTCCCGGGTTTCCCGGGCGACGAAACGGAAGAAGTTCTCCACCATCTCGGGCAGGCCGATGAAGTACTTCGAGCGCAGCGTCTCGTTCTGGGTGGCAATGCCCGTGGCGCAGTTGTTCAGGTGGCAGACCCGCAGGTACTTGCAGCCCAGCGCCACCATCGGTGCGGTGCCGAAGCCGAAGCTCTCGGCGCCCAGGATGGCGGCCTTCACCACGTCGAGGCCGGTCTTCAGCCCGCCGTCGGTCTGCAGCCGCACCCGGTGGCGGAGATCGTTGGCGCGCAGCACCTGGTGGGTCTCTGACAGGCCGAGCTCCCACGGGCTGCCGGCATACTTCACCGAGGTGAGCGGGCTCGCGCCGGTGCCGCCGTCGTAACCCGAGATGGTGATCAGGTCGGCATAGGCCTTGGCCACGCCGGCGGCGACCGTGCCCACGCCGGGCTCGGAGACGAGCTTCACGGAAACCAGCGCCTGCGGGTTCACCTGCTTCAGGTCGAAGATGAGCTGGGCCAGGTCCTCGATGGAGTAGATGTCGTGATGGGGCGGCGGCGAGATGAGGCCGACGCCGGGCTTGGCGTAGCGCAGCCGGGCGATCATCTCGTTCACCTTGTGGCCGGGCAGCTGGCCGCCCTCGCCGGGCTTCGCGCCCTGAGCGATCTTGATCTGCAGCACCTCGGCGTTCACCAGGTACTCGGCCGTGACGCCGAAGCGCCCCGAGGCGACCTGCTTGATCTTGGACATGCGCTCGGTGCCGTAGCGGTCCGGGTCCTCGCCGCCCTCGCCCGAGTTGGAGCGGGCGCCGAGCCGGTTCATGGCGATGGCCAGCGCCTCGTGGGCCTCCGGCGACAGCGCGCCGAGGGACATGCCGGCGCTGTCGAAGCGGGGCAGGATCTTCTCTTCCGGCTCCACGTCGTCCACCGTCAGCGGGTTGTCCGTGGGCTTCAGGCGCATGAGGTCGCGGAATGCCGCGGCCGGGCGCTCGTTCACCAGCCGCGCGTACTTGCGGTAGCGCTCGTAGTCGCCGGTGCGCACGGCCGCCTGCAGCGTGGCCACCACGTCCGGGTTGTAGGCGTGGTATTCGCCGCCGTGCACGTAGCGCAGCAGGCCACCCTGGTTCACGGGCGCGATGTCATTGAAGGCGAGTTCGGTCAGTCGGGTCTGATCCTCGTGCAGGTCGGCGAAGTTCGCGCCCTGCACCCGGCTGACCGTGCCGCGGAAGCAGCGTTCCACCACGTCGTCGCCCAAGCCCACGATCTCGAACAGCTGGGCGCCACGGTAGCTCGAGATGGCCGAGATGCCCATCTTGGACATGATCTTGAACAGGCCCTTGCGGATGCCGCGGCGGTAGCTGCGGCCGAGCTGCTGCGCGCTCTCGCGGCGGGTGTCCACGTGGCCCCGGCGCACCATGTCGTGCAGGCACTGGTAGGCGAGGTAGGGATAGACCGCCGTCGCGCCGTAGCCGATCAGGCAGGCGAAGTGATGCGGGTCGCGGGCGTAGCCGGTCTCCACGACGATGTTGCAGTCGCAGCGCAGCCCCAGGCGCACCAGATGGTGATGTACGGCGCCGGTGGCCAGCAGCGAGTGCACAGGCATGTGGTCACGCTGGATATAGCGGTCCGACAGCATCACCAGCAGCTTGCCGGCGCGCACGGCGTCGGCGGCCTTCGCGCAGATGTCGTCCAGCGCCTCGGGCAGCGGCGTGTCCCGGGGATAGTTCAGGTCGATGAACTCGGTGGAGTCGGCGAACATGTCCTCGCTCACGAGCTGGCGCAGCTTGCGCTGGGACAGCACCGGCGAATTCATGATGACCTGGCGGCCGTGCTCGGGGCCGAGCTCGAACAGGTTGCACTCACGGCCGATGTTCGTCTGCAGCGACATCACGATGCGCTCGCGCAGCGAATCGATGGGCGGGTTGGTCACCTGGGCGAACTGCTGGCGGAAGAAATCGAACAGCGGCCGCACCTGCCGGGACAGCACGGGCATGGGCGTGTCGTCGCCCATGGAGCCCACGGCCTCCGCCTGGGCCTCGGCCAGCACGCGGATGACCTCGTTGCGCTCCTCGGCGGTGAGGTTGAACATCTTCTGGTAGCGGGCCAGCGTGCGGGTGTCGAAGGGCTCCGCCGCCATGTGCACGTCCACCAGCTCGGAGTCCAGGTAACGCACGCCCTGCTTCAGCCAGCGCTTGTACGGGGCGCGCGTCTTCAGCATGTCGTGGATGCGGTGGGTGTCCAGCAGCTCGCCGGTCTCGAGGTCCACGGCCAGCATCTCGCCGGGACCGAGGCGGCCCTTCCTGACGACGTTAGCTGCGTCGTATTCGTAGACGCCCACCTCGGAGGCCACGGTGAGGTGACGGTCGCGGGTGAGCACGTAGCGGGCGGGCCTGAGGCCGTTCCTGTCCAGCGTGCAGGCCGCGTAGCGGCCGTCGGTCAGCACGATGCCGGCCGGCCCGTCCCAGGCTTCCATGTGGCAGCCGAAGAACTCGTAGAAGGCCTGCACGTCCGGGTCCATGTCGTCCATGCCCTGCCAGGCCGGCGGGATGAGGATGCGCATGGCCTGCAGCACGTCCATGCCGCCGGCCAGCATCACCTCCAGCATGTTGTCCAGGCTGGAGGAGTCCGAGCCGGAAAGGGACACCAGCGGCATCAGGTCGGAGACGTCGGGCAGCTTCTCCGAGGTGAAGTTGGCCGCCCGCGCACGCGCCCAGTTGCGGTTGCCCCGGATGGTGTTGATCTCGCCGTTGTGGGCGAGCAGGCGAAACGGCTGGGCGAGGCGCCACTGGGGCCAGGTGTTGGTGGAGAAACGCTGGTGGAACACGGCCACCGAGGTCTCCATGCGGGGGTCGCGCAGGTCCGGATAGAAGACCGGCAGCGCCGCCGGCATCACCATGCCCTTGTAAGAGACGGTGTTGGCGCAGAGGCTCGCCACGTAGAAGCAGTCGTCGGTGTCGGCGAGCGCGTTTTCCGCCCGACGCCGGGCGATGAACAGCTTGCGGTTGAACGCTGCCCGCGCCATCCCGGCGGGCGCGTTGACGAACAGCTGGGCGATGTGCGGGAGCGTGCGCAGCGCCTCGTCGCCGCAGACCGAGGTATCCACCGGCACGTCGCGCCAGCCGGCCGGCTCCAGGCCCGCCCGCGTCACTTCCTCTTCGAGCCGTCGCCGCCCGCGCTCGCGCAGATCGGCGTCGCGGTGCAGGAAGACCGTGCCGGCAGCATAACGCTGGGACAATTCGATGCCGGCTTCGGCGGCGACGCCCCGCAGGAAGCGGTCCGGCGTTTTCAGCAGCAGGCCGCAGCCGTCGCCGGTCTTGCCGTCCGCCGCCACCGCACCCCGGTGAGTGAGACGCTTGAGCGCCCCGACGGCGGTCTCCACGACCCATCCGCTCGGCTCGTCGTCGAGATTGGCGATAAGGCCGAACCCGCAGCTGTCCCGCTCGAAGGCGGGATCGTAGAGCGATCCTTCGGTCGGCTTGGTCATGGCTACACCTGGCGCAAGGGACCGGAGCCGGCACCTTGGGCGATGCGCTCCGGTCCGGGTTTCTGGTGATGGGGGCTCGGGGCCGCGCCGGGCCGTCCCGGCGCCGCGACCGGGTCACGCCCCTGATCGACAATCTTCGACAATCTCGACAGTCGCAGTCGATTAATTTACATCAGGCGGACGCTTGTCGGTCAATCGGCAATGCGGACGCCGGTTCGACCGCGGGACACCACCACGGGCAGGCACGGGGAATCAGTGGTTTATCAGTGAGTAGCCGTGCCCGGACAGCCCGCTATTATAGCGGGTCGCCGCCGACCTTGCTTTCCCTGCCGGTCAGCAAACCATGGACTGGTCGGTTACGCGCGCAACCAATCGCACAGGCAATCGCACAGGCAATCGGCTTTGCGACTCACGGACGCGCCAGATCCACCCGGCCGGACTCCCGGAACCGCAGCGGCCGGGCAAACGGGATGTCGAGGCCGAGTTCGCCGGCCAGCTCGTAGTCGATCTCGCGCCGTCCCTCGCGGAAGATCAGTGCCGAGAGCATGCTGGCGCTGCCGAGGAGATCCGTGTGTACCTCGATGCTGAACTCCCCGGCGCCCCGGGCCGGCAGGGTGAAGCCTTCGGTGGCCGAGCCGGACGCGAAGCGCTGGCCCGCTAGCTGTACCGCATAATCCACGGAACGCACCGGCAGCGGGAAACCGTTCGGGTTCTCCGCGGCGAACACCAGTACGAAGCTCTGGCCGGACCAGTCCGCGTCCAGCAGCCGGACGCTGTCCAGGCGCACCGTCGGTGGCTCGGCGTCGAAGCGGCCAGTGGCGCAGCCACCGGCCGTCAGGCAGGCGGCGACCACGAGGATGCCGGCCGCCGGGCGCAGCCTCTCTCTCAACATGAGCGGGCTCTCTTCATCCGTAAAGATCGGCCGGGCGCGGCAGCGCCCGCCCGCACGAGGAGGCCTCCCCTCAATTCATGGATTCTTCGGCCTTCTTCCTGGCCTTCTCGAGTTCGTCACCGGCCTCGTCCATCATCTCGCCGGACTTCTCCCGGGTCGTCTCGACGGCTTCCTCGCCGGCGGCCTTGGCATCGTCGTAGGCCTCGCCCGCGGCTTCCTTCGCCTCCTCGCCGGCGGCCTTCGCGTCCTCCACCATCTGCTCACCCTTCTCCCGGGCAGCGTCCATGGTCTTGTCGACGGCCTGCCCGGTGTCCTCGGCAGCCTCTTCCATCGCCGTTCCGGCGTCTTCCCGGGCCTCTTCGGCGTCGTCGGCACCGCCGCAGGCGGCCAGCACCAGCGGCGCCGCGGCCATCAGCATCAGCAATGTCTTCCTATTCATGGTCTCTCCCTTTTCAGCTGGCGGACAGCAGTGCCCGCCGGCGGCCACTGTAGCAACATGCCGGTCGCCGGGCGACATCCGCCGGTTCAGCGCAGCGCTTCGCCCACTCGCGCCCAGCGGGCGGAGGTCACCACCCAGTCCGGGTCGCGAACCAGATCCAGTTCGACCCGCCGCACGCCGCCGTCCAGCGACAGGCGACGGAGATCGGCGCCGGCGAAGCGGACGCTCATGCGGACGCTGGCGGCGTCCGCGCCGTGGACGTCTATCTGTTCGATGTCCGGCAGCACCACCACGCTGCCGCCGCGCAGCAGCTGCAGCCGCAGCAGCCTGACGATGCCGGCGCGGTCGTTGCCGCGCATGTCGCGGTAATCCGCATGCAGCGCGTCCGCGACGGCGCCCACGTCGCCGTCGCCGGCCGCCTCCGCCGCCCCCTCGATCAGGGCGCGGATCTCGGCTTCCGGCGTGGCCGGTCCGCCGCCGCAGGCCGCCAGGGCCAGCAGGCAGCACAGCGCCGCGGCCGCGGCGCCGAGCCGCGACGGCCACGCCGCGGCCGGAATACAGTATTCTCTGTTATGTAAAGCGTCCGGGGTGAGCACGATGACGGAACCGACCAGCGAGGACAAAGAGCGCATCGACAGGATACTGGACCTGTGGTTCGAGGAGCGAGAACTCACGGCGCCCCAGATCGATGCCCGACTCGACGTGTGGTTCGGCGAGGACCCGGAACTCGACATCCGCCTGCGCCACGAATTCGCGGACGAGATACACGAGGCCTCGGAGATGAAGCTCATGCACTGGGCCGCGACACCCCGCGGCCGGCTGGCGCTCGTCCTCGCCATCGACCAGTTCCGCCGCAACATCTATCGCAACACCGCCAGGGCATTTTCCCACGACAAGCTCGCGCTGAAGCTTTGCGTGGAGGGCATCGTGCAGCAGGCCGACCGCCAGCTCACCGACATCGAGCGGGTGTTCCTGTACATGCCGATGCAGCATGCCGAAAGCCTGCGCGTGCAGAAGAAGTCGGTCATGGTCTTCACGGCGCTGGCGAACAAGGTCTCGCCGACGCTGCGCGAGACCTTCCGCACGTTCGCCGACTTCGCGGAACTGCACCACGACATCATCGAGCGCTTCGGCCGCTTCCCGCACCGCAACGCCATCCTCGGCCGGGAGAACACGCCCGAGGAGCAGGAGTACCTGGAAGGCGACGCCCCCACCTTCGGCCAGAGCACCGGGTAGGAGGGCGTTCACGCCCGACCCGGCTTTCTCTTGGCGTTCGCCCGCCATCAGGTTGGGTGGACTACTTCGGACGCTCACCGTAGGAGGGGCTTCAGCCCCGATTAGCGCTCGGCCACCTCCGGCGAAGATCGGGGCTGAAGCCCCTCCTACATACCCATCGAAGCCGTGCCGCATCCAGGATGAACCGCGCAACCCCTGCCCACCCGCTGACGGGCCCGTAGCCGAAAGGGTTAGCACCAGTCAGCAGGCGCCGCTGACTGGCAGCTCCTGCACGCCACCGCGAGCACGGCCGTCATGCGGGGGTATCCATCGCCGCGACCTTTTGTCGGGAGCAAGATGGATACCCCTGCAGGGCGGCCAGGAATGAAAGGGAATCAGGCGCGGCGCCAGGTGTCGCGGCGGGAGATGACGTTGTAGCGCCAGACCAGCAGGATGGCCGCCAGCGTCAGCCCGACCACGAAACCGCCCCAGATCAGCTCCGGCTGCAGTGCGTAGCGCTTCGCCGCCAGCAGGGCCAGCGGGAAGGCGATGATCCAGTAGGCCAGCGTGGTCAGGAACATCGGGATGCGGGTGTCCTGGTAGCCGCGCAGCGCGCCGGCGGCGCCCACCTGGATGCCGTCGGAGACCTGGAAGACCGCGGCGACGAACAGGAGCGTGACGGCGATGGCGGAAACCTCCGGGTCCGAGGTGTAGATGTCCACCACGGATTCGCGGAACAACAGCAGGCCGAGGGCCGAGACGCCCATGCACAGGCCGCAGAGCCAGATGCCCACCCAGCCGCGGAAGCGCGCCGTCGCGAGCTCGCGCCGTCCCAGCGCCTGCCCCACTCGCACGGTGGTCGCGGAGTTCAGCGCCAGCGGGATCATGAACATGGTGGAGGCGAAGTTGACCGCGATCTGGTGGGCGGCGGCGACGTTCGCCGACAGCGTGCCCATCAGCAGGGAGATGGCCGCGAACAGTCCCGCCTCGGCGACGATGGTCACGGCGATGGGCAGGCCCACCCGCAGCACCTGGCGCTGCAGCCGCCAGCGGGGCCGGGGCAGCTTGGCGAAGATGGCGAACGGGCGGTAGCGCTCGCTCGTGAGCACGTGGGCCGCCATCGCCACCAGGAGGAACCACATGGCGATGGCGCTCGCCAGGCCGCAACCCTTTGCACCCATGGCCGGAAAGCCGAAGTTGCCCCACATCAGCGCGTAGTTGCCGATGACGTTGACCACCAGCGCCAGCAGCGAGACGTACATGATGGGGCGGGTCCAGCCGATGGCCTCGGAGGTGAAGCGCAGCACGAGGTACAGGCAGAGACCCGGCGCGCCCAGCGCGATGGCCTCCACGTAATCGCCGGTAAGGCTGCGGAAACCGGGGTCGATGCCGATCAGCTCGAGCGCCGGGCGCGCGATCACCCACAGCAGCACGACGATGCCCAGGCCGAAGAAGAGCGCCAGCGTCAGGCCCTGGCGGACGTAACGGCCGATCAGGCGATGCTTGCCCGCCCCGTAGCGCTCGGACACCAGCGGCGAGATGGCCATGAGGGTACCCATGGCGAACAGGAACACGACCATCCAGACGCTGCCGCCCACCGCCACCGCCGCCAGGTCGCGGGAGCCGAGCCGGCCGGCCATGACGGCGTCGGCGAACTGCATGCCTGCGATGGCGAGGTTGTTGCCGATCAGCGGCCCGGCCAGCCGGAGGAGCCTGCCCGCTTCCGGCACGGCGGCCCGCAGGCGGCCCGGGGCTGCTACTGGAGTCTCCATGGCCGAGTCTTCCTGGCCCAACTTCAGCCGGGCGTATATCCCCTGGCACGATCCCCGTGGGCGAGGCGTGGGAGCGTAGCACAGCCGTCCTGTCGCCAGACGATCGGCTGGGGTATCGTCTGAGTCAGTCAGGACAACGGCACGGGAGGAAACCATGCTGAACGACGGACTGTCGCGCAAGGCCGCCATCATCGGCGGCGTGCGCATTCCCTTCGCCCGGGCCCACGGCGCCTACGCCCGCTGCTCCAACCAGGACATGATGACCGCCACGCTGCGCTCGCTCGTGGAGCGCTACGAACTCGGCGGCCAGCGTCTGGGCGACGTCTCTCTCGGCGCGGTCATCAAGCACTCCCGCGACTACAACCTGGCCCGGGAGTCGGTGCTCGGATCGGGACTGGCGCCGGAGACCCCCGCTTTCGACCTGCAGCGCGCCTGCGGCACCAGCCTCTCCGGCTGCGTGCAGATCGCCAACAAGATCGCGCTGGGCCAGATCGAGGCGGGCATCGGCGCCGGCGTCGACACCGTGAGCGATGCGCCCATCGTCTACCCGGACGAATACCGGCAGATCCTGCTGGAGAGCTTCCGCGGCCGCTCGCTGGGCGCGCGCCTGAAGCCCTGGCTGCGGCTGCGCCCGCGCCACTTCAAGCCGCAGCTGCCCGGCGTCGCGGAACCGCGCACCGGCCTGTCCATGGGCGAGAGCACCGAGCTGACCGCGAAGGAGTGGAACCTCACCCGCGAGGAGCAGGACGAACTCGCCCTGGCCAGCCACCAGCGGGCCCACGCCGCCTACGAGCAGGGCTTCTACGAAGACCTCGTGGTGCCGTTCCAGGGCCTCGACAGGGACAACAACATCCGCCCGGATAGCAGCCTGGAGAAACTGGGCAAGCTGAAGCCGGCCTTCGACCGCTCCGGCAACGGCACCATGACGGCGGGCAACAGCACGCCGCTGACCGACGGCTCGGCTTCCGTGCTGCTGGCCTCGGAGGAGTGGGCCCGGGAACGGGGCGTGCCCGTGCAGGCCTGGCTCACCCACAGCCGGGTCGCAGCCGTGGACTTCGTGGACAAGGAGGGGCTGCTGATGGCACCCGCCTACGCCGTCTCCGAGATGCTCGCGGCGGCCGGCCTCGGCCTGCAGGACTTCGACTTCTACGAGATCCACGAGGCCTTCGCGGCGCAGACGCTGTCGACGCTGAAGGCCTGGGAGTCGGCGGAGTTCTGCCGTGAACGGCTGGGCCGGGACGAACCGCTGGGCTCCATCGACCGCAGCAAGCTGAACGTGGTGGGCGGCAGCATCGCCATCGGCCATCCGTTCGCGGCCACCGGCGCGCGCATCGTGGGGACGCTGGCGAAACTGCTCGCGCGCAAGGGCTCCGGCCGCGGCCTGATCTCGGTCTGCACCGCGGGCGGGATGGGCGTGACCGCCATCCTGGAAGCTGCCTGAGCCGCGACGGTCGGGCCCCGGAGGGACCGTCTGCTATAGTCGGCCGCTTGTTGCGCGCCGATAGCGCATCGTTGCGCGCCTGTGCGGAGACTCGCGCGACGGGCGCGCAGCATGAGGCCCTCGGGGGAGCGGCCGGCCGTATCTGGCCCGCCCGCGGCTGACTCGGACCAGGAGAGAAAACACATGGGCGGCTTCACCGACCTGTTGAGTACGCTGAACGGGATCCTCTGGCACGACACGACGCTGTTCGCGCTGCTGGGCACCGGCATCCTGTTCACGATCTGGAGCGGCTTCTCCCAGTATCGTGCGCTGACCCACGGCACCGCCGTGGTGCGCGGCGCGTGGGACGACCCGGACGACCCCGGCGCTATCAATCACTTCCAGGCACTGTCGGCCGCGCTGTCGGCCACCGTGGGCCTCGGCAATATCGGCGGCGTCGCGCTGGCGATCAGCCTGGGCGGGCCGGGCGCGGTGTTCTGGATGTGGGTGGTCGGCTTCTTCGGCATGGCCATCAAGCTCACCGAAGTCACGCTGTCCATGCTCTACCGCAACACGGACGACGAGGACAATCCCCACGGCGGGCCGATGTGGGTGGCCAGCAAGGGCATCGCGCTCATGAACCCGAGGCTCGCCTGGCTCGGCGGCACCATCGGCACCATCTTCTGCGTGACGCTGCTGATCTCCACCGCCACCGGCGGCAACATGTTCCAGGCCTTCAACGTGGGCCTGATCACCTACGAGTACTTCGGCGTGCCCAGCTGGATCACCGGCGTGATCCTCGCCGTGATCGTCGCGCTGGTGATCATCGGCGGCATCAAGCGCATCGGCCGGGTGGCGGGCCTGCTGGTGCCGTTCATGGTCGTGCTCTATCTCCTCTGCGGCACCTACGTCCTCGTGGTCAACGCCGGTGAGATACCGGCGATGTTCAGCCTCATCGTGAAGTCCGCCTTCGCGCCCACCGAGGCCAGCGGCGCGTTCATCGGCGGCACCGCGGGTGCGGCCTTCCTGTTCGGCATGAAGCGCGCCCTGTTCTCGAACGAGGCAGGGCAGGGCTCCTCGCCCATCGCCCACTCCGCCGCAAAGACCGACGAGCCGGTGCGCGAGGGCATCGTCGCGGGGCTGGAGCCGTTCATCGACACCATCGTCGTGTGCACGTTCACGGCGCTCATCATCCTCTCCACCGGCGTTTGGAACCGGGCCCCGGACGTCGCCTGGGACACCCCGCTGGAGGTCACCCGGGCAGGCAACGTGTGGGAGTTCGAGAGCCGGCAGCCGCCCATCGACGATTTCATGCCCGGCGATGCCGTCACCATGGTGGTGGTCGCCGACGAGAATCCGAAGACCGGCTTCGACCGCCACGAGATCACCGGCATCATCGTGGAGCGGGACGGCGTCCTGGTGATCGACTGGAACCCCTACGAGGGCCCGACGAAGCCCGAGATCCTGGACAACGGCTTCCACCAGGTCTTCATGGCCGCGGTGCTCACCGGCAAGGCCTTCGACCAGGTGCAGCCCGGCCTGGGCAAGTGGCTGGTGAGCCTGGCCGCGTGGCTGTTCGCCATCTCCACCATGATCTCCTGGAGCTATTACGGCGAGCAGGCCATGGTCTATCTCGCCGGCGAGGGGAGCGTGCTGGCCTACAAGGTGGTGTTCTGCGCGCTGATCGTCGTGGCCACGCTCGGCATCATCAAGACCGACGCCCAGCTCGACAACCTGACCGGCGTGGGCACCGGCGTCATGCTGGTGGCCAACCTGCCCATCATGTGGATCTTCGGCCGCCAGGCCATGCGCGCCTACCACGACTACGTCGACCGCATGAAGGAGGGACTCATGGGGCCGGACCACCCGACGCCCACCATCGAGGACCTGATCAGCGGCCGCGACGTGGCGCGGAAGAACCGGGACCAGGGCTAGCGCAGGTCGCGGAAAAAGGCGCGGATGTCCGCCACCAGGTCGGCCGGGCGCTCCAGCGCGGCGAAGTGGCCGCCCGCCGGATACTCGGTCCAGCGCGTGATGTTGTAGTGCTGCTCCGCCCAGCTGCGCGGCGGCGAGAAGATCTCCTTCGGGAATACCGCGACGCCGGTGGGCGTGGCCACGTAGTCCGTGGGCGGGCCGAACATGCCGGCGCGCATGGACTCGTAGTACAGGCGGATGGACGAGGTGATGGAGCCCGTCACCCAGTAGGCGGTGATGCCGGTGAGGAGCACGTCGCGGGGAAAGACGCTCTCCACGTCGCCGCCGCAGTCGGACCATTCCCGGTACTTCTCCACGATCCAGGCGGCGAGCCCCGCCGGCGAGTCGTTCAGCGCCACGCCGAGGGTCTGCGGCCGGGTGCCCTGAATCTGCGCATAGCCCATGCCCGTGCGCTGGTGGGCGCGGCCCCGTTTCAGCGCGGCGAGATCCTCCTCGGTGGGTTCCCGGTCGCGGGGCGGCGCAGCCGGCACCATGTTCAGGTGCACGCCGCAGACCCGGTCCGGATCCGCGAGCGCCATCCAGGGCGAGATCAGCGAGCCCCAGTCGCCGCCCTGCACGCCGTAGCGCTCGTAGCCGAGCCTGCGCATGAGCGCGGCCTCGGCCTCGGCAATCCGGCGCACGTGCCAGCCCGGCTCCGCGGGCGCCTCCGACCAGCCGTAGCCCGGCATGGAAGGGCAGATCACGTGGAAGGCGTCGGCCGCATCCCCGCCATGTTCCTCCGGCCGGGTCAGCGCGCCGATGATGCGGTGGAACAGCCAGACCGTGTCCGGCCAGCCGTGGGTGAGCACCAGCGGCAGGGCATCCGCGTGGGGCGAGCGCTGATGGATGCAGTGCATCGCCAGGCCGTCCACGTCGACCACCTGCTGATCGAAGCCGTTCAGCACCGCCTCGCCCGCACGCCAGTCATAGTGGTCGCGCCAGTGCTCGCACAGGCTGCGCAGATAGTCCGTGTCGGTGCCGTAGTCCCAGCCGCTGCCCGGGATCATGGCCGGCCAGCGGGTGCGGCCCAGCCGTTCGCGCAGGTCGTCCAGGACCTCGTCCGCCACGCGGATACGGTATTCCTCCATCTCGCCTCCCGGGTCCTTCCTACCAGTGACCGGTGCCGGGCCCGCCCTTGAACGGCCCGACGATGTCCGGGGTGATCCAGCCGCCGTAGAAGCCGCCGCTCTGCGCCGTCACGCGATCGTCGCCCACGTAGCAGGCGTCCATCGCGCCCGGCATGAAGGCATACCAGCCGGCAACGGACTCGAAGCCGGGCCGGGCATCCGCGTAGGCCCACACCGCCGCCTCGGCCACCCGCTCGCCGACTCTCAGCGTCCAGTAACGGGCCTGGCCCTTCCATTCGCAGAGCGTTCGCTTGGCGACCGGCACGAGCAGGTCCTCGCGCACGTCCGCCGGCGGCAGATATACGGTGGGCGGGCTGGCCGTCTCGCAGACCTTCATGGCACCCGTACTGTCGGCGACGACGACGCCGGCGAACTCCACCCGCACCCGGCGCCCGCAGGGGCGCACCGCCGGCGGGCGCGGGTAGTCCCAGACGGACTCCTGGCCCGGGCCGGGCTCCGGCGCCCCGGGCGGGCGCCCGCGGCCGGTATGGCTCCACTGCTCACGGGCGCGGCGGATCGCTTCCGGTATTTTTTTCATCGGCTCCTCCGTCGCTGTCTTCCCGCAGGCGGGCGACGACCCGGTCGATGGTGCTCCGCGCCGGTCCCGGCATCCTGCCTTCCTCGTATTCGCGCTTCAGGTAGTCCTCGATGCGGGCCACGACCACGTCCATGCCGGCCTCGGCTTCGGGACCGGAGTCGGCGGTCCGCGCGTGGCGCTCCCCGGCGCCGAACAGGTTGATCCAGCGGTCGGCGCGGGCACCCGCCGCCACCACCCGGTAGAAAGCGTCGCGCTCCCGGCGCGGCTCGAAGAAACTGACGAGAGCCGCCGCAAAAGAGACGGGTATCAGCAGGAAGTCGAGCAGCCCGTCCATCGCCAGCTTGGCCTGGAAGACCAGCACGTCGCGGGTCAGCTCCAGCCTGTCGGGCGGCTCCGTCGCCGCCCCGGCGGCGGGGTCTTGCGTCGGCTCTTGGGTCGGCTCTTGGGTCGGCTCTTGGGTCGGCTCTGGCATGG
>Ga0209942_1000095_pt1 | contig 53980 bp, 46 predicted proteins | sample SalPonR1_A_D2_MG_FD_185695 | JGI IMG/M metagenome (GOLD analysis project Ga0209942, IMG submission 185695) | Salt pond soil microbial communities from South San Francisco under conditions of wetland restoration - Salt Pond MetaG R1_A_D2_MG... ...
CGTGCCCACCTGATACTTGATGGCGCTGATCGCCCGGCCGGCCTCGTCGGCGTCTTCGCTCTCCTGCGCCATCACCGCCCAGAGCAGCAGCGACTTGGTCTGCTCGTAGAGCATGAACATCTCCACCATGCGGTGCTGCAGCGCCTGGAACGCGGCGATGGGCACGCCGAACTGGACCCGGCTCTTGGTGTATTCCAGCGTCTTGTGATTCAGCTTCTCCATGATGCCCAGAGCCTCGGCGCAGACGGCCAGCGTGGCCTCCTGGAGCACCGACTGCAGGACCGGGAACGCCTTGCCTTCCTCGCCGAGCAGCTGCGCGGCGGGCACGCGGACGTCCTTGAACGTGATCTCCGCGCCCTTCTGGCCGTCGACGGTGGCATAGGCGCGCCGCTTCACGCCGTTGCTGTCCGCGGCGAGGACGAACAGGCTGATGCCGTCCTCGTCCTTCTGTTCGCCCGCCGTGCGCGCGCTCACCACGAGAACGTCGGCCGTGGCGCCGTTCAGCACCACGCCCTTCTCGCCGTTCAGCACGTAGTCGTCACCGTCCTTCTTCGCGTTCAGCGCGACGTCGGCCAGACGGTACCGGCTCTGGGGCTCCAGGTAGGCGAGCGCGCCGGTCTTCGAGCCCTCGATCAGCGGCATGAGCCAGTCGGCCTTCTGCGCGTCGTCGGCCGTACGCCTCAGCGCGCCGCCGGCGAGCACGATGCTGGCCAGATAGGGCTCGACGACCAGGCCGCGGCCGAACTGCTCCATGATCAGCATCAGTTCCACCGGGCCGCCGTCCAGCCCGCCGTCCTCCTCGGGGAAAGGCACGGCGGTCCAGCCCAGGTTGGCGAACTCCTGCCAGTCCTCGGCGCTGTAGCCGAGCTCGCTCTCCGAGTGCTTCATGCGCTTCTCGAAGTCGTAGTCGTTGTCGATGAATTTCGCCACGCTGTCCTGCAGCAGTGACTGTTCTTCGGTGATTGCAAAGTCCATGCTCGATATCTCCGCTTAAGTGGCGACCGGCTCTACAGGCCGAGCACGTGCTTGGCCACGATGTTGCGCTGGATCTCGTTGGATCCGCCGTAGATCGATGCCTTGCGGTTGTTGAAGTAGACCAGCGAGGTGCGGGTCTCGGCGCCTTCGCCCACGTAGTCTTCCTCGCCGAAGTCCACCTGGTACTGGTCCGGCACGAAGGGGATGGCATAGTAGCCGGCCGCCTCCATGAACAGCGTGTCGATCAGCTGCTGCAGCTCGGTGCCGCGGATCTTCAGGATGGAGCTCTCCGGGCCGGGCGCCTTGCCGGTGGCCACGGCCGCGAGGGTGCGAAGATCGGTGTACTCGAGCGCCTTCAGTGAGATCTCCGCCTCGGCCAGCTTGCGGCGGAAGCTCCAGTCCCCGATGAGCGGCTCGCCGCCGCGCACCGACGAGCGCGCCAGTTCCTTCAGCCGGTTGAGCCGGTACTGGGAGCGGGCCACATCGGCGATGTTGGTGCGCTCGTGCTGCAGCAGCACCTTGCCGTAGGTCCAGCCCTTGCCTTCCTCGCCCACCAGGTTCTGCACCGGCACGCGCACGTCCTCGAAGTGCACCTCGTTCACCTCGTGGCCGCCCTCGATGGTGATGATCGGCTTCACGCTGACGCCCGGCGTCTTCATGTCGCAGAGGATGAAGCTGATGCCCTCCTGGCGGCGCTCGACGTCCTGGCTGGTGCGCGCCAGCAGGAAGATCCAGTCGGCATGCTGGCCCAGGGTGGTCCAGGTCTTGGTGCCGTTGATGACGTACTCGTCGCCGTCACGGTCCGCGCGGGTCTTCAGCGAGGCCAGGTCGGAACCGGCGCCCGGTTCGGAGTAACCCTGGGCCCACCAGACGTTGCTCTCGAGGATGTCGGGCAGGAAGCGCTCCTTCTGCGCCTCGTTGCCGAAGGTGTAGATGACGGGACCCACCATGCTGAGACCGAAGGGGATGAGCCGCGGCGTGTTGTAGCGGGCCATCTCCATGGAGAAGATGTATTTCTGCACCGGGCTCCAGCCCGTGCCGCCGTATTCGACCGGCCAGTTCGGCGCGATCCAGCCCTGCTGGTAGAGGATCTTCTGCCAGCGGATGAAGTCCTCGGGATCGGGCTCGATCCCGTTGTTCATCTTGTAGGCGATGTCCTCCGGGTACTTCTCGTCGAGAAAGTTCCTGACTTCCTCACGGAACGTTTTCTCCTCGGCGGTGAAATTTACATCCATGGTGCTGTCCTGATACTGACAAGTGGGGTGCGAGACCCCGTGTCCGCGGCCGCGCCCGGTCGGGCACGCAACGGCCGCTGCGGCCGCAGCGGAGGCGGCCGCCGAAACAGTCCCGGACCTGCGCCCGGGACCCCCTCAACGGCCGCAGAATAGCACTATATTGCAGTGCACAACAATGCGGTGAACCCCCCGGAAATCCGGACATAACCTGTGTTCCGCCGGCCGGCCTACGGCTCGACATCGGCTGCCGCGGCCGTGCTATGGTTACGCCTTCGCCGCGCTCGTCCGGCCCGGGCGAGCGCATCCATCGCCAGACCATCGGCAGACCATCGGCAGACCATCGGCAGAGGCAGACACAGACGCATGACCCGCGGCACACCGCAGACACCCGTAGTCACCGACGCCCTCGCGCGCCCGCTGCGGGACCTGCGCATCTCGGTGCTGGACCGCTGCAACTTCCGCTGCCCCTATTGCATGCCGGCGTCGACGTTCCACGCGGACTATCAGTTCCTCGGACAGAGCGAGCGCCTCACGTTCGACGAAATCCACCGGGTCGCGCGCGCCGCGGCGGGTCTGGGCGTAACGAAGCTGCGGCTGACGGGCGGCGAGCCCTTGCTGGAGAAGCGGCTGCCGGAGCTGGTGGCGCTGCTCGCCGGCATTCCCGGCGTGACGGACCTGGCGCTGACGACCAACGGGATGCTGCTGGCGCCGGCGGCCCGCCGTCTGGCCGAGGCCGGACTCTCCCGCGTCACGATCAGCCTGGACAGCCTGGACCCGGCCGTATTCCGGCGCATGAGCGGCGGGCGCGGCCGGCTCGACGACGTGCTGGAGGGCATCCGCGCGGCGGACGAGGCCGGACTGGCGCCGGTGAAGATCAATGCGGTCATCCAGAAGGGCGTGAACGACCAGACCGTGCCGGAACTGCTCGAGTACTTCCGCGGCACGGGTCATATCGTCCGACTGATCGAGTATATGGACGTCGGCAACCGCAACGGCTGGCGCATGGATCAGGTCGTGCCCTCGCGGGAGCTGCTGGCCCGGGTCAAGGAGCGCTGGCGGCTGCGGCCCGTGGGACGCAATTATCCCGGCGAGGTGGCCCGGCGCTACGTATACGAGGACGGCGCCGGCGAGATCGGTTTCATCTCGAGCGTGACCGAGCCGTTCTGCGGCTCCTGCAATCGGGCGCGCCTCTCGGCGGACGGCACGCTGTACACCTGCCTGTTCGCGAGCCACGGGACCGACCTGCGGGAGGCGCTCCGCGACGGTGCCGACGTGGACGAGATTACCGATATAATCCGCAGGATATGGCTGCAGCGCGCCGACCGGTACAGCGAGCTGCGCACGCCGGGCGCGGCCCAGGCCCACGTCCTGCGCAAGGTCGAGATGTACCGGATCGGCGGCTAGGGCGACAGGCGGGAAGCGAGCAGTGGGAGCATCGGATCTCAGTCACATCGACGAAAGGGGCCGGCCGCGCATGGTCGACGTCGGCGGCAAGGCCGTCACCCGGCGCGAAGCGGTCGCGCGCACGCTGATGAGGCTGCCGCAGGCCGTGGCGTCCCGTCTGGCCGACGGCGAACTCACCACGGCCAAGGGTCCGGTCTTCGCCACGGCGATCGTGGCGGGGGTCATGGCGGCCAAGCGCACCCACGAGCTCATACCGTTCTGCCATCCGCTGGGCCTGGACGACTGCGATATCGACATCGAGATGCGCGACCCGACGACGCTGGCCATCACCTGCCGCTGCCGCCTCACGGCGAAGACGGGCGTGGAGATGGAGGCGCTCACCGGCGCCAGCGTGGCGGCGCTCACCGTCTACGACATGTGCAAGGCACTGTCCCACGATATCGTGATCGGCGAGACCCGGCTGATCGCGAAGACCGGAGGCAAGAGTGACTTTCATCACGAAGACTGACCGCTGCAGGGTGGGCGCATGAGCAAGCAGGTGACGGTGCGTTATTTCGCCGCGTTCCGGGAGCGCGCCGGCCGGGCCGAGGAAGCGGTGGAGACCGAGGCGGACACCGCCGCCGACCTCTTCGAGGCGCTGCGCGACCGCCACGGCTCGGCGGAGCCGCGCGGGCACTGCAAGGTGGCCATCAACGACGAGATGGCGGACTGGACGACGCCGCTGAAGGACGGGGACACCGTGCTGCTTTTCCCGCCGGTGGCGGGCGGATGAGCGAAGTGGTGATCAGCCCTCGCCCGATCGTGCCCGGCGAGCTCGGCGCTGCGCTCACGGAGCCCGGCGCCGGCGCGTTCGTCGGCTTCGAGGGACGGGTACGCAACCGCAACGAGGGCCGGGCGGTCGAGCGGCTCGAGTACGAAGCCTATGCCCCGCTGGCGGAGAAAGAGGGCGCGCGCATCATCGCCGAGGCCTGCGAGCGCTGGCCCATCCTCGCTGCGCACTGCGTGCATCGCACCGGCATGCTCGAGATCGGCGATTACGCGGTCTGGGTGGGCGTGGTCTCGCCCCACCGGGACGAGGCTTTCGCCGCGTGCCGCTACATCATCGACGAGGTGAAGGTGCGGCTGCCGATCTGGAAGAAGGAATATTACACCGACGGCGACTCGGGCTGGGTCAACTGCGAGCGCTGCGCCGCCGGTCACCAGCACGAGTCGGCGACGGCCGGCTAGCCTTCCTGTCGCTCCAGCGCTGCCGCGTCGGCCGGCGTGTCGATGTCCGTGGCGGCCTGCCGGCAATCCACCGCGATCACCTCGTGCCGGTGCCGTTCGATTACCGGGCGGGCGCCCCGGTCGCCGGTGACCGAGCGTAGCTCCGGGAACAGCCGGCGGGGGAAGATGGCCGGCACGCCCAGCACCTCCTCGCCGTCATCGCTGCCGACATCGCCGCCGTAACGGCTGGCCGCGATGGCATCCGGCCGGCTGCGCCAGGACGCCGCCAGGCGGGCGACATCGGCCTCACCCACCAGGGGCTGGTCGGTGAGCAGCACCAGCACGCCGTCGCAATCGTCCGGCAGGCACCGGATGCCGAGAGCGAGGGAGGTCGACAGGCCCTGCTGCCAGCGCTCGTTCACCACGAAATAGCGCGCCGCCTCGCCGGCGGCCTCCAGCACCCGCGCGTATTCCGCCCCGAGCGCGAGCAGGCTGCGACCGGCGCAAGCGCCGGCGGCCAGGCGCAGCGCTCGGCGCACCAGGGGCTCGCCGCCGAAGGTCAGCAGCTGCTTCGGCGCTCCCAGCCGGCGCGAGCCGCCCGCGGCCAGGATCAGGGCGAACAGCAACGGGTCGCGCGCACTCACGTCAGCCCCGGCGCTGCCGAGCGATGCGGTGGGACACCCGCGGGCGTTCCTCGCCACGGTGGTAGCGGAAGGCCGCGGCGAGCACTTCCATGTCGCCCCGGGTCAGGCGGCGGTGCTGGCGCAGGTGTTCCAGCCAAGATTCGTCCACGAACACTTCCACGAACAGCCGCTCCTCCTCGGTGTCCTGGAACAGCCCCCAGGTGATGGCGCCGTTGCGCAGCCGGAGCTTGCGGACCGGCTGCATGGCGGCCGCGAAATCGTCGGCGTCCGCCGGATCGATCTCGTAGCGGATCTCCACCAGCACGGGACCCTGGTCCTGCTGGATGGTGAAGGGCACGCTGGGATCGGGGATCGGGGTCACCAGCGTCGGATCGGCGCTCGCGTAGCGGCGCATGTTCAGCGGCGCGCCGAGGCCGAGGCCGATCACGCCGACGACCGCGGCGTATACCAGCGCCTCGGACAGCGACGTCAGCGACGCGATCTTGCCCCAGAAGGCGGCCGCCCCGGCCACGGTGCCCATGAAGCTCGCCAGGAAGACGGCGAGCCCGCGGGCCCGCACCCACTCGGGCAGCGACAGCTGCGCGACCACCTGCAGCGTGGACAGCACCGAGACCCAGGAGGCGCCCAGCAAGAGCATGGCAGGCGCCAGCCACCAGGCGTCGCGGACGAATGCCAGCGCCAGGGCGGCGGCGATGGTGCCCGCCGAGCCCAGCGCCACCAGCGCGTCGTCGGACAGATAGCGACGCAGCCGGGCGAGGTTCAGGCCGACCAGGACGGCGCCGACGCCGACCGCGCCGAGCAGGCGTCCGTAGACCTCCGGTCCGGCTCCCATCTCCTCGCGCACGATCAGAGGCAGAAAGGCCACCGGGGCGCTGACCAGCACGAAGTAGAGGATGCCGCGGGCGATGACCACCTGCAGGCCGGCGGAGCGCCGCGCGTAGCGCAGGCCCATGCGCAGGGCGCCGAAGAAGCGTTCGCTGGGCAGCGTGCTCTGGCGCCGCGGCGTGCGCGAGAAGAACAACACGGCGAGCACGCCGAGGTAACTCGCGCTGTTGATCAGGAACACGAATCCCGGTCCGGCCGCGGACAGCAGCAGGCCGGCCAGCACCGGGCCGATGGCGCGGGAGACGTTGAACGCGATGCCGTTCAGCGTGACCGCGGCGGGCAGCTCGGAGCGGGGCACCAGGTCCGGGATGAGCGCCGAGAAGGCGGGCATCATCATCGCCGCGCCGGTGCCCATGGCGAAGGTCATGGCGAGCAGCCCCCAGGCCGTGATGGCGCCGGTGACGGTGAGCACGCCCAGCACGCCGGCGGAGACCATCAGCCAGCTCATGGCGAACAGCAGGAAGCGGCGGCGGTCGACGATGTCGGCGAGTGCGCCGGCGGGTACCGCCAGCAGGAACGAGGGCAGGAGCGCCGCCGCCTGCACCAGCGCCACCATCACCGGGTCCGGCGCGAGCGAGGTCATCAGCCACCCGGCGCCGGTGTCGTGCATCCAGCTGCCGACGGTCGAGACCAGCAGCGCGACCCACAGCCAGCGGAAGACGGGCCGGCGGAACGGCGCCAGGCCGCCCGGGTCCGGCGCCGCCGACGGTTCCCCGGCCGACACCGGTGACGGTTTCGCTGCTGCTTCGGCTGTCGACGACACGGGGGACTCCTCGCCCTGACACCGGCGCCGGGCGGCGCCTCGCGGGCATTATGGCATGGCGCTCCGCTTGGGCATTCGGCGGGGCGGCACCTATAATGAGCGCTCTTTCGACAGCCGGCGGAGACCTCCGCCGGGCGGGGAACGAAGGCTATGACGAAACTGGCAGGCAGGAGCGCGATCGTCTCCGGCTCTGGCCGCGGCATCGGCCGCGCCATCGCGATGAAGCTCGCGGCCGAAGGGGCGCACGTCGTGGTGAACGACCTGGACGCCGGGCCGGCGGAAGAAACGGTGCACGAGATCGAGTCGGCCGGCGGCGTCGCGGTGGCGGTGCCCGGCGACGTCTGCGACGCGGGATTCGCGCAGCAGTTCGTCGATGCGGCCGTCGAGCAGTTCGGCGGCATCGACATCATCGTCAACAACGCCGGCTACACCTGGGACAACGTCCTCCAGAAGATGAGCGACGAGCAGTTCCAGGCGATGCTGGACATCCATCTCGTGGCGCCGTTCCGCATTCTCCGCGCCGCCTTGCCCCACATCCGCAAGGCGGTGACGGCGGAAGAGGAGGTGGGCCGCATCGTGCAGCGCAAGGTGGTCAACATCTCGTCCACGTCCGGCGTGTACGGCAACCTGGGGCAGATCAACTACGCCGCGGGCAAGGCCGGCATCGTCGGCATGACGAAGACGCTGGCGAAGGAGTGGGGGCGCTATCACGTCAACGTGAATGCGGTCGCCTTCGGGCTCATCCACACCCGGCTCACCCAGCCGCTGAAGGGCGAGCAGGCCAGCATCGACGTGGGCGGGCGCGACATCAGCGTGGGCGTGCGCCAGGAACGGCTCGACGCCGCGGCGAAAACCGTGCCGCTCGGCCGCGGCGGCACGCCGGAGGAGGCGGCCGGCGCGGTCTACCTGCTGTGCACCCCCGAGGCCGACTACATCAACGGCCAGTGCATCATCTGCGACGGGGGGCGGGTCTGATGCCGGTCGTGCGCAGCGTGGCGGACGCGAAGGCACTGGAAGGCGAGGAGGTCGGCGTCTCCGACTGGGTCACGGTGGACCAGCGCAGCATCGACCTGTTCGCCGAGGCGACGGGCGATCACCAGTGGATCCACGTCGATCCCGAACGCGCGGCCGCCGAGATGCCCGAGGGCAGGACCATCGCGCACGGCTACATGACGCTGGCCCTGATACCGACGCTCACCGCCGACTTCGTGGAGATGCCGACGCTCACCCGGACCATCAACTTCGGCTGCAACAAGGTCCGCTTCCAGAACATGGTGCCGTCGGGCAGCCGGGTGCGGGCGCGGGCCATCGTGAAGCAGGCGCGCCAGCGTGCCGGGGCGTTGCATCTCGTGAGCGAGGTCCGCATCGAGGTGGAGGGGCAGAAGAAGCCGGCCTGCATCGCCGAGACCATCGGCCTATATTTTTTGGACTGAGACTTCCTGGACTGAGGCTTCTGGGCTGAGGCTTCTGGGCTGAGGCTTCTGGGCTGAGCAGCTCTCAGCGCTCCGCCGGCAGGCGCTCGGCCAGCAGTTCCACCCAGTGACGCACCGGCCGGTCGGTGCCGGCGGCCAGGTGGTGCAGGCAGCCGATATTCCCGGTCACGATCTCCGCCGGCCCGCCCGCTTCGAGATCTGCCAGCTTGCGCTCGCGGATGCGTTCGGACAACGCCGGTTGCAGCAGCGAGTAGGCACCGGCCGAGCCGCAGCAGGCGATGGACTCGCCCACCGGCGCCAGTTCCACCCCCTGGCCGGCCAGCAACTCTCTGACCGTATCGGCCTCGCCCAGCGCGTTCTGCAGCGTGCAGGGGCAATGCAGGGCCACCTTGCCGCCATCGGCAGGCGATTGGCGCGGCGGCCCCGGCTGCTGCGACGGTGGCGATCCTGGTTCTTGCGGCGGTCGCAGCGGCGGCAGTTCTTCGGCGGCGAGCACGCGGCCGATGTCCTTCGCCGCTGCCGCCACCCGGCGCGCGGGTCCGGCCAGTTCGGGATCGTCGGCGAACAGCCGTCCGTAGTCCTGCACGAACGCGCCGCAGCCGGTGGCGGTGATGACCACCGCTTCCGCGCCCTCGTCCAGCGCGTGCGTCCATTCCCGGATTCGCTGCCGGGCGAGCGCGAGGCCGCCGGCCTGATTGCCGAGGTGATAGTCCATGGCGCCGCAGCAGCCGGGCGGCGCGGGCGTGAGGGAGACGCCGGCGGCATCCAGCAGGCGTGCCGCGGCCCGGTCGATGCCGGGCGAGACCACCGGTTGAACGCAGCCGTTCAGGGCGATCATGCGCCGCGGATGGCGCGGCGCGGGCCAGGGCTCGGCAGGGCCGGGCGCGAGCAGGCGGCCCTTGAGCCCCGACGGCAGCAGGAAGCGCAAGGCGTTGCCCAGTCGCAGCATCGCTCGCAGCCGCCGGCGCGAGCCGAACAGGAAACGCAGGGCGCGGCGCTGCAGGCGCTCGGCCAGCGGCCGGCGCACTTGGGCATCCACCCGGGCACGGCCGATGTCCAGCAGCTCGTGATAGCGCACCCCCGAGGGGCAGGTGGTCTCGCAGGCCTGGCAGGTGAGGCAGCGGTCGAGGTGAATCTGGGTCTCCCGCGTCACCTCGCCGCCCTCCAGTGCGCGCTTGATGAGATAGATGCGTCCGCGGGGGCCGTCGAGTTCGTTGCCGAGCACCTGGAAAGTGGGGCAGGTCGCGTTGCAGAATCCGCAGTGGACGCAGGTGCGGATGACCTCGGCTGCGCGCCGGCCCTCGGGCCGGTCTCTCAGGTCCGCCGTCAGGTGCGTCTCCATCTCAGAGCGTCCCGTACATCCGGCCCGGGTTGAACACGCCCGCCGGGTCCAGCGCGGCCTTCAGGCGGCGGTGCAGCGCGAGCAGCGCGTCGGGCAGCGGGTGGAAGGCGGGGACGGTGTCGTCGCCGCCCCGGTAACGGGTGGCGTGGCCGCCGGCGGCCGTCGCGGCGGCACGGACCGTGTGCGCATCGGCATCCGTGGCGATCCAGCGCTGGGCGCCAGCCCAGTCGATCAGCTGGCGTCCGGGCAGCTCGAGCGGCGGCGTGGCGGCCGGGACCGACAGGCGCCACAGGGGCATCGGCGTCGCGAAGATGCCGGTGCGCTGACCCCGCAGCGCTTCCCAGTGGGCCGGGTCGCTCTCCCCGGCACCGAGCGAACGCTCGATGTCGCGCCTGGCTGCGGCGACCGCGCCGGCGGCACCGGACAGGCGCAGGCGCAGGAGGCCGTCGCCGTAGCTCGCCGCGCTCAGCGGCAGCGGCTGCCCGGCGAGCCGGCACATCTCGCGGATGGCCTCCGCCTCGTCGCACTCGCGCGCCAGCGTGACGGCCACCGGCGGTGCGGGCAGTACCTTCAGTGAGACCTCGGTCAGCAGGGCGAGGCAGCCCATGCTGCCCGCCAGCAGGCGGGAGACGTCATAACCGGCCACGTTCTTCATGACCCGGCCGCCGAAGGCGAGCGGCTGCCCGCGGCCGTCCAGGACGCGGCAGCCGAGGACGTAGTCCCGCAGCGCGCCGCGGAACGGCCGGGCCGGCCCTGACAGTCCCGCGGCGACGGCGCCGCCCAGGGTGCTCTCCGCTGCCAGGCGGGGCGGCTCGAAAGGCAGCATCTGGCCCTCGGCGGCCAGCGCGGCCTCCACGTCGGCCAGCGGCGTGCCGGCCCGGGCAGTGATCACCAGTTCGCTGGGTTCGTGAGCCACGATGCCGCGGCAATCTCCCGTGCCGAGTTCCGCGCCGCCCACGACGTGGCCCAGGAAGTCCTTGCTGCCGCCGCCGCGGATTGCCAGCGCTTCGCCCGCGGCTGCCGCGGCGCGGATGCGCCCGGCCAGGCTCGTCAGCGCGTCGTCGCCCGACTGCTTCGTCTGCGCCACGGTCAGAAGCGTTCCAGCTCGGGATGCGGCAGCTCGCCCCGGTGCACGTGCATGCCGCCGATTTCGGCGCAGCGGGCGAGCGTCGGCACGGCCTTGCCCGGGTTCATGAGGCCGCGCGGGTCGAAGGCGGCCTTGATGCCGTGGAAGGCGGCCAGCTCGGCGTCGGAGAACTGCACGCACATCTGGTCGATCTTCTCGCGGCCCACGCCGTGCTCGCCGGTGATGGTGCCGCCGACGCTCACGCAGAGCTCCAGGATGTCGCCGCCGAGGCGCTCGGCCTTCTCGAGCTCTCCCGGGTTCATGACGTCGTAGAGGATCAGCGGGTGCAGGTTGCCGTCGCCGGCGTGGAACACATTCGCGACGCCCAGGCCGTAGCGTTCCGCCAGGTCGCTGATGCCCTGCAGCACCCGGGCGATCTCCCGCCGGGGGATGGTGCCGTCCATGCAGTAATAGTCCGGCGAGATGCGGCCGACCGCGGGGAAGGCGCTCTTGCGCCCCTGCCACAGCCGGGCCTGCTCCGCGGCCTCAGTCGCCTCGCGGACGTCGCGGGCGCCGGCGGCCGCCAGGAGCGCGCGCACCCGGGTCGCCTCGTCCTCCACGTCGCCCTCCACGCCGTCCAGCTCGCAGATGAGGATGGCGGCAGCGTCGGTGGGGTAGCCGGCGCCGCAGAACGCCTCCGCGGCACGGATGGCGGGGGCGTCCATCATCTCCAGCCCCGCCGGCACGATGCCGGCGGCGATGATGGCGGCCACGGCGTCGCCGGCCGCACCGACCGCGTCGAAACCGGCCAGCAGCACCCGCCGGCAGGCAGGCACGGGCAGGAGGTTCACGGTGACTTCCGTGATGACGCCGAGCATGCCCTCGGAGCCGGTGAGGAGCGCCGTGAGGTCGAACCCGGGGCCGTCCAGCGCGGCCGAGCCCAGGCGCAGCCGTTCGCCGTCGACGGTGACCACCTCCAGCGAACGCACGTTGTTCACCGTCAGGCCGTACTTCAGACAATGCACGCCGCCCGCGTTCTCCGCCACGTTGCCGCCGATGGAGCAGGCGATCTGGGAGGAGGGGTCCGGCGCGTAATAGAGGCCGAGGCCGCGTACCGCCTCGGAGATGGCGGCGTTGGTGACGCCGGGCTGCACCCGGGCACAGAGATTGTCCGCGTCCACCTCCAGGATGCGGCTGAAGCGGGTCATCACCAGCAGTACGGCATCGGCCAGCGGCAGTGCACCGCCGGACAGGCCGGTGCCGGCGCCACGGGTGACCACCGGCACGCCCATGTCGTTCATCCGGCGCATCAGGGACTGAACCTGGTCTACCGTCTCGGGCAGCACCACGGCGGCGGGGCGCTGACGGTAGGCGGAGAGCCCGTCGCACTCGAAGGGCGCGATCGCCTCGTTGCCGTGGAGCACCGCCTCGGCGGGCAGCAGCGCGCGCAGGGCGGCGAGCAGCCGGCCGCGGTCCACCCGCGGCAGTTCGCCGTCCAGCCGCGGGTCGTGCAGGGCGCTCACGCCGCGCCGCCTGCGAGTACCGCAACGGCCGATTCACCGAGCAGACCGTCCACGCGGCGCCGGTCGCGGTCGCCGAGCGCCGCATAGCGCTGCCGCAGCCGAGACAGACACTTGGCCTGGTAACGGAACGCGCCCTGCCGCCAGACATGGCCGCGGATCGTCAGCTCGAACTCGTCTTCGCCGGCATCGGCGGCTGCCGCGTTCGCCGCCAGGAAAGGCAGGTAGACTTCGCTGCAGAGCGCCAGCAGGCCGTCCAGCAGGGCGCTGCCCGCCGTGTCGAAACCCGGCCATTCGCCCTCGATGCCGCTGGCATCGTCCAGGTGCGCGACCCAGCGGAAGGCGTAGGGCGTCTCGGCGCGCATCAGGCCGGCCGGCGTGGGGTCGCTCGCGAGCTGGGAGAGCTGCCCGTACAGGCCGAAATCGGCCACCGAGGGCCGGCTGCCGAACAGGAAATGACGTTCCGTGACGTGGGCATCGAGCAGCCCGACGAGTTCGCGGAACGTCTCCTCGATCAGCGGCCGGTTACCCTCCGTGCAGCCCACCAGCGGCATGCGGGCGATCTGCCTCTCGGCGAATGCCCTGGCCGTGCTCTCGATGGCGGCACGGCCGCGTCCCGCCAGGCGGTCGAAAGCGCCCCAGTGGCTGAAGGCTCGCTGATCGGCCTCCCGGTACCAGCGGTAGTGGAACATCATCTTGGTGCCCCACTCGTCGGCGAAGTCCTCCACCAGCCAGGCGAGGAACGCGAGCGCAGCGTCATCCGGCAGCAGGGAGCGCATGGGCGGGAGGTCGCGCTCCAGCGTCTCGATGATCGGCGTGGAGTCCACGTGCCAGCTGCCGTCCGGAAACAGCAGCACGGGTATCACCGGCGGACGCACGTGAGCGATGGGCTCGTCGCCGGGCGTGGCGCTCACGAAGATATGCGGCAGCCGCCGGTAGCGGAGCACGGCGCGCATCTTCATGGAGTAGGGCGAACCCAGCGCCCCGTAGATGGTGTATGGGCCTTCCATTCAGTACCTGGCGGCCGTGGGACTCATTACCCCGAGCTTACCGGCGGGGCCGGCTCAGACCAAGCCGGGATACGGGATCGCGAGCGCGAATCCCCGGCAGGTCTTCAGGGCGCGGCGGCCCACTCCGTTGCGGCGTCCAGCTCGCCTTCCGGGAAGTGACGGGTTTCCGCGGCCACGAAATGGCCGACCACGTGCGGGATCAGTTTCATGACCCTGTCGTCGCCCACCAGCGCCACCTTGGCCACCTGGCGATGATGCTGGCGGATGAAGGTCAGGTGCTCGACCAGGGCGCCGAAATCTTCCCATCCCGCGAAGCCCTCGGCGTGAATCAAGACGCCGTTCAGGTCGCCGTGCATGCGTATGAAGCCGTCCACTGCCTTGGCCAGCTTGCGGAAGTCGTCCTCGCTCAGTTCGGATTCCGGCTCAACGAAGAGGAGTCGGCGGCGGACGTCGAATCGGTGCTTCAGCATTTCTGGGCCTCGTCTGGACTGCCGGCTGTTCCGCAAACGGGAAGCGCGCGTCGATTATGTAACATCGACGGCCCGGTTGAAACCGCAATGGTGCGCAAAAAAGGCGGCGAGCCGAAGCCCGCCGCCCGTTTCGATCGACCAGTGCCAATCGATCAGTGCCGATCGACCGGTTCCGATGGACGGAACCGTCGTCAGTCGAAGTTGATGCCGAAGGCCACTCCGTAGCGACGGGGCTCGAGGGTGAAGACGTTCGTGAACAGGCCCGACGACGGGTCGGTGACGTACAGGCCCGTCACGTTGTCGTCGTCCGCCAGGTTCTGCACGAAGCCGCGCAGATACCAGCTGCCGTCGTCCGGTGTCAGCGTGACCTGTGCGTTGATGATGTCCCAGCTCTCGATCCGGTCGATCGGGTCGCGGTTGAAGATGCGCCCCCAGCTGTCGTCCTGCCAGTAGTAATCGCCGCGGACGCTCAGCTCGTAGCCGCTGGCCAGCGGGAAGGTGTACTGGGCGCCGAAGCTGAACGAAAGCTCCGGCGAGTTCTGCAGCTCGTTGCCTTCCAGCGGTACCCGGTTGCCGTCGGTCCAGGTGTAGGGCAGGCCGAAGGCCGAGAAGTCCAGGCCGGCCAGCGTCTCACACACGGAGAACGGCAGCGGCCCGAACACCGGAGCCAGCGCGGGCACGGCGCCGATCAGCGACTGCAGCGTCGGGATCACGGGCGGGCCGCCGTTGGCGTTGATGACGCAGTTGGAGTAGTTGGTGTAGTCCTTGATCAGCGTCGCGCCCGGATCGCCGCCGGTCGGGTCCCGGGTGTCGACCAGCGATACCTCGCCGATCTCCGTCTTGAGATAGGACAGGTTCGCGTTGATCAGCCACCGATCGGAGGGCAGCATCGTGAGTTCCAGCTCCGCGCCCCAGATCTTCGAATCCACGTTGTCGTTGAACGAGGTGCGGTTCTGGATGCGCGAGACCTGCAGACCCTCGTAGTCGTAATAGAAGCCGGTGATATTCGCCTGCACGCGGCCGCCGGCGAGGCTGTTCTTGGTGCCTATCTCATAGGCATTGATGAACTCCGGCTCGAAGTTCGGGCTCGTATTCGGGAACACGGCCGGATCGAACGGCGGGTTGAAGCCGCCGCCTTTGTAGCCCCGCGAATAGGAGCCGTACACGAGCGTGCTCTCCGTGAAGCCGATCTCCGGCGTCCAGTCGACCACCAGGCGGCCGGTCGTCTCCGTGAACTCCACCGTGTCTTCCCGGTAGGGCGGTAGCACGACGCTGTCCGAGCCGATCGGGGTCGGCTGTCCGGCGAACAGCGGCGCCCGGTCGCGGATCTCCTTCTCGTCCCGCGTGAAGCGCAGGCCCATGGTGATCTTCACGGTCTCCGCCGGCGCGAAATACAACTCGCCGAAAGCCGCCGAGGAAGTGAGGCCGTAGAAGTCGGTGTCGCTGTGGAAGAACGGCGTGGGGACGGCGATGCCGTCGACGCCGGAACCGAGCAGCGAGAAGTAGTCGAGGCCGTTGGACACCACGTAGTAGTCCGTCCAGTTCTCGTAGTCGAACCAGTTGGCGCCGACCAGGTAGTTCCAGGCGCCGTCATAGTCCGAGGACAGCCGCAGCTCGAACATGACCTGGTCGCTCTCGCCCGAGGAGCGGTCGTACGCGTCCACCAGGTTCGAGAACCTGCGGATCTCGCCGCCAATCACGCCCACGCTGGAATCGGTGATCTCTGAGATCGGCACGGTGCCCTGGGAGAAGTAGGTGTTGTAGACGATCGGGAAGGCCGCCTGCATCGTCGCCGCCCAGACCGGATCGGAGAGCGCGGGATAGGGTTGCCCCACCGCGTTGTTGTAGTCCGCCTCCGAGAACACGCTGGTGTCCTGGTATCCCGCCAACAGATTCAGCGTGTGACGCTCGAAACGGTGCTCGAGCTGGAAATCCAGGAACAGTTCGTCGGATTTGTAGATCGGGTCGAAGTCCATGTGGACCTGACGGAAGTCCGCCGGATTCGGGGAATTCGCGTAAAGGTCCAGACCGAACGGCGCCAGGGCCACGGGCCCGAGGATCAGGTCGCTGGAGAGACCGCCGGCGATGGTGGCGGCCGAGTTCGGCAGCTCGAACTCCAGCCGGTCCGGCAGGCAGCCCAGCACGGCCGTCGGGTCGTTGTTGCACATCTGCTTCTGCGACCGGGTGCGGCTCGAGTCCTCGTCGAACCAGGAGGCCATGAAGTCGACGGTGGTGGCGTCGGTGGGCAGCCAGCGCAGTGCGGCGCGCACGGCATAGCTGTCACGGTCGTCGACGTCGTTGCCTGTGAACAGGTTCTCCGTATAGCCGTCGCGTTTCGTGACGATGCCGGCGAAACGTGCGAACAGGTCGTCCGTCAGCGGGATGTTGACCATGCCCTCGGCCCGTGTGCTCGAGTAGTCGCCGAGTTCCACTTCGGTGGAGGCCTCGAAGGCATCCCCGGGCTTGTTGGTGATCATGTTGACGACGCCGCCGGTGGCGTTGCGGCCGAACAGCGTGCCCTGCGGGCCGCGCAGTATCTCGATGCGCTCGATGTCGAAGTAGGGCAGCTCGAACAGGCGCGGCGCATTCAGCGGCAGGTCGTTCACGTGGATGCCCACGCCGCTGTCGGAAGACGCCGCCACCAGGGCGTTGCCGATGCCGCGGATCTGAAAGTTGTTGCCGGTGAAATTCGCCTTGGAGTAGGTGACGTTCGGCGTCGAGAACTGCAGGTCGGTGAATTGCTCGATCTGCAGCCGCTCCAGCGCTGCCGCGTCGAATGCCGAGACCGCGATGGGTACTTCCTGCAGCGACTGGGCCCGGCGCTGGGCCGTGACCACCACTTCCTCGACGAAGACGCCTTCCGACGATCCTTCTGACAATCCTTCCGACAATGACTGCTGGGCATGCAGCCCGGATCCGGTTGCAGACAATGCAGAGACGAACAGTATGGTTGCGCCTGCCGGCAGATACCGGCGGCGTGATGAGACACGCTTCATAATCCTCCCCCTTACAGATTTTGAAGCGGTCGGTCACATTGCGTAACCGACCGGCGGCACGCCAATTGCCGTGGTCGAGTCTAGCAGGTCGGACAGGACTTCACATGCTGCGGCTGCGACGACGCACCCTGCCGGCGGGGTGGTCAAAGGTGCTCACTTCACATAGTGTATCGGCGTGTTCGAACAGGGACCGCACCGATGCTGAACCGCTCCATCCCGAGAAGACTGAGAACATTCGTCGCCATCGCACTGCTCGCCGCCGCGGGACTGCAGGCGCAGGCCGTGGAGTTCACGGAGTACCCGACCTACTTCACCCATGCGAACGGCATCTCCGTCGCATACCAGGAGTTCGGAGACGCGGACGATCCGGTGGTGCTGCTGGTGATGGGGCTTGGCGCCCAGCTCATACACTGGCCGGACCCGCTCGTTCTGGATCTGGCCGATGCCGGCTACCGGGTGATCCGTTTCGACAACCGGGATGCCGGTCTCTCGGAGAAACTCTGGGAGGCGGACAGGCTCGGCTGGTGGCCGATGATCAAGTTCCGGCTCGGCTGGGATCTGGATCCGCCCTACGATCTGAACGACCTGGCGGACGATACGGTCGGGCTGATGGACACGCTCGGCATCGAGCAGGCCCACGTCGTCGGCGCTTCGATGGGTGGGATGATCGCCCAGATCGTGGCAGCCCGGCATCCGGACCGGGTGCTCACGCTCGCCTCCATCATGTCGACGAGCGGCGATGCGGACCTGCCGCCCGGCGATGCCGAGGTGACCGAGAAGCTGCTGACCCGGTCGTCGGAGTCGGCCGGGAGGGAGGAGGCGATAGCGCGGACCGTCGACCTGGTGGGGGCCATCGGCAGCCCCACTCATGGCTACAGCGAGGAATACCTCTACGCCTATCTCAGCCGCAGCTACGACCGCAGCCACTACACGCCCGGAATCGGCCGCCAGCTCTGGGCGGTGCTCGGCTCCGGCGACCGGACCGAGCTGCTGCCACAGATCGGCGCGCCGACGCTGGTCATCCACGGCGAAGAGGACCCCCTGGTGCCCGTCGCGCACGGGCGCCACACCGCCGAGCTGGTGCCCGGCGCGGAGCTGCTCGTCGTCGAGGAGATGGGGCACGCCCTGGAGCCGTATTTCCTGCCGGAGATCACGGGCGCCCTGCTGGATCACTTCGCGGCCTTGACGGCCCCCGCCGCCGCTCGCTGAGGGCGCCGTAACCTGCCCGTCACGGAGTCGGCGGGGAAGTGAGAGCTGCTCCCTGGTTCGCGGCGCGGCGCGGGTGTATTTTGTCATGTCCGTACACTCGACAGGGAAGCGACGCACATGTCCACGGCGGCCGACGAGTTCGGTAACGAGTTCGGTAACAACGGAAGCGACGAACCGCAGGAGGCCTCCTTCGACCCGGAGGACCCGGCGCTCTATCTGAACCGCGAACTCACCTGGCTCGCGTTCAACCGGCGCGTGCTAACGGAGGCGGAGCGCGAGCGCAATCCGCTGCTGGAGCAACTGAAATTCCTGGCGATCGTCAGCTCCAACCTCGACGAATTCTTCATGAAGCGCATCGGCGGCCTGAAGCAGCAGGAGGGCGCCGGCGTGAGCACGCTGACGGTGGACGGGCGCGGCCCGTCGGAGCAGATTGCCGAGTGTTATGCGGAGATCAGCGACCTGCTGGCCGACCAGTCGGTCATCCTCGGCGAGCTGATGAAGGCGCTCGCGGACGAAGGCATCCGGGTGCTGGACTTCGAGGCACTGGACGCCGGGCAGCGGGAGCAGGCCCGCGGTTTCTTCGAGCAGAACGTATTCCCGCTGCTGACGCCGCTGGTGATCGACTCGGCCCATCCCTTCCCGTTCATCTCCAACCTGTCGGTGAACCTGCTGGTGCAGGTCTGCCAGCGGGGCGACGACAAGCCTTCGATCGTGCGCATCAAGGTGCCGCTGGGAGTGCGCACGCCCCGCTTCGTGCAGCTCGGCCCCGGCCACACGTTCGTGCCGCTGGAACAGATCATCGAGCACCATCTCGACCTGGTGCTGCCCGGCGTGGATATCGTCTCATGCGATTTTTTCCGCGTGACCCGCAACGCCGTGGTCGAGCGCGACGAGGAGCAGGCGAACGATCTGCTGGAACTGATCGAGTCCGAGCTGCGCGAGCGCCGCTTCGCCCCGGTGGTGCGGCTGGAGGTCAGCCACGCCATGAGCGGCGAGGCGAGGGACTATCTGCGACGCCAGCTGGAACTCACCAGCGCGGACGACATCTTCGAGACCGACGGGCTGCTCGGCCGGGCCGACTACATGCAGCTGGCCACCCTGCCGGTGGCGCATCTCCTGTACCCGCCGCACACGCCGGCGGCCCACGAACGGCTGGTGCGCGCCACTTCGGTGTTCGATGAGATTCGCGCCAACGGCCCGCTGCTGCTGCAGCACCCCTACCAGTCGTTCACCAAGACGGTGATCCGGCTGTTGCGCGAGGCGGTGGCGGATCCGGCCGTGCTCGCCATCAAGACCACGCTCTACCGCACCTCGGAGGACTCGCAGATCGTGCCGCTGCTGATCGATGCCGTGACCAACGGCAAGCAGGTGGCGGTGGTGGTGGAGCTCAAGGCCCGCTTCGACGAGGCGGCAAACATCCGCTGGGCCAACCGGCTGGAAGAAGCGGGCATCCATGTTTCCTACGGCGTCGTCGGCTACAAGGCCCACGCCAAGATGATGCTGATCGTGCGCGACGAGGGCGGCCGGCTGCAGCGCTATGTGCACGTGGGTACGGGCAACTATCACTCGGGCACCGCCCGGCAATACTGCGACCTGGGCGTGATCAGCGCCGACGAGGACCTGGGTGCCGACGCCTCGGAATTCTTCAATTCCCTGACCACCGGTTCGCCGCGGCGCCGCAACTACCGCAAGCTGGTGACGGCGCCGGACGACATGAAGCCGGCCCTGCTCGCGCGCATCCGCCGGGAGGCCGAGCACCATGCCGAAGGGCGCGGTGCGCTGATCCAGCTGAAGACCAACGCGCTGGAGGACCCGGATGTCACCTGCGCGCTGTACGAGGCCTCCCGCGCCGGCGTGCCGGTGCAGCTCATCGTGCGCGACACCTGCCGCCTGCGCCCGGGCCTGACGGGCATTTCCGACACCGTGAGCGTGCGCAGCCTGGTGGGCCGTTTCCTGGAGCATACCCGCATCTACTACTTCGCGAACGGCGGCGACGAGGAGTACTTCATCGGCTCGGCCGACTGCATGAGCCGCAACCTGACCAGCCGGGTGGAGACCATCGTGCCGGTGCGCGAGGAGCGGCTGCGCGAGACCCTGCGCCACATCCTGGATCTGCAGCTGGCCGACACCGAGAATGCCTGGCAGATGCTGCCCGACGGGGATTACGTGCACTGCGAGCCGGGCGAACATCCCATCGACTCGCAGCAGTTGCTGGCCGAGTGGGCCCAGGAGAAGGCGCAGTCGCCGGCGCTCTGATCCGCGCTCCGGCCCCCGACCCGAACCGCGGCCCGTGATCGTGTGATGGGGGTCACGCCCGCGGCCGCTGCGAGCGGCTACCCTGCTCCGGATGGAAGACCGGCAGGCACCACCCATGTCGACCCCCAGGCAGCAGAGCATGATGGAAGAGCTCGCCCGCATCATGGAGGAGCGGGCGATAGAGACGCTGTTCCATGAGGTGATCGACCGCCGCGAGCGCTGCGTCTTCGGCTACGAGGCACTGGTGCGCGGCCCCACGGGCAGCCCGCTGCACCTGCCGCTGAACCTGTTCGCCGCCGCCAGCGCCTTCGGACGCGCGCGCGAGCTGGAGCTGCTGTGCATCGAGGCGGCGCTGGAGGCCTTCGTCAAGCGGGGGCTGCAGGGGCACCTGTTCCTGAACGCCTCGCCGGCCACCTTCCTGCATTTCCGCGAGGAGGTGGATTATCTCAGGGAGGCGATGAGCCGCTGGGGCGTGAAGCCGGCGGAGGTGATCCTGGAGCTGACCGAGCAGTCCATGATGCGGGACTACGAGTCCATGCGCGAAGCCGTGATCGGCATCCGCGACCTGGGCTGCCGCATCGCCATGGACGATATGGGCGCCGGCTATTCCAGCATGCGCACCTGGTCGGAGCTGCGCCCCGATTTCGTGAAGCTGAGCCCCGACTTCGTGAGCCACATCGACGTCGATCCCCTGAGGTCGGAATTCCTGCGCTCCATCATCGACATCGCCCGCGCCGGCCAGAGTGCGGTGATCGCCCAGGGCGTGGAGAGTGCCGGGGAGTGCCGCGAGCTGGCCGACCTGGGGGTGGAATACCTGCAGGGCTTCTACTTCAGCGAGCCCGCGCTGGAGCCCCCTGCGCCGGACAGGATGCGCGTCGCGGCCTGCCTGGCGGACCCGGAACAAAACGAATTCGAGACGCCGGACGGCGTGCTGGCCGGGCGCCTCCTCAACCCGGCGCCGCCGGTCGCGGCGTCGGAGTCCGTGCGGGAGCTGCTGCGCATCTTCAGCGAGAACGAGGACCGCACGTCCATCGCGGTGGTGGAATCGGGCCACCCGGTCGGCATCGTGCGCCGCACCCGACTGTTCCTGATCCTGTCCAAGCCGCTGCACATGGAGGTCTACGGGCGCAAGCCGGTCAGCGCCGTGATGGAGACCGACCCGCTGTGCGTCGACGTGGGGCTGCGGCTGGAGCAGGTGAGTCATCTGCTGACGGCCCACTCCAAGCTGCGGCTGGAGCACGATTTCATCCTGACCCGGGAAGGCCGCTACGAGGGCATGGCCCGGACGCTGGACCTGCTGAAGCGCCTGACCGAGCAGCAGGTGAGGCGGGCGCGCTCGGCCAATCCGCTGACCTCGCTGCCGGGCAACGAGTCCATCGACCAGCACGTCAACGCGTTGCTGCGCTCGGGCACGGCGTTCACGGCCTGCTACGTGGATCTGGATAACTTCAAGCCGTTCAACGACTTCTACGGCTACGCCCGGGGCGACGAGGTGCTGATGCACATGGCGCAGTTGCTGACCCGCTACGCAAGCCCGGTGTCGGACTTCGTCGGCCACATCGGCGGCGACGACTTCGTGGCCGTCTTCCGCAGCGTGGACTGGCAGGACCGTCTGCGCAGCCTGGTGCGGGACTTCGGGAAGGAGATCCCGTCGTACTACTCGGAGGAACACCGCGCCGCCCGCGGCATCACGGCCAGGGACCGCTACGGCGTGGAGCGCCACTTTCCGCTGCTGACGATGACAGTGGCCGGCGTTGCCTCCGACTCGCGCCGCTACGCCGGCGCGGACGAGGTGGCTGCCGAGCTCAGCCGGGTGAAGCAGAGCGCCAAGACAGCCGACGGCAGCGGCATGCTGCTCCTGTCCCGCGCGGGGCTGGAGGACATCGGCGGGCCGCGCCTGGCGGCCGTCACCGCCTAGCCGTCTGCCCCGGCCGTCTGCCTTGGCCGTGTGCTCTAGTCGTATGCCCTAGCCATGCGCAATGGGCTCTTCGGTGAAGAGGTAGTCCTTCAGTTCGTCATTGAACTTCGAATCGCGCCGCCGGATCCACTCGAGCACCATTGCCGCGTGCTCCTTCTCCTCGTCCCGGTTGTGCTCCAGGATTCTCCTGAGCTCGTCGTCTTTGCAGACGTCGATGCGCTGCTGATACCAGTCCACGGCCTCCAGCTCCTCCATCAGCGAGATGATCGCCCGGTGCATGTCCCGGGTCTCGTCGCTGAGTTCGTCGACGGGTTCGTGGTATCCCTCGTTCGCCATTGCCGATTCTCCTCTTGGCAGTCCAAACCTACATCCAGCGCCGTACCCGGCGCCGGTAATCCAGATAGTGCTCGCCGAACAGCCGCTCGAGCATCTTCTCCTCGGGGCGTACGAACCAGTGCTGCAGCACGAAGAAGAACAGCGGCACCGGCAGGAAAGCACCGAGCGTGCCCAGCAGTATAGCCACCCCGAGCAGCGCCGAGACCATGCCCAGATACATGGGATTGCGCGACACCCGGAAGATGCCGTCGGTCACCAGGGCGCTCGCCTCGCGGAAGGGGCGGACGGTGGTGCCGGCCCTGCCGAACGATCGCGCGCCGGCTATGGCCGCGGCGACGCCCAGTACCAGCGGCACCAGGCCCAGCCAGGTCAGCGGCGGCTCCACGATGCGGGCGATCGGCACGTAGCGGTGCAGCGCCAGCATGGCGAGCAGGCTCGCCAGGAAGTATGCCGGCGGCACGATTCTCTGCGCGGGGCTCATCGGGATCAGTGTAGGCGGGCGGGGTCGGCCGTCCCAGTCCGGATTTACCACGGGCGGCGCCGTCAACCATCGATCGCCTCATCCGCCAGCGGGCCGGATTCGGAGCGGGCGACCAGGGCGAGGAAGCAGGCTGCCGACAGGCCGGCGGAGCCGTAGACCATGCACATCACCAGGATCTGGTAGCGCACGGCCACCAGCGGGTCCACGCCGGAGAGAATCTGGCCGGTCATCATGCCGGGCAGGGAGACGAGCCCGACCGCCAGCAGGGAGTTGGTGATCGGGATCAGCGCCGCCCGGAACGCGCGGCGGCGAGCATCCGCTGCCTCCACACCGGCGGCGAGTTCCGCCTGCAGGCGCTCGGCCGCGAGGCTGACCGTGTTCATGGCGTTCGCATAGACCATGCCGGCGAGCGGCACGAAGTAGTCCGGCCGGTACCAGGGGGCGAGATCCAGGACGAACCCGGTCACCAGCAGCAGGTTCACGGTCCCGCCGGCCGCGATGGCCGCCAGCGAAGGGCCGAGCAGCGCGCGGCGGCGTTGCCTGACCGGCTGCAGGGCGATCCAGGAGGAGGCCAGGATCATCACGCCGACCACGGCCAGGACGATCCATGCGCGCTCGGCCTCGAAGATCCACACCAGCAGGTAGCCGATGAGCAGCAGCTGCACGACCATGCGCACCACCGCATAGACGGCTTCGCGCCAGTTCTCGGACCAGCGCAGCAGCAGGACGATGACCGCGGCCACCGGCACGAAGGCCAGCGCCATGTCGGTGAGGGCGACCGGCTGGATGGTGTCGTTCATGGGCGGAGGCTCCGGTTGTCGATGTCCCCTGGCCGCGCCGCGGTGGCGTCAGCGGCCGTCGCCTGCGAGCAGGACCACCGTGGGCGGGATAGTCTCGTGCAGGTGGCGCTCGAGCCTGGACATGGCCCGTTCAGCCGGGTGGCGCGCCCGGCAGCCGCTCGGCCATCAGCCGGTGGAGCAGGTTTATCGCTTTCAGCGGCCTGACCATCACCTTGAATTCGGTGATACGTCCCTCGTCGTCCCAGGAGATCATGTCGATGCCGTCGATCTCGACGTCGTCCATGCGGGTGCGGAACTCGAGCACGGCGCCACGGGGCGCGTACCACTCGCCGACGTAGCGGAAATGCTCGTTGCCGAGCACGAACATGGCGGCCTGCAGGTACATTCGCGTGAGCGGCTTGCCGGCCTGCGGCGTATGCACGACGGGCGAATGGAACACGACCTCGTCGGCCAGAATTGCATCCAGCGCGGCCATGTCCCGCCCGGCCACCAGACGGTGCCAGCGCTCGATGACCGCCGGCCGCTCGTCCGTGCCGCTCACCGCTGGTGCCTCCCGATGGGGCCCAGGCGTTCGAGCTCCTCGTCCACGAAACGGCGGAAATCCGGTGCGGCGCTCTTCGAGCCGAAGTCCTGCCACCACTGGCGCACGCCCTCGGACTGCAGCCAGTAGCTCAGGTGCGCGCGGCCTTCGTGCCACTGGTGCTCTTCCAGGTTGCCCATGTGGCGCTGGTGGTAGAGCGTGGAGAAGTACCAGAACGCCTTCTGCGCCAGGTTGGAGAATCGGTACAGGTCCTGGCCTTTCAGGTTCCAGTAGTCCTTGCGGCCGCGGCGGTAGATGTCCTGCAGGTCCGGGTTCTGGATGATCAGATCGGTGAAGTTGCCGTGCAGCGAGAGGGCGCTCTGGCGCACGTTCATCCGCACCGCTTCGCTGTTGTCCCGGATGTGCCGGGCCAGCAGGACGACGGCGGCGATGACGCCGATGCTGGCGATCAGGTTGGCGACGGCCGCCACCACGATCCAGACCGAGGAATTCATGGGCAGGCTCCCTGTGCGGACCAGGCGCCAGTGTAACCCGGCATGCGGCCCGGCGGGCATTCCCACCGTCGCGGCTCATTGTGTAGTATCGGTTGCCACCGCGCCGCCGCCGGCGCGGCGAGAATCATCGACGCAACGTCGGGGGAGGACAACGATGCAAGGTCTCATGATGCAGATGCCGCTGCTGATCTCGTCGATCGCGAAGCATGCGGAGCGGTTCCACGGCGACTCCGAGATCGTCTCGGTCACGGGCGACAACCCGCTGCACCGCTACACCTACCGGGACTGCTTCCGCCGCTCGCGGCAGCTGGCGAACGCGCTGGAGGAGGCCGGCATCGAGCTCGGCGACCGGGTGGCGACGCTGGCCTGGAACGACTACCGGCATCTGGAGGCCTACTACGCCATCTCCGGCATCGGCGCCGTCTGCCACACCATCAATCCGCGGCTGTTCCCCGAACAGATCGTCTACATCATCAACCACGCCGGGGACCGGCTGCTGCTGACCGACCCCATGTTCGTGCCGCTGCTGGAGAAACTGGCGGAGCAGATCGACGTCGTCGAGCGCTACGTGATTCTCACCGACGACGAGCACATGCCGGAGACCACGCTGAAGGGCGCGGTCTCCTACGAGAGCTTCATCGGCGGCGCCAGCGACGAGTACGACTGGCCGGAGTTCGACGAGAACACGGCCTCCGGCCTGTGCTACACCTCCGGCACCACCGGCAACCCGAAGGGCGTGCTGTACAGCCACCGCTCCTCCGTCCTGCACGCCTATGCGGGTCTGATGCCGGACATCCTGAACCTGTCGCTGGACGATTCGGTGCTGCCGGTCGTGCCGCTGTTCCACGTCAACGCCTGGGGCATCCCGTACGCGGCGCCGATCGTGGGCGCGAAGCTGGTCTTCCCCGGCCCGAAGATGGGCGACGGCGAGGCGCTGTACAAGCTGATGGAGTCGGAGAAGGTCACGATCTCGCTCGGCGTGCCTACGGTCTGGCTGGCACTGCTGCAGTACATGGACCAGGCGGGAGTGACCACCAGCACGCTGGAGCGCACGCTGGTGGGCGGCGCGGCGGTACCGGAGTCGATGATCCGCCGCTTCGACGAGCAGCACGGGGTCACGGTGCAGCAGGGCTGGGGCATGACCGAGACCAGCCCGCTCGGCGTCACCAACACGCTGAAGCCGCACCAGAAGGAGCTGCCGAAGGACGAGCAGTACCGCATCATGGCCAAGGCCGGCCGCGGCATCTTCGGCTTCGAGATGAAGATCGTGGACGACCAGGGCAACGAACTGCCCTGGGACGGCAAGTCCTCCGGCGCGCTGAAGGTGCGCGGCCCCTGGGTGTGCAGCGACTACTTCAAGCTGGAAGGCGAGAGCGACGCCCATGCCGAGCCCGGCTGGTTCGACACCGGCGACGTCGCCCACATCGACCCCGAGGGTTTCCTCACCATCACCGACCGCACCAAGGACGTGATCAAGTCCGGTGGCGAGTGGATCAGCTCCATCGATCTCGAGAACGCCGCCATGGGCCATCCCGACGTGGCCGAGGCGGCGGTGATCGGCGTCCACCATCCGAAGTGGACGGAGCGCCCGCTCCTGATCGTCGTGCGCAAGGAAGGTGCGGACGTCGCCGCGGAGGACATTCTCGAGTTCCTGGACGGCAAGGTGGCGAAATGGTGGCTGCCCGACGACGTGGTGTTTGTCGACGAACTCCCCCACACGGCCACGGGCAAGATCCGCAAGACCGACCTGCGCAAGGACTTCGGCGACTACACGTTGCCGGCAGAGAAGGCTTCCTGACCGACGACAGGAGACAGGACAGGCTTGCCGCGGATCCTCCGGTCCGTGAACCGCTCCCGCGCACGGCGGCGGGCGGGGCGGTATAGTCCGCGCCACTCGAAGGCAGAGACCAGGCAGAGGAAAGGGCTATGACGGTAGATCAGCGGCTGCACGGCATGAAGGCCATCGTCACCGGCGCCGCCGGCGGCATCGGCGAGGCGGTGGCGCTGCTGTTCGCGAAGCACGGCGCCGAGGTGCTCGCCGTGGACGAACCGGACAGCGGGCTGGAACAGGCCTTCCGTCGGCGGGACGCCATCCTGCCGCTGGCGCTGGAACCCGCCGACGACGGCGCGGTGGACGTCGTCATGGAAACCGTGTCCAAGCGTTTCGGCGGCCTGGACATCCTGGTGAACGGCACCGGCGTCCTGCCGGCGGGAACGGACGAGGAGAGCGACTGGCAGCAGGCGCTGGACGTCAACCTCGAGGCCATGAACCGCCTCTGCCGGGCCGCGATCCCGTACCTCAAGAAGAGCCCCGCGGGCCGCATCATCAATATCGGCTCGGTGATGTCCGGTTTCGGCGCGGAGGACCGGGCGGCCTACGCGGCCTGCCGGCACGCGATCTCCGGCCTCACACGGACGCTGGCCGGCGAACTCGGCCGCGACGGCATCACGGCCAATTTCCTCGAGCCCGGCGCCATCGTCACCAGCAATACCCGGCAGGCGTTCCGCGCCGACCGTGAGTTCCGCGATTTCTGGATCGGCAAGTCGGCTTCCGGCCGGCTGGGCGAGCCGCTGGACGTGGCCAAGGTGGCGCTGTTCCTCGCCTCGGACGATGCCGCGTTCGTCAGCGCGCAGGACATCCGGGTGGACGGCGGCGCGATGCAGGTACCCTGACAGAGCGCCCGGGCGAGTCCGACCAGGACCGAGAGGAGCCGTCAGAATCTGCCAGAATCCGCCGTGGAGAGGCCGGCGGGGTCGCCCCGCCGGCTAGCTTGGCGTGCCCAGCGCCTCCTCCAGCGCCGCCAGGAACTCGCGGATGCGCGCGGCGTTGGTGCCGAGATCGCTCCGCCCCACCCGGGACTTCGAGCGCACGTCCACCTCGGTGCCGCCCGCCACGTAGCGGGCCCGCAGCACCACGTCGTCGCGGAAGCCGAACCAGAAGGTCGTGTCCACCGCCTCCAGCCGGCCGGCGTCGGGCTCGGCGGCCACCACCTCCCAGCCGAAGGCCCGGGCGATCTCCTCCGCGCGGCGGACCACCTCGTCGGGAGGCGCATCCACGACCAGACTGTCCAGCGCTGGATAGGCACGGCGCTGCTGCTCGGCGCTCTCTTCTCCGGCCCAGGCGGCCGGATTCGGCGCGCCGGCCCTGAGCGGCGCGATGGCCGAGAACGCCGGCGGGTCCTCGAGGTCAGTGCTGATGTCGTGGATGGGCGGCACGCTGCGGGCCTGGGCGAACCAGCCGTAGAGCTGCAGCGAGATCGCGGCACCGATCACCACGGCCACCACCGCGCTGCCGAGCGCCGGCTGGCCCGGCACCCGCAGGATGCCGATGACCGCGATTACGCCCACGAGCAGCGCCACCAGGGCGAGGGCGCCGCCGGCCATCGCCAGCCGGATGCCGGGCATGACGCCGACAATGCCGAAGCGGTGGCCGGGTCCCGCGATCACCAGCGCGATCACGGCAGCCAGGGCCGCATACATCGCGAAGCGCCCCAGTCGCCGCGGCCACACGGAGCCGCCGCCGAGTTCGTCAGCCATCGCCTTCCTCCTCTGCGCATTCCTCCGCCGCCAGAGAAACCACTATAAACCCGGCCGCCACGCCCCGTCGATTCCGCCGGCCGGCCGCCGGCCGGTTCCCGGCGGCGCCTGCTAGAATACGCGGCTCGTTCCCCCCAGCCACGGAGCCTCCGCATGGACGCCGTACTCGCCGATCTGCTGCAACTGCTGAAGCTCGAGCGCATCGAGGAGAACATATTCCGCGGCGACAGCAGAGACATCGGCAGTGCGCAGGTATTCGGCGGCCAGGTGCTCGGCCAGGCCCTGTCCGCGGCCCATCACACCGTGGAGGGCCGGGTGGCCCATTCCCTGCACGCCTATTTCCTGCGCCGCGGCGACGTGGAGGCGCCCATCGTCTACGACGTCGACCGGGCCCGCGACGGGCGCAGTTTCTCCGTGCGCCGGGTGGTGGCCATCCAGCACGGACGGCCCATCTTCAACCTGTCCGCGTCGTTCCAGGTGCCGGAGGAGGGTCTCGAGCATCAGGCGGAGATGCCCGAGGTGGCGCCGCCGGAGGAGCTGCGCGACTCCCATGAGCTCGCCTCCGAGATCGTCCACGTGCTGCCGGAGAAGATGCGCCGGTTCTTCACCCAGAAGCGGCCGTTCGAGTTCCGCCCCGTGGATCCGCCGGACTTCCTGAAGCCGGAGAAGCGGCCGCCGGTCAAGCACGTCTGGGTGCGCGCCGCGGACCGCCTGCCCGACGACCCCGACCTGCACCGCAACCTGCTGGCCTATTTTTCCGACTACGAGCTGCTCGGCACGGCGACGCTGCCCCACGGGCTGCGCTTCGGCACGGGCAACGTGCAGATGGCGAGTCTCGATCATGCGCTGTGGTTCCATCGCAAGGCGCGCGTGGACGAGTGGCTGCTCTACAGCTTCGACAGTCCCAATGCATCGGCCGGACGGGGCTATGCCCGCGGCCAGATCTTCAGTCGCGACGGCACGCTCGTGGCCTCAACGGCCCAGGAGGGCCTGGTGCGGGTCTGGCGCGAGCCGCTGGAGCGCAAGCGCAGAAGCGCCGCCGCCCAGGACTGACCGTGGTGCGCGCCCGCCCATGCGCCTGCCCGGGCGTCCGCCCGATACCCGGCCCATGCGCCACTATCTGAGCTGGTTCTTCTCTGCCCGCATGCCGTTCGTGGCCCGCGCGCTGTACGGCCGCGAACTGCGTGCCTGGACGCTCTTCTCCCTCGGCCTCGGCGCCGTCGAAGGCGGGGTGGTGGGCGTCATCGCCAAGAACGCCTTCGCCGGCGCCGTCGGCGACGTGGCCCTGAACCAGAGCGTCGCGCTGGTGGCCGGCGCCCCGGCGTTCGCCAACATACTCTCGTTTCTGTGGGCGGGCATGGCCAGCGGCCGGGACAAGGTGCGGGTCCTGACCGCGCTGAAGCTCGCCGCCGGACTGAGTCTCGTCGCCATCGCGGTGGCGCCCATCAACGGCTGGGGTCTGGCATTGTTCGTCGCCGGCGTCATCGGCGCGCGGCTGTTCTGGTCCGGCATCGTGACGGTGCGCTCGGCGATCTGGCGCGCGAACTATCCCCGCCACGTGCGCGGCAATTTCACCGCGCGGGTGACCGTGCTGGCCGCCCTGGGCATGGCCACGACCGGCGTCGTCACCGGCCTGCTGCTGGACCGCGACCCGCTTGCCTTCCGCTATGTCTATCCGGCGGCGGCGCTGGCCATGTTCGGCGGCATGGCGCTGTATGCCCGGGTGCGCGTGCGCGGCCACCGGCGCCTGGTGGCGGCGGAGCGGGCGGAACAGGCGGGGCCCGGGCGGCGCCGGCGCCGGGACCTGTTCGGCATCCTGCGCACGGATCACGACTACCGGCGCTATCTCACCTGCATGTTCGTCTTCGGCAGCGGCAACCTGATGGTGGTGGCCCAGCTGGTGATTATCCTGAACGAGCAGCTCGGCCTGTCGCGGCTGCAGCAGATGCTGATCACCTCGTCCATCCCCTTCGCTGTGATCCCGCTCTCCATCCCGCTGTGGGCCCGCTTCTTCGACCGGGTGCACATCGTGCGCTACCGGGCCATCCAGAGCTGGTCCTTCGTGGCCGCCATGGCCGCGTTCCTCGCCGGCGTATTCACCGCGCGCATCGAGGCGCTGTGGCTCGGCTCGGCGCTGCTCGGCACGGGCTATGCCGGCGGACGCCTGGGCTGGAACCTGGGCCACAACGACTTCGCTTCGGATGCCCGCGCCACGGAATACATGGGCCTGCACGTGACCCTGACCGGCGTGCGCGGCCTGCTCGCGCCCATCACCGGCGTCGGCGCCTACCAGATCCTGCAGGGCGTGGAGGAGGGGCTGGGCATCTACGCACTATTCCTGCCGCTCGCGCTCACCACCGGCGGCGCGTTCGGATTCGTCTGGCTGCGCTCGCGGCTGCCGGATGGCTGATGGTGGATAGCTGATAGTCGATGCGCCGGGCCCGACAACCCTGACGAGCGGGCTGCGCCCCGGCCCGCGTCAGTCGAGGTCGCGCCGGTAGCGCCGGGCGTTCTCCACGTAATGCTCCGCGGAGTGGCCGATCATGGCGATCTCCTCTTCGCTCAGCTCGCGCACGACCTTGGCCGGCGCGCCCAGTACCAGCACGCCGTCCGGAAACTCCTTGCCCTCGGTGACCAGGCTGTTGGCGCCCACCACCGTGTTCGAGCCGATGCGCGCCCCGTTCAGGATGATGCTGCCGATGCCGATCAGCGTGTCGGCGCCGATGGTGCAGCCGTGCAGCATGACCTTGTGGCCGATCGTGACCCGGTCGCCGACGGTGAGCGGATAGCCCATGTCCGTGTGCATCACCGTGCCGTCCTGGACGTTGGAGCCCTCGCCGATCTCGATCCACTCGTTGTCGCCGCGCAGCACGGACTGGAACCACACGCTGGCCCCTGCCTTCAGGCGCACGCGGCCGATCAGCCGGGCATCGGGCGCCACCCAGGCGTCTTCGTGAATGTCGGGGCTCGCATCGCCGATATCGTGAATCATGGTGGTCTCCTCAGCCTTTCGCCTGGTTCGCCACGGCGGCGGCGGCTTTCGCCACTGCGTCCGGGTCGCCCAGGAATTCCCGGCTGCGCGGTTTCAGCTCGTCGTCCAGCTCGTAGGCCAGCGGGATGCCGGTGGGGATGTTGAAGCCGGTGATCTCGTCGTCGGACATCCCGTCCAGCATCTTCACCAGCGCGCGCAGGCTGTTGCCGTGGGCGGCGATCAGCACGTGCCGGCCGGCCAGCAGGTCCGGTGCGATCACGTCGTCCCAATAAGGCACCACCCGCTCCAGCGTGGTCTTCAGCGACTCGGTGGCGGGCAGGTCGGCGATGCCGGCATAGCGGCGGTCGAAGCGGGGATGGCGCTCGTCGTCTTCCTCCAGCGGGGGCGGCGGCGTGTCGTAGCTGCGCCGCCAGACGTGCACCTGCTCCTCGCCATATTTCTCCGCCGTCTCCGCCTTGTTCAGGCCCTGCAGTGCGCCGTAGTGGCGCTCGTTCAGTCGCCAGCTGCGGTGCACCGGAATCCACATGAGATCCATCTCCTCCTGGATCAGCCACAGCGTGCGTATGGCGCGCTTCAGCACGGAGGTGTAGGCGACGTCGAAGTGGTAGCCGGCCTCGGCCAGCGTGCGGCCGGCGTCCCTGGCCTCCTCGACCCCCTTCTCCGTGAGATCCACGTCGGTCCAGCCGGTGAACAGGTTCTTCAGGTTCCACTCGCTCTGGCCGTGGCGGCAGAGGATCAGTTGTCCTGGCATCTCGCTAGTTACCTCTCTCGGTCAATTGCGCGTACGGGTTCACACCGTGTGCACGATGTAGTTGCCCCGCGCGTCATCGAAGTCGATCCGGATCAGCTTCTCCTTCTGCGCCGATTCCAGCAGCTCGGAGAAATTCTTGAAGCCGTAGTAGTTCTCGTTGAAGCCCGGATGCACGCGGCGCATGGTCTGCTTGACCAGCGATCCCCACAGCGGGTCGTAGTCGGCCTCCAGCGAATCGACGATCTCCACCAGCATCTCCAGCGCCTCCTGGCGCTTGCCGTTTGCGCCGCTTTTCTGCTCCGTCTTCTTTTTCTTCGCGCCCTGGGTCTGCTTGCGCCCGGCCACGCGGGCCAGGTCGTCGTAGTAGATGAACTCGTCGCAGTTGCCGATGAGCAGATCCGAGGTGGAGCTCTTGATGCCGCAGCCGATCACGCGCTTGTCGTTCTCCTTCAGCTTGGAGACCAGCGGCGAGAAATCGCTGTCGCCCGACACCAGCGCGAAGGCATCGATGTGGCTCTTCGCGTAGCAGAGGTCGATGGCGTCCACCACCATGCGGATGTCCGCGCTGTTCTTGCCGCTGAACTTCGTCTGCGGGATGTCGATCAGCTCGATGCCCTGCTCGTGGAAGTCGCGCACGTACTTCTGGTAGCGGCTCCAGTCCGAATAGGCGCGCTTGTACACCAGGCGGCCCTTCTCGAGCAGGCGCTTCAGCACCAGCTTGATGTCGAAGGTGCCCTGGGGCGTCTCCTTGGCGCCCAGCGCCAGGTTCTCGAAGTCGATGAATACCGCGATGAGTTGTTCGTCTGCCATTATCTGTCAGCCATTGTTGTTCTGGGATGTGTCCGGGATGGTCGTCTGCGTCCCGCGGCCCTGTCAGCGGCCCGTGAGTTTCGTCAGCTCGTCGGTGGCGACCGAGAGCGTAGCAAAATCGGTACGGGTGCTCTTCTGCATCTCGTCGAGCATGTGGCGCGCCCCGCGCACCCGTTCTCCGGCGCCGTCCAGCCAGCTGACCACGGCCTCGCCGGTGCCGAGCTCCGGTCCGGTCTCCTCCAGCAGCCGCTCGGTGAGCGTGCGCTGGACGTTGCGGATGTTGTCCCGCAGGCGGCTGCGCGCCAGTGCCTGCCAGTGGCCGCGCGCCTGCAGCTCGTCGATCCTCTCGCGCACCCAGTCCAGACGCAGGCCGCGGCCCAGCTCGAAATACAGCCGTGCCACTCGCCTGAGGTCGCGGTCGCCGGCGATGTCGACGATGTCCAGCGCCGAGGTGACCGCCGTCAGCGCGGCGATGCGCTGGGCGAGCCGGCCGGGCAGGCCCATGGACTCGAACTCGTTGCTCATGCGCGCCAGCCGCTGGCGGGCGGTCTCGTGCATCATCGAGCCGAGCTTCTGGAAGACCAGGCTGACGCCGGGTTTGAGTGCCTGCACGGCGGCCTCGATGCTCTCGTAGGGCTGCTCGCGGCGCAGCAGCCAGTAGCAGGCGTGGCGCAGCTTGCGGCTGACCTCGAACATCACCAGATACTGGGTCTCCGCCGGGATGAGATTATCCAGCGCCTCGATGCCCGCCCAGATGTCGCGCGCGCCGCAGACCTCGCGTGCCACGGCGTAGGCGCGGGCCACGCTCACTGCATCGGCGCCGGTCTCGTCCGCCGCCCGCCAGGCGAAAGCGGGCCCCATGCGGTTGACCATGCTGTTGGTGATCAGCGTGGCCAGGATCTGCCCGCCGAGGCGGTGCTCGCGGATGAGGTCGGCGTAGCGGCGGGGCAGGGGCGCCGGGAAATACTGCTCGAGTTCTTTCGCCAGATAGCCGTCCGTGGGGATGTGGGCCGCCTGCATGCGGGCGTAAAGCTCGATCTTCGAGTAGCTGAGCAGCACCGCCAGTTCGGGCCGGGTGAGCCCCAGGTCGCGCTGGCGCCGTTCCTCCAGGGTCTCGTCGTCCGGCAGGTACTCGAGGTCCCGGTCCAGCAGGCCCGTCTTCTCCAGCGCCTGGATGAGATAGAGATGCTCACTCAGCCGATCGACCCCGGTGGCCTGCATCATGCTGATGGCCTGGGTCTGCAGATAGTTGTTGCGCAGGACGAGCGCGCCCACGTCCTCGGTCATGTCCGCCAGCAGCCGGTTGCGCCGGCCGGTGGTCATGCGCCGCGTCTCGGCCACCTGGCCGAGCAGCACCTTGATGTTCACTTCCCGGTCGGAGCTGTCCACGCCGCCCGAGTTGTCGATGAAATCGGTGTTGATGCGCCCGCCCGCCAGCGCGAACTCGATCCGCGCCCGCTGCGTGAGGCCGAGATTACCGCCTTCGCCGACCACCCGGCAGCCGAGCTCGCTGGCGTTGACGCGCACGGCGTCGTTGCTGCGGTCGCCCACCTCGGTGTGGGACTCGGTGCCGGCCTTGACATAGGTGCCGATGCCGCCGTTCCAGAGCAGGTCGCAGTCCATGCGCAGGATGGCGCGGATCAGCTGCGGCGGGCTCAGGCTCTCCTCCGTGACGTCCAGCATGGCGCGCACCTCGGCGCTCAGCGGGATGCTCTTGGCCGAGCGGGGCCAGATGCCGCCGCCGGCGGAGATCAGCCGCTTGTCGTAGTCCTCCCAGCTCGAGCGGGGCAGTGCGAACAGCCGTTCGCGCTCGGCGAAGCTCGCCGCGGCGTCCGGGTTCGGGTCCAGGAAGATGTGCTGGTGGTTGAAAGCTGCCAGCAGGCGGATGGTCTGCGACAGCAGCATGCCGTTGCCGAAGACGTCGCCGCTCATGTCGCCGATGCCGACCACCGTGAATTCCTGGCTCTGGGTCTCCACGCCCATCTCGCGGAAATGGCGCCGCACGGCCTCCCAGGCGCCTCGCGCGGTGATGCCCATCTTCTTGTGGTCGTAGCCGGCCGAGCCGCCGGAGGCGAACGCGTCGTGCAGCCAGAAGCCGTATTCCGCCGAGATGCCGTTGGCGATGTCGGAGAACGCGGCCGTGCCCTTGTCGGCGGCCACCACCAGGTAGGGGTCGTCGCCGTCCAGGCGCACCACGCGCTGCGGCGGCACCACCTCGCCCTCGACGATGTTGTCGGTGATGTCCAGCAGCGAGCCGATGAAGATACGGTAACAGGCGATCACCTCCGCCTGCACCGCGTCCCTGTCACCCTCGGGTAACCGCTTCGGCAGGAAGCCGCCCTTGGCACCGGTGGGCACGATTACCGTGTTCTTGACCGTCTGCGCCTTCATCAGGCCGAGCACCTCGGTGCGGAAGTCCTCGCGGCGGTCCGACCAGCGGATGCCGCCGCGGGCCACCCTGCCCGCGCGCAGATGCGTGCCTTCCACCCGCGGCGAGTAGACGAAGATCTCGTAGCGGGGGCGGGGCAGCGGCGCCTCTTCGAGCGCGGAAGGATCGAACTTGATGGCGATGGCCGGCGGCTCGCGGCCGTCTTCGTCGACGCGGAAAACGTTCGTGCGCAGCGCCGCATCCAGCACGCCCGTGTAGGCGCGCAGTATCCGGTCCTCGTCCAGCGTCGCCGCCGCGGCGACCAGCCCGCCGATCTCGCGCCGGCACTCCTCGAGCCCGGCGCGCGCGGCTTCGGCGTCCGCATGCGGGTCGAACTGCAGCCTGAACCGGCGCACCAGCAGCGCGGCCATCTGCGGATGGCGCGCCAGCACCGACTCCATGTAAGGCTGGGAGAAGGGCAGGCCGAGCTGCAGGAGATACTTGGAGAACGCGCGCAATATCGAGGTCTCCCGCGCGCTCAGACCCGCCTCCAGCACCAGCCGGTTCAGGCCGTCGTTCTCGCACTCGCCGGCGAGCACCCGCGAGAAGGCGTCCTCGAAGCGGCGCTCGGCCTCCGCCGGGTCGATGGCGGCGCCGCGGGGATGCTCGAGTTCGAAGTCCTGGATCCACCAGGCGCTGCCGTCGTCCGGCTCCAGGTGGTAGGGCCGCTCGCTGACGACCCGCACGCCCAGGTTCTCGAGGACGGGCAGGGCGTCCGAGAGGGGCAGAGGTTCGTGCGGGCGGAAGATCTTGAAGTGCAGCCGCTCGGTGACGCCCGGCGGGCGGTACAGCTCGGTGTCCTCGCCGTCGCCGGCCTCGCCGCCCGTCAGCCGGTCCAGCGTAACGACGTCGCCGCAGGCGGCGGCCGGCAGCACGTCCTCCTCGTAGGCCAGCGGGAAGATGTGGCCGTAGCGGCGGGCGAGCGCGATACCGCGGGCCTCGCCCAGGTGCTCCACCAGCGCGTCGGCGAGGCGGTCCTGCCAGGTCACGACGGCCTCGCCGATGTCCTTCTCGATCTGGCGGATGGAGATCCTCGGCTTGCGGCCCTGCTCGATGTGCACGATGAGGTGCAGCCGGGCGAGCACCGACTCCGACAGCTCTACCGAAGACTCGATGCTGAGCCCGTCGAACGCCTGCATCAGGATGGTCTCGATGCGCTGGCGCACCCGCGTGTTGTACTTCTCGCGCGGCACGTAGACGAGACAGGAGAAGAAGCGGCGGAAGGCATCCCGGCGCAGGAACAGCCTCACCCTCTGGCGCTCCTGCAGATTCAGGATGCCCGCGGTGGTGCGCGACAGATCCCGGACCGAGGCCTGGAACAGCTCGTCCCGGGGATAGGTGTCCAGCACGTGCATGAGCGCCTTGCCGCGATGGCCGCTGGGATCGAGTTCCGCCCGTTCGATCACGCGCCGGACTTTCAGCCGCAGCAGCGGGATGGCGCGCGGACTCTCGTTGTAGGCCACCGAGGTGAACAGCCCGAGGAAGCGTTTCTCGCCCACCGGGTCGCCGGCCTCGTCGAAGACCTTCACGCCGATGTAGTCGAGGTGGCTGGGTCGGTGCACCGTGGAGCGTGCGTTCGCCTTGGTCAGTATCAGCAGCTCCCGCCCGCGGGCCTCGCGCCGCATCTCCGGCGTCATGGTCACCTGGCGCTCGGTCGAGCGGCGTTTCGACAGGATGCCGAGGCCCGTGTCCGCCACGGGGCGCAGCTGGGCCTCGCCGTTGCTGCGCACGACCTCGTATTCCTGGTAGCCGAGGAAGGTGAAGTGTTCGTCCGCCATCCACTCGAGCAGCCGGCGGCTCTCCTCCACCAGGGTCTGGTCCACCCGGCCGGCCGGGCCCTCGAGCGCGGCGGCGGCCTGCAGCATCTTCTCGCGCATGCGGCGCCAGTCCCGCACGGCCACGCGGACGTCGCGCAGGGTTTCCTCCAGCGCTCGCTTCAGGGCCGTCATGCGCCGGTCGCTCGTCTCCCGGTCGATCTCCAGGCGCACGAAGGACTCCACCCGCCCTTCCCGCGCGGAGCGGGGGTGGACGCCGGTCAGCACGCCCTGCGCATCGCGCTCCACCCGCACGAGCGGATGGACGGTCAGGTGCACGTTGGCACCCGTGCGCGCCACTGCCATCCCCAGCGAGTCCACCAGGAACGGCATGTTGTCGTTCACCATCTCCACGATGGTGTGGCTGGAGTCCCAGCCGTCGCGCTCGGGGTCGGGGTTGTAGATGCGCAGCCGGTGGCGGCCGCGACGCCGCGTCATGCCGAGTTCCAGGTGGGCGAGTGCGGCGCCGGCCAGGTTCTCCGGCGCGGCGGCGCGCAGGTCCTCGACGTCGACGTCGGCGTAGTAGTGACGGATGAAGGTGCCGAGGCGCGCCCGATTCCTGAATGGTCCGGAGCCGCGTACGGCGCCGACGATCTCCTCGAGGATCCGGTCTTTCTGGTCCGAGTTCCGGCGCAGCGCTTTGGGGCTCACTATGATCGCAGTTCCTGACGCCGCCGGCCGCGATCCCGGCGGGGGTGTGACCGTCTTCCAACGGGGCGCCAGTATACACGACGACACCGTCCCGCCGTGGCCGTGCGCTTGCTGGTATCCTGCCGCGCATGCGGACACGACAGGCCGCCGGCCGCGGCGCCGGCGCGCGAGGAGGAGGGCGTTCCCCATGGCGACCGACCATTACGACAACGCATTCCATACCGATCTCGATCCCCGCGAGGACTACGCCGGTTATCTGCGTCTCGACCGGCTGCTGTCCGCGCAGCGCCCGCTGAGCGATCCGCCCCACCACGACGAGATGCTGTTCCTCATCCAGCACCAGGTGGCGGAGCTCTGGTTCAAGCTGACCGTGCACGAACTCGAGGCGGCGATGGCCGCCATCCGCGAGGACGACCTCGCCCGCGCGGCGAAGATCCTGGCGCGGGTGAAGCAGGTGCAGCACCAGCTCTACAGCCAGTGGGACGTGCTCGATACGCTCACGCCCAGCGAGTACGCCGAGTTCCGCCACGTATTCGGGCAGGCCTCCGGCTTCCAGTCGCCGCAGTACCGGCTGGTGGAGTTCATGCTCGGCAACAAGGACCCGGCGAAGATCGCCGTATTCGCGCGCCACGAGGAGTGGCACCGGCGGCTGCGCGCGGCGCTGGAGGCGCCGGCCATCTTCGATGAGTTCCTGCGCCACCTGGCGCGCATCGGCCTGCCGGTGCCGCAGGAGGCCCTCGAGCGCGACTACACGGTGCCGCGGGAACCCGATGACCGGGTGGTGGCGGCGCTCGGCGAGATCTATGCCGAGCCCGAGCGCTACTGGCAGGCCTACGAACTGGCCGAGGCGCTCATGGACGTCTCCAACAACTTCCAGTTCTGGCGCTTCCACCACCTGAAGACGGTGGAGCGCATCATCGGCCACAAGCGCGGCAGCGGCGGCACGGCGGGCGTCACCTGGCTGAAGCGGGCGCTGGACTACGACTTCTTCCCGGAGCTGATCCGGGTGCGCACGGAACTCGCCGACGCCACCTGACTCAGTAGTGGGGCGCGCCCAGCAGGCGGGCCCGTGCAAGCAGCCGCTCCAGCAGCACGTCCAGGGCGTGCACCTCCTCGTCGCTGAGCCCGTGCAGGAGTTCGCGCTCGAACTTCAGCGCCAGTGGTGCCACCTCCGCATAGACTTCCTCGCCGGCCGGCGACAGGTGCAGGATGGAACGGCGCCGGTCCTGGTCGGCGAAGCGCCGGTTGATGCGCCCGCTCTTGATCAGCTTGCCCACCGCGCGGCTGACGGCGACCTTGTCCATCAGCGTGCGTTCGGCCACCTCGGAGGCCGACAGGCCCGGGTGGCGGCTCAGCACGGCCATGATGCGCCACTCCGGGATCGACAGCCCGAAACGCTTCGAATAGGCGCCCGCGATGGTCGCGCTCACCGTGTTCGAGAGTATGGACAGGCGGTAGGGGAGGAAGTCCTCGAGTATCAGTTCTCGTTGCTGTTCGGCCATGGTCTCCATCCGTCGGGCCGGCATCTTGCCGCACACCGGCGGAGGTTAGCCGGCGCGACCGTCACTGGCCAGCCCGGAGATGCCGAAACGGGCCCGGTCAGGCCAGGTGCGGGGCGGCGAGGTATTCCCGGGACTGCATCTCGACGAGCCGGCTCACGGTGCGCTCGAACTCGAAGGCGAGGCGCCGGCCCCGGTACAGCTCGTCGGGCGGCGCGGCCGCCGACAGGATCAGGTTGACCCGGCGTTCGTAGAACTCGTCCACCAGGGCGATGAAGCGCCGGGCCTGGTTCTCGCTCGAGGGGTCGAACACGGGCACGTTCGCCAGTATCACCGTGTGGTAGCGCCGGGCGATCTCGATGTAGTCGTCCTGGCTGCGCGGCCCGTCGCACAACTCGGCGAACTCGAACCAGGCGACGCCACGGGCGAGGCGCACCGTGCGCACCGGCCGGCCCTGGATGGTGAGCGTGCGGCCGCTCTCCTCGCGGCCCGAGGCGATGCGCCGGAAATAGCGCGCGAGGTTACGGTCCGCGGCCTCGTCGAGCGGCGCGTGATAGATCTCCGCCTCCTCCAGCACGCGCAGCCGGTAGTCGGTCTCCGCATCCAGGTGGAACACCCGGCAGTGGCGCTCGATGGCCTCGATCGCCGGCAGGAACTGCTGGCGCTGCAGCCCGTCGCGATAGAGTTCCGACGGCGGCAGGTTCGAGGTGGCCACCAGCGTGACGCCGCGGCGGAACAGCGCGCGCAGCAGCCGGCCGAGGATCATGGCATCGGCGATGTCGGAGACGAAGAACTCGTCGAAACACAGCACCCGGGTGTCCGCCGCCATTTCCGCGGCGACCCGGTCCAGCGGGTCCTCCAGGCGCCCGTGGCGCTTCAGCGCCTCGTGCACCCGCCGCATCATGCGGTGGAAGTGGATGCGCAGCTTGTCCTCGAAGGGCAGTTCCTCGAAGAACAGGTCCATGAGCAGGGTCTTGCCCCGGCCGACGCCGCCCCAGAGATACAGCCCGCGCACCGGTTCGAGCGCGAAGCGGCCGGGGAAGCGCCGCGCCAGCCCCCGGCGCAGCACCGCCGCCGTCCCGGTATCCCGGGTCAGCTCGTCGTGCAGCCGCTGCAGCTCCGCGACGGCCGCCTCCTGGGCCGGGTCCCGGGTCAGGTCCTCCCGGCGCACGCAGTCCAGGTAACGGTGGCGGATGGTCATGGCGCAACGCAGCGTACACCGTCCGCGCCCCGTCCTCCACAAGGCCTCGACAGGCGCCGCCCGGAGACGGGATGTTAGAATTAGCCGGATACTTCGCAATCGCACGAATCGCATGTAGGAGGGCCTTCAGGCCCGATCCATGTAGGAGGGGCTTGAGCCCCGATCCAGCAACCAACAGAGGGGATGACACGTGGAACGCGAATCCATGGAATTCGACGTCGTTATCGTAGGCGCCGGCCCGGCCGGTCTTGCCGCGGCCTGCCGGCTGAAGCAGCTGGCGCAGGAGAAAGGCAGCGAACTCTCCGTCGTGGTCGTGGAGAAGGGCTCGGAGATCGGCGCGCACATCCTCTCGGGCAACGTCTTCGAACCCAGAGCCCTGGACGAGCTGTTCCCCGACTGGAAGGAGCGCGGCGCGCCGGTGGAGACCGCCGTCACCCGTGACGACATCTACTACATGACCTCGGAGAAGGGCGCCATGAAGGTGCCCGGGCCCTTCGTGCCGGGCCCCATGCACAACGAGGGCAACTACATCATCAGCCTCGGCAAGCTCTGCGTGTGGCTGGCGGAGCAGGCGGAGGCGCTGGAAGTCGACGTGTTCCCGGGCTTCGCCGCCGCCGAGGTGCTGTACGAGGACGGCAGGGTCGCGGGCGTGATCACCGGCGACATGGGCGTGGACCGGGAAGGCAGGCAGAAGGACTCGTTCACGCCCGGCTACGAGCTGCGCGCCCGCTACACCATCTTGGCCGAGGGCGTGCGCGGCAATCTCGGCAAAGAGCTGATGGAGAAGTACGACCTGCGGGCGAACTCCGACCCCCAGCACTACGGCATCGGCCTGAAGGAGGTGTGGGAGATCGACCCGGCCAAGCACGAGGAAGGCCTGGTGGTGCATTCCCTCGGCTGGCCGCTCAGAAACAACACCGAGGGCGGCGGTTTCCTCTATCACGCCGAGAACAATCAGGTGTATCTCGGCTTCATCATCGCGCTGAATTACTCGAACCCCCATCTCGATCCCTTCGCCGAGTTCCAGCGCTGGAAGACCCATCCGAAGATCCGCCGGTATCTGGACGGCGCCGAGCGCATCTCCTACGGCGCCCGGGCGGTCAACAAGGGCGGCCTGCAGGCGCTGCCGAAGACCTGCTTCCCCGGCGGCCTGCTGGTCGGCTGCGACGCGGGTTACCTGAACGGCGTGAAGATCAAGGGCGCACACACGGCGATGAAGACCGGCATGCTGGCCGCCGAGTCCGTGTTCGAGGCCTTCGAGGCCGGCGACGAGGGCGGCAGCGATCTCGTCGCCCACGAGGAGCGGGTGAAGAACTCCTGGGTTTACGAGGAGCTGCACAAGGCGCGCAACTTCGAGCCGTCCCAGCACAAGTTCGGCACTTTCTTCGGCGCGGCGTTCACGTTCCTGGACCAGAACATCATGCGCGGGCGCATGCCGTTCACCATGCACAACCGGGTGCCGGACCACGAGGAGCTGAAGCCGGCCGCCGAGTGCGAGAAGATCGACTATCCGAAGCCGGACGGGGTGATTACCTTCGACCGGCTGTCGTCGGTCTACCTCTCCAATACCAACCACGAGGAGGACCAGCCGGTCCATCTGCAGCTAAAGGATCCCTCCCTGCCCATCGAATTCAACCTGCCCACCTACGACTGCCCGTCCCAGCGCTATTGCCCGGCAGCCGTCTACGAGGTGGTGGAAGAGGAGGGCAGCAAGGTCTTTCGCATCAACGCGCAGAACTGCGTGCACTGCAAGACCTGCGACATCAAGGACCCGAAGCAGAACATCCGCTGGGTCACGCCGGAGGGCGGCGGCGGCCCGAACTACAGCGGCATGTGACGCCCGGCGGCCGGGCCGGCGTTCTCAGGCGTCCGCCCGGTCGTCTTCCGCGCCCGCTTCGCCGTCGGGCTCGATGTCGACGAGGACGGCTTCGGCCTCCACGAAGTCGCCTTCCGCCACGCGTACCCGCTCGACCCGGCCGGCGGTGCCCGCGCGCAGCGTGAACTCCATCTTCATGCCCTCGAGCACGAGCAGCCTGTCGCCTGCCGCAACCCGGTCGTCTTCGGCCACCGCCACCTCGACGACGCGCCCGGGCATGGGTGCCGCCGGATGGGCGTCGGTCTCGGGCATGGCGGACTCGGTGGCCCACGGGTCGGCGATATCGAACTCCCGGGTCTCGTCGTCCACCGTGACCTGGACCCGGCGGGCGGTGCAGGCGATCTCCACCGCACGGGATGCGCCGTCGATCTCCGCCACCAGTCCGCGGCAGCCGGTGTCGATCAGCCGGACCCGGTGCCATGTCCCGTCATCGGCGCTCGACTGCTGTGTCTCGCGGATGGCCATGGAGAAGGTCTGGGCCCCCCCGCGGGCCGTGATCCGCCTCTCGCCGGCGGCCGTATCGAAGGCGATGGTCGTCCCGGCGGCGGGGCGGCCGCGCCAGGCATCGGCGGAGGCCCAGGGCGAGGCGTCCCGGGCGCTGTCGCGCTGGAGCCGGCGCATGACGGCCGCCGCCGCGGTGAGCAGCACCCGGTCCGGCACCGGCGTCGCGCGGGTCAGGCCCTCGAGTTCCCGGTCCACGTAGCCGGTGTCGCTGCGCCCTTCCGCGAAGGTCGGCGTGCGGGCCAGGCGGCGCAGGAAAGCGAGGTTGTTGCGCGGCCCGAACAGGACGCAGCCGGCCAGGGCGCCCTGCAGGTGCCTGAGAGCGGCGTCGCGGTCCGGCCCGCTGGCGACGAGCTTCGCGACCAGCGGGTCGTAGTAGCGCTCGACGGCATCGCCGGCCTCGTAACCGGTGTCCATGCGCACGAGGGGGTCGCGCCGGGGCCAGTCGAACACCTCGATCCCGCCGGTGGACGGCAGGAAATCCCGCGCCGGGTCCTCGGCGTAGATGCGTGCCTCGATGGCGTGCCCGCGGCTGGCGATCTCACCCTGCGCGGCCGGCAGCGGCTCGCCGCTCGCCACCCTGAGCTGCCACTCCACCAGGTCGAGCCCGGTGGTCAGCTCCGTCACCGGATGCTCCACCTGCAGGCGGGTGTTCATCTCCAGGAAGTGGAACTGGCCGCGTTCGTCCAGCATGAACTCCACCGTGCCGGCGTTCACGTAGCCCACGGCGCGCCCGGCTGCCAGCGCCGCGCCGTGCAGCGCGTCGCGCTGATTGCGGGTGAGCCCCGGTGCCGGCGACTCCTCCAGGATCTTCTGCTGGCGGCGCTGCATGGAGCACTCGCGCTCGTACAGATGCACCAGGTTGCCGTGGCTGTCGCCGAAGATCTGCACCTCCACGTGGCGCGGGCGCTCGATGAACTTCTCCAGGATGATCTCGTCGTCGCCGAAAGCGGCCAGCGCCTCCCGCTTCGCCGCGGTCCAGGCGTCAGCCAGCTGCGCGGGATCGCGCACCACCCGCATGCCCTTGCCGCCGCCGCCGGCCGAAGGCTTCAGCAGCACCGGCAGGCCGAGGCCCTGGGCGCCGCGCCGCAGTTCGTCGACGCTGCCGATGCCCGACACGCCGGGGATGACCGGCACGCCGGCGCCATCCATGATGTCCTTGGCCGCGCGCTTGGAGCCCATGCTGCGGATGGTGTCCGTCTCCGGCCCGATGAAGACCAGGCCCGCCTGCCGGCAGGCGGCGGCGAAGTCCGCATTCTCGGCCAGGAAGCCGTAGCCGGGATGGACGGCCTCCGCGCCGGCGTCCAGCGCCGCCCGCACGATGCGCTCGCCGTCCAGGTAGGACTCGGCGGCCGGCGCCGGGCCGATCGGCAAACAGGCATCCGCCATGCGCACGTGGCGCGCGCGGCCGTCGGCCTCGGAGTACACGGCGACGGTGGCGATGCCGAGCCGGCGGCAGGTCTCGATGATGCGGCAGGCGATTTCGCCGCGGTTGGCGATCAGGATGCGCTGGAACATGGTGAGCCGGCCTGCCCTCCGCCTACATCCGGAAGATGCCGTAGCGGCCCTCGCCGGGATCCGGCGCGCCGGCGCTCACCGCGAGTCCGAGGGCGAGCACCCGGCGGGTGTCGAGCGGATCGATGATGCCGTCGTCCCACAGCCGGGCCGTGGCGTAGTAGGGGTTGCCCTGGTCTTCGTACTGCTGCCGGATCGACTCGCGGAAGGCGGCTTCCTCGTCCTCCGGCCAGTCCTCGTCCCGGGCCTCGGCGCCGTCCCGGCGCACGGTGGCGAGCACGCTGGCCGCCTGGTCGCCGCCCATGACCGAGATGCGGGCGTTTGGCCACATCCACAGGAAACGGCCGCCGTAGGCCCGGCCGCACATGGCGTAGTTGCCGGCGCCGTAGCTGCCGCCGATGACGACGGTGAGCTTCGGCACCGTCGCCGTGGCCACGGCGTTCACCATCTTGGCGCCGTCCTTGGCGATGCCGGCGTTCTCGTACTTGCGCCCGACCATGAAGCCGGTGATGTTCTGCAGGAACACCAGCGGGATGCGCCGGCGGTTGCAGAGCTCGATGAAGTGGCTGGCCTTCAGCGCGGATTCCGAGAACAGGATGCCGTTGTTGGCGATGATGCCGGCGGGATAACCATGGATGCGCGCGAAGCCGCAGACCAGGGTCTTGCCGTACAGCGGCTTGAACTCGTGCAGCTCGGAGCCGTCGACGATGCGCCCGATGATCTCGCGCACGTCGTAGGGCTGCTTCAGGTCCGTCGGCACCACGCCGTAGATGCCGTCGGCGTCCATCGCCGGCTCCGCCGGTGCGTGCGGAGGTGCCGTGCTGCGGGCCGGCGCCAGCCGCGCGATGCAGTCCCGGGCGATGGCCAGCGCGTGGTTGTCGTCTTCGGCCAGGTAGTCGGTTACGCCGGAGACCCGGCTGTGCACCTCGCCGCCGCCCAGGTCCTCGGCGTCGACGATCTCGCCCGTGGCCGCCTTCACCAGCGGCGGGCCGCCGAGGAAGATGGTGCCCTGGTTGCGCACGATGATGGCCTCGTCGCTCATGGCCGGCACGTAGGCGCCGCCTGCGGTGCACGAACCCATCACCACGGCCAGCTGCGCGATGCCCGCGGCGGAGAGACTGGCCTGGTTGTAGAAGATACGGCCGAAGTGGTCGCGGTCCGGGAAGACTTCGTCCTGGCGGGGCAGGAAGGCACCGCCGGAGTCCACCAGGTAGACGCAGGGGAGGTGGTTCTCCAGCGCGATCTCCTGGGCCCGGAGGTGCTTCTTCACCGTCATCGGGAAATAGGTGCCGCCCTTCACGGTGGCGTCGTTCGCCACCACCATGACCTCGCGGCCGTGCACCCGGCCGACGCCGGTCACGATCCCGGCGCCCGGTGCGGCGTCGTCGTAGAGGCCGTCGGCGGCCAGCGGCGAGAGCTCCAGGAACGGGCTGCCGCGGTCCAGCAGCGCGTCGATGCGTTCTCGGACCAGAAGCTTGCCCCGCTCCGCGTGCTTCGCGCGCGCCCGCTCGCTGCCGCCCCGGGCCGTCGCCGTCAGCTTCTCCCGCAGCTCGTCGACCAGCCCCTGCATGTGACGGGTGTTCTCGGCGACGCGGCCATCCGCGGGATCCAGATGGCTCTTCAGGGCGGGCACGAGGTCAGACCGTCTCGATGCCCAGGGCGACCGCCTCCCCGCCGCCGATGCACAGCGAGGCGATGCCGCGCTTCGCGTTGCGTTTGCGCAGCGCGTGCAGCAGCGTGACGATGATGCGGGCGCCGGAGGCGCCGATGGGATGGCCGAGCGCGCAGGCACCGCCGTTGACGTTGACCTGCTCGTGGGCGATGCCCACGTCGTGCATGGCGGCCATGGTGACGCAGGCGAAGGCCTCGTTCACCTCGTACAGGTCCACGTCGTCCGGCGACCAGCCGAGCTTCTCCTGCAGCGCACGGATGGCATACACCGGCGAGGTGGTGAACCAGGCCGGCTCCTGGGCGTAGCCGCTGTGGCCGGCGATGCGGGCCAGCGGCTCCAGGCCGCGGCGTTCAGCCTCGGCGGCGCTCATCAGCAGCAGCGTCGCCGCGCCGTCGGAGATGGAGGACGAGCTGGCCGCGGTCACGGTGCCGTCCTTCGCGAAAGCCGGACGCAGGTGCGGGATCTTCGAGACGTCGGCGCGGCCGGGCTCCTCGTCGGTGTCGATGGTGGTCTCGCCCTTGCGGGTCTTCACCGTCACCGGCGCGATCTCGGCGTCGAAGGCGCCGCTGTCCGCCGCCGCCCGCGCGCGCTCCACCGAGGCGATGGCGAAGGCATCCTGGTCGTCCCGGCTGAAGCCGTACTTCTTCGCCGTCTCCTCGGCGAAGTGCCCCATCATGTTGCCGTCGTAGGGGTTCTGCAGCCCGTCGAAGAACATGTGATCCAGGATCTCCTTGTGGCCGATGCGCAGGCCCGCCCGCGCGCCGGGCATCAGGTAGGGCGCGTTGGTCATCGACTCCATGCCGCCTGCCATGACCACCGCGGCGGAACCGGCGCGGATGAGGTCGGCGCCGAGCATCACGGTCTTCATGCCCGAGCCGCAGACCTTGTTCACGGTGGTGCAGCCCACCGACTCCGGCAGGCCGGCGGCCAGCGCCGCCTGGCGCGCGGGCGCCTGGCCGATGCCGGCAGGCAGGACGCATCCCAGCAGCACTTCGCTGATCTCCGCGGCGTCCAGGCCGCAGTCGGACAGGGCGGCGCGGCTGGCCGCAGCCGACAGCTCGGGGGCGGGTGCCGGGGCGAGGCCGCCCTGGAAGGCGCCGATGGGCGTGCGTCGGGCTGCGACGATGACGATGGGGTCCTGACTCATGGCGATCTCGTTCTCCGTATTCCGGGCCGGGCGGCCATTGTAGCGCGGGCGGGCGCTCAGTCGGCGGCCAGGAGTTCCCGCCCGATCAGCATGCGGCGGATCTCGGTGGTGCCGGCGCCGATCTCGTAGAGCTTGGCGTCTCGCAGCAGCCGCGCAACCGGGTATTCGTTGATGTAGCCGTTGCCGCCGAGGCTCTGGATGGCTTCCAGCGCAACGGCGACCGCCTCCCGCGAGGCGTGCAACAGGCAGGCGGCGGCGTCCTGGCGGGTCGGCAGCCCCTGGTCGAACTGGGCCGCGGTGCGGTAGGTGAACGCCCGCGAGGTCTGCAGCGCGGTGTACATGTCGGCGAGTTTGCCCTGCATCAGGCCGAAGCTGCCGATGGGCCGGCCGAACTGCTTGCGCTCGCGCAGGTAGGGCATCACGGCGTCCAGACAGGCCTGCATGATGCCGATGGGCCCGCCGGACAGCACGAGGCGCTCCGAGTCGAGCCCGCGCATGAGGATGTAGACGCCCCGGTTCACTTCGCCCAGCACGTTCTCGGCCGGGATGCGGCAGTCCTCGAACACGAGTTCGCAGGTGTCCGAGCCGCGCATGCCCAGCTTGTCGAGCTTCTGCGCCGTGCGGAAACCCGGCATGTCCTTTTCCACCAGGAAGGCCGTGATGGAGCGCGACCCGTCGACCTTGGGTGCCGTGCGCATGTAGGTGAGGATCACGTCGGCCCGCGGACCGTTGGTGATCCACATCTTCGAGCCGTTCGCGAGCCAGCTGCCGTCGTCCTGACGTTCCGCGTGGCAGCTCATGGAGCCGACCACGTCGGAACCCGCGCCCGGCTCGGACATGGCCAGCGCGCCCAGCATCTCGCCGCTCACGAGCCCCGGCACGAAGCGCTCGCGCTGCTCGTCCGTGCCGTTCAGCCAGAGGTTGTTCAGGCACAGGTTGGAGTGCGCGCCGTAGGACAGCCCCACCGAGGCCGACGCGCGCGAGATCTCCTCCATGGCCACCACGTGGGCCAGGTAGCCGAGACCGGTGCCGCCGTCCTCTTCCGGGACGGTGATGCCGTGCAGCCCCAGTTCCCCGAGCTTCGGCCAGAGGTCGGCGGGGAACTCGTTGCTCGCGTCGATCTCGGCCGCCCGCGGCGCGATCTCCTCGTCGGCGAAGCGGCGCACGGTCTCGCGCAGGAGATCGATCTCTTCACTGATGCGGGTGTTGATCATGGGGCTCGGCGCGCTCCGGTGTCAGTGCGTAGTGGTCGTGTGATGGGCGCGGCCCGAGAGCCGGTCCTTGAACCGCCGGGTATAGGGCAGCTTGGTGCGGCCGACGGCGGCGATGCGCTCCTCGGCCATGCGATCGGCCGCTTGCCAGCTCGGTATCCCGTCGCGCTCGGCGATGTCGAATATCCGGTCGAGATTATTGTAGATGAGCGAGACCTGACGGTGGGCGCGTTCCTTGTCATAACCCTGCAGTTCGATAGCCACGTTGATCAGGCCGCCGGCGTTGATGGCGTAGTCCGGCGCATACAGAATGCCACGCTCCTCGAGCGCCGTGCCCCAGGCATCGGACTCCAGTTGGTTGTTGGCACTGCCGGCCACAACGCTGCATTTCAGTCGCGGCACGGTGTCCTCGTTGATGACGCCGCCGAGCGCGCAGGGCACGAACACGTCCATGTCCAGGTCGTAGACGCTCTGCATGGGCACCGCATCGGCACCGTACTCGTCCACCACCGACTGCACGCGCTCCTCGTTGATGTCGGTGACCGTCACACGGGCGCCACGCTGGCGCAGCCTATGCACGAGATGGCGCCCCACGTGGCCCACTCCCTGCACGCCGAAACTGAGCCGGCCGAGATCGGCGTGACCGAACTTGCGCTCGGCGCAGGCCTCGATGCCCTTCAGCGCGCCGAGCGCCGTGAACGGGGACGGATCGCCGCTGCCGCCGTGCACCTCGTGCACGCCCACCACCCGGTCGGTCTCCTGGAAGATGTGATCCATGTCGTCGACCGTGGTACCGACGTCCTCGGCCGTAATGTAGCGGTTGTACAGCGAGCCGATGAAGCGGCCCAGCATGCGGAACAGGGCCTCGCTCTTGTCCTGCTCGGGATCGCCGATGACCACGGCCTTGCCGCCGCCCAGGTTCAGCCCGGAGACCGCGGCCTTGTAAGTCATGCCCCGAGAGAGTCTGAGGACGTCGCGCAACGCCTCTTCCTCGTTGGCGTAGGGCCACATGCGCAGCCCGCCCAGCGCCGGGCCGAGCACCGTCGAGTGGATTGCGACGATGGCCCTGAGGCCGGTCGGACGATCCTGGAAAAACACCACCTGCTCGTGGCCGCGGTCGCTCATGGTGTCGAACAGTTCCATATCCCCCTCCTGGAAAAGCACGGCGACAACACCCCGCGCAGCGCCTCCGTGTGCGCTCCGGGGTTATCGATCACACGATGATTATAGGCTGCGGCATTATCGGTTGCATCCGTAACGATCTCGCCGTCGGCCGTCCGGCGGCGCCGGTTCGCGCGCCGGTGCCGCGCTTTTTTTTACGCCGGTATTCTGCTAGTTTCCGGCGATCCGCTGGCGCGACAGGGCGCGCCCCGGGACACCTCTAAAGTCCAAGGAATTCTCATAATGGCTCGATTTCCGCGATTGCGGTCCGTCCGCGTGAGTCGCTTCCCGGCCGGCTTGCTGGCCGTCTTCGTGCTGGCCGCGCCGGCCGGCGGCCAGACGACGCTCGGCCAGGTGCTTGGCGAGCAGGCCGAGGTCAACCGCTCGGCACAGCGCTCCCAGGTGCGTATCAGCCAGCTGGCCGATCAGACCTCGGAGCTGCTGGGCGAATACCGGGTCACCACCCAGCAGCTCGACCGGATCAGGATCTACAACGACAACCTGCAGCGGCTGGTCGAGGATCAGGAGGAGGAGAAGGCATCCATCACCCGCCAGCTCGAGGAGTTCGGCGACGTGGAGCAGGGCATCGTGCCCCTGATGCTGGAGATGATCTCGGACCTGCGCGCCTTCATCGAACTGGACATGCCCTTCCAGCTGCGTGAGCGCGTGGAGCGGGTGACCCGGCTCGAGGACAACATGGGGCGCTCCGACCTGACCGTGTCGGAGAAATATCGCCAGATCATGGAGGCCTACAAGGAAGAGGCGCGCTTCGGTCGCAACATCGAGGCCTACACGGGCAGTCTGGACATCGACGGCGTCGATACCCGGGTCACCTTCCTCCGGGTCGGGCGCATCCTGCTGGCCTATCAGACGGCCGACCGTTCCCGTACCGGCTTCTGGAACAAACAGACGCGTCAGTGGGAGGAGCTCGACTCCTCGTACCGGCGCCCGATCACGGAGGGCATCGCCATCGCCAGGAAGCAGGCCGCCCCGCAGTTGCTGACATTGCCGGTCCCGGCCGCGGAGCAGGAATGATGAGCGCATCCCCTATTAAGTCGGCCAGAAGCAAGGCGGCCACGGCGACCGGCGTACTGGTCCTGGCCGTGACGATGGGAGCGGGTGCGGCACTCGCCCAGGACGCGCCCGGCGACATGGACGAGCTGCTGCAGACGGTCCGCGAGCAGGGCCAGCGGCTCAGCCAGGAGAGCCGGCAGCGGGAACAGGAGTTCCTGCAGAAGCGCAACCAGCAGCAGGCGCTGCTGGAGAGCGCGAAGCGCGCGCTCGCCGAGGAAGAACGGCGCAGCGAACGGCTGAAGACGCAGTTCGACGAGAACGAGCGCCAGCTCGAGGAGCTGAACGAGACGCTGCGCATCCGGGTGGGCGACATGGGCGAGCTGTTCGGCGTCGTGCGCCAGACCGCCGGCGAGGTGAACGGCATGGTGGATACCTCGCTCATCAGCGCGGAATATCCGGATCGGGGCGAGATCGCGACGGAACTCGCTGCCGCCCGCGGCCTGCCCTCAATCGCCGACCTCAAGTCGCTGCAGGTGCTCATCCTGGAGGAGATGGCCGGCTCCGGCGACGTCGACCGGTTCGCGGCCACCATCCGCAACGCGGCGGGCCAGGAGGAGGACGCCGAAGTGGTTCGCGTGGGGCTGTTCAACGTGATCACCGGCGACCGCTTCCTGCAATACGACCCGGCGGCGGACGAGCTGCAGGAGCTGGCCCGGCAGCCGGACGACCGCTTCCGCAGCCTGGCGGAGAACCTCTATACCGCGCGCGAGGGCAACGCCCGCATGGCGGTGGATCCCAGCCGCGGTGCGCTGCTGAGCCTGGTGGTGCAGTCGCCGAGCCTGGGCGAGCGCATCAATCAGGGCGGCACCGTGGGCTACGTCATCATCGCCATCGGCTGCATCGGCCTGCTGATCGCCCTGTGGCGCCTGCTGGCGCTGCTGGTCACCGGCCGCAAGCTCAGCTCCCAGCTGAAGCGCGACAGCGCCTCGGAGGGCAACCCGCTCGGCCGGATCCTTAAGGTGTTCGACGAGAACAAGCACATCGACACCGAGACCCTGGAGCTGAAGCTGGACGAGGCCATCCTCAAGGAGACGCCGCGCCTGGAGCAGGGGCAGGGCTGGATCAAGGTCATCGCGGCGGTGGCGCCGCTGCTGGGCCTGCTCGGCACGGTGGTGGGCATGATACGCACCTTCCAGGCCATCACGCTGTTCGGCACCGGCGACCCGAAGCTGATGGCCGGCGGCATATCCCAGGCGCTGGTCACGACGGTGCTGGGCCTGGTGGTCGCCATCCCGCTGGTGTTCCTGCACAGCCTGGTCGCCGCGCGCAGCCGCGCGATGGTGGAGGTTCTCGAGGAGCAGAGCGCCGGGATGATCGCGCGCCACTCCGAGAGGGGCGTGTAGCGGGGCGCGCCGGTGTATCTGCTCGAGTCCGCATTCATCGCCATCCGCAGCTTCTTCGAGGCCGGCGGTGATGTGCTCTGGGCCATCCTGGCGGTGACCACGCTGATGTGGACGCTGATCATCGAGCGGTTCTGGTTCTTCCGCTGGGTGCTGCCCGGGCTGGAGCGACGGGCCATCGAGGAGTGGGACCAGCGCGAGGACACCACCTCCTGGTTCGCGCGGCGCATCCGCGACCAGCTGATCTCGGAGGTCTCGGTGGAGAGTCACCGCTATATCCTGATGATCAAGACGCTGATGGCGATCCTGCCGCTGCTCGGCCTGCTGGGCACCGTGACCGGCATGATCCTGGTGTTCGACGTGATGGCGTTCGCGGGCACCGGCAACGCGCGCCTGATGGCCGGCGGCGTCTCGGCGGCCACCATCCCGACGATGTCCGGGCTGGTGGCGGCGCTGTCCGGCCTCTATCTGGCCACCTATCTCGAACGCCGGGCCGGCAAGGAAGTCCAGCGTTTCGAGGAAATGCTGGTCCACCACTGAGGGGGCCGCGGAGCAGGCGATGCGCAGACGGCTGAAACGGCACGACGAGGAGGCGGAGATCAACATCACGCCGATGCTCGACATCGTATTCATCATGCTGATCTTTTTCATCGTGACGACGTCCTTCGTGAAGGAGTTCGGCGTCGACCTGAATCGTCCCTCCAACGAGCCGCCGAAGGACCAGAAGCTCTCCGAGGTGATCGCCATCCGCATCAGCGACACGGGGCAGATCTCCATCAAGGGCCGGCCCACCGACATCCGCGCCGTGCGGGCCAACATCGAGAGCGGCCTCGCGGTGGATCCGGATGCGGCCGTGGTGATAGCTGCCGACCGCAACGCGGACGCCGGCATCCTGGTGCGGGTGGTCGACCAGGCCCGGGTGGCGGGCGCCAGCAAGGTTTCGCTGGCGGCGCTGGCCGACTGACCGGAGAGAGCTCATGGCGCGCAAGCACTCGACGCCGGAGGAAGAGACGGAGATCAACATCACGCCGATGCTCGACATCGTGTTCATCATGCTGATCTTCTTCATCGTGACCACCTCCTTCGTGAAGGAGACGGGCATCGATCCCAACCGACCCGAGGCGGAGACGGCGGAGGCGCGTCCCCGCGGCAACATCCTGATCGGCGTGGACCAGACGGGCGACATCTGGATTAACAAGCGGGAAGTCGAGCTGAACCAGATCCGCCAGATCGTGGAGGACGCCCTGACCGAGAATCCGGAGAGTTCGGCGGTGATCATCGCCGACCAGGAATCGCCCACGGGCACCTTGATCGACATCATGGATCAGGTGAGACTCGGGGGCGTGGTCGACATCTCGGTGGCGGCCGAGCCGGAGGGCACGTGACGACGAAGGGCACGCAGACACGCGGACGCGGAGGCAGGACATGAGATTCCTGGTGTCTCTCGGTGCCGGCATTCTGGTGGCGCTCGGCCTGTTCCTGCTGATGCACCAGCTCATCTCGGGTTCGCCCGCCATCAGCAAGGACGACGACGACCGTCTCTCGCTCGACTTCGTCCGCGTGGAGCAGGACGAGATCGAGAACATCAAGGAGCGCAAGCCGCCGCCGGAGCCGGAGAAGCCGAAGGAGCCGCCGCCGCCGCCAAAGCTGACCCAGCCCTCCCAGGACAAGCCCCGGCCGGACCTGCCACGCATGGAGACCCCGCGCATCGATATGCCGGCGAGCGCGGGCGGCGGCCCCTATCTCGGTCAGTGGAGCGCTGGCGACCCCGGCGCCGAGGGCGACGTCATCCCCATCGTGCGCATCGAACCCCAGT
>Ga0209942_1000098_pt1 | contig 53061 bp, 51 predicted proteins | sample SalPonR1_A_D2_MG_FD_185695 | JGI IMG/M metagenome (GOLD analysis project Ga0209942, IMG submission 185695) | Salt pond soil microbial communities from South San Francisco under conditions of wetland restoration - Salt Pond MetaG R1_A_D2_MG... ...
TTTTCTGCTGATCTTCCGTAGATCCACTGGTTTCATTGTTGACCTTTGTCTCCTGTTGTTTAGTGTACACATTTTCTTTTGCAGCAAGAACATTTGTAATGATCAATCCGGCAAGCACATCTGTCCTGAACCCGGTTCTGGTAAGAGGGATAGTTTCCATACAGAATTTCATAAGATCAAAAAGCTTATCAGCAGACCAGTGATCTGCTTCTGAAGTAATAAATTCTATTTCTTCTTTTGAAATATCCAGACTTTCAAGTACCTCAGGCCCCCAACGTTTTTCAAACCAGAGATTTCTGGACAACAAATAAAGATATTCAAGAACTCGGGAAGGTGAAGCACCTTTCATGAGAATATCCTGCATGACAGATACAGCTTTTATTTCATCTTCCCTTGAGATTTTTAGAAACTTTTCAAGATCAGAATAACTACCTCCCGAAAGAACGCTTGAGATCGTACTAAGTGTTATTGTCCCTTTTTCAACAGCCATGGCCTGTTCAAGTATCGAAAGAGCATCTCTGAGCGCTCCATCAGCCTGTCTGGCTATTTCCACCACAGCTTCCTTTTCAATTCTTCTCTGTTCCTTATCACAGATCACTGGCAGATGATCCATGATAACCTTTTCACTTATCCGATGGAAAGGTATGTGCTGACATCTGGATCTGATGGTAACCGGTACCTTGTGCGGTTCCGTGGTAGCAAGAATAAAAACCACCTTCTCCGGGGGTTCCTCAAGAGTTTTGAGGAGGGCATTAAAAGCAGATATTGATAGCATATGAACCTCGTCAATAATATAGATCTTGAATTTTGAAGAAAAAGGCGAAAGGTTAACATGAGTCTTCAGTTCTCTTACTTCGTCTACACCATTGTTTGAGGCCCCGTCTATCTCCACAACATCAAGACTGTCACCTTTTGTTATAGACAGACAGCATCTGCATTTCCCGCAAGGTTCCCCCTCCGGCGAAAGTTCAAGACAGTTTACTGCTTTCGCTAGCAATCTTGCAAGACTTGTTTTTCCGGATCCTCTTGGACCTGAAAAAAGATAAGCATGTGCTACGCTTCCACTGATAATTGAATTTTGAACAAGATCTACAGCGGCGCCCTGGCCTGCCATCTCGGCAAAAACACCAGGTCTGTACCTTCGGTACAGGGAAATGGACATATTCAGACCTCCCTGTTCTTCTTATATCTATAGTATTTTGAAAGATCATGCCATAATAGTAACAGGTATTCAGAATGATGCTCAAGGAACAGAATCCTGCAACTATTGTAGAAAATCAGTAACAGGATGCAGTTTCTTTGCAGATAATAGTATATCTACAATGTTATCTCTGATAATTCCAAGTGATGTCATGCCTTTGGGTAGGGGGGCTTTAATGATCTCTGTGTTACCTACATAAAGAGAGGGATATCCATTTAATGAATCATCAAGTACCTGAATATCGTAAGGAAGAGTTTCAAGCTGAAGTCCTGATGATAAAGCTTTTTTCGCCTCTCGGATTACAGACCTTACAGCAGATTCATCAGGCCCCTCGCAGACCTGCTGCCCGTCAATATTGAGATAGACCTTCCCATTATCTGCATTTACTTCTGTTTTCAACAGGTTTAGAGAATCCTTTCTACAGAGAGGCCATTTGTTTGACCTGATATATTCGATAATATAACTGATCCTGTCCTCAATGTAAGGATGATCCATATATATTCCCGGATCTACCCATGGGTGCCTGATCTTTTCCTCTGCAAGGGCCTCAAGAAGAGTAACCATACCTGCTGGAGCAAATCCAGAGTTAAAGAGATGTTTGATCCCGATAATATCAGCTTCTTTTTCAAGATCTTTTGAATAAGAATTGCTGATAGCCACCTGCGAAAGGTTACCCACTATAACAGGAAGAGCTTTTCCTTTACCGGCAATCATTACTGCAATGGCTACAAGTGAAAGCTTTTTGTTCCGTTCCATCTGAATGAGTACATGTTGTTTGTCTGCGTGTACCATTTCATGGGAAATAACAGCTGCGAGTTCATCATCACTCTTTGCAGATTCAAACATTCCCGTGGTAATGTAAACAATACCTCCGGGCAATGAAAAGGCATTTGGGGATTTTTCCTTGATAAGCCTTACCTCGTAGGGTAGATCTCTTGTCATTAAAGGACGTATCTTCTTCATGATCATGTTAAGTATTGCTACTTTTGCAGGATCCGTTGTCCTTTCCCAGCGGCTTTCAACTGATTCAGCCACTCTCTCACCTAACTTTACTTCATCATTAAGTGAATCCTGGCCTTCTTTTGCGGCAGCATAAAGTATAGATTGGGGAAATATTGAAAATGAACACAGCAGCAACGCTAAAATAACTGCTGTCAGTCTTTTCATTTGAGTTTTTCCAGTTTTACAAGGGGTATCCTTTGTTCTATTGCCTCCCTGCTTTTAAATCCTTTCTCAACCCGGGTAGCATCATCCCATGCACAGGCAAGAGCGAATCTGATGGTATCTTCGACATTCATATTTTCCTTCCAGGCAAGTACCATACCAGCAATAAGAGCATCACTTGCTCCGAAAAGAGAAATAACTGTCCTTCGGTCAATAAGTGCAAGATATATTCCCTCAGGTGTAAAAAATACGTCTCCATAAGTATGATAAGAGGTAACAGCCCATTCAATGCCCTGATCATGAAGCCTGGAAACCACCTCAATCAGGTTATCAAGTGATGTCAATGATACACCCGAGATCTTGGACATAAACCTGTGGTCTATCTTGGCTACATTGGGAGCAGCCTCCAGTCCAGACATAAGCGGTGCACCTGCAGCATCTATCCATACCGGGACTTTCTGATCCTTTGCCATGGTAATAAGACGCGCATAACTGTCCTGTGGAACTCCTGGAGGTAAAGAGCCTCCCATAACGACTAAGTCAGCCCTCTTTAACATTCTTTCAAAATTCGTAAGGAAAAGATCAAAAGCTTCTTCAGGGATGAAAGGACCCGGTTCCGAGATGCCTGTCTCTACATGTCCTGTATCATCTACTATGTAAACATTTGTTCTTGTCTCGCCTTTTACATGTACAAAATTCGTAGTAATTTTTTCTCTTCTAAGGACATCTCTGATATAACCTCCATTAAAACCGGCAAGGAAACCCATAGCTGCAGACTCATATCCCAACTGGCTCATCAGAAGCGAGACATTGATACCCTTTCCTCCAGGACTTCGGTTAGCATTTCTGGACCTGAACCATCCCCCGGGCTGAAAATCAGATACAATAAACTCCTCATCAACTGCCGGATTGAGTGTAACGGTAACAATCATGGAAGCTCCCCCTTCCTTTAAATAAAAGGGGAGCCCAGGGCAGGCTCCCCTTGACATTTACTGTTAATTCTAAATTATTTGATCAGAACTTCAAGCTCAGATGGTTCTTTGATAATATTACAGGCTTTGATATCACCCTTGCTTATCTCTACAAGGCAGGGCATTTCTTTGATATCAAGTTTCTGAACCATCTTGGCATTTCTGTATCCATCGATCATGGGTACATTTACACCCTTCTGATCCTTTATTTTTTCAACATCATTTGATAATTTTACATGATTTTCGTCAATTGAGGAATAAAAGAAAGCAAGGACCTTCTCAGGTTCAAGAAGGGTTTCCCTCAGATGGACCTGCTCATTTATATAAGAAGAAGCTGACATTGCGGCTATAGCACCATCACTGGATGCAGTTACTACCTGTCTCAGATGTTTATGCCTTATATCACCGGCAGCATAAATTCCTTCGACAGAAGTCTCCATATCCTCATTAGTAATTATCCAGCCACCTCTGGCAGATTCCACAAGTCCTTTACAGAATTCATCATGAGGGGCCTGTCCGACGAACATAAATACTCCAGAAACAGGAAGTTCACTTGTTTCTCCTGATTTAACGTTCTTTATAACAAGTTTATCTACCATACCTTCGCCGGCAATTTCTTCTACTACGGAATTCCATATGGGTTCAATCTTTGGATTTGCAAGCGTCCTCTGACTTGCTGCTCTGTCAGCTCTGAACTGATCCCTTCGGTGGACAATATAGACTTTTGAAGCAAAAGTTGTTAAATAGTTGGCTTCTTCAACAGCTGTATTTCCCCCGCCAACAACAGCTATCTCGAGATCCTCAAAAAATGCCCCGTCACATACGGCACAATAACTGACACCTGCTCCAATATGTTCATCTTCGCCTTTACACCCGAGTTTACGGAAATACGCCCCCGTTGCGAGAACGACAGCTTCTCCTTCAACCTCTCCCTTGTCCGTTATGACAACCTTGCGGCCATCGCGTACTTCTATCGACTGAACAGTACAATCTCTGAATTCTGTTTCGAATTTTTCAGCATGTTCCCTGAACATATCACCAAGTTCTGTTCCTGTTGCATGCTTGACCCCGGGCCAGTTCTCGATCTCCTCAGTCATGTTGATCTGTCCGCCAGGAACACCATTTTCAAGAAGAAGTACATCAAGACCGGCACGCCTTCCATAAATAGCAGCAGTCAAACCTGCGGGGCCAGCTCCAATTATTACCAGTTCCCTCTTTTCCATTGCCACGATTCCTCCTCTTAATAATTTGCTTTTTCTTATTGATAATTAGAATCTTTAAAACAAGGTTCAGTTTTCTGATTATACCCGACGCCACATCATGATGCGAGAAATACCTGAATAATCTTGAATGATCGTCGCAAGATCGAGGGCTGGAGGAGAAATATCCTGCAGTTCATCAATCTGATGTTCTCCTCCTATTTCGACAAGCAGTGTCCCACCTTTGCAGAGCCTGTCTGCTGCAAAACTCAAAAGGCCGGGATAACAGGATGTACCTCTTGGACCACCATCAAGGGAAGTCGCTGGTTCATGGGCGGAAACTTCAGGCATAAGGGCTGGCATAGCATCCGTTATTATGTATGGAGGATTACTGATAATAAGCTCAAGACTTTCTCTGGCAACGGGGATCTTATGTATATCACAGTTATGCAATAGGAGGCATCTGTCAAAAAGATCGTGTTGCTCTATATTACGCCAAGCCCATGAAATAGCCAGGGGAGAACATTCAACAGCAATACCTCTACTATCTGGTATTTCGTTGAGCAGTGCAACAGCTATGGCACCTGAACCGGTCCCCCAGTCCAGAAACCGCCCACTACTGAACTCTTCCAATGCTTTATCGACAAGAAGTTCAGTCTCCGGTCTTGGTATAAGACAACCGGGACCAACCTGAATACGATAACCATAGAATTCCTGATCACCTAAAAGATACTGAATGGGAACCCGTTTGTCAGTTCTTGCGAAAGAAAGACTTCGGATTCTTTCTGCTTCCTCTTCTGATACTTGATATTCCGGATGGGAATGGATAAAGAACCTGTCCAGAGATAGGACAAAACTCAAAAGAAGATCTGCCTCATAACAGGCACTCTGGATCCCCTTTTCGGTAAAAAGGCGGACAATGTCCTGTTTTACAGATCGAATTACTGCCATAATTATTTCTCTTCCAGATTCCTGAAACGTTCCGCCTGATCAGCAAAAGCTAAAGCATCTATCATCTCAAAGATGTCCCCGTCAAGAAAAGAGTCCAGTTTATAGAGAGTAAGATTTATTCTATGATCGGAAACTCTGTTCTGAGAAAAATTATATGTTCGTATTCTCTCGGATCTATCTCCCGTTCCAACCTGGTTCTTTCTTTCACTGGCCTGCTTATCCTGCTGTTTCTGAAGCTCTACATCGTAGAGCTTCGTTCTGAGAAGATTCATCGCCTTAACCCTGTTCTTCAACTGGGAACGTTCATCCTGACATGTCACGACGATCCCTGTAGGCATATGGGTTATCCTGACAGCAGAATCAGTCATATTTACATGTTGTCCACCAGCACCGCTTGCTCTGTATGTATCAATCTTGAGTTCCTCAGTTTTTACCTGTATATCAACGTCTTTTGCTTCTGGAAGGACAGCAACAGTAGCTGTAGATGTGTGGACCCTGCCCCCGGATTCAGTTACAGGGACTCTCTGGACCCGGTGGACTCCGCTTTCATATTTCAGTTTGCTGAATGCCCCACGCCCATCAACTCTGAAAGAGATCTCTTTATAGCCACCTATCCCTGTAATACTTGAAGTCATGAGCTCAGTTTTCCAATTCTGTCTTTCAGCAAAACGGCTGTACATCCGGAAGAGGTCAGAAGCAAATAGAGCAGCCTCATCTCCTCCTGCACCGGCCCGGATTTCGACAATTACACTTTTTTCATCATTGGGGTCTTTTGGTACAAGTAGGAGTTTCAGTTCATTGAGACACGTCTCAAGAAGTGATCCTTTCAGTTCTATCTCTTCCTGGGCAAGGGAATGCATTTCTTTATCATCTGAATGAAGTAGTTCTTTTGCATCATTAATATCAGAGTTTATATCTTTATATTCCCTGTATTTCTTTACTATCTCGGATAAACCTGCATGTTCCTTGGCAAGTTTCTGAAGCTCTTCAGGATTTGACGCCAAAGATGGATCTGACATTTGAGTCTCAAGATCGATAAACTTTTCTTCCAGACGTTCAAGTTTCTGATCAATTTCCATTACAGGGTCACTCCACTCGTTCAACTGTTTTTTCACCTAAAGCTAACTTCAGGGAATTCACAGCAACCTCGATCTGACTTCGATCGGGTTCTCTTGTTGTAAGATATTGAAGACTTAATGCAGGCAGAAGGGCATATTCACCAACTCTGCCAGAACGCGAAGCAAAACGGATGATCTCATAAGACAGGCCAATAACTACTGGAAGGAGTGTTACTCTCAGCATCACTTTATAGAGAACTCCGCCTGTACCGGCCAGAGAGAATACCACAATACTTACAGCTATAACGATAAGCAGGAAAGAAGTACCACACCTTGTGTGAATTCGTGAATATATAGATACTGATGCCGGTTCCATTTCCGCTCCGCTTTCATAAGCATTAATGGTCTTGTGCTCCGCTCCATGATATTCAAAGACTCTCCGGATATCTCCCCACAAACTTATGATGAAGAGATAAAATATAAAAACAGTGGCTCTCGCTATTCCTTCAAGAATATTTTTCCCCGCAAATGAAAGATCCAGTCCGTCCTGAAAAAAATCAGCGATCCATACCGGCAATAGAATGAAAAGACCTACAACTGCTAATAGTGCAACAATAACTGAGATCGCCATTTCGATAAAAGTAATCTGATCTTCTTCGCCAAGAGAGATCTGGGCTGATCTGTTGAGGCCTCTTATACCAGTAGAGAGCATATCTACCATCACAACTACACCCCTAATAACCGGAAGTTTCCAGGGCAGACGTGAAAGCCAGTTCCTTAATTGCCAGGTTTCTTCGTGTATCTTTCCTTCAGGAGTTCTAACAGAAAGCCCCCAGAGTTCAGGACCTTTCATAAGTACACCCTCTATAACAGCCTGCCCCCCTACAGGAAGCTTACAGGGCTGTTTTAATATAATTCCAAGTAAGCAGGCTACCAACTGTCTAATATTATTTATCATTCCTGATCCAATAACTCCTCTAAATCCCTGAAAGGTTTTCCACAGGATCTCAACTCTTTACAGACTCCATCGACCACACAGGACGGACCAGCCTTTTGAAAGATACAGGGGGCAACATTCCTTGCCAGTCTAAGCATATCCCTCGCAACTTTCTGTATTTCCCACTGTGAACGTCTGCATGTCCTAAGACTGAAAAAGTGATGTAGTTCCCTCGCATTCATGGTAACAGTTACGCGTGTCTGCCACCCATGTGGAAGAATATACCTTGCATCTTCCTTTGGTATACCAATCTCGATCATTTTAAGGTAGAGTTCGTGTGCCTTTTCAGCATATTCAGAAAACTCTCTTTCTATCTCCGGATCTTCTGAAATGTTCGGGGGGATAACATACTCAGGTCTTTCCATTGAGACATATCTCTGACTCTGTTGGCTGTAACTTGCCATTCTATGCCTTACAAGCTGATGAGTACATATACGGCTAAGTCCATCCAGACCAAAAGTAAAACTTACATGTTCGAAAGGTGAAAGATGTCCGCTCTTTCTTAAATGTCCAATAAATTTAGCAATACCTTCAGGATCACTACATTTAAGAAGATCTGCTACCGAAGCATCACTGTAACAGAGCTTTGCTGCCGCAGCAACAGTTTCATCAGGTCTGGGAGTATGATTAATCAGATGTACTTCAATAGACATATATACACCTTCTTTCTGAAAAAAAGGGGGGAAAGGATCCCCCCTTTTTTGCTAGTCAGTTTCTCTCTGACCGTAGTTTACACCCTTATATTTCTTTTTGAACTTTTGAAGTCTGCCTTCTTCAGATGCAACCATACTGCCTCGCTTACCTGTATAGAAAGGATGACAGGCAGAACAAACACCAACTTTCATTTCAGACACTGTAGAACGTGTCTCAAACTTATTCCCGCAAGCACATGATACTTTGCAGGTCTTGTATTCAGGGTGAATTCCTTTTTTCATTTATGTTCACACCTCCCTGATCATATTTAAGAAAAGATATTATTGTTGACAAAGAAAGACTTTATCATATGGAAACACCTTAAGCAAGCTGTTTTTAAAGGTGCATTACACCAAGGCCGCATCTTTCATGATGAGCGACCGCATGATAGGCAGTATCCCCCATTACAGCAACTGCTATCCATTTATTATTTCGCACAATAGCGATCTTGGCTCCAACGCTGGCTTCAAGCATAGCCTTCTGAATAAATCCCTCCATTGCTTCAACAGAAGCATGCATAAGAGCATGCATTTCTTTCTGATTCTTTTCTATGACTTCTGCGTTCAGAGACGCCCCGACAAGAGCCCTGGTAAGTTTTTGCGGAAGATCTCCGGCAAGTCCCCCGACTTCCGTTGCCACTGACTTCCAATCAAGCTCCGAGATCTGTGCTTTCAATTCCTTTTCTGCCGCAGATGTGGAAGTAGAAGCAAGAAGAAGAGCCGCCCTTCCTATCTGATTATCATCCTTGAGATCAACTGTAACCCTGAACCTGTAAGCATATGTATCATTCTTCTCCGTTCTGGAAACATTACCACCTTTTTCCAGAACAACATCAGTCATTGCTCCTTTTTGTCCCCCCCCCGTATCAGTCGAAAACATGTTTTTCCAGATCATTTGTGATCCCCCTCTCCAGTTCTGACCAGAAAATTATATAGCAGAAAACGTTTTCTTAAAAGGAAAAGATTTTATAACATCCTAACATCATACATTTCATTCTAAATAAGCTGAGAATAATGACAATTATATTAACTGGATATGAATAATTCTATAATTACACTTGAAGTACCTCTCTTTGAGTTTTATACTATACTTAAATATAAAATAAGTTTGTGGAGGTGATTGTCAAAAAGGGGGGTACAATTTTCAAAAGGGCTTTTGGCTCTTAGTGCAAGAACAAATTCTAAATTAGGGGGATTCAGTTAATGAAGAAATTGTTAGTTTTTTTGACGGTAGCAACTTTACTTGTTTTTGCTGTTGCAGGCGTAGCCTCAGCTAAGACCTTTGTTTCACTTGCTACAGGTGGAACAGGTGGAACATATTATCCAGTCGGAGGCGGTATAGCAGATATAGTAACCAAGTATGTTCCAGAAGTTCAGATGACCTCAGAAACAGGTAATGCATCTCAGGCAAATCTTAACCTTATTGGAACCCACCAGATAGAAATGGCCCTTGCACAGAATGATGTATCAATGTGGGCTTATAATGGCCAGAAACCATTCAATCAGGAATTTAAAAATGTCCGTTTTATAGCATCTCTTTATCCTGAAAACCTTCAGGTCATAACAACTAAAGAATCCGGTGTTAAAGATATTATGGACATTAAAGGCAAAAGAGTTTCTGTTGGAGCACCTGGATCAGGAGTTGCAGCTGATGTTGCAGCTATATTGAGAGTTGCAGGGATCAAATATGCTGATATGGATACTGATTTCCTTGATTTCAATAACACAACCCAGCGATTCAAGGATAAACAGCTTGATGTCGGTTTTGTAGTAGCGGGTTATCCTACAGCATCCATTATGGATCTTGCTACTATGCATGATATTGATCTTGTTAATTTCAGTGATTCCTTCCTTGATAAGCTTATTGCAGAATACCCATTCTTCGCAAAGAGCATTATTCCAGCGGGAACCTATAAGGGTATTGATCATGACACACAGAGTCCAGCTGTAATGGCATGCTGGGTCTGTGATGGCGACCTTTCTGATGAACTTGTTTATGACATAACAAAAGCATTCTGGGATAATATTGAAGAGCTTTATCCGATCCATGCAAAAGCCAAAATGATAACCCTTGATACAGCTCTTGAAGGTGTATCTGTACCACTTCATCCGGGAGCAGCAAAATTCTACAAAGAAGCAGGTCTCGAAGTTCCCGAGATGTAATAATTTTTTGTTTTTCAATAACAACGAAACAGGTTCATGAAAAAGGCAGCCCGCAATTGGGCTGCCTTTTTCATGTCTTTTGTTCAGATCTATCTTTAAAATGAGACTGATTTAAATAAAAACTGGATTCTTTTATCTTCTCGAATTCCTGTTTAAATTGTTCCGATTCTGCTTACTGTGTATAGATCCAGCAATCACAAAAGCTCCAGAAGTTATCAACCCTGTAAATAGCGGATGAAGGGTTTCATTTCCAGAAAATGGAACTGCAAAAAGTACCGATATTCCACTTATAACCGAAATAAGAGCCCAATTGCCAGGTAAACTTCCAGGCCATAGAATAGCCACAATAAGCGGGAAAAATGTCCCTACCCCTCTAAGACCCATACTGAGAAAACTCCAGTGAAGGATCATGCTTCCATTAAGGATCGTCCCGACATAAGCAGCAGATACCACAATAAAAGCAACCGTTATTCTTGAGACGATCAGTATCTTAAATTCACTGGCCTCATCAATTGCTAAAGGCGAATGAAAGAAAAGATCCATGACAATGTTGGTTGAGATCCCGAGTGAAAGACCAGCAGCAGCACCTATCACGGTAATAAGGATGCCCGCCCATAATATTCCCGCCACAGGAGCAGGAAAAGTATGAATTATAAAGTAAGGCAAGGCTTGAGAAGTATTTATCTGTACTCCCGCATATTTCATTGATAAACCTATATATATTCCCATAAGGCCAAGAGGGGGCATGAGAAATGAAGCCAATATAACACCTTTTCTCGCTGTTCGTGAATCTGATGCCGCATAAATACCCTGAATATATATCTGAGTACAGAAGACACCCACTATCATTGAGATCAAAGCTCCGACATCACTTGAAATTCCGCGACCGAAGATATTAAAGTAAGGATTAAAGGGAAGATCCTGAAGCAAGCCTACCGGAGTACTTCCACCGAGAACTGCAAAGAGCGAACAGATAAAAAGGGTCAAATAAAGCGTTGCTATCTTCGCCTTGCCTATCTGGCTATAACTTTTTAGACCTCCCAGATATATAAAACCCAAAACAAGTATCCCAAAGATCAAAGAAGCCTGAAACAGACCTAAAGGAAAAACGCCTCTAAAAAGAGCAACACCTGCGAGGAATTGAGCTATGATAGAAATAAATGTTCCTACTGAAGAAGACAGCATTGAAACTTGACTTAGGGACTTACCGTAATGGACCTTTAAAAAAGCAGGGATTGTTACCAGACCAGAATCCCTGAGAGGTTTAGCAAACCATACCCCCAGGATTAAACAACCTATACCGGCCCCCAGAGTGAACCACCAGGCTGATAGCCCCCACTCATAAGCCATTTGTACCGTACCAACGGTAGAAGCGCCACCTACAAGAGCACCCATAATAATTCCGCTAACCCCTGAAATTGTTGCGGATCTGCCTGCAACAGAATAGTCCTCTGAACTTTTTATATTTCTTGATGCAATCACGCTTATGATAACGAATATCACTACAAGAAAAATTGCGCCTGCCAGAAACATTTGGTCACCTTCCGGGAATAAATGAAAAGAAATTCAGAACATGGTGGTACAAAAGAAAACACCTTTTTGCAGTTGGAAGTTCAACTCTACAGTAAAAGGTATTTAGGTGTTTCACGAAATCGAAAACATCCTGGCGTAAGAACTTTGAAAAAAAGGGGAAACAGGAATTATCATTTAAATCATTCCAGGAACATCTTAATATGGCATTACTTATTGGCTGTAAATACTGGCGCGCCTGGCGAGATTCGAACTCACGACCTCTGGTTCCGGAGACCAGCGCTCTATCCCCTGAGCTACAGGCGCTCTTGGCATAAATGAAACTACATGCCTTATCTGCATTTGTCAAGGTATGTAATAAAAGTGAAAATACTATCATGAAATAAATTTCACTATGGTGACACCATAGCCACCTTCCGTTCCGTCACCCAGTCTGTAAGAATCAACGTATGACAGATCACTGCAGATCTTATGGACTTCTCTTCTCAATATACCTTCTCCCCGACCATGAATTATACAAACTGAAGAGTACCCTGCCCGAAATGCCTGATCAAGATATCTTTCAACCAAAGGGACCGCTTCCGATATGGTCATCCCTCTTATCATTATTGAATTCTGAACCCTGGGTGGCCTGGATACATTTACACCACTCTTTGAACCCTTTGTCTCCGATGAAATCTGAGCACTTGAGAGAGCAAGTTTTGAGACGGGGACTTCAACTTTTATCTGCCCTGACTGTACAATAGCTTTTTTACCCTTTATTTTAAGAACCTGTCCTTTAACATCAGAACCAGACACTTTAACATAGGACCCTGTTTCGAGCCTTGGTTTTGTTTTTTCTGAATCTGATTCCTTGATGGATCCATTTTTCTCAATCTCTCTGACCGGTTTCTTTTTCTTTTTTTGATGTGCAATTATCCTGTGTCCCTCAGATCTTTCAATACCTTTAAGTTGTCTGAGTAAATGGCGAGCTTCCTCCTCAGCATCAGAAACTACCCTTGCTGCTTTTTCTTTGCTCTCCTGAAGGATCGCTCTTTTTTCATTTTCCATGGATCGTCGCTCCTGTTCCAACTGTTGATAAATCTGTTTATTGTGTCTCTTCTCCTGTTCAATTTCAAGAGTGGCCTTATCGATCCTGGCCTTTTTAGACTGTAATTCATTTACTATCTCTTCATAGGAAACTTCCCTGGAACTTAGAGCAGCTCTTGCCCGTTCAATAATTTTAGGAGGAATGCCAAGCTTAGCTGCAATGTGTAAAGCATTACTTTTTCCTGGAACACCAATCATCATCCTGTATGTTGGAGCGAGAGTTTCTTCATTAAATTCCATACTTGCTGTTTCAATACGGCTTTCAGTTATAGCATAACTCTTAATTGGATTATGGTGAGTAGTAGCCAGTGCACAGCAATCTATTTCCTTTAAAGCATCAAGGATCGCTATCCCAAGTGCAGCACCTTCCTGGGGATCAGTACCTGAACCAAGTTCATCAAGAAACAGAAGTGAACTTTTATCTGCGTAATTAAGCATTCTGACCAGATTTGCAATATGAGAACTGAAAGTTGACAGGTTTTGCTCAACACTTTGCTCATCTCCAACATCTATGGATACATGCGAAAAGTTTCCTATAATGGTGCCTTCCGCAGCTGGCACAGGCAGGCCAAGCCAGCCTAAGATAACCGAAAGTGCTGCCGTTTTTAATGCTACAGTTTTACCGCCAGTGTTTGGCCCGGTAATAACAAGAATTCTGAACCTATCTCCACAACTGATATCGAGAGGTACGGGCTCTACATTCAGCAGGGGATGAATAACTCTTTTTAAATGAAAGATACTTTTTGTGCTCAGATCGGGGAGGTTCCACTTTTTTTCAGAAATGACGGATGTAATAGCATAAAGCATGTCGAGATGGCCCACAGCTTTTTCCGCTTCAATTATCGCAGTCTTTCGGGAAAGAACCGTACCTGTCATTTCTCTTAATATCTTTGCCTCCTCTTCCCTTTCTTCCGAGAACAGAAGGGCAAGATTATTGTTTGATTCGATCATGGAATTCGGTTCCATGAAGACTGTATTACCTGAACCTGATCTATCCTGAATTATTCCAGGAAAACGACCTGACATCTCCTGTCTCACTGCAAGAACATATCTGCCGTTCCTTATCATAAGACTCCTGTCACGCAGGAAAGCGGAAAGTCGCGGTTCACCCAATATCCCGTTTGCAGTTTCACGTAATCGCTTTTTTGTACTGAATAGCCTGCGCCGAATAAATGAGAGTTCTGCTGAGGCTGAATCAAGAAGAGTACCATCATCATTCAGAGAGGAGAGGGATTCGACCTCATTGGAAAAATCCTTTATTTTCCTTGAGATCTCCCAGATAGCAGGGTAATTCTCACTGAGTTTAAAAAACCTGTTCCTTATCTTCTGAGCTATGGAAAAAAGGTCTTTAAAATGGACAAGTTCCTGACCGGAGAGAAATGCATCCTTATGAGCACTTTGAATAAGTGGGATGATCGATCGAAGATCATATTTCCAGGGCATATCATTATAAACGTCACGAAAATGCATAAATTCCCTTATTCTCTTCTGTCGTTTTTTTAATAAGAAAATATCATCTGAGGTCCCAAGGTCATTTAGAAAGTCAACACCTGGCTGAGAACGGGCTTCTTCAATAAACTTCTCAAGCACCTTTCTTATCTCAAGTTTATTTGAGACTTCTCTGTCAAGAATCATCAGATACTGCACCTGGATTTTCAGTTTTGATCTCAGGAAGGTCAAAAGTATCCTGTCCCGAAAATTCAAAATCAGATACATATTTGTTTATTTGAGGCCAGACAGAACCAGCAGTCTTCATTGCAAAACTTGTGTTCATCCATTCGGTCGATATCAAAGGGGAAAAGACCAGACAAACAAAATACACAAAGATAATAATTACTGCAGTTTTCAGGATCCCTGCAATGGAACCAAATATTCGATCAACAAAAGAAAGCTGTGTTATCCTTAGAAATGCTTTTACGACTCGACACAAAACCGCAGCCAATAATGCAATTAAAATATAAATAATTACCATAGCTCCCGCAAGAATTACTGTTGGGGAAAAGTTAAAATGAGGAACCATCATTTCAGCAATGAAAGGCCCTGTTTTCCAGGCTACTATCACTCCACCAATTGATCCGACAAGAGAAAATAATTCACCGGAAAAGCCTCTCCAGAATCCCCGGCCTGCAAATGTAACAAGTAAAAGTAGAAATACCAGATCTACAATACTGGAAGTACTCATGAAATATCATCGCGTTCCGGATGTTTCTGAAGAGTCTTTAACTGGGAATTGATACTGTCAAGTCTATATGAAAGATCAAGACAGGCGGCCAGGAGCCTTTTCTCCTGGTCACCCGTACAACCCATAACTGCATCCTCCACATTTTCAAGTATTCTATTAAGAACAGTCTCATCAAGAAAGGTACGAATCGTATAGTTTCTGTCACCCACTGTTATGGTAACCTCGCGATCTTTCTCTGTCATTAGAATCACTCCCAAAATAACTGCGGTATAGATCTTCCTTATCTTAAGGTATAACCCTTTTTCTGCAGTTGGGCACGAAAATCGTTATGAACAGTATCTACGTCCTCATCACTTAATGTTCTGTCAGATGCTCTGTATGCCAGACTGAAAGCCAGACTTCTATACCCTTCTGGTATACCCTTCCCCTCGTATATATCAAATAATCGTATCTCATGGATCAGTTCCCCCGAAATTGACACAAGATCCCGGGTGACATCTCTGCATGAGTTTTCGGAGCTTACAAGGATCGAGATATCTCTGTATACCGAAGGATATTGTGACAAAAGTGAAAACTTAGCTCTGGCACCTTTCATCATAATATCCATGTTGAGTTCAAAGTAATAAACTGGCCCTGAAATATCAAGAGACTCCTCGATATGCGGTTTCACTCTTAATAATGAACCAATACGCTCACCAGAAGCAATCACAAAAGCGGTCTGGCCTGAATGACCGAATGGCTCCTGTCCCTGGATAAACTCTGCTTCTATACCAGAACTCAGCAAAAAGGCCAGGACATCACCTTTAACCGAGAAAAAGTCTTCTTCATTTCTGCCATATGGAGATCTTCGATCAAAACCGGGGAAAACAAGTCCGGCAAAGATTTCCTTTTCAGAATGTTCTTCTGAGCCGGATCCGTCTATTTCAACTTCCTTGGAAAAAACCCTGCCGATCTCAAAGACGCGAATGGGTTTCCTCCAACCTGAACGTATTGAATTCTCAAGTGATTTCAGCATACCAGGAAGCATGTTAGTACGCATGCATGACTGTTCTTTACTCATTGGATTTGAAAGAAGAAAAGGATTAGCTCTTGGGTCATCATCTGAAAGGGACAATTGATCGATAGAAGCAGGCCCAATAAAACTGTACGTTACAACCTCTGTATATCCCCTTGACATAGCCATATCCCTGAGCCGGTCCGAAGTTACATAAAAAGGACCTCTCTGCCCCCGGGACGGAAGTTTACCTGGAAGACGTGGTTTGATCTTGTCATATCCGCGGATCCTTCCAGCTTCCTCTACAAGATCTTCCTCTATACCAAGGTCCGGCCTCCATGACGGGACAAGAAACTTAGCACTATCTTCTCCCCTTTCAACTTCACTGAGACCAAGCCTTTCGAGAATCTCAGAGGATTTTTCAAGATCGTCCCAGAGCAACATTCTCTTGAGAACAGATGATCTAAGTACAATCTCCCTGGGTTCCCACAATGAAGTTTCAGCGTATTTGATAGTATGGTAAGCCTCAGCACCGCCCCATTCTGCGATAAGCCCAAGGGCAAAAAATAATGCTGGCCTGGCCTTGAGAGGATCAACACCCCTGGCAAAACGAAAAGCCGCTTCGCTGGGTATGCCAAGGCGCCTGGAAGTGGTACTCACTCTTGCAGCTTCAAAATTGGCTGATTCTATTACAACAGTACTGGTATTCTCCTTTATCTCTGTATTCAGGCCTCCCATAACTCCAGCAAGAGCTATAGGTTCACCATCACTGGTTATAAGCATGTCATATTCACTGAGAATATGTTCTTTCTCATCAAGAGTTGTAAAGTGTTCATCTTCTATAGCTGGCCTCACCTCGATATTCCTTGATGGTAAAAGGGAAAGGTCAAACGCATGAAGGGGCTGGCCTGTCAGAAGCATAACAAGATTTGTAGCATCAACAACATTTGAAATGGGTCTCATACCCATAAGCGCAAGTTTTATTCTAGCTTCGATGGGAGAGGGTTTTACAGAAATATTGCTTGCAAGTCCCAAGGCATAACATCTGCACCCTTTATCATTGAGCAGAATATTTCCAAAATCCTCATTCCAGGAATTATCATTTAACCCCGTAGGAGAAGGTAATTCTGCAAGTCTGGCCCCCGGGAAAAGAGCATATAATTCTCTTGCAAGACCTATTATACTCAATAGATCTCCCCTGTTGGGTGTAATGGATATATCAAGGAGAATATCGTTAAGCCCGAAATTAGATTTAAAATCAACACCAAGAGGTGTGTTTGCAGGCAAACGCAATATTCCAAACTCATCCGCAACATCAGGCAGCCCTATCTCATCAGCAGAAAGCATCATGCCCTGACTCTTTACACCTGAAAAATCCTTTTCCGTTAATATCGTCCCGTCAGCAATAGCAGCTCCCGGGGGGGCATATGGAACAATGTCACCGATACTGAGATTCTGAGCAGCAGTAATACAGACTGAATGTTCCGAAGGAGTTGCTATATCAACGATCAACAGATTATCAACAGCAGGATGAGGTTTTATATCCTCTATCTCTGCAGTAAGAACTCCACTCAGAAGGCTGCAGGGATATGAGATATCTTCTACTTCACATCCTGTCATTGTAAGTGTTTCAGCTGCTTCTTCCACACCAGTGCCTTCAGGAAGAGTGACATATTCCTGTAACCAGTTCCAGGAAATAAGCATTATTGATCCCTCCCGGAGAGTAAGTATGGTACATTTCCATCAAAAAGTATTCTAAGGTCGTTGAGGCCATATTTAAGCATAGCCAGCCTGTCAAGCCCCATCCCCCATGCAAAACCATTATACTTTTCCGGGTCGATACCTCCAGCTCGTATAACATTGGGATGGGTCATTCCAAGGCCGGATATCTCCAGCCATCCTCCTCCCTTACAGATCCTGCAATTTCTGTCTTTGCCTGAACAAGCTACGCATTCGATATCAAGTTCAAGGGAAGGTTCTGTAAATGGGAAATAACTGGCACGATAGCGTTTTTTAAGATGTCTTCCAAAAAATGTATCAAGCATGGAATCAAGACAACCTTTGAGATCTGCTATTGAAATATCCTCATCAAGCAGAAGGCCCTCCAACTGGTGAAACATTGGAGAATGGGTCGGATCACTGTCTCTCCTGTAGACCTTTCCTGGAACGATAACCCGTAAAGGAGCACCGAAGGCCTGCATGGCCCTTACTTCTACAGGAGATGTATGGGTCCTGAGCAATTTTCCATCATCAAAATAGAAGGTATCCTGCATATCTCTTGCTGGATGATGCCTGGGGATATTCAAAGCCTCAAAATTATAAAAATCATCTTCTATTTCGGGCCCGAGTGCTACCGAAAAACCCAGGCCTGACAGTATCTCTACAAGTTCATGGGTTACCTGGGCAACTGGATGAAAACCACCACATGTCCGCCCCCTGGGAGGAAGAGTAACATCTATGCTGTCTTCCTTTTCTTTTCTTGTCATTTCGATGTCATACAATTGCTTACGCGAAGCTGAGATATCTTCTTCCGCTTCCTCCCTGAGGCCATTTACAGCTTTACCGAAAACAGGCCTTTCTTCAGGATCAAGCTTCCCCAGATTTTTCAGCATAACGGTTATCTTGCCTTTTTTGCCAAGAAAACAGGTTTTTAGTTCTGCAAGTTCATCGATCGTTTTTATGGATGAAAGTTCGGCCTTAAATTCCTTTCTGACCTTTTCCAACTCATCTTTTTTTGATGTCAAGACTAAGAAACCTCCCTGTATTATATTCTATTTATCCTTTATCCATTTGCGCATATTGCCCTTATATCCAGCTAAAAGCAATTTATCTTTACCATCAATTACCGTATCCGGACCTGGAAGAAGATATTTACCGTTTTTTCTTATAAGGATTACCGTGGCATTATATTCACTCCTGAAATGTAAATCAACAAGAGACCTGCCAATCATTTCCTTAACAGGTGATATCTCGCCAATCAAAAAACCTGAACCTGGTAACTGGGAAAAGTCTGTTAACCAGGGGTCAACGATCTGCTCTGCAACCCTTTCACCAATTTCCTTTTCCGGAAAGATTACCCGGTTAGCCCCTAACTTTGCGAGGATTCTTGCATGAAGGGAGTTCTGAGCTCTCGCAACAAGATAAGGAATATTATAACCTTTAAGGATTGTTGTAGCCATAATACTTGCTTCAATATTCTCACCGATCGTCACTACTGCTATATCAGCCTCTTTTGCCCCGATCCTGACAAGTGCATCTTCGTCCGTAGCATCCATCTGGGCGCAAATATCTATCCTGTCAGCCATTTCTTTAACTCTGGAAGCATTTCTCTCTACTCCTATTACATATTGTTGCATCTCAGAAAGCTTGTCACATAATGAAACTCCTAAACGACCAAGTCCCGCAACGATTACAGTTTTTTTGGAAGAAGACATTGAATACCTCCTTGGAAATCAACCAAGTGGAATATTAATTTCCGGATATGAAATATCCCCCTGAGTTTTGTTCCTGCTCATTACTCCATATAATAAAGTCAGTATCCCAACTCTCCCCCAGATCATCAAAAAAACTATAACAAGTTTACTTCCCTGAGAGAGTGACGAGGTAATACCCATTGTAAGTCCCACAGTACCGAGTGCAGATATAACTTCAAAAACAATTGCTCTGAAAGAAGCAGTTTCCATAATAGATAAAAGAACAACACTGAAAAGTATAGTACTTATATAAATAACTGCAACAGACATAGCCTTGTTAATATCCGCAGAAGGAACAGAACGATTCCAGAGGAAGGTTCTGTTTTGCCCTTTGAGAAAACCTGCTGTAGAAAGTATCAGGATCCCAAAGGTTGTCGTTTTCATTCCACCACCAGTAGATCCAGGAGAAGCACCTATTATCATAAGAAAACAAAGGATCATGGCACTGAGAGAGGAAAGGGACGGCATTTTCACTGTATTGAAACCAGCAGTCCTTGCTGTTATGCTCTGGAATAAAGCATTCCAGACTTTAAACATTGATGTGTAATTTTCAAGGACCCCTGTCCATTCAGTAATGAGTAGAAGGATCGTACCAGAAAATATGAGTAGAAAAGAAATTAAAGTGACAAAAGCCATATGGTGATATATCTTTCTTTTTCCCCTGATCAATGCAACCAGATCAAGTAGAGGAATAAAACCAAATCCCCCCAGAAATATCAAAACCATTATCGTACCGGGAACTATAAGCTTCAGAGAATAATCAAGCAAACCTTCGGATAAAGTGGAAAACCCTGCATTACAGAATGCACTGATACTGTGAAATACTGAATGATATAAAGCCATAAAGATTGGGTATTCTTCAGAAAAGGAAATGAACAGAAATATACTTCCGATAAATTCAAAGAGAAATGTTAGCACTATTACGCGGGTAAGCAACCTCACCGCTCCGGCAAGTGTATCAAGCCCCATACCACCTGAAAAAAGAAGCCTTTGCCTTATTCCAACCTTTTGCCTAAAAAGTATCATCATGGCCGTAGCCGCAGTCATTACCCCAAGTCCACCAAGCTGAAACAGTAACATCACAACAAACTGGGATCCCAGAGTAAGATCTGTAGCTGTATCCACAACTGTCAAACCAGTAACACATACTGCTGATGTACTTGTAAATATAGCGTCTATAAAAGAAATTGAACTTGATCCACAATTGTTCAAAAGATATATAAGGAAGGTTCCTGCCAGTATTAAAAGCAGGAACCCCATTAGAATAATTTTTTCGACGTGGACTTTACTATATTGAGCGTATTTCACTATTTTTCAAGGGCAGTCCTTGCCCTGTCAACAAGATTCTCAAACGCAAGCATATCATTGACGGCAAGATCCGCAAGCATTTTTCTGTTAATATTTATCTCAGCTTTTTTCAGTCCATTCATAAATGTGCTGTAAGACATTCCATTTATTCTTGCTGCAGCATTTATTCTTGTTATCCAGAGTTTCCTGAATTCTCTTTTCTTTAACCTTCTATCCTTATATGCATTTGAAAGAGAATGGAGATAAGCTTCTCTGGCTCTTCTGTATACATTTTTCTTTTTACCCCAGTAACCTTTAGTTATTGAAAACAATTTCTTTCTTTTACTATTACTGGCACTGCCACCTTTGACTCTTGGCATAGGGACACACCTCTCTTACCTTTTCATAATAATATTAGCTATAGGGAAGTAACTTTTTGATCTTGTCAGCAAAGTTCTTGTCGAGATAACCTTTGTCTCTCAACCTTCTGAGTCTGCTGGAATTCTTTTTCCTGAGAAGGTGTCCCCTTCCCTTTTTCTTATAAGAGATCTTACCTTTACCGGTACGGGAAAAACGTTTTTTTGTCCCGGAATGACTTTTCAGTTTGCCCATAACACAAAATACCTCCTATCCGAGCGAAATAAGGATTAATATAACGTTTCTTTTATAAGTTTGGAACAAAAACATACTAAATTAAGAGCATGTTCTGTAATTACAGGCGATACCTGATCATTTATTTTCATTCTGAGGAGCAACAGGAGAAAGCATTATGCGCATATATCTTCCTTCCATCTTTGGTGGATTTTCAGCTTTTCCAAACTCTGCACATTCTGTTTTGACTCTCTCAAGAACATGCCTTCCCTTATCGAGAAAAGCCATTTCGCGACCTCTGAAGAAAACAGAAACTTTAACCCGATGCCCATTACTGAGGAAGTTTTTGATTGCCTTTACCTTAAAGTCATAGTCATGCTGATCGATCTTTGGACGCATTTTGATTTCCTTAAGGGTCTGGGTTTTTTGTTTTTTTCTTGCATCTTTCTCTTTCTTTTGTTTCTGATACCTGTACTTACCGTAATCCATGATACGGCAAACAGGCGGTTTGGCTCCTGGCGCAACTTCCACAAGATCGAGATCACGTTCATCTGCCAGATCGAGAGCTTCTTTAACAGGAGTAACTCCATGTTTTACTCCCATATCATCGATAAGCAGGACTTCACTTACTCTGATCTCTTCATTAACACGGGGTTCATCAGTATTTTTACTGGCTATAGCACTTCACCTCCGAAGATGATTAAAGGGGTCGGGCACGATGGCCCGACCCCTTATTAAAATACAAGGTTTGCTTTTCTGATATCAAGGCCCAGCTGACTGCTTTAGCGTCACAAGGCGAGAGGTCGGATCCTCTACTTCATCATTTATTTTTTTCATATACAACCAGGATAATATAACATAAGCATATTGATTAATCAATGATTTCAGGATCAGTTTTTCATGGGATCGAATTCTTCCTCAAATCGGGATTTAAGTCCTTCGATCGACATTGAACCAATATCCCCCTCTTTTCTATCCCTGACTGAAACTGTTCCATTTTGAATTTCCTTGTCTCCAATTATCAGCATGTATGGAACTTTTTCCATCTGGGCATCCCTTATCTTTTTGCCAAGTTTTTCATCTCTGGCATCAACTTCAACCCTTACACCCCAACTTTTCATTTTTACGATTATCTCATCAGAATAGCTGAACACGTTGTCATTCACAGGCAGAACCTTTGCCTGCACTGGAGCGATCCAGAAAGGAAAAGCTCCTGCATAATGTTCAATGAGAATACCGAAGAATCTCTCCAGGCTTCCAAGAATAGTTCTATGAAGCATTACCGGGCGATGCTGATTACCATCCTGCCCTACATAGTTAAGATCGAACCTTTCCGGCATCTGAAAATCAAGCTGGCATGTACCACATTGCCAGGTCCTTCCAATACAGTCCTTGAGATGTGAATCGATCTTGGGACCGTAAAAAGCCCCATCACCTGGATTCAGCTTATAATCAATGCCTGTATGCTTAAGGGCATCTTCCAAAGAGTTTTCGGCCTGGTCCCACATTGCAACATCTCCCATTGCTTTTTCGGGACGGGTTGATAATTCAACATGATAATCAAAGCCAAATACATCTTTATAGATGTATCTTGAAAGATTCATTATTCCAATTATCTCATCGGTAACCTGATGTGGTTCGCAATACAGATGAGCATCATCCTGGGTAAAACATCTTACACGCATCAAACCATGTAAAACCCCTGATTTTTCGTGTCTGTGGACTGTCCCGAGTTCTCCCATTCGTAAAGGTAATTCTCTATAACTGTGGACCTGATTGTTATAAACAAGAATCCCTCCGGGACAATTCATTGGTTTTATAGCGAATGGACGTTCATCGATTTCAGTAAAATACATATTCTCGCGATAGTGGTCCCAATGACCTGAACGTATCCATAATTCTCTATCAAGAATAAGGGGTGTTCTGATTTCACAATAACCTGCCTCTGTATGGACCTTTCGCCAGAAATCTGTAAGCTTATTGAGTATAACCATCCCTTTAGGATGGAAGAAAGGAAAACCTGGACCCTCAGGCTGAAGACTGAAAAGGTCAAGCATTTTACCGATCTTTCGATGATCTCTCTTTCTTGCTTCTTCCATTCTGGTAATATATTCCTCGAGACTTTCAGGATCAGGAAAAGCTGTGCCATATATCCGGGTGAGCATTACATTGTCCTCGCTACCCCGCCAATATGCTCCAGCAACAGAAAGAAGTCTGAAATGCCTCAGCGCTGAGGTATTTTTGACGTGTGGTCCACGACAGAGATCTTCATAATCTCCCTGCCTGTAAAGAGTTACATCGCCAGCATCTATTTCCTGGATAAGCTCGACTTTATATACCTCATTTTTTTCTCTGAAATGCTCTATGGCTTCTTCCTTTGAAAGAACAACCCTTTCAACAGGTATGGCCTTTTTTACGATACGCTGCATTTCCTTTTCTATCCGGGGAAGATCATCTTCCGAGATCTTTTCCGGTATTTCTATATCATAATAATAGCCATCCTTTATAACCGGGCCAATCCCAAATCTGGCTCCAGGGAAAAGATTCTGAACAGCCTGGGCAAGGAGGTGTGCTGTTGAATGCCTGATTATGTCCAGCCCCTCCGGCTCATCTGTTTTTACAGGTTCGACCCTAGCATCCTCTTCAACAAGAAAAGAAAGATCCCTTGGTTCTCCATTGATCCTTGCCGCAACTGCTCCTTTATCTTTCTTCATTTTTTTGAGTATCTGGGCAGCTGTCAATGCATTTACATCCGAAAAACTTCCACCATCGCTCTGTTTATATTCCGGCATATGAATCCCTCCATATAATAAGCCTGTACCGTCGTTTTAGGAGACGATACAGGCTTTACCGCGTTTCCACTCCATTTTCCGGACAGATATTATCCACCCGGCTCTCATCGCTACGCTGTAAGGGGCGTAACCCCGATGCCTTATCCTTTTGATATAGGCTTCGACACCAGCTCAAGGTCGGTTTTCGCTGAACTCCTGCAGGTTGACTTTCAGCCAGGGCCAACATTCTCTGGTTACAGGTCAGAACAGGTACTTATCCTTTCATCGCCAATATAAAATATACTCTTTAAGAATTTATACTATAATAATACATTTTGTCAATCTGTACAATTAAACACCGGTACTACCGAAACCACCCTGCCCTCGATCTGTAATCTTTAGGGTCGTACACTCGACCCATTCTGACCTTACAACTGGCGAAATAATCATCTGGGCTATCCTGTCTCCATATCCAACGTGGAATGAGTCATTCCCGTGGTTAAAAAGTATAACCTTGATTTCCCCTCTGTAGTCAGAATCTATAGTCCCGGGAGAATTTAATACAGTGATCGAATGTTTAAGTGCAAGACCACTTCTCGGCCTTATCTGAGCCTCGTAACCAGCAGGTATCTCTATCCATAGACCTGTTGAGACAAGAGCTGCGGTATGAGGAAGGATGCAAATATCTTCATTTGAGTAAATATCACATCCAGCAGCTCCTTCACTGGCATAAGAAGGAAGTTCAGTTTTTTTATCCCTGACAATCCTAATCTTGATTTTATCCATAGACTTATATCCTTTTATGTTCAGTTTCTACTATTGCGATCATTACCGGAAGATCTTCTTCGTGGACCCTTATTTCGAGCGTTCCTGTCATTATTTCTGCTGCTGTGACCAGAATCTTCCGACTTTTCAGAGCCTGCGATACTCTCGATCTTTTTCTCACGCTCTTTTTCTGATTCCAGAGCAGATTCAAAACCATTTGCTATAACCTGTTCTTCGTCTTTAAATAACCTTCGTCTGGAAAGATTGATCCTCTTCATGTCATCAATTTCCTTTACAACTACAAGAACTTCATCTCCAGAAGAAAATATATCATCAACTTTTGGTATCCTGTAAGAACTTACTTCACTTATATGCAGGAGACCTTCTTTTCCAGGAAGCAATTCAACAAAAGCGCCAAAATTCATCATTCTTGTAACAGTGCCAAGATACATCTCACCGGGCTTAACATCCTTGGTAAGTGCTTCTACTCTTGAAACTGCATTGTCAAGGGCTTCCTGGCAAGATGCTGATATATAAACCTCTCCAGTATCATCCACATTGATCTTGGCTCCAGTTTCCTGAATGATACTACGGATTACTTTGCCACCAGGACCAATAAGGTCTCTGATCTTTTCAGGATTGATGTTCATTACCATAATTTTGGGTGCAAGTTCTGAAAGATTAGAAGGATTACTGATAGCTTCTTCCATTTTCTGAAGAATATATAATCTTCCTTCCCTTGCCTGATCAAGAGCCTTTATAAGGATCTCCCTTGTTATACCTCCAGCTTTATTATCCATCTGAAGGGCTGTTATACCTTTGACAGTCCCGGCTACTTTAAAGTCCATATCCCCATAATGATCTTCCAGACCCTGAATATCAGTCAAAACCTGAACATTGTCATCTTCCTTGATCAGCCCCATGGCAATACCTGCAACATGCGAACTTACAGGAACACCTGCATGCATCATTGAAAGACTTCCACCACATATAGAAGCCTGTGAACTTGACCCGTTAGATTCGAGTATATCCGAAACGACCCGGATTACATAAGGAAATTGATCAGATGACGGTATAACAGGTCTAAGAGCTCTTTCAGCAAGTGCTCCATGCCCTATCTCACGTCTTCCTGGACCTCTCATAGGTTTTACCTCCCCTACCGAGTAGGGCGGAAAGTTGTAATGCAAAAGAAAGCTCTTTGCAGGTTCATTTTCTTTGAGGCCATCGAGGATCTGATCATCCTCTCCGGACATACCAAGGGTCGTTGTAGCAAGAGATTGCGTTTCACCTCTTGTAAAAAGAGCTGAACCGTGTACTCTGGGCAGAACCCCGACCTCACATGTTATCGGCCTTATCTCATCCATCTTTCTACCGTCAGATCTTACTGACTTCTCAAGAATGACTGATCTCAGGGTTTTCTTGACATTATCCTCTATACAGGAAGCAATGTATTTTTCAGATCCGGGATAATCTTCAGCAAAGTGCTCCAAAGCCTCTCCTGTAACCTGGTCAATTTTTGCTTTCCTCTGTTTTTTATCATGAGTCAGAACAGCTTCCTCAATATCTTTGCTGTATTCAGCACTTATCCAGTTATCGATGTCATCGAATTTCATTGGTCTATCAAGTTCAAGTTTTGCTAAACCGATCTCATCCCTGATCCTTATTTGAATGTCAACGATCTTCTGGATCTCATACTGAGCAAGCTCAAGAGCATTGATCATGGTTTCCTCGTCAACTTCACTGGCTCCTGCTTCAACCATTGTTACTCCTTCTGCATGACCAGCTACAACCAGATCAAGATCACTTTCAGCTATCATATCTTCCGCAGGATTTACTATAAGCTCTCCTTCTATCCGACCTATTCTAACTGCACCAACCGGACCATCCCAGGGAATATCAGAAACTGACAAGGCAGCCGACGCAGCATTTATACCAAGAACACTTGGCGAATTTTTCTGATCCACGGATAGAACAGTAGTAACCACATGGACATCATTCCTCATCCAGTCTTCAAAGAGTGAACGGATTGACCTGTCTATAACTCTTGCACTCAATACTGCTGTTTCTGAAGGACGTCCTTCTCTTTTGATAAAGCCTCCAGGTATCTTTCCAGCAGAGTAATATCTTTCTTCAAAGTCAACCAGCAACGGGAAGAAATCCAGCCCTTCCCTGGGTTTATCGGTTATACATGCAGTTGTTAAGACAGTAGTCTCTCCCTGCTTACATAGCAGAGAACCATTCGCCTGTTTCGCAAGTCTGCCAAATTCAAAAAGAATTTCCTGACCACCTATCTGAACAGAATAAGTCTTATTCATGCTTATTTTCCTCCTCTATTTTTCAGTCCTTTTGTTCATTATCAAGAATAACACAGTCAACAAAAAAAATGCGAGGGCATAATGCCCCCGCACGAAAGCAATTTTACTGATCAGTGCCTCAGACCAAGTCTTTCTATTAAAGTCTTGTATCGATTGAAATCCTTCTGCCTGAGATATCTGAGTAATTTCCTTCTGCGACCGACCATTTTAAGGAGACCGCGTCTGGAATGAAAATCTCTTTTGTGAATCTTAAGGTGCTCTGTAAGTTCCCGTATTCTCTGGCTCAACATAGCTACCTGAACTTCAGCTGAACCAGTATCAGATCCATGAGTTCTGTAGTCCTCTATTATTCCCTGTTTCTTTTCCTTTTCCAACATTTTGCTCTCACCTCGTAAAAATATTCCCTGAACCAAGAAAGGTAAGTCTGCCAAACCTAGTATAGGGTCTTGAAGATATTAACACCGTCAACAGTTTTCTGCAAGGAAACGCTATTCTAAACGCGTGAGATAATTCGCAATGTTTCGGATCGGTTAAACAATCCACTGTCGCAGGATAATGCGGTACCTTTTCAGAGAGGTCTCGACATTCAGTTTGAATTGTGCTTTAATATACTTGTTAAATTTAATTAATGGATGTAAAGTTTTTATACAGGGAGGTGAAACTATGAAATTGTTAATTTTAGAAACTGATGAAAATGTCCTGAGTGTTCTAAAGGAAGATTTTGAATCCAAAGATGTAATTGTTGATACATGCACAGATGCACAGAGAGCTTTGAATATTGTTATGACAGAAACTTATGATTGCGTTTTACTTGATATCATGCTTCCAGGACTTGACGGTATTCAGTTCATTGAAAAACTGAGAGAAAATAAGATCATGGTTCCTGTGATAATAGTTACTTCGAAAGACTCAATCGAAGACAGGGTTCAAGCTCTGGACAGCGGTGCTGATGATTTTGTGATCAAACCTTTTGATTTCAGGGAACTTTTTGCAAGAGTAAAAGCAGTTGCCAGAAGATATGCGGGAGACAGACACCCTGTAATGCAGTGTGGTGAACTATATCTTGATCCTGTAGCCAGAGAATGCCATATCGAAGGACAGTCTATTTCATTGAGAAGAAGAGAATTTGACATTCTGGAATTTCTTATGAACCATGAAAATCAAGTCTTTACAAGGGAGCAGATAATCTCACAAGTTTGGCAGAAGGAATATGACGGCACCAGCAACGTTGTCGATGTTCACATAAAATATCTGCGGGACAAATTGAGAATAAACGATTACGATCGAATAGTTGTTACAGTGAGAGGAATAGGTTACAAAGTCGCTTGCCCTGACTGGAATTAAAACTTATTTCAGTTATATACTTTGGTTTTAAATATGAAAGACTGGAAAGTCTAACCCTGATATCAGAGTTAGACTTTCCAGTTGTTCCAGGATCTTTTATTTCAGGTTCATTGAAACAAAAAATGTCCTTTCATTTCTCATAACAAGCATTACTACAGCGTTGGATCCATGTAGATCGAGTTTCTGCCAATCTTCAGAATTAACAAGTTTTTTACCGTTGATCTCAAGAATTACATCACCTTTTTCAATACCAACTCTCAGTGCAGGACTACCCGGGATCACACCCGTAACTACTGCCCCACTATCAGTTTTCAGATCATATTTCATCTTAAGGCTATCCGATAAAGGACTTAACTCAATCCCTATTTCACTGAGACTGGCACTCTCTTCAATAGCAGGAGATATTCCGGCTTCCTGTACCTCTCCTAAAGTAACTTCAATCTGTTTATCGCTATTTTCCCTTATGACCTTGATTTTGACCTTATCTCCAGTCATGGATTGCCTGATAACAGATACGAGCTGTCGCGGGTCCTTTATCATATTTCCATTAATCTGTTTTATTACATCTCCTCTTTCGAGACCCGCTTTATCTGCCGGAGAACCAGGAACGACATCACTTACAACTGCTCCATTTTCACCGGTGATGCCGTAAGCCAGCATAAATTCCTCTGTCAATGGCTGAACATAGACCCCAAGCCATCCCCTTCTTACCTTCCCATATTCCACGAGATCACTCATTATATCTTTTGCCATATTAACCGGAATAGCAAATCCTATACCCTGGGCATAAGGGATAATAGCACTGTTTATTCCAATTACTTTCCCTTCAAGATCAAGCAATGGGCCTCCACTGTTTCCGGGATTGATCGCCGCATCGGTTTGGAGAAATCCTTCAAAGTTTACATTTCCTGCATGAATACTCCTGTTCTTGGCTGATATAACTCCAGCCGTAACTGTATGTTCAAGGCCGAAGGGATTACCTATAGCCACAACCCACTCGCCTACTTGAATCTGATCTGAATTGCCAAGTTCAAGAACAGGAAGGTCATCGGCATTTACTTTTATTACAGCAATATCAAAAGTTGGATCCTGACCGATTACTTCTGCCTTTAACTTCCTCCCATCTGAAAGTGTTACTTCGATCTTATCCGCATTATCAATTACATGATTGTTTGTAATTACCTGACCATCTTTTGTAACTATGAAACCTGAACCTCTACCTTTCATTGGTACAGTCCGGTTGAAACGTTCAAATTCTTCCCCAAAGAATTTCTTGAAGAAAGGATCATCCGGAAATGGAGAACGGGAACGTTTTACCATCGTCTCAACATCGATATTTACAACAGCAGGTGAAGTCTGTTTTGCTATTTTAGCTACTGGATTACCGGTAAATACATCCTGTGTCTGAGATATTGAAGGGATCTCGGAAACAATAAGAAAAGAGAATACAAGAACCATTACTATAATTAACCTTAAACTGTTTTTGTTAGAATACAACATATACTACTCACCTCCGTTAAATATTCTATAAGAGATTAGCTCAGGATCTGAGAAAATACATCGTCTTTTATACGGATAAAAAAGTCGTTAGAAATTACTAAAAAGAATATTAATCAGTGAAAGATAAATGTTTAGGGAAAATCAGGCAGGTTTATTCGAAAGATCTTTATAACGTTTTATGCTTGTAGAGAGCCAGACAAAACCGGCTATCATAACCAGGATTCCTACTATCTGTGCTGTTCTGAGACCAATAATCCTGTCACCAACCCTTATAAAGTCAATAAGAAATCTTGAGCCACCATAAAGGATCATAAATACAGGCCAGAGAAAAGATTGTGTTCTGTCACTACGTAAAGTTCTGTTAAGATTTCGCTCCAGAAAAAACAAAACTAACATTATTATTATATACCATATAGTGTAATATAGTTGTACCGGATGCCGTAGAAATAATCCCTTATCTGAGGGAAAACTTACTGCCCAGGGTACTTCCGAAGGCAAACCCAGACAACATCCATTGAGAAAACAGCCAATTCTTCCGACGCTTACCGTCATAGCTGCGGGGAGGCTTGCAGCTTCTGCCATTCGAAATATTCCTGCACGTTTTCTGTAGAGGTAGAATATTGCAAAAAGCCCACCTCCAACAAATGCAGTTGTGGAAGAGAGAGCTCCCTTCATTGGATTTATTATATCAGCCGGGTTAGCCATATAATAGGACCAATGATCAAAATATCCACCAATTCGAGCGCCAACAAGCATTCCAATAAAAGACAATATTAGCGTCATTCGGGCAATTTCGTCTTCAAGACCGTATACCTTAACGGCCCGTTTTCTTGTCCATGCTACGCCTATAGAAAGAGCGACGGCCCACAGTACATAGTAACTGTGGACCGGAATTCCCCATAATTTAAAAAGAACTGGATACATAATTTATTCAACCTTTATGGTCAATAATTACGAGATCTGGAAGCCGGATAGATAACCACTTTTCTTTCAGGATCTTCACCGACAGACCTCGTCCTTACATCCGTTCTATCTTTGAGTGTAACATGGATTATTCTTCTCTCCCAACTCGTCATTGGTTCCAGATAAGTAGGGCGGTTTTTCCTTAATGTTCGCCTCGATGCTGAAAGAGCTAACCTTTGCAGGCTGGCTGTTCTTCTATCTCTGTAACCGTCACTGTCAAACCGGATACGGGATTCAGATTCATCATCTCTCAACATCAGATTAACAAGATATTCAAAGGATTTTATTGTTTCTCCATATTTCCCAATGACTATGCCTGCATCCTCTCCACTTATATTAAGGATAGGATCATCCTGAGAAGATACTTCAGCCTGAAGTTCCATTTTAATCAGTAGATCCTGGACGATATTTTTAGCTTTCAGCAAATGTACGGATGATACAGGTTTTACTTCAACTGTAAGTTTACGGCCAAGAAAACCAAAAAAACTCTTTTCTTCTTCTATGATCTTGGCGACAAGATCATCCGGTGTCAGGGACCATTTTGCTGCTGCAAGGTTTTTAGCTTCTTCAAGAGAACTTACTTCAAGTACGATACTTTCCGAATCGTTCAAGAAAAATCATCCTTTCGCTTAGCTCGAAAGAAAACACAGAGAGTGAGCGAGATAAATCTTTTACTTCTGTTTCCCAGACTGAGTTCCTGCCGGTTTGTCTTTATATACTGCAGGCTTTTCCTGCATCTCTACTTTAGTCTTATGCATTACCCACCACTGTTGAGCAACTCCGATCAAAGAGGAAGCTCCCCAGTAAAGGAGGACACCGCCCTGCAGACTCAGACATATGAATGTCAGGAAAATAGGCATAAACCAGCTCATCATAGCCATCTGGGGATTGCCCCCTGTTGACGTCATCTTCTGTTGAAGCCATGTAAGACCTGAAATGACTATTAACAGGATCAGGTTAGGAACATAGAAACCGAAGTTAAGTAGGCCCTCCGGATTCGCACTTAAAGCAGAGAGAACTGTACCGAACCCTACTCTGACCCCTTCAGCTGAGGCCTGCCCAAGAGCCGCTGCCAGAGTGGAAAGCACGGACCCATTCAACTGGATGCCCAGGAACAGGTTACTGGTTCCCGGATACTGAAGTTTCAGCAGCACACGGAAAAGCAGTATCAATATCGGTAACTGTACAAGTAAAGGTAAACATCCAGCGGCTGGATTTACCTTGTTCTCCTTGTACATTGTCATAATTTCTCTGTTAAGTGTTTCTTTGTCATCCTTGTATTTTTCCTGAAGTGTCTTGATTCTTGGCTGGAGTTTCTGCATTTTCTGCATGCTAACCATCTGCTTATGGCTTAAGGGATGCAGAAGAATCCTTATAATTACCGTAAGTATTATTATTGCCATACCGTAAGAACCGGTAAAATTGTAAAAAGTATTCAGAATCGTAACCATCATGTCACTTAGTGAAGCCCAGATCGAACCCAAATTACTCACCTTCCTCAGATATTTTCAATTACGCAGTTTTTCTCTCAAGGGACAGGATCATATCCCCCAGGATTCCAGGGTCCACATTTGATAACCCGTTTAATACTTAACAAGATACCTTTCCAGAAACCATATTTGCAAAAGGCTTCAATTGAATATTGTGAACAGGTCGGGTAAAACCGGCATCTTTTTCCGAGCCAGGGGGAAATGCACCCCTGATATATCTTTATAATTCCAATCAAGATCCTTGACGCCAGAGACATGACATCAATCTTCCTCCCGGTCTATATCCCATCTGAAAGATTCATGAGACGGGTTTAACAAACCACTCTTCCTCATTGAACAAGCCATATCCATATAAATTTCTTTTGCACTGGAAGCATATCCCGTGTGCGTAAGAGACACAACAATTAAATAACCATCTTCGATCCATGGGAGTATCCTTCTGACTGCTTCTCTTAACTTTCTCTTGCTCCTGTTTCTGAATACAGCCCCTCCCTGACGCTTACCTGCTACAACTCCGACCCGGGAAAAACCTTCTTCTTCCCGCAAATATAACAACCGCACCAGCCTGCCTTTGACTCTTGCGCCGGTGCGGAAGACTTTGTCATATTCCCAGCCTTTGAGGATTCTCCTTGTCTTTGGAAAAGGGAAATTCACAATTATCAGACAGCAAGAGTCTTCCGGCCTTTACGTCGTCTGTTTCGAAGGGTACGACGACCTGCGGAAGTTTTTGATCGCTGCAAAAAACCCATTTTACGTTTTCTTGGTCTGTTATGTGGTTGAAAAGTCTGCTTCACTGCTATCCCTCCTATTGCATCTATGCATTATCAATAAACACTGATTTTTGTCCTTCTGACCAGCCTTGATAATATAACACAGCATATATTATCGAGCAACTGCCCCATTATTTATTCGTATTTTCCTGATCTTAACGCGTGGAAGAGACTGAGGGATCATCCAGTCTCTTCTTGAAATTACCCTGCCATCAAGGATAACTACTTTACCTCTATCGTTTTTTGCCCTGATGAGTCTTCCTGTTGCCTGCTTCAAACTCATTTTGGCCCTTGGCAAAGTCACAGTTGTAAATGCTTTTTTTCCCTCAAGTTCGTTTCGAGCATTCACTACGGGGTCCTGTGGATGCTGGAACGGGATACGGTCAATTATAACCTGAGTAAGTTTTTCGCCCGGGACATCGATCCCCTCACGAAATGAGACCGTTCCGATCAGAACTGAAGAATCATAACTTTTGAACATTTCAAGCAGGTCTCTTCTTGGAAGATCACCCTGTACAAGCACTTTATATTTTTGATCTTTTTTTCTGAAATATTCCGCAGCTTTTTTAAGTAAACGGTAGGAGGATAGAATGATAAGTGTATGACCACTGTTCTGTTCTGTCAATGTATGCATTACTTTACATGCATAATCATCATAACCTCTATCAATTACATTCAGTCCAAGATCCGCTACCCATATTTCCATCTGATCTTCCAGGTCGAAGGGAGTATCGTATACCCCTTTAATATCTGGACAAATACCTGTTTCCCTAGTCCAGAAAGAAAATGATCGATCTACTGTCAACGTAGCTGAAAGAGCTAACAACCCTGTCTCATCACTCCCAAAAGCTTTTTTGATAAGATCTTCACCCTTAACCGGTGAAGCAAAGATACTCGAACTCTCCCTCCAGTAAGCCCATTCAGGGTAGTGTTTAACTTCTGAACAGAAAGAAAGATCGGCAGCATATTCTTCAAATTCTGATAACCACGCGATAAACCTGATCGAAAGTTGTTCGCGTTCATCAGGTAACTGGGATTCTGTTATATGAGCTTTTAAAGGATTTAATTTTTTCCTGATCGCATTGAACTCAACAATAGATTTTTTATAATTTTCATAAGAATCCTGGTCAAGCTCCGAATAACCTCTTCCATTACTTACATTGAATTCTATACTATCAAAGAACTTTTGGTAAATCTCACGGCAATTATTAAAGTTCGAGATAAGATCTTCACTTTCACCCCCACTTTTATTAATGATCTGCTGTAACATATTAAGGTTATTTCTTGCAAATAAATTGTCCGAGTCTTCTCTGGATACCTTTATTGTCGAAACGCTTCTTGCTGCCTCCGCGATCCTGTGGGCTTCATCACAAATTACCAGATCCGGAACAAAGGGAAATTCTTTTTTCCCACCATTAATATAAGCAAGGTAAAGATGGTAATTTGCAATGGTGAGGTCCCAGGCTCTTGCCCTGTTAATCATACGGGTTACAAAACAATCTTTTCTGTATGGACAGTGATGACCAATACATTTTTTCTGGGACGATGAAAGGAGGGCTCTTGCCGGATGATTTGATGGTAACGGAAGCTCGGAAAGGTCTCCAAAATCCGTCTGTTCAACCCAGGATCTTATCATTTCAGAGATCTGCCCCTCATCGTTGAATGAAAGAAATCCCTCGGTGTATATACTTTCGGCTTTCCTCAGGCAAACATAATTACCCCTTCCCTTCAGTAAGCCATATTTAACTTTCAGATCAAGAATATTCAGTATCTGGGGTATATCTTTATAATAAAGTTGCTCCTGTAATGGAATTGTAGCAGTCAGAAAAAGCAGTTTTTTCTGATTTTCTATTGCCCAGAGAATAGAAGGTACCAACACTGCAAAGGTTTTACCCAGGCCTGTTGGTGCTTCAAAGGCAAGAATTCTTTGATTACCACTTTGAAGATCCTCCCATATCTTGCTTGCCAGATCGAGTTGCTGGGGCCTGAACTCAAAAAAAGGGAGGTTTTCTGCAAATTTTCCATTACTACCGAGAATAGCTTCCATATCTTTATAGTTCATAAATTTAAGATTAACCCTTTCTTTCAATATAAAATAAGTATTGCCAAAAACGGATTACAATATATCATAGAGAAGTCTTGGATGTGCCGGGAAAAAGATTATCTGGTTTCCGGTTATCTACTTTCTTGCTTTTACTGCCCTTACCATGTTAAAATATTTTCTGCTTTTTTCACAAGGAGGTGACTGAAATGCCTAATAAAAGATCCGCAGCCAAAAGGATGCGTCAGAACGAAAAACAGCGTCTTTATAACAAATACTGGATCAGCAGATGCAAGACTTCCGTAAAGAAAGTTATTGAAGCTGTTGAGGCTGGTGATAGTGAACTTTCCGCGAAAAGATTCGATATGGCTCAAGCAACAATAGATAAAGCAGTAGGCAAGGGTGTAATACACAAAAATACGGGCGCAAGAAGAAAATCAAATCTTGCTATGAAAGTAAAATCACTCGGGAATAGCCAGGTTACGGAATAAGAGTATACGCTATTTTGATTTTTAACTGAATTTGACGTTTATCAAGGGGAGGATAATTACAATTACCTCCTCTTTCTTATTTTATTTTACTATCTGCCTCTGAAAGAAATGAAAAAATAATGGTTTCAAATTCATTCCAACCACGTGACTTTCCTGTTTTTTCCCTATAACTAAGACTCATGAGCTCCAGCGCAAGGATATCAATATCCTCTACAGAATATTTTTTCATCATTTCCCTGACCATTTTCATCTGATAGTTCCTGACTTTAAGGTTCTTCTCAATCCGCGCCTTCCATTGCGGACTAAAGTGCTGAACATATAAGGCAATTCTAACCCTGTTAAACAAAGCAGTGATTACATATAAAAGACTAACATTGTTGTGTCTAAGTTGTTCTAAAGATCTTGCCACTGATTTGACTGAACATCTGGATATTCCATCAAGGAATCCAAGCAAACAGTTCCTTCCTTCATCTAATGATAACTGCCTTACAAGCTCAATGGTAATTGTAGAATCTGAATGGATTGCCGCAGCAAGCTTATTCAACTCAGCCCTTATCTCTTCAGGATCATCAACCCACTCCACAAGAAGTGAAGCCGCATCTCTGTCCAGGCAAATGTTTTCATCTTCTGCTACATCTATAAGCCATTTTTCCCGCTGATTATTCCATTTAGGAACTGTTTTTTCTTTAACTACTGATAAAAGACCATCTGTCCCAGGCGAAAAGAACTTCGAATAATTATTGTTGTATACAAGAACAGCTCCACAGTCAGATTCTTTTTCAATAAACGGTTCCAGCCGCTCCGGAAATTCTCCAAGAAGTTCAGCAGATTGCACAACAAAGATCCTTTTACCTTCAAACAACCCACCAGTTCTAAGACCGGCAAAAAGGTCAAACCAGTCTCCACCTTCATTTTTCTTCTGAAGTTTGAACCCCAGTGAATCAAACCGGGAAAGAGTTTCGTTCAGTAGCCTTGACGTTGCAGACTCCTCCCCGGATATGACTGAAAGAAAAGGCACTAACCCTTCACCACCAGATTTACAAGTCTTTCCGGGACAATAATTTTCTTGATGATCTCTTTGCCCTGGATTCTCTTTACAATTGCAGGACTTTCCATAACCTGTTTCTCTAAATCTTCCCCGGATAAACCAGCCGGCAGATCAAGTTTTTCTCTTACCTTGCCGTTTATCTGCACCACTATTGTAACTTTATCCTGGACAAGGGATTCTTCATCTACTTCAGGCCAGGAAGTTCGCGCTATTATTTCATCATTGCCGAGTCGACTCCATAATTCTTCACTAATATGAGGACAGAAGGGACTTAGACACAAAAGCAGAACATCTACTGCCTCCCTGAGAAGATCCCAGTCAACAGGATTGACAGGCTTATATCCCTGAACAGCATTCAATAATTCCATGAGCCTTGCTATTGCTGTATTGAACTGTTTTTCATCAATAATATCTCTGGTTACACTCTGAATGGTAGTGTGGATCTTTCTTTTGAGATCTCTTCTGTCAGGGTCCTTAATATCGGACATTGATATGATCTCTCGAACTGGATCAGAAAGCCCTTCAATATTTGTATCAATATATTTCCAGACCCTGTTAAGGAATCTATGTGCTCCCTCTACTCCACGTTCTGACCAGTCAAGATCTTTCTCGGGGGGAGAAGCAAAGAGAATGAAGAGCCTTGCAGTATCAGCTCCAAAGTTCTTGATGATCTCATCGGGATCTACTACATTTCCAAGAGACTTGGACATCTTTGCGCCATCCTTAAGCACCATCCCCTGAGTTAGAAGTTTGGTAAATGGCTCTCTTGAATGGTTCAGACCCATGTCAGAGAGGAATTTTGTAAAGAACCGTGCGTATATCAGATGCAGACAGGCATGTTCAATCCCGCCAATATACTGATCAACAGGCATCCAATATCTGGAGTCCTCTGGTTTGAATGGCAGATTTTCCTCCCATGGAGAGGTGAAACGTAACTGATACCAGGAAGAATCAACAAATGTATCCATAGTGTCAATCTCTCTTTTTGCCGAAGCCCCACATTTCGGACATAGGGTATTCAGCCACTCTTCAGATTCTGCCAATGGTGAACCTCCACTGGAGCTGAATTCTACATCTGTTGGCAAGACAACGGGAAGCTGATCTTCCGGAACAGGTACTATCCCACATTTATCACAATATACAACTGGAATGGGGGTTCCCCAGTACCTTTGTCTCGATATGAGCCAATCCCGAAGCCTGAAATTGATCTCTCTAAAACAGAAACCTTCATCGGTCCCCCATTTTATCATCGCAGGAATTGCTTCTCTGGTAGGCATACCATTAAAAATGCCGGAATTGTCTACATAACCTTCATCGACAAATGCTTCCTGCATTGTATCTCCCTGAAGTGTATCTCCTTCAGGCTGTATAACAACTCTAACTGGAATATTGTACTTCCTTGCAAATTCGAAGTCTCTTTCATCGTGAGCAGGGACTCCCATGATGGCACCTGTTCCATAATCCATGAGTATGTAATTGGCAAGCCAGATCGGTACTTGTTCTCCATTTACCGGATTTATCCCATAAAAACCAGTATTGATACCTGTTTTTTCACCACCAACAGCAGTCCTGTCAATAGCAGACTGAACTGTGCATTCATTAACAAAATCTTTAAGTCTCTCTGGATTATCGGATTTTAGCATAATCTCCTCAACGAGGGGATGTTCCGGTGCAAGGGCTATAAAGGTGACACCGAAAATGGTATCAAAACGGGTCGTGAATGTTTCAAGAGAATACTCAAGATCCGGGACACTGAAAGAAAGTCTGGCTCCCTCGGACCGCCCTATCCAGTTGTTCTGCATCACTTTGACTCTCTCTGGCCATCCATTCAGGTCATCAAGTGAATCGAGAAGTTCCTGGGCATAATCAGTGATCTTCAGAAACCACTGTTCAAGGTTCCGTTTAGTTACCTTTGTCCCACATCTCCAGCAGTGGCCATCATTTATGACCTGTTCATTTGCCAGAACGGTCTGACAACTCTCACACCAGTTCACTGGAGCTTTTTTTCTATATGCCAGGCCCTTTTCAAGAAGCTTTAAAAATATCCACTGGTTCCATCGATAATAAGAAGGATTACATGTCTCAACCCTTCTTCTCCAATCATAACTGCAGCCCATGCTCTTAAGTTGTGATGTCATATGTTCGATATTATCCCATGTCCATTTATGAGGGTGTACACCATACTTCTTGGCTGCATTTTCAGCAGGCATCCCGAAGCTGTCAAAACCCATAGGGTGAAGAACATTATAACCTTTCATCCAGAGAAACCTGGAGTACATATCTCCAATAGAATAGTTTCTAAGATGTCCCATATGTAACGCACCGCTCGGATAAGGAAACATCTCAAGACAATAGAACTTTTCTCTTTCTGGATCAGTTTCAACATTAAAAACGCCGTTATCTTCCCAGTATTTCTGCCATTTTTCCTCGATCGAACTAAAATCGTAGTACATTTAAAACCCTCCGTGTAAGAAAGTTGATCATCAAAACTGCATAATCTATAAATTATAATCTATGATTATAGCCTTCATACATATTACATGCAAAAGGGCGGAAGAAAAAAACTTTCCGCCCTTTTGCATATTCTGCTAAATAGAAGGGAACTTATGATGAAGTTGAGCTCTCCTCATCAATACCTTTTAATGCGAACATTTTCATAAATGGTTTTATCAGATCAATAGGTATGGGGAAGATGGTAGTGGAATTCTTTTCTGCCGAAATCTCACGTAACGTCTGAAGATAGCGTAACTGCAAAGTTATGGGAGATCTTTCCATCTTGAGAGCTGCATCGCTAAGTTTTTCAGCAGCCTGGAACTCTCCTTCTGCCGCTATGATCTTGGCCCGCCGCTCCCTTTCAGCTTCAGCCTGTCTAGCCATTGCTCTCTTCATACTTTCAGGAAGTTCAAGCTCCTTGACCTCTACAGCACTTACTTTTATGCCCCATGGATCAGTCCTTTCATCAATGATCTTCTGAAGTTCCTTATTGATCTTGTCCCTTTCTGAAAGCACTTCATCAAGTTCTGCCTGTCCCACGACTGACCTCAAGGTAGTCTGGGAAAGCTGACTCGTTGCCATCATATAATTCTCCACTTCAACTACAGATTTCGCTGAATCCATAACCCTGAAATAGATAACTGCATTAACTTTGATAGGGACATTATCCCGTGTGATAATCTCCTGGACGGGTACATCAAGGGTCACAACCCTGAGATCCACTCTTGTGATCTTGTCAACAACCGGTATTATGATCACTAGCCCTGGACCTTTGGATGCAATCAGTTTACCGAGACGAAATACAACCACACGCTGATATTCAGGGACTATCTTGATAGCCGCCACCAGGATAAGAACAACAATAATCAGAATCCCAAAGGAACTTCCAAGGTTAAAAATTACGTCCATCAATGATCGTATCATTCTGAAACATCCTCCTTTCCAATCTCTTCCTCAAGATCTGTACGTACTTGAACCAGAAGTGTCAAACCCTCTGCATCTACTACAAGAGTTTCTGTATCTTTACTTATAGTTTCTCCAGAAATAGATCTTGCCTTCCATATCTCACCATGACAGGTTACCATCCCCATGGGAGATAGATCCTCAATGACCTTTGCGCCTGTACCTATAAGACCTTCGGGGCCAGAGCTGGCTTTCACGCGCAAAGATCTTAAGACAACTCCTATAATAATTATAAAGAACAGACTTATTCCTACGGTAACACCAATGATCACATCCATTGAAACATTCAAGAGCTCACCCCCAGGCGCCCTGAAAACAATAAGACTTCCCACTATAAGTGATGCCATTCCAAAAAGGCTTAGAATCCCTATCCCTCCGACAACAAGATCAAGCACCATTACAACAATACCTGTCACAAGGAAAATTATTCCCGCCCAGTTAAACGGAAGCATACGCAAGCCATATGCCCCAAGCAGAACCATAACTGCTCCTGAAACACCCATGACAAATCCACCAGGTGAAAGCACTTCGAAAATAATTGCGTAGATACCTACCATCAAAAGAATATATGCTACGCTGGGACTGGAAATAAAATGAAGGACCTTTTCACGTGGTGTCATTTCCATATTCTGAATTGAATAGTTCGAAAGCTGAAGCTTTAACTTTTTATCAGCTGCAATTACCTCTCTACCATTTATACGGTCCAGAAGATTGTTGAGATCAGATTCGAGGATATCAATTACATCCTGTTCAAGTGCCTCGGATGAAGTCAGGGAAATACTTTCAGTTACCATTTTGCCGCATACTTCTCCATTGCGACCATGGATCTCGGTGAGAGATCTCATTTGAGCGGCGAGATCATTAGTGATCTTTTTTTCCATTTCCTCTGCAGGTACATCTCCACCTGAAGCCTGGACAGGGTGTGCCGCTCCAATATTGGTCCCAGAAGCCATAGCAGCAACTGAAGCTGATTGAACAATAAAAGCACCTGCAGAAGCAGCCCTGGAACCTCTTGGTGCTACCCAGACCACAACAGGTACTTTAGAATCAAGTATGGTTGATGTTATTCCTCTCATGGAACTGACAAGACCTCCGGGCGTATCAAGTTGAAAAACAACAAGCTTAAACTTTTCAGTTTCAGCTTTTTCAAGCACTTTTGCTATATAGTTTTCCATTGAAATGCCCACTACTCCGCTTATCTCTGTAAAAAGGACTAAATCTTTCTTCAACGGTTCTGTTTCGGAAGCATAAGCAATATCAGATGAAGAGATCACAAAAACAGATAAAATTATTATTGCAATAATTATAATGAATGAACGTCCCTTTTTGAGAATCATTTTCTGAACACCTCCAGAACCTCTGACAGGGTCTTTACCTTCTGGACCTTAACACCCGGTGTCAGTGAGATTTTTTCCTGATCACTTATGAATAAGTTATTAAAACCCATTCTTACCGCCTCTTTTACCCGAGTCTGCAAACGTGGCACTGGACGTATTTCGCCTGCAAGTCCGACTTCCCCGAGAAAACAGGAATTCGGGAAAAGGGAAAAGTTCATAACTGATGAAGCTATTGACATGGCAATCGCAAGATCTGTAAAGGGTTCTTTAATATGTAATCCGCCTGCAACGTTAAGATACACATCAAGTGCAGCAGAAGAAAGGTTGCAGCGTTTATCAAGAACCGCGGTCATAAGGTGAAGTTTGCTTGAATCTATGCCGTTCGCAGCCCTTTTAGGGTACGGAAAACTACTTTCAGCAGCCAGTGACTGGATCTCTACTACAAATGGAATAGATCCTTCCATTACAACTGACATAGCGACTCCGGGAACTGAAATATCAGCCCGGTTCCAGTAAAGTCTGCCTGGATCTTTAACGGCTTTAAGTCCATCTTCATTCATTTCAAAGATACCGATCTCATCTGTACTTCCATAACGATTTTTTTGAGATCTTAATGTCCTGTAAAAAGAAGTTTTATCTCCTGAAAACTGTATTACCACATCAACCATATGCTCCAGCAGTTTAGGCCCGGCAATGGTTCCGGCTCTTGTTATATGCCCCACTATTATTACAGGGATATTGCGACTTTTTGCAAAAGCAATAGCCTTTTGAGCAACTGCCCTTACCTGTGAAGGTGTACCCGGCCATCCCTTCTCATCACTTGAACTCAATGACTGAACACTGTCAAGGACTATCAGATCATATTCATGAGCATCCGAAAGGACCTGCTCAATATTGTTCCCAGCTGATATAAAGAGATCTTTATTCTTTGTAAAGCCAAGCCGTGAGGCTCGCGAAGCTATTTGCGAAGTAGATTCCTCTCCTGATATGTAAAGCGGTACAGAACCGCTGGATGCAAGATATCCGCAAACCTGAAGCAAAAGAGTAGATTTGCCAATGCCGGGTTCGCCTCCTATCAGAATGACGCTACCTTCTACAAGACCTCCACCAAGCACACGGTCAAGCTCTTTGACACAAGAAGAGAATCTTGATGGAGTCTCCACCTCAACCATGGTGAGGGGTTTTTCATAACGCTCAATATTACAGGCGGAGTTGGTTATTGAAGTTTCACATTCCATAGAACCCCAACTACCACATACAGGACACTTTCCTGTCCAGGTAACTGTTTTATAACCACATTCATTGCAGACATATGAATCAGGATCTTTTTTTGACATCTAAACCTCCATTAAATTCATAACCCGTTCTTTACTGGCTTTTAGAATTATTTTAACACGTTAATTAACCGTATTGTACATGTAAAAATGAATTTTACGAATAATACTTTACACATACAGGTAACCATGATATCATCCCTTCTTGTCAAATCTACTGTTTTAGCGTGCTGTCGCTCTGAAGGAGGATTTTATGGAATATCTTAAGAAACCTGAAGTTTTTTCAAAATGTCGTGATAAAGATATAGTCAGCCAGAGAGTCTCCACAATTATCAGGAGAATACAGGAAGGCGGCATGAACGAACTGAAAAGAATCAGTAAAGAGATCGATAATTATTCAGGACCGCTAATGATCAGCAGGGATGCTATCCGCGCTGCCGCCGATAAATTACCTTCGGACCTGAAAAGATCGATAATATTAAGTATTGAAAATATAAGGTCATTTCATCGAAACCAGATGAATATTTTTTCAGAAATTGATGATGAACCTGTATCCGGATTAAGGAGAGGTATGAGATTTCTCCCTGTAAATACCTCAGGTTGCTATATTCCGGGAGGCAGATATCCATTGCCAAGTACAGTTCTTATGAATGTAATTCCTGCACAGGAAGCAGGTGTAAAAAATATCATAATATCATCACCTCCTTCCGGTGATGATTGCATCGATCCGGTTATCCTTGCAACTGCCAGTTTGGCAGGTATAGATAACATATTTGCTATAGGCGGTGCCCAGGCTATTGCTGCAATGACCTTTGGTACCGGAGATATTCCTAAATGCGATATGATAACAGGCCCCGGAAATGTTTATGTTACAGAAGCTAAAAGACAACTCTACGGGCAGGTCGGCATCGACAGTCTTGCAGGACCAAGTGAAGTAATGATCGTTGCTGATGAGCAAGCCGATAGTTATTGTCTTGCAATGGATCTCATGGCACAGGCAGAACATGAACCTTTAGCTAAAGCTGTTCTTTTTACCACTGACAGGGACCTTGGCCTTTCAGCTATAGAAGATGTAGATAAGATCTGCCAAACTGCACCAACCGGAAATATCATGCGTCAGTCCTGGGATAATTATGGAACAGTAATATTTGGGAAACAGGAAGAGGGAATATCTTTTGCAAATGAAATGGCACCTGAACATCTACAGATATGTATGACAAATGCAAGGGAACTTCTCATGAGGTTCGAGTCATACGGTGCAGCGTTTCTTGGATATTCTACCCCAGTTCCCTATGGGGATTATATTGCCGGTACAAACCATGTTCTACCAACTGGAGGCAGTGCAAGATTTTCCTCCGGTTTATGGACTGGCTCTTTTATGAAAGCCCTTACATCTCTTGAAATAAGTGGACCTGTGAAAAACAAACTTACAGATGCCGGAATTAATTTTGCAGAAGAAGAAGGACTCTGGGCACATGGGAAATCACTTCAGTTACGTAAAGGAAAGGATAATAGTTGTTAAGATGAGCAGATTACCAAGAGGCTGTTCCAATGTCTGTGGAGACCTTGCCTGTAAAATGAATATTTGCAGAACAAGTTTTATATCCTCTTTCTCAAGATTCGGATATCTTCCTTTCTGGCCATCTGGACTTCAATTGCTCGAAACAGCATGGGAAAAACTTCCATCAACACTCAGGAACCGCCTACTGACTTTAAATACACCCTTTGGAGAACCATGCTGTCTTAGAACAGACATTACCCTTGCTGCAGTGGCCTATCTATCTTCTCATTTTTCACCGGAAGAAAGACCCTTGAGACTTTCGTATGCTGATCGGATTTACAGCAATCCTCAGAATCCAGATCCCAATCTTGAAAATTTTCAGATCGGAGCTGAACTTTTAGGGTGGGAAGAAGAAGGAGCAGATATTGAAATGATATTTCTTCTTCTGAGATATCTTGAAAATATTGGGATAAAAAATGCCGGTATCGTAATCGGAGACGTAGCAATTCTTCGCAAGATACTACCTTCAATTAAATCCGCCCTCTGCGACAAACTTGCAAAAGCACTTGTGAAAGGAAGCTTTTCCGAGTATTTCCAGATCATAGAAAAACTGGGGGTTGAAGATTCTAAAATAACTTTTCTCAGGACTCTGCCTGAACTTAAGGGCGGACATGAAATACTTAACCGTGCAAAAGAACTTCTCGGTAATGATAATCTCCTTGGGCCAATCACAAGGATGTATGATTCCCTGAAAAATCTCGGATTTGAAGATCAGATCAATATTGATCTGGCCCTTACACGTGAGCTTGATTATTATAGTGGACCTATCTTTGATATTTACCTGCCCGAATACGGGAAACCTGTCGGGGGAGGTGGCAGGTATGACGGATTACTTGCCAATTATGACATTATTGGGCAGGCAATGGGATTTGCCCTGGACCTCGAAGTGATCGCGTCCTTTTCCAGAACAAAGACCATGCCTGAAAAAGCTCTGGTATGGTCTGGTGGCCTTTCCGCTGATTCAGTTTTTCCTGAAACCCTTTCTATTACACAAACAGGAATCGATATTGAATTAAGCTGGGTAAGATCAAGAAATAGTTCTATGAGGCTCGCCAAAAACCGCAACGTTTCTTTCTGGATCGATCTGGCCAACAGGAAGGTCCTTCGATTTTCAGATAATTCTGATATCAGTCTTGACAGATGGCTCGGTGAACTTAAATGCTGACTATTGTTCTCCCAACAGGAAGAGTTATGAAAGATGCCATAGATGTAATGGACAAAACAGGTATCCCTGTCCAAAAGATAAAAAACAAGGGACGCAAACTTATTGTCGAGGACGGACATTATCGGTTCATCTTCGCCAAACCAATGGATGTCCCTTTACATATTTCCCACGGAACTGCAGATCTGGGTTTTGTCGGAAGCGATGTAATGAAAGAACTTGAAGTTCCACTCATTGAACTGGCCGATACCGGCAAAGGAAAATGTCGCATTGTTGTTGCAGGTCCGCCACATCTTGAAAAAAGATTCAATGGTCATGAATCGGGTTTAATGTGGTTGACCGTAGCAACGAAATACCCAAATATCGCAGACAGATACTTTTCGTCAAGAGGCGTGCAGGTCAAGATCCTGAATCTTCATGGATCTATAGAACTTGCACCAGTCATTGGATTAAGTGACTGTATCCTTGACATTGTTCAGACTGGTAGCACTCTTAGAGCAAATAATCTCAAGATCCTGGAAAATGTTATACCTGTATCACTTTACCTTGCCGCAAATAAAAAGAGTACTCAATTTAAGTGGAGAGATATTTCCGATATCGTGAAAAAGATCAAGGAATTCAGGGAGGTTGAAAATCATTGGGGAAACCATATGAAAGAATAACTAATGAAACTGAAATATTCCTGGAATGGATGGACATTCCTGGACAAAACTCCATAGAAAGTCCCTGTGGGTTTTTTAACCATATGTTTCAAAGCATGCTTTACTACTCGGGATTGTCAATTAAACTAAATGCCCTTGGTGATACCCACATTGATCATCATCACCTTGTAGAAGATATTGGAATACTTTTTGGCCGGGCTTTCAGGGAACGTTTTTCAGATCAACCTATTAAACGCTTTGGATCTGTAGTAATGCCAATGGACGGATCACTGGTAATGATAGCACTTGATATTGGAGGACGGTCAGGACTTTTCTGGAATATCAATTTCCCCACTGAAAGATGTGGGAACTTTGATCTTGAAATACTAAGGGAATTCTGGGCTGCATTTACGAGGGAAGCGAAGTTAACGCTTCATTTTCAACAGATATGCTCAGATAATTCCCACCATCTCGCCGAGGCCGCTTTCAAAGGTGCCGGTATTGCATTAAACGAGGCTCTTGAGCCTTCAAAAAACCTGAGAAGCACGAAGGGGACATTAAATTGATAGGCATAGTTGACTATCAAGTAGGAAATATTGGGAATGTTACCCGCAGTCTCTCCTTTCTCAAAAAGAAAGTGAGGATCCTGAACTATCCTGAGGATCTATCTGAAGAAATTCAAATACTCATACTTCCGGGTGTCGGAGCCTTTCAGACAGCTATGGATGCTCTTGGAGAAAGAAAGTGGATATCTTTCCTTCAGAAGTGGGCCAATGACAACAGACCTCTTTTAGGAATCTGTTTAGGAATGCAACTTCTCATGGAAGAAAGTTTCGAGGATGGAAAACGCAAAGGCCTTGGGATCCTTAAGGGTTCTGTAGAACCACTTTCTATTTCAAAATACCCACACATAGGGTGGAATACCATAGAGTGGGATCCACTAAATCAAGTGACCGAAAAGTTTAACAGGGTTATTCCTGATAAAACCGATTTTTACTTTGTTCACGGATATGCACTTAAGAACTCTGAAGAGAAATTAGCAACCACCAGAGTAGAAAATGAAATATTCATATCTGCAGTTGCCAGAAATAGAATATTGGGATTCCAGTTTCACCCCGAGAGAAGTTCTAAATGTGGGTTAAAACTTTTAGATACTGCTATTCAATACCTTGGAGGAAATATCGATGCAATTAATACCAGCTCTTGATCTTTATAATAGAAATATCGTCAGACTTTACCAGGGTAGTTTTGACAAAATGAAAATCTACGATATCAAGCCGGAAAAGATCGTTTTGAGATTAAAAGAAAAAGGGTTTGAGTATTTACAGTTAATTGATCTGGAAGGTGCTGAAAAAGGCTATCCTGCACATTTGGACTTGCTTGCGAGATTGTCAAAACTGGGTATCCGGATCTTATATGGAGGAGGTCTGAGAACCTGTGACCAGATCGATGAAGCTTTTAAACACGGAGCCAACAAAATATATTCAGGGAGTTTAATATTGAAAAACCCCGATATAGCCGAAAGAATATTTAGTAAATGGGCAGATCAGGTAATTCCAGCAATTGATATAAAGAATGACCGGATCGTTGTTTCAGGCTGGAAGCAGGAGACTTCTTCAGAACCGGAAAGAGTATTCACAGATCTTCAAAGACAGGGTTTCAGTAGATTTCTGGTAACAGCCGTCCTTAGAGATGGGGCTCAAAATGGACCTGATCTTAGCCTGTACAGGAGATTGAAAAAAACTTTTCCGCACATTCAGTTAATAGCTGCTGGAGGAGTAACTTCTCTCTCTGATATTTCCAGCCTTGCCAGGGCTGGTTGCTGGGCTGCAGTAACTGGTAGAGCTTTTCTGGATAATTCTATTGATCTTTCTGAAGCAAGAAAGGTTGCTGCTGATAATGCTTAAGAAAAGAATAATTCCATGTCTCGATGTAAAATCAGGACGTGTAGTAAAAGGCATCAGTTTTAAAGGATTAAGAGATGCCGGAAATCCAGCTGAACTGGCGACTTTATATATGCACGAAGGCGCAGACGAGCTTGTTTTTCTTGATATTTCAGCATCAAATGAAAGACGCAGTACCATGCTTCAATGGGTCAGGGAAGTTGCAGATAACCTTTTTATTCCTTTTACTGTAGGAGGAGGTATATCTTCGGCTCAACAAGCCAGAGACCTGATCTCAATGGGAGCTGATAAAATATCTCTTAATACCGCTGCAACCGAAAATCCTTCACTGATAACGGAATGTTCAAGGATCTTAGGTCGACAGGCCATTGTCCTGGCTGTCGATGCAGCACAGACATCACCAGGTATATGGACAGTCTTTAAAAAAGGGGGTACCGTTTCCACAGGAATGAATGTTATAGAATGGGTAAAAACTGCTGAAAACCTTGGTTGCGGAGAAATCCTTTTAACTTCCATTGACCAGGATGGCAGGCGTGATGGCTATGATCTGGAACTTCTTGAACTTGCAGGTCAGAACATTTCGGTCCCGATAATCGCATCCGGAGGTGCCGGTGATTACGTACATTTCAAGGAATGTCTCTCAGGAAGATCTGACGCAGCACTTGCAGCTTCAGTTTTTCATTTCGGACAGATCAGAATTGCCAGACTTAAAAGTTTCCTTTCCAATGAAAAAATCCCTGTACGGATAGAAGGAGAATGCTGAATTGACTATTGATTTTAAAATAATTGCTTTTGACCAGAGAGGACTTATACCTGTTATTGTTCAGGACTGGGTTTCATCCGAAGTCCTAATGATGGCATACGCTAACAGAGAAGCCCTTGAACTTACACAAAAAACGGGCTATATGCATTTTTTCAGTCGATCCCGAAACTGCATTTGGGAAAAAGGCGAAACAAGCGGAAATACCATGCTTCTAAAAGAAATTAAACTCGATTGTGATGGCGACACATTCCTCGCAAAGGTCAGAATTGAAGGTCCTGCATGCCATACTGGCAAAAGGTCTTGCTTTTTCAGGACATTTCTGGGATCAGAAACCCCTTCGGTCTCTTTTTTGAAAGAACTGAAAGTTTATCTTGAACAGAGACAGGATTCTGATCCGGAAACAAGTTATACAGCACAGCTGTTTCAAAAGGGGATCAAAGAAATAAGCAAAAAGATCGGAGAAGAGGGTGTTGAAAGTGCACTTGCAATAGCGTCTGGTAACAGGAGGGACTCTGTCTATGAAATTTCCGATCTTGTGTACCATCTTCTTACGGGAATGATAGTTTCTGATATTGAGATTGAAGAGATTATCCAGGAACTGCAAAAAAGGCATAAGACCTCAGGTATAAGAAGTAAAAAATAAACTAAATATCAGATCTGTTACAAGGCCTGATTATACGTCTGTCCCTGCAGCAAGGATCCATGGCAAGGGCGATCTCACGGAAAGACAATTCCCTGAGCAGCATTACAGTTGTATTTTCTATAGTAATATCCGAAAGGAAATGGGCATCTGAAGATCTTGTAAATATCCTGGAAGGATATGATCTGCAATATTCCTCTTCGGCTGGATCATCAACATTACTTGATATTTCAAGAGCGTCGACGGGAAGATTATCAGGTACAGGACCCAGAACAGATATATATGAAAAGGAAGGCCTGTCCACATGAGCAAGAATTGTAAGACCTTCCTGTGATCGTATATTTTCTATAACCTCATCAATGCCATAATTTACTCCCTGTACAAGGAGAATACCAAATTCGTCTATTATAGAATTATCCTTATCGATCTGAAGCTGTTCACCAAATATGTCAGGATCATTGGGGAAGTCGTTCAAACCTTTATGAAGCCATTCCTGAAAAGCTAATGCATTATAATATTCGGGAAATAGAGCGATAATATGGATATCTTCAACGGTCTGGACTTCTACTCCTGGAATTATCAGGATACCGCTTCCTGCATCCTTTGCAGCACCCATAACAGCAGGGAAATTGGAAACAATGTTATGATCTGTAACTGCAAGTGCATCTATGCCTGTTTCCATTGCTTTTGCAACTATATCAGGTGCTCCCATTTCCAGATCTCCACATGGTGATAATACCGTGTGAATATGCATATCAAGATTGAACTTTTTCAAAACTTCAGCCATTCAATCCCATCCTTGCCAGTTCTGAAATAACCGAAAATGTTGTTTTTGCAGTATATCCGAGAGAAATATCTTCTATCCGGCATTTTTCCTCAAGTTCAGGAGAAGGTTTTCTACCTGTTGTCAGGATAATCAGAGGTATCTCTTTAAGTACAGCAACAGCTGCCACATTCAGATGATTCTGAACGGTCAACCATAGACAACCAGGGGGGGCAGTACCCATAATGAAACTGAGAAGATCTCCCGTAATGACCTGAGTTACGTTCCTTTCACTATCTCCTTCGACTAAAATCCTGAGTTCCAGTTCTGATGCAACTTCGGCGATCTTCATGCTCAACTACCCTTTCGCTTCAATGTATGAGGCATTCTATCCGAGAGTTCTACTATCTCCTTACCAAGTTCCTGTATATTTTCCCTTATCTTGAAAATACAATCATTCACTTCTCCCTGGCCTCTGATTATATCTTCGGCAAGAGCCCTGCAGGATGGACGACCACATGATCCACAATTGATCTGGGGTAATTCTGAATATATCCTGTTCATCTCTTTGAGTTTCACCATGGCTTCATTCAGATCTTCAGAAAGTGGAGCTCTTTGTGATGGTTTAAGTTCCTTTTTGAGTTTCCATATATCAGTTTTATGCCATTCTTTAATAGTCCGTAGTTCTTCTTCTCCAACATCCCAGTTTGTCTTAGAATGGTCAAGACGCATTTTGGAGAGAAAACGGGATTCGGCATTACCTATTCCACCAATACAGCCAAGATCACATGAACGGCATTCAATATAATCAACCCCGCGTAATCTACCTAATTCCATCTCCTTCAAAAGATCCATGGTATTCCGCATACCGGAAACTGAAATAGTACTTAGCTTTCTTTCAGAAAAGTTGGAAATATGTGCTGATTCCCCTCCTACAATGGCCCATTCAAGCCACCTGTTATTGGGAACTTCAGGAAAACTGGCATGAACCTTTGGTCCACCGGCAAGTAATGCTCTCACAAGTTTTCCTACTGAAACTGTAAACTGCATGTTACTGCTCTCCCGACCTTCGGGATTGTGAACGAGAGTAATCTTTGCCGGACAGGGGGCAAGCAATGTAACACTGTCAGTATTACCAGTAACTTCTCTCCAGATAGCGACTCCAACTTCAAGTGGTGAATCTACCGGAGCTATTCGCCCGATCAGTTCAGGAAAGTTTGTCTCAATAAGCCTTAGAACTGCTGGGCAATATGTGCTGATAAGGGGAAGATTCTGGTGATCTTCATTTTCAAGTATATTTGCAAGACTGTAGGCTGTGAGATCAAAAGCAAGCCCCATGTATTCCGTTATATCCCATACATGCCATGAGGCCAGGGCTTCTCTGATCAACGACTGGCTTGAATATGCATTCATCTGAACATAGAAAACCGGATCAGAGGCAAGTACGACCTTTTCCTGGGAATGAATAAGTTCCCAGTCATCCTCATTCATTACGATCGCTTTGTGTGGACATTTTCTCATGCATTCTCCGCAGTCGATACACAGGTCTTCAATTATTGTTACACATCCATCGATTACCCGCATGGCCTCGGTAGGACATGACTGTATGCAGTTTGCACATCCTGCACATCTGCTCTCCTGAACTTTTATGCCAAAAGACACTATAAGTTACCCCCCCGGGTTAGCCTGAAATAAATATCACCGAATCAATTACTGTGCCCTCTCCAACTTCAGAACGTATCTCCATGGTATCAGCATTACGTTTTATGTTTGAAAGACCCATCCCTGCTCCAAAACCGAGTTCCCGTATTTCGTCGGAAGCAGTAGAGTAACCTTCTTCCATAGCAAGATCAATATCCGGTATACCCGGCCCTTCATCCTCAGCTACAATATTTATGCGGTCAGGATAAACATAGTACCTGATCACACCGCCTCCTGCATGTATTACCAGGTTCATCTCTGCCTCGTAGGCAATTATAGAAACACGTCGTCTTATCGCAGAAGGAATGCCTATCATTTCAAGCGAGGATTTTAGAGCAGTAGAGGCTGTACCAACATTAGCAAAGTCCCCGCCCTGTACCTGAAACTCATCCTGAATTATGTTCAATCCTCGACCTTTGCCTCTCTGCTTGGTATATTACATGGCAATACCCCAGCCTTGTAAAGAAGCCCACACGTTTCAAACATACTTTTGGAAGATAGTAGCACTGGCATTTTCAGACTCTCCGCAAGTTTAACTGTTTCTTCCCTTGGCCTCTTACCCCTAACAAATATTACAGCTGGAATATCCAGCATCTGAGATGTTCTTACGATCTGAACATTTGTTAAACCAGTCAAAAGCAATGACCCTGGATTGGCAAAAGCAAGAACATCACTCATTAGATCTGCTCCATATGCATAATCCACGTCTATGTCATCGAGTAATTCATTTCCATAAAGGACAATTGCTTCTATAGCATCCGAAATCTGTCTTAATTTCATAAAGTTATCCTACCTCCCTGTTTAAACAAAAATACCAGC